>Ga0302326_10001687_pt1 | contig 55512 bp, 59 predicted proteins | sample Palsa_T0_3_FD_202264 | JGI IMG/M metagenome (GOLD analysis project Ga0302326, IMG submission 202264) | Peat permafrost microbial communities from Stordalen Mire near Abisko, Sweden - Palsa_T0_3 | ecosystem: Environmental > Terrestrial > Soil > Palsa > Peat permafrost | place: Sweden: Abisko...
AGAGGGAGTTGCAGCACACGGGATAATGGCGGGACCGATGGCCCGCCAGTTCTCACCCCGTTCGGGGCACTTCGCGATCGCCCACGTCACGCCGTATCCGTGGGAGGCCGAGGACAGCGAGGTCAATGTGCACGTCGAGCGGGTCGCCGCGGAGCTCTCGCGGCGGGGTCATCGCGTACTCGTGCTCGCGCCCTCGCGCTCGCAGGAGCGGGTGCGCTCCTCGCGCAAGGAGCTCCGCGCCGCCCGCGGCGGGGCGGCTGGCGCCGCGTCGCTGCTCGCAGACACAGACCGCGGGACGCCGCGCGTGATCGCCGTCGGCGAGGTGCTCGATCTTCTCAGTCCCGGGCGCGCCGGCGATACCCGCCGGCGACCGTCGGCGCTGCCGATCGACGTCGCGCGGACGGTGGAGGAAGTGCTGAGCACGGTCCCGCTCGACTTCGTCCACGTGCACGAGCCGTTTGCGCCGAGCACCTCGGCGGCCGCCCTGCGCCACTCCCGCGCGCTCAACGTGGGCTCCTTCCACGCCTCCAGCGAGCGGCTGCTCTCGACGCTGCTGGCGCGACGCTTCGTGGAGAGCTTGTTCGGGCGGCTGGATGCGCGGATCGCGAGCACAGCGGCGACCGCCGAGCTGATGGACCGCTACTTCCCGGGCGAGTACCGCCTGGTGGCCGACGGCGAGCACGCGGCGGAGGAGCTCGAGCGGATCTACCGTGCCCTGGCCGAGCGGCGACATTCGCTCGAGGGAGATCCGGTGCTCGCGCGCCGGCTGTCCACACGCCCGCGCGTGGACGTCGACCTGCACATGCACACCGACCACTCCCACGACTGCGCCACCCCGGTGGAGGTGCTGCTCGCCAGTGCCCGCGAGCAGGGACTGGGAGCGATCGCGGTGACCGACCACAACGAGATCTCCGGCGCGCTGGAGGCTCAAGAGCAGACGGCGGGGGGTTCCGATCCGCCCGTGAAGGTGATCGTCGGCGAGGAGGTCAAGACGGCGGGCGAGGGCGAGGTGATCGGGCTGTTCATCCAGGAGAAGATCCCCGCCGGGCTGAGCCTCAGGGACACCGTCGCGGAGATCAGGCGCCAGGGGGGCGTCGTGTATGTGCCGCATCCGTTCGACCGCATGCACGCGGTGCCAGACTACGAGCACCTGCTGAAGATCATCGACGACGTCGACGCGATCGAGGTGTTCAACCCGCGCGTGGCGATCGGCGCGTTCAACGAGGAGGCCGCCCGCTTCGCCGCCAAGTACCAGATCCCGGCGGGCGCCGGCTCGGACTCGCACGTCGCCCAGGGGCTCGGTTCCGTGCGGGTGCGGATGCGTGACTTCGACGGGCCGGCGGAGTTCGTGCAATCGCTGCGCGACGCGGAGATCCTCACGCGCCCCTCCTCGCTGCTGTACGTGCAGGCGCTGAAGTTCCTGCAGACGCGCGCGACGCCGCGATCGGCGCGCCGGGCCAGCAAGGCGCGCAAGCTGAGGCGGTTGAACCGCAAGTACTGATGCACCGTCAAGGACAAGCCGGCGCGTCGTCAAATCCCTCGGGGTCGATGCCTGTCACCGATGACGAGATCCGCGAGAAGTATCTCGAGCGCGCCATACGCGAGCTGAACACGCTCACGCGCGAGCTTCAGGCATGCCCGCACTGCCCGCGCGGCAACCTCATGCCGGTGCTCGGGTCGGGGCATCCGCAGGCGGACATCATGCTGCTGAAGCACTCGGCGCTGCCGTCGGAGATCGAGGAGGGCGTGGCCTTCTACGGACGCGCCGGCGGCGCGCTGATGAAGTCGCTGAAGCGGCTGTCGATCGATCCGCTCGCCGTGTACGGCACGCTGTGCGTGAAGTGCCCCCTCAGCGATGCCTCGCTGGCGGACTTCGCGTGCGTCTCGCGCGTGGTTCAGGAGATCGCGATCGTGCAGCCGAAGATCGTGGTCGTGATGGGAGCCGAGGCGCTGGCGGCGCTCGGCGAAATGGACATCCCGCTTGCGCGGGCGGGCGGGCTCGATTCCGACGCCGTCGGCGAGATCCAGCAGCTGACGCCCACGATCGACGCGCTGTGCGTGCCCAGCATCGATGACTCGCTCGACGAGCAGGACGCCAAGCGCGAGTTCTGGGCGGCGTTCCGCGTGCTCGGCGACTGGTACGCGGCGCAGCCGCCCTACTGAACGACGATCACGACCTTGCCGAGCTTTCCCCCGCCGGAGAAGCGCTCGTAGGCCGCGGCGGCGGCGTCCAGCGGGAACGTGTCGGCGATCGGCACGCGCAGCTCGCCGGACTCGAACAGCGGCAGCACCTCGTGCTCGACGCGCCGCGCGACGAGCGCTTTGTCCTCGAGCGAGCGGGCGCGCAGCGTCGAGCCGTGGATGCGCGCGCGCTTGCCCATCAGCGCGAGCAGGTTGACCTCGCTCTTGGCGCCGGCGCCGACGCCGATCACGCTCACGCGCCCGCCAGTCGCAAGCGAAGCGAGGTTGTCGGGCATGTTGGGCGCGCCGACGAGCTCGAGGATCACGTCGAACGGGCCGTGATCGGAGAAGCCCTCGGGCGCGATCACGCGCGCGCCGAGCTCGGCGACGGCGTCGCGGTGCCGCTCGCTGCGCACGGTCGCGGTCACGCGCGCACCGGCCGCACGGCCGAGCTGGACCGCGGCGGTGCCCACACCTCCGGCGCCGCCGTGCACGAGCAGGCGCTCACCGGTGCGCAGTTCGCCCTGGGTGAAGATCGCGTCGTGCGCCGTCGCGAAGACCTCGGGCAGCCCGCCCGCGGCGGTCCAGTCGAGCTCTGCCGGCACAAACATCAGCTGGCGCTCGTGCACGAGGCACAGCTCGGCCTGCGCGCCGCCGCCGACGATCGCCATCACGCGCGCGCCGACGTCGAAGCGTTCGACGCCGGGGCCGAGCGCGGCGACCTCGCCGGCGAGCTCCATCCCGGGGATGTCCGGCGGCGAGCCGGGCGGCGCCGGGTACAGGCCGCGCCGCTGCATCATGTCGGCTCCGTTCAAACCGGCCGCGCGGACGCGCACGAGCACCTGTCCGGCTCCGGGCACGGGATCGGCGTGCTCCTCGATCACGATCTGCTGCTCGCGAATGGTGACGGCGCGCATCGACGCTCAGCCTATCCTCAGCCGGCACCGGGGGCTGGCAACAGGGCGATCACGTCGCGGGCGACCCGACGGGAGGCGCTCGTGAGGATCGCGTCCTCGGGCGAGGCGCGGGGAAGCGGCCTGTCCAGAAGGGCGCGCATCCGACTTGTGACGTCCTGAACCATCCCTGGCGACCACGGTCGGCGAGCATCGAGCAGCATGTGCATGACCGCCGCGAGCTCGTCGCACTCGGCGACGCACTCACCGGAGGCGCTCGCGCCCCGCTCACCGAGGTCAAACATCGTGCGCATCAGGCTCAGCACAGCGCTGGCGAGCAGGTACAGGCGGGCGACACGCACCTCCTCCATCTCCACGAGCCCGCGCATCGGCATCCGCCGTGGGGCTACCCGCACGGACACCCGCACGGTGCCGCGCGCCTGGGTGAGCGCGCTCAGCTGGCGATGAACGTCGTGGCTGGCGGCGAGCGTCCAGTCCACGCCCTCCATGCCCTCCATGCCGGCCATCTCCGGGTCCAGGTCGTGCGAGTCCGCTTCGCGATCCGCGAGCTCTGAGGAACCGGCGCCTCGCCGGGCGCCGGCCGCGGTGCGTCGCTCGAGGATCGCCGCAAGCGAGCGCAGCACGCCGCTCTCGGCGCCCCATAGCAACTTCAGCGGGTCGGCCGGGAACAGCCCAACACCGATCACCAGCGCGACGGCGCCTCCGACAATCGCGTCCGTCACACGCTCGGCTCCGGTCCCGGCCCTGTGCAGCGCGATCACGAGCACGGCCGACGCGGCGGCCTGGTTGGCGAACATCATGCCCTCCCCCACGAACCCCACCCCGAGGCCGGCCGCGAGCAGCATCGTCACCAGGACGACCACACCGATCGGCAGCGCGCCGTCGCCCACGACCTGGTGCAGCAGCTCGGCCACGCCGATGCCCAGCAGAACGCCGACGACCATCTGCACGGTGCGTCGCGAGCGCTGTACGTGGCTGGTGCTGAGCGAGATGGCGGCGGCGATCGGTGCGAAGAACGGCTGCGCGTGACCGAGCAGGTCGTGGGCGACGTACCAGGCGATGCCGGCCGCCAAGGACGCCTGCAGGATTGGACCCTCGACCGCGCGTGCACGGCCCACCGCCCTGCTCAGCGTCGATGCGCGCTGCACTCGCTCACTCGAGCAGCCGGGTGTCCTCGTCGGAGTACGCCGGCGAGCACGCGCACACGAGCCGCAGCGGTCCATCCCCGATGTTGAACAGCTTGTGGCGGGCTCCCGGCGGGATCAGCGCGCAGTCGCCGACCTCGACGATCCGCTCCTCGCTGTCGATGACCAGCCGTCCGCGCCCGGCGCTGATGAGATACAGCTCCTCGCTCGTGCGGTGCAGGTGCTCGGTGGTGGCGCCCGCCACCGGGACGGTCGCCTCGGCGAGACTCTGGTTGCGCGCGGGCGCCGAGACCCGGCCCGCCCACTCCCTGATCTCCGAGCCGTCGAGCGTAACGAAGGGCTCGATCTGCGCATAGGAAGTGACGTGCATCGCGCGTTCGGGCGCTAGCCCGCGGCCTCCTGGGGCGAGGCGCAGAACGCACACCTGCGCGCCTGACGAGGGATCTCGCTGAGGCACTCCGTGCACGGCCTCGTTTCGGACTCCGTATCCAGGCCGGTCTTGCGCCTTGCCATCAGCACGTTGACCGGCTTGACGACGAAGAAGAACACGGCGGCAGCGATCGACACGAACGCAAACAGCGAGTTGATGAAATCGCCGTAGTGGAAGGCGCTGTGGTGAATCGTGAACACGAGCGCCGAGAAGTCCGGCTTGCCAATGATCGCCGCGACGATCGGCGTCAGCAGGTCGCGCACGAGGGCGGTGACCACCGCGCCGAAAGCCGTCCCGATGACGATGCCCACCGCCAGGTCGATGACGTTCCCCCTGAGCAGAAACGCCTTGAACTCCTTGGCCATCCGCTGGATCTTCGCAGCCGGCTATGACGCGATCAGGACGCCGAGATGCGCTGGCCCTAGTCTCGCTCGAACAGGGCGACGCACTCGATGTGATGCGTTTGCGGGAACATGTCCACGGGGCGGACCTTGCGCAGCGCCCATCCGGCCTGCACGAGTTCGGCGGCGTTGGGGGCGAGCGTGGTGGGATTGCAGGAGACGTAGACCACCCGCTTCGGCGACGCGTCGATGATGCGGTGGACGACCTTCTTGGAGAGGCCCGCGCGTGGCGGGTCGACGACGATCACGTCGGGGCGTCCAGCGCGGGTGAGTAGCTCCGGCAGCGCCGTGCGCGTGTCGCCGGCGAAGAAGCGGACGTTGGTGATCCCGTTGCGCCGCGCACCGGCGATCGCGTCGGCGACCGCCTGCTCGACCAGCTCGATGCCCCACAGCTCGCCCGCCCTCGGGGCGAGCGTGAGCGCGATCGTGCCGATGCCCGAGTACAGGTCGTACACGCGCTCCCAGCCTTCCAGCGCCGCGTACTCGCCCGCCACCCCGTAGAGCAGCTCGGCCATCTCCGTGTTCGTCTGGAAGAAGGCCTCGGCGGAGATCAGGAGCTCGAGCTCCCCTAGGCGCTCGGGTAGCTCGGGCTCGCCCCACACGAGCTCCGTCTCGCCGCCGGTAGTCGTCTCCGCGAGGCTGCGCGATCGCGTCCACAGCACGCCGCTGAGGCTGGTGCCGAGCTCCTGGCTGAGCGCCCCGGCGAGTGAGCCCGCGTCGAGCTCCCCCTCGGTGGTGACGATCCGGACCTGCAGCATGCCGGTGCGCCGGCCTTCGCGAACGACCAGGTTGCGCAGCCGCGCACGCCCGTCGGCCGCCGGCCCCGTCCGCTCGCTGCTGCCCGCCCTGCCGCCGCGATCTGCTGGCGCATCGTGTCCCGCCCGCTCGGGAGCGGCGGTCCGCTCGCCGCGCCCTCGCTCCCATGCGCTCAGGCCCTGTGCGCGACACCAGCGCAGCGCCGCCTGGCGGGCGAGGTTCCCGCGCTCGGAGGCCAGTAGGCAGTCCTCGATCGAGACCACCCGGTTGGCCCCCGCGGGGACGTGGAAGCCGCACACCAGCTCGGGGTGGGCGGGATCGCCGGTCTCGCCGAAGGAGTACTCGAGCTTGTTGCGATAGCGCCACGGCTGTAGCGCGGGCACGATGTCCTGCAGCTCGAAGCCCTCCAGCCGACCGATGCGCCGCAGCGCCTCATCGACCTGCCCGTGCTTGATCTGCAGCTGACGCTCGTACGGGATCACCTGCCAGGGCACGCCCGGGTGGTCGGCCAGCGGGGGGATCCTCTCCGGGCTCGGCTCGAGCACCTCGACGGTGCGCGCGTGCGCGTAGTTGCGCTTGCGCTTGTACACCACCGCGCGTACGCGGTCCCCGGGGACCGCGCCGGCGACGAACACCACATAGCCGCCCGCCTGTGCCCCGAACGGGGTACCGAGCCGCGCGACACCCTCGCCGCCGAACGCCAGCGAGTCAACCTGCAGCTCCAGCTCGTCCCCGCGCTGCGGACGAGGCGAGCCCTCCGGCGGTGCGGGAGCCTCGACGCTCACGCGCCCGCCTGCCTGCGCCCGTCAGGGTGTGCCCCCGAAGGGGGTGCCACCAGGTGCTCGAGCAGCGCCTTCTGCGCGTGACGGCGGTTCTCGGCCTGATCCCAGATGCGCTGGCGTGAGCCGTACATGACCTCCGCGGAGATCTCCTCGCCGGGATGGGCGGGCAGGTCGTGCATCGCGAACGCGCCCGGCGCGGCGGCATCGAGCAGTGCGTCGTCGACGCGGTAGTCGGCGAGCGCGTCGCGTCGCGTCGCGGCTGTCTGCTCGTCGCCCATGCTCACCCACACGTCGGTGTAAACAGCGCTCGCGCCCTTCACCGCCTCGTACGGATCTGCGTGCAACGTCAAGCGGCCGCCTGCGCCAGCGGGCAGGGGGAGATCCTCCTCCAGCGAGTACCCCGGTGGGGAGGCGACCGCCACGTGCAGCCCGGCGAGCGTTCCCAGCGTTGCGAGCGAGCGCGCGACGTTGTTGCCGTCGCCCACGTAAGCGATGCGCAGGCCGTCGAGCGAGCCGCACGCCTCGCGTAGGGTCAGCAGGTCGGCGAGCGCCTGGCACGGATGGTGGCGGGCGCTGAGCATGTTGACGATCGGCACGGAGCTGTACGCGGCGAGCTCCTCCAGGACGGCATCCGGTCCCGTGCGCAGCCCCACGGCGGCAACGTGGCGCGAGAGCACCAGGGCGGTGTCGCGCGGCGCCTCGCCGCGCGAGAGCTGCAGCTCGTCCGAGCGCAGTACCACCGCGTGGCCGCCCAGCTCGTGGATCCCCACCTCGAAGGACACGCGCGTGCGCGTGGAGGGCTTCTCGAAGATCAGCGCCACGCTGCGCCCGCCGAGGACCTGCGAGGACAGCGGCTCGCGCTTTAGCTCCAGCGCACGCCCCAGCAGCGCGTCCAGCTCGAGAGCGCTCAACTCCGCTCCGGTGAGGAAATGGCGTGCGGTCATTGAATCGGCCAGTGTAGGCGAGGGTGAGCGGCGCTATCGCGGAGCGCTATCGCCGCCAACCCGTCGCGGTGGCGCTAAAACGCGGCGAGGCCCTCGTCGGGCGTGGAGGCGGTCGCGTACAGGCGGCGGGGGATCCGACCCGCGCCGTGCGCCAGACGTCCGGCCTGTACCGCCGCGCGCATCGCGCGCGCCATCGCCACGGGGTCCTGCGCGCGCGAGATCGCCGACGCGGCCATCACCGCGTCGCAGCCGAGCTCCATCGCGAGCGCGGCGTCGGAGGCGGTACCGATGCCCGCGTCGAGCACCACCGGCACGTCGACCGCCTCGCGGATGAGGGCGATGTTATAGGGGTTGCGGATGCCCATGCCGCTGCCGATCGGCGAGCCGAGGGGCATCACCGCCGCGCATCCGAGGTCGGCCAGCCGCCGTGCGAGCACGGGATCGTCGGTCGTGTAGGGCAGCACGACGAAGCCGTCGTCGAGCAGCTCCTCGGCCGCGCGCAGCAACTCCGGCGCGTCGGGCAGCAACGTGTCCTCGTCGCCGATCACCTCGAGCTTGACCCAGCCGGTGGCGAACGCCTCGCGCGCCAGGCGCGCGGTGAGGACCGCGTCGCGCGCGGTGTGACAGCCGGCGGTGTTCGGCAGCAGCTGCACGCCCGCGTCGGCGAGCACGTCGATCAGCGATCCCCGCGCCGTCGGATCCACGCGCCGCAGCGCTACCGTCACCAGCTCGCTGTCGCTCGCCGCGATCGCTTCCGCCATCACCTCCAGCGACGGGAAGCCGCCCGTCCCGAGCAGCAGCCGCGAGCGCAGCGGCCGGCCGGCGATCGTCAGGACGTCGTCGTAGGCGGCGTCATCGCCCGGCGCGGGCGGGGAGGGACTGAGCGCGTCGGCCATCCCGGGATCATCCTCCCTGCATCGCCGTCAGCACCTCCACGCGGGCATCTTCGGCGAGCGCGAACGAGTCCCACGACGCGCGCGGCACCACCTCGCCGTCGACTGCCACGGCGACGCCGCGCGCGTCGAGGCCGAGGCCGAGGCGCGCGAGCACGGCGACGACGGTCTCGCCGGCGCGCACGTCGGAGTGCTCTCCGTTCAGGACGATCACGCGGGCACCCCCACGGCGAAGCGGTCGGGCGCGCAGGCCGCGAGCAGGGGGTCGAGCGACCGCGCCATCGAGTGGCGGTCGCCGGTGAGCGTGGCGAGCACGAGCTCCGCGGTGAGGGGTGCGAGCAGAATCCCGTTGCGGTAGTGACCGGTCGCCCAGATCAGGCCCGCCAGCGCTCCGCGACCGATCGTGGGGGTGTTGTCGGGCGTGCCCGGACGCAGGCCGACGGCAAGCTCCTCGACCTGCAGCTCGGTGATCCCCGGCACCAGCTCGCGCGCGTCGCGCAGCAGCTCATAGACGCCGCCCGCCGTGGGCGCGAGCTCGTAGCCGCGCTCCTCGACCGTCGCGCCGAGCACATAGCGACCGTCCTCGCGCGGGACGAGATAGCCGCCGCGGAAGCGCAGCACCCGACGCACGAGCCCCGGGCCGGCGGGGTCGCGCAGCCGCAGGCTCTGACCCTTGACGGGCCGCACGGGCACGCGCGCCTGGATGGGCAGCCCGCCGATACTCTCGCTCCACGGACCCGCGGCGAGCACCACCTGCCCGGCCGACAGGCGCTCGCCATCCTCGAGCGTCACGCCGGTGACTCGCCGCCTCGCGCCCAGATCGTCTTCGTCGGCGCCCTGCTGACCGGTGCCGTGCAGCTCCACGCGTGCGACCGGGGCGTGCTCGCGCAGCTGCACGCCGTCCTGCACGCACGCGAGCGTGAGCGCCGCGAGGACCAGCCGGGGGTCGACCGAGTGGTCGTCGGGCGCCTCCAGGGCCAGTCGCACGGTGGGCGCAAGCGCCGGCTCGAGCTCGCGGGCCTCGCTCTGGCGCAGACGCCTGACCGCCAGGTCGAGCGATCGACGGAACGCGAGCTGGCGCTCGATCTCACGCACGTCGTCCTCGTCGCGCGCGGCCAGCAGCGTGCCGGTGCGCATCAGGCCGACGGACATCCCCGCTGTGTCCTGCAGCTCAGACGCGAACGCCTGCCACATCTGCGCCGAGCGCAGACCCAGCTCGAGCTGGCGCCGCCCGGCCTCGCCGAACTCGACCTCGGCGACCGGGGCGAGCATGCCGGCAGCCACGCGCGAGGTGCCCTGCCCGACTAGCTCGCGCTCGAGCAGCGTCACCGTCATCCCCGCCTGGCGCGCACGCCATGCGACGGCCAGGCCGATGATGCCTCCGCCGACGACGATCGCGTCGACTGGCTGATTCTCGGACATGCCGAAGATGCTAGTCCGCGCCGGCAGCCGCCCAACCGCCGGCGCGGACCTCTACGGCTGACGAGCAGCCGACTACGCGGCCATTACGAGATGCCCTTCGCGCGCATCGCCGCCTCGACCTCTGAGGCGTCTGCTTCCATGCCCCGTTCGTTGGGGTGCACGGAGAAGGCGTCCGATTCGGGGATCACCGGTTCGACGTAGCGGACACTCAGGGACTTGCACGCGTCGTGGCCGATGCTCGGCGTGTACGTGTCCACGTAGCTGTCGCCGTTAGCGGCCGCCTCGCTGCTGAGCATCGAGTTGAGTTCCTTCTCGACGCCATTGAGGTAGGCGACGTCGCCCGTGGTGAGCGGCACGGTGGGCCAGCAGTTGCCGCTTTGGGGCAGGATGTCGGGATAGCCGACCACGAACACCTGCGCGGACGGCGAGATCGTGTGGATCTGGTGCAGGGCGGCGCCGACGACGGGGGCGTCTTCGGCGATCTCTTCGGCGAGTTTGTGCCCGTAGGTCGCTTTGCAGGGCGTTCCGAACGGGAACACCAGGTCCTCCGCCCCGCAGACGATCAGCGTGTTCAGGAATAGGCCTTTGTCGTTACCGCCGATCCCCACTGATACCACCTTCGTGGAGGAGCTGAGTGCGTGGAACTGCGGCGGCTGGTCGGCGTACTGGGCGGTGGTCGTGAGGTTTTCGGTGGTCGCACCCGAACAGCTGACGTCGGTCAGCGACAGGCCGAGCGCGGCGGCCGTCAGATGTGGGTAGTTGCGCGCCGACTGCAGACATTCAAGCGGCGCCCCCGATGCAAACGGCAGGATGAACGGGCCGGAGACATAGGAGTCGCCGAGTGACACATACGACGGTGCGGCACCCGCGACGGACGGCGCCACCGCGAGCGCCATCAGCGCACAGCTCAGCGCCGCAAGGCACAGCGTCCGGCGCGCGAGCTTGGGTGGAGCTGCTCGGCGCGGAGCGCTGGAGGAATGAGGCGGCAAACGATCAGACATAGCCATCCTTTCTTTCGACGTCACCTTCCCTCTAACAGGTGAGGATCGGGCTGACATGGGGTCTGAATCCAGCTGGCCGAACCTATCGCAGCCAGCCGGAAGATGGAACCGGTGTTTCCAGGCCGCTGGAGCGCTCGTGCGAGACTTCGGGCGTATGACCCCCCGTGACCTAGGCGCCGAGCGCCGCGCTCGGCTGGCGAGATCGCGCCTGTACCTCGTGTGCGGCGCGGACCCTGACGGCAGCCTGCTTGCGGACCTGCTGCGCGAGGCGATCGCCGGGGGGGTGGACATCTTGCAGCTGCGCGAGAAGCGCCTGCCCGACGACGAGCTGACGTCGATCGCCAGCGCCACGCGGGTGCTGTGCGAGCGGCTCGGGGCGCTGTTGATCGTCAACGACCGCCCCGGCGTGGCGCTCGCGGCTGGCGCCGACGGCGTGCACGTGGGGCAGGACGACATGCCCGTGGGGGACGTGCGCGAGCTTGTCGGCCCCGATCTGCTGATCGGGCTCTCCACGCATTCGCCCGCGCAGATCGACGCCGTCGACGCCGACCTCGTCGACTACATCGGCGTGGGCCCGATCCACGAGACACCGACCAAGCCCGGTCGCCGGGCCGTGGGCGTGGAGCTGATCCGCCATGCCGGCGCTCACGCGCGGGTGCCGTTCTTCGCGATCGGCGGCCTGGGCGCGGACAACCTCGGCGAGGCGCTCGACGCGGGCGCGAGCAGGGTGTGCGTGCTGCGCGCGATCGCCGGTGCTGCCGATCCCGAGCGCGCGGCGCGCGCGCTGCGCGAGCAGCTCGACGCCCGTGACGGGGGACACGCGAGTTGAGCGCAAGTCCCAGCACCAGCCCCGGCGCGACCCCCGGCGGACACGAGCAGCGGGAGCGCCCGGCACTGGCGCCCCTCGGCGTCGACGAGCGACCGCGGCCGCTGCTGATCGCGGTGGCAGCGTGTGTGCTGCTGGCGGTCGGTGTGCTCGTGGGAGGGCTGAGCATCCACGACCTTTCGCGCCACGGCGGCTCGTTGCCCGGCGCGATCTTCCTGGCGCTGATCTTCTCGCTGCTGGCGCAGGGCATGTACAGGCGCCGCTATCTCGCCGTCCTTAGCTTCGAGGCGCTGCTCGCGTTTCAGGTGATCGTCACCTCGCTGGCGCTGGTGGTCGCCTCGACGCTCAAAGCGGCCGCCATCTGCGTGGTCTCGATCGGGCTGGGAGGCTGGCTGTTCTGGAAGCTGGTGCGCGTTATGGGCCGCATCCAGGCGGGCGAACGCGAACCCCGCCGGTAGCAGCCGTCACGTCCCTGGTTGCCTACCGACCTTCGATAGGCTGCGAGCCCGATGGCCGAGAGCTCCTACGACTGCATCGTCATCGGCTCCGGCCCTGGTGGCTATGTGGCCGCGATCCGCGCCGCTCAGCTGGGAATGAAGACGGCTGTCGTCGAGCGCGACAAGCTCGGCGGGCGCTGCTTGAACTACGCTTGCATCCCCGCGAAGGCGGTGCTGCGCTCGGCCGATCTGCTGTCGGAGGTTCGCGAGGCGGGCGAGTACGGCTTGAAGGTGAGCGGCGTCGAGGTCGACTACCCGGCGGTTCAGGCGCGCCGCGAGAAGGTCGTCTCCACGCTCACCTCCGGCGTCGGCGTCCTGTTCAAGAAAAACGCGATCGACGTGATCGAGGGCAACGCCAAGCTGACCGCCGACGGCGACGTGCTGGCGGACGTTTTCGACTCCGAGCCCCTGACGATCGGCGCGGGTAGCGTGATCCTCGCCACCGGATCCGTGCCGCGCCCAATCCCGGGAGTCCAGTTCGGCGGACGCGTGATCGGCACCGAGGAGGCGTGGGCGCTGGCGGAGGTGCCCGCACGCCTGGCGGTGGTCGGCGCGGGCGCGTCTGGCGCGGAGATCGCCTCGGCGTTCGCGCGCCTGGGCAGCGAGGTGTTGCTGCTGGAGATGCTCGAGCGCGTGCTGCCGACCGAGGACGCCGACATCTCGCGTCTGGTCGAGCGCGGCCTGAAGCGACAGGGAATATCGATACACACGGTCACCCCGGTGACGGACGTGAGCGCGGGCGAGTCTGAGGTGACGTTCTCCTACGGCTCGGAGTCGACCAGCGTCGACTACCTGGTGATCGCGGCAGGACGCGGCGCGGACGTCGACGGGCTTGGCCTGGCCGAGGCGGGTGTGGAGCTCGGAGATGGAGGGTTGGTGAAGGTGGACGGCGCGCTGCGCACGACCCGCGCGGGCGTGTACGCGATCGGCGACCTCGTCCCCGGCCCGGCGCTCGCGCACAAGGCCTCGGACGAGGGGATCATCGCCGCCGAGGACATCGCCGGGCGCCAGACGCACCCGATCGCCTACCAGGACATCCCCCGCGCGACCTTCTGCACGCCGAACGTCGGCTCGTTCGGCCTGACCGAGGCGCAGGCGCGCGAGCAGGGTCACGAGGTGGTCATCGGCAAGGCGCCCTACGGCGCTGTCGGCGGCGGGATCGTGTACGGCGATCGCACCGGCATGATCAAGATCGTCGGCGAGAGCAGATACGGCGAGCTGCTCGGCGGTCACATCGTCGGCGCGCGCGCCACAGAGCTGATCCAGGAGCTCGTGAATGTGCGCGCGCTCGAGGGCGGCTATCCGGAGCTGGCGCGCATCATCCACGGGCACCCGACCCTGTCAGAGGCCGTGATGGAGGCCGGGCGCGCGGCCGACGGCTGGCTGATCCACGGCTGAGGAGCGAAGCCCGCGGACGTGTCCCGCCCCACGGCCGCCTTCTACTTCGACCTCGCCAGCCCGCTGGCGTACCTGGCCGCTGAACGCGTGCTGCAGGCACTCCCCAGCCCGGCTGAATGGCGCCCGGCGCTCCTCGCCGGGGATCAGTCCGGCGTATCACGAGCGGAGATCGGCCGTCGCGCGCGCGAGCTGGGCCTGCAGCCGCTTCGCTGGCCCGAGCCGTTCCCGTTCGATAGCTCGCTGGCGATGCGCGTGGCCACGTACGCGGCGTCGATCGGCCGCGCGGTGCCGTTCGCGCAGGCAGCCTTTCGCCAGGCGTTCGCCGGCGGCCACCCGCTACAGGACCCCGACTTCGTGCTGATCGCGGCGGCCGCCTGCGAGATGCACCCGACGGCGGTCCTGCGCGGCGCCGAGATGCGCTCGACCGCCGAGCGCCTCGCGGCCACCACCGCGGCGGCGCTCCACGCGGGCGTCACGGAGGTGCCTGCGGTGCTCGTCAGCGAGGAGGTATTCATGGGCGAGGACATGCTCGAGCGCGCGGCCGCGCGCATGGCCGCCGGCGCGAGGACGGGCAACAGCGCGCACGCCGGCGCGGCGCGGGTGAGCGAGCGATGAAGGCCGGCCATGCCTACCGCCTGATCGTCACGCGCGGCGGGCGCGCCCCGGCGCTGCTGGCGGACACGGCACGCGTGGATCACATCGAGGTGGTGGAGATCGACGGCGGTGAGGTGGTGCTGTTCTGGGATCAGACGCCGCAGGCGGCGAGCAAGCTCGCGCGGGCGTTGCGCGCGGACCTGGCACAGCTGGACGCGGAGGAGTTCATCGCGCGCTGGAGTACCGTGGAGCAGTGATGCACGTGGGCATGGCCGGCGCCGACGACGAGCGGGCGGACGAGCACGCGACGAGCTTGGAGGGCGTGACGACGGCGAAGGGCGAGGCGAGCACGGTCGAGCGCTCGCGCGCGCAGCAGACGGTCGCGCGCCGCGTAGCCGAGTCGAAGGCGACGATCCCCGACTTCACGCTGCAGATCGACGTCGACATGGAGGAGTGCGTGCTGCTGCACACGCAGCTGAAGCAGCTGTCCGGCCCGGGCGGCGCGACGGAGCCCGGTGCGCACGCCCACGAGGTGCCGACGTACAACGACATGGTCGTGAAGGCCAGCGCGCTCGCGCTACGCGAGCACCCGCACGCCAACGGCAGCTACCGCGACGGGCGCGTGCAGGTTTACTCGCGCGTGAACGTGGGCGTGGCGGTCGCCGCGGAGGGGGCGCTGGTGGTGCCGACGGTGTTCGACGCGGACGAGAAGTCCCTCGGCGAGATCGCGTGCGAGACGCGCGCGCTGGTCGACCGCGCGCGCGGGGGCACGATCACCCCGCCGGAGCTCAGCGGCGCCACGTTCACGGTGTCCAACCTCGGGATGTACGGCGTCAACAGCTTCACCGCGATCATCAACCCGCCCCAGGCAGGCATCCTGTCGGTGGGCGCGCTGGCGCCGCGCGCGGTCGTGCTGGACGGCGGCGGGGCACCGCGCCCGGAGGGCGTGGTCGGCGGTGGCGAGGTGGTGGCGCGCAACACCATGACGCTGATCCTCGCGTGCGACCACCGCATCCTGTTCGGCGCCGAAGCCGCGCGGTTCCTGGCGCGCATCCGTGAGCTGCTGGAGGCGCCGACGGCGCTGACGCTGTAGGGAGGCCAGCGCTCGCCGTCAGCTCGCGCGTTGCGCTACCCGCGCAGCGGATCGACCCAGCGCAGGCCGGCGAAGCGAGAGAAGTCGTTGTCGCTGGAGTACAGGGTCGCGCCGTGCTCGATCGCGAGCGCTGCGAGGTGGGCGTCGGTGGTGAGGTTGCCGCCGGCACCCAGCGGCGTCAGCAGGTCGCGCAGCGCCGCCGCATGCCGGTGCGTCGGCTGGACTATGGTCGCGACGGGCTGAGCAAGCCACGCGTCAATGACGTCGAGTGCCTGCTCCACGCTCCACGGCGAGGCGATGCTGTGCGGGTTGGTGCTGAGGCGGACGAAACCGAGCAACGCAACCCACGCGAACGCCACCGTCTCCGTTCCCGACAGCGTGTCCTCGATCCATGCCAGTGCCGGCTCGTGGAGCTTTGCCGTCTCGTCCGCCGCATACAGCAGCAGGTTGACGTCCGGCAGCTTCACTTGCCTAGCTCGCGTTTGCGCAGGATCTCCTCGTCTTCCAGTTCTCCGGCGATCGTCAGTGCCTTGTCGATGTTGAAGCGTGCACCCAGCGGCGCGGTTTTCATGCGGAAGCGTTTGGCGGGCGGCGCGGACGCTCCCAGGCCCACGCGTACGGCGTCGTTGATGGCGACCTTGAACGACACGCCCCGCTCACGCATGACGGCCCTTAGCTTGGCCTCGACGTCGGCGTCCAAGGTCACGGTCGTTCGCATGGCGAGCATCATAGCATCAGATGGCTTGCTGTCATGATGCGCAGCTAGCTGGACGCTAGGCTGATGGATAGATGAGCGTTGCACGTGAGCCTCTCGACGAGCTGTGGGTCTGCCACATGGGCGTCGTCCCCTACACCGACGGACTGGCCGTCCAGGAGACACTTCGCGCCCGCCGTCAGGCCGGCGAGCTGCCCGACGTACTGCTGCTGCTAGAGCACCCGCCCACCTACACGCGCGGGCGGCGCTCCGGCGCCCAGGACCTGCCGTTCGGCGAGGGCTTCTACCGCGCCAAAGGCATCGACGTGGTCGACACCGATCGCGGTGGACGCGTCACCTACCACGGCCCCGGCCAGCTGGTTGGCTATCCGATCATGGCCATCGACGACGTGGGGTGCTACCTGCGCACGATGGAAGATGCGATCGTCGCCGCCCTCGCGGAGGTGGGTGTCGGCGCGCGCTCGCGTCACGACGAGGGCATCGACTACACCGGCGTGTGGGTCGGTGAGCGCAAGATCGCCTCCATCGGCGTACACGTCTCGCGCGGGATCGCCACGCACGGCTTTGCCGTAAACATCGACAACGACCTCGAGCCGTTCTCGTGGGTCATCGCCTGCGGGCTGCCCGACGTGCACATGACCTCGCTCGCGGGCGAGTCCTCATCGGGGGAGTGTGAGTCGCTGAGCTGTTTCCGGCGGCGCATGGCCAACGCCTTCTGTCAAGCGCACGGCAGGCGCCAGCGCCTGGTTTCGCCGTGGCGACTGGGTCTCGACAGCGCGAACCCCTCCAGACTCGCGGAGCGAGTCCCCATCAACACAGACCAACCAGCACCGGTCGATCTCAGCGCATCCGTCGAGGCTGCGCGCGCCCTTCAGGGTGTCCTCGCATGAGCGGGATGGGCGGGACTCGATCTCGATCCAATCCCGGCGGGATGGACGTGCTGCGCGTCCTCGGCCCCGATGTGCGCCCGCTGCGCGAGCGCAAGCCACCGTGGTTCAAAGTGCCCCCGCCGGGCGGGCAGCGCTACCGCGAGCTGACCGACATGATCCGCTCGGAGAACCTGCACACCGTCTGCCAGGAGGCCGCCTGCCCGAACGTCGGCGAGTGCTGGGAGCGCGGCACCGCCACGTTCATGATCCTCGGCGACACCTGCACCCGCCGCTGCGGCTTCTGCAACGTCAAGACCGGCAAGCCCACCTGGCACGACCCGCTCGAGCCCGCGCGCGTCGCCCGCTCGATCGCGCGCATGGGGCTGCGCCACGCTGTCGTCACCTCCGTCGACCGCGACGACCTGCCCGACAAGGGCGCCTCCGCGTTCGTCGGCGTCATCCGCCAGATCCGCCGCCAGGCTCCCGACTGTCAGATCGAGGTGCTCACACCCGACTTCCAGGGGCAGGAGATGCCGCTTGCCAAGGTCATCGCCGAGCGCCCGCACGTGTTCAACCACAACGTCGAGGTCGTGCCGCGGCTATACCCGATCGCGCGGCGTGGATCGGAGTTCCAGCGCTCCTGCCGCGTGCTGCGGCTCGCGGGCGAGCTGAGCGAGGGCGAGGTCGTGACCAAGTCCGGGCTGATGGTCGGACTCGGCGAGACACACCAGGAGATGGTCGACACCTTCGCCGCCCTGCGCGACCACAGCGTGCAGGTGCTCACCGTCGGGCAGTACCTGCGACCGTCCGCGCGCCATCTGCCCGTCGTGCGCTACTGGCACCCCGACGAGTTCGCCGCGCTGGAGGCAGCCGCCTACGAGCTCGGCTTTCAGCACGTCGCCGCCGGCCCGCTCGTGCGCTCCTCCTACCACGCCGACCAGCACGTGCCACAGACGCGCGCGGGCGTCGGTCCGCTGGCAGCGACCGGCGGCTAGCGTCTGGCGCCGCGCTCAACCCTGTTCCGGCAGGGCGATCGTCTCGAGATCCTCGATCTCTGCCACAGCAAGGACGTCGGGGTCCGCAGTCGCGATGCGGTCGGCTGGCTTGGCCGACGCTATCAACACCGCATCGGCGAGCGAGATCGGCCTGCTCGATCGGTGGTAGTGCTTGGCACGGATCTCGGCCGTCGCACGCGCGATGACAGCGTCGAGAGAGATCACCAAGAGCGGCCCCTCGAAGAGCGGGTCGAGAACGTCCATTGCACGTGCGATCGCCATGCCGTGTATGCGCTGCGAGACGTCGAGCGTCTCAGCCAGGTTTGCGCTCGTTACCGCTACTTGACCCTCACGCAAGATCGCACGAACCTGTGATGTGGCAGGACCGCCCACCAGAAACGCGATCAGTGCGTACGCGTCGAGGAGCGTCACGTGGCTCGGCGACGCATCTCGGCGACATGCTCGTCTTCGCGTGCATGGCGACGCAAACGTGCGGGGTCGAGCCCGCCAAACTCTCCCGCAAGCGCGCCCTCAGCCGCCGCTATTGGGTCGTCCGGCGCGGGCTGGAGAACGATTCGGTCGCCGTGGTCTTCGAGAGCCACCGTCGAGGTGCCCCAGCGGTGTCTGATCGGCGCCGGGATCGATATCTGCCCACCCTTGGAGATTCTCACACGCGTTCTCATGCTCATGAATATTATCATGAAAGACTCGGAAGCGGGCCGGATAAGCTCGCCCGATCTTCCCCGTCAAAGACAACATCCCGCTCACGCGGTTTCCACTGATCACCGTCGCGCTCGTCGCGATCAACGTCATCGCCTACCTGCTCGAGATCCGCCACGGAGGCAGCTTCTTCGGCGGACCCACCAGCAGCGTCGACTACCACTACGGCGCCATCCCCCGCGAACTGGACCACACGCGGCGCCTGTGGACCGTGTTCACGTCGCTGTTCCTGCACGCCAGCTTCCTGCACATTTTCGGCAACATGCTGTTCCTCGCCATCTTCGGCCCCACCGTCGAGGACACGGTGGGCCGCGGGCGCTACCTCGGCTTCTACCTGCTCGGCGGGCTCGTCGCGCTCGCCGCCCAGGTCGCCGTCAACCCCAGCTCAACCGGCCCCACGCTCGGCGCCTCCGGCGCGATCGCCGCCGTGCTCGGCGGCTACATCCTGCTGTACCCCCGCGGGCGTGTGCTCACGCTCGTGTTCATCATCTTCTTCGTCACCGTCATCGAGGTCCCCGCTGTGCTGCTGCTCGGCTTCTGGTTCGCCGAGCAGCTGTGGCTCGGCCTCGAAGGCCTCGCCGGGGTCGGCGGGATCGGATCGAGTGGCCAAGCCGTCGCCTATTTCGCGCACATCGGCGGCTTCGGCTTCGGACTGCTCGTGATCCGCCTGCTCGTCAGGCGGCGCACACGCGATCAGCCGCGAGCGCTCGCATGACGCGCCTGGTCGTGCTCGGCGCAGCGCTCGTGTTCATTGCCGGCTTCGCTTTCCTCACATACGCCTCCGTCGTCCAGGAAGGCTTCAGCGTGCTCACGCTGCTCGCCGTCTTCATCCTCGTGCTGCTCACAGTTGGCATCGTCGGCGCGCTGCGCAATCCTCCCAGGGAATGAGTTCCTCGCCGTTCCTGACCCCCGGGCACAGCCGCAGCCGCCGCGCGCTCGCCGCGCGCCGCCGACGGCGACGGCGGTTGATGGCCCTCGGCACGCTTTGCCTGGCAGTGCTCGCCGTGCTGATCGTCGAGATGGCCTTCGCCAGCCGCTCCGATGAAGCCTCGCATGCCTCCGCACGCGCCACGCACGCCGGCGCACGCCGCTCCGCCACGCCGTCCGCCGTCCCGCTCTCGCCCCACGGCTTTCCGCTCGCCAAGCCCGCGCTCGCGCTGTCCGGGATCTCGACTCCCGCCCAGCGCGATCCCGTGCAGCCGGACTTCAGTGACCCCCCGGTCGAGGGCCTGCTGTTCAATCTGTCGACCGGCCAGGTCCTGTGGCAGCGCAACGCGTTGGTACGCGTGTCCATCGCCAGCCTCACCAAGATGATGACCGCGCTGCTCACCGTTCTCTCCTCGCCTCCCGACGCGCCCGTGCTGATCACCAAGCAGGCCATCGACATGCCCGGCTCGAAGGTCGGGGTGCTGCCGCTCGGGCGGCACGTGCGACTCGAGAGCCTGCTCTACGGGCTGCTGCTGCCGTCCGGCAACGACGCCGCCGTCGCGCTCGCGCAGCACGTCGCCGGCAGCGTCAACCGCTTCGTCCTGCGCATGAACGAAGAGGCCGCCAAGCTCGGGCTCGGCTGCACGCGCTACTCCTCGCCGTCCGGCTACTACAACGCCGGCAACTTCTCCTGCGCCGCCGACCTCGCCGTGCTCGCCCACGTCGACATGCAGCAGCCGCGCATCGCCAGCGTCGTGCACACCTACTCCGCCGTGCTGCCGTTCCCGATCAAGGGCGGCAAGCTCTGGCTGTACAACAACAACCCGCTGTTGATCTACAAATACCCGGGCGTCACCGGCATGAAGACTGGCCAAACCGAAGCTGCCGGGCGCTGCCTGGTCGCGACCGCAGAGCGACACGGCGTGCGCCTCGGCGCGATCGTGCTGCACTCCGAAGATCCCGGCACGCAGGCCCGCCAGCTGCTCGACCTCGGCTTCGAGGACGTCTACCACCAGCCGATCGTGCCCGAGGCTCCGTTTCCGCCGGGGGTGTGACCGCGCACGGCCGCGGCGGGCGCGCGGCGTGGGCTCGCTCGCGACCCCTCTAGTGCTGTACCTTTGTAGATTGACTGGTCAGTCAGCCAAAGGAGACGACGTGGACCTCGACGACACACCCGAGCAGGCCGCCTACCGCGCACAGGTCCGCGGCTGGCTGGACGAGCACAAGCGCGAAGCACCAATTTTGCAAGGCCCCGGCGCGATCGAGGACGAGGACGAGATCGTCGCCGCGCGCCGCACCTGGCAGGGCAAGCTCGCCGAGGGCGGGCTCGCCGGCGTGACCTGGCCGAAGGAGTACGGCGGCCAGGGCCTCGGGCCGATCGAGCAGGTCATGTGCAACCAGGAGATCGCGCGGGCGAAAGTGCCCGGGATCCTCGACGCGATCGGCGTCGGCATGCTCGGCCCGACGATCATCGCGGGCGGCTCCGACGAGCAGAAGTCGCGCTACCTCGGGCCGATGCTCCACGGCGACGAGGTCTGGTGCCAGATGTTCTCCGAGCCCGCCGCCGGCTCGGACCTCGCGGCCGTGCAGACGCGCGCGCGTCAGCAGGACGACGGCAGCTGGCGGCTGTCCGGCCAGAAGGTGTGGACGACCAACGCCCAGTTCGCCTCCTACGGCCTGCTGCTCGCGCGCACCGACGCCGACGTGCCCAAGCACAAGGGGCTGACGATGTTCATCGTGCCGATGGACGCCGAGGGCGTCACCGTACGCGGCCTGCGCCAGATCTCCGGTGAGGCCGAGTTCAACGAGGTCTTCTTCGACGACGTCGCGCTCGCGCCCGACGCGGTCGTCGGCGGCGTCGGCAACGGCTGGGGCACCGCGCTGACCACGCTCATGTACGAGCGCGTCACCATCGGCCTCGGCGGCGAGGGCCTCGGCTACAACTCCACGCGCTTCGCCGGCGCCATCGCAGCCGACGAGCACGCCCGCCTGGATCCCGAGGTGCGCCACCAGCTCGGCGAGATCGCCAGCGACCTGCTCGCCGTGCGCTTCACCGGCTACCGCACGCTTACCGCGCTTCAGAAAGGCCAGGTCCCCGGCCCGGAGGCTGGCCTCGCGAAGGTCACAATCGTCAACGGCGCGATCAAGGCAGGCGACCTGATCGCCGACGTGCTCGGCCCCGACGCGCTGTCCGAGGACAACGAGTGGGCGTACATGATCTCGTTCCTGCCCGGGCTGAAGTCCGCTGGCGGCACCGAGGAGATCCTGCGCAACACCATCGGCGAGCGCGTGCTCGGCCTGCCCCCCGAGCCGCGCCTGGACAAGGGCATCCCCTTCTCCGAGCTGCGCTCCAAGGAAGGAGCGCCGGCATGAGCCAGTCGCACACGACCGAAGGAGTGTCGACATGAACCTGTCCCTGTCCGACGAGCAGGTGTTCCTGCGCGAGGCCGCGCGCGGCGCGCTCTCGCGCTTCAAGACGATCGAAGCCGCGCGCGAGGCGCTCGACGGCGACGACGGCGCCATGCCCGACCTGTGGCCGACAGCCTGCGAGGCCGGCTGGCCGGGCCTGTTGATCGACGAAGCCCACGGCGGCGCCGGGCTCGACGCCTTCGACGCGATGCTCGTACTCGGCGAGTGCGGGCGCGTGCTCGCAGGCGTCCCGCTGCTCGGACACCTGCCCGCGACCGCCATCCTCGGCGATGCTCCCAACGCCGCCGAGCTGATGGCCGACCTTGCCAGCGGCGAGCGCCGTGTCGCCTACCTGCCCGCACAGCCGCCCGGCGACCTCGACGAGCGCTGGAGCGCCGACCCAGCGAGCGGACCCGAGCGCCAGCCGCTTCCCAGCATCGGCGCGGTCGGCGAGGACGAGAGGGTACCGGTGACTGGCAGCTTCGCGTTCGTGCCGGACGCGCCGGGCGCCGACGGCCTGGTGGGAGTCGCGATCGCAGAGGACGGGCGCGCCGTCGGCTTCGCCGTGCGCACCGACTCCCCCGGCGTGAGCATCGAGGCGGTGACCCGCTATGACTCGACGCGATCGCTCGGACACGTCAAGCTGCAGGACGCGCCCGCGCGTCTGCTCGACGCGCCCGAGGAGACCCTCTCCTCAGCCTGGTATTTGGCACAGGCGCTGATCGCCGCCGAGTCGCTCGGCAGCGTAGAAACCGCGCTGGACGTGTCCGTCGCCTACGCCAAGGAGCGCTTTACCTTCGGGCGCGCAATCGGCTCCTATCAGGCCGTCAAGCACTCCCTCACCGAGGTGCTGCGCCAGCTCGACAACGGACGCTCGCTGCTCTACTACGCCGGCTGGGCGCGCAACGGCGCGCCCGCCGAGTTCCCGCTCGCCGCCAGCGCCGCGCGCTCGGTCGGTGGGCGCGCGCTCGATCAGGCGGCGCGCACGATGATCTCCGTGCACGGCGGCATCGGCGCCACGTGGGAGCACGACGCGCCGCTGTACTTCCGCCGCGCGCAGCTGTCCCGGCGGCTGCTCGGCGGCACCGCCGGCGCGACCGACCGCGTCGCCGGCGAGCTCATCGCGCAGGCGTCCTGACGCGCGCGGCGCGCGCCTTGGCCCTGCGCGACGGCCTCGCTTCTTCGGCTTCCAGCGCCGCCAGCACCGGCGCGCCGTAGGCCGCGTACACCGCCTGCACCATCGCCGCTTCCACGCCGCAGTTAATACAGAAGCCGTGCTGGGACCAGCCGATCGCCCGCGCGAGCACCTCGTCGGCGTAGCCGACTCCCGTCGCGTCGTGGCCGTAGTAGTCGTAGGCCGCCCACCACGCCGAGTCGCCCAGGGCGTATTCCGCGCCGTCCGTCGACAGCAGGTGCGCGGCCGCCATGATCGCGTCGAAGTCGTCGTAGATCGACGGGTGCGTCGCGGTCATGTGGTCGTAGTGGGCGGGGCGCTTGCCGTAGATGTAGGAGTCGCTGACGAGGTCCCATGTGGATGAGATGCCCGCCCCCCCGTTGGTGACGTTGAACTGCATCGGCCCGCCGCAGCAGTGGGCGAAGTTGAGGCCGTGGTAGATGCCCGGCGCGGTCGAGAACGCGCTCTCCTGCCGGTGGATCGAGGCGATCAGCAGCCAGTTGACGCCGAACGTGCTCTGCGCGTTCGCGTAGATCGGATAGAAGCCTTCCATCCAGCTGCGCGAGATGTGGACCTGTGTGGGGTCGAGCAGGCCGTGAGCGTCAGCGCGCTGCTGCAGCCGCGACGGTTCGGCGACGATCGCCGCGTGCGCGGCCCCGGCCGAGCTCGCGCTGACCGAGCTCGCCGGCGGCGGGACCGGCGTGGCGGCCGTGACCAGCACCGGCGGAGGCGCGACCGTGCTGCTCGCGCGGCCGACCATGCCGCTCAGCACCGCCACCAGCACGATCAGCCCGAGCGCCCCCAGCGAGCAAGCGAGCAGCCACGCGCCGCGTTCGGATGGCGGCGCCGGCGGAGAGGCGAAGGGCGCCGCGGGCATAGCCTTCCATCCTAACCGCGGCCCGCGGCTCACACGCCAAGCGCTCGCCGCGCGACCCTGTCGAACACGAGGTCGGGCAGCACGCGCTTGGCGAGCAGCATCGCCCACGCGTCCCTGCCGACGACGTAGCGGGCGCGCATGCGCCGCGCGGCGAGCGCGCCGGCGATCGTGTCCGCCACCAGCTCGGGGGTGACGCCGCGACGCGCCGTGTCCTCGATCACCTTGCCCAGTGCCGCAGGTACTTGCCCGTAGTACGCCTGGAGCTCGGAGGGGATGCTCGTGCGTTCGGCTTCCTCGCGCGCCTTGCCCCAGATCGGCGTCGCCACCGACCCTGGCTCGACCAGCGCGACCCGGACGCCCGAGCTGCGCAGCTCGACGCGCAACGCGTCGCCGAAGGCCTCGATCGCGTGCTTGGAGGCCGCGTACGGAGCGGTGAATGCCATCGCCACGCGCCCGCCGATCGAGGACACGAACACGATCCGCCCGCCGGCCCGGCGCAGCATCGGCAGCATTGCCTGCGTCACGGCCACCTGCGCGAACACGTTGACCTCGAACTGCCGGCGCAGGTCCTCCGCCGACACCAACTCCAGCGGGCCGCCGACGCCGATGCCCGCGTTGTTGACCAGCGCGTCGAGCCCGCCGCGCAGGGATGCGCCGGCGGTTGCGGCCTCGCGCTCCACCAGTTCGGCCGCGGCTGAAAGCTGCGCGCCGTCGGTCACGTCGAGTGCCAGCGCGACCACCCGGCCGGCCGGCCCGGCGTCCTGCGTCAGGCGCTCGCCGGCGTCCGGGTCGCGCACGCCCGCCAGCACCGTCCAGCCGCCGGCGGCCAGCCGTAGTGTGGTGGCACGCCCGATGCCGGTGGACGCTCCGGTGACGAGTGCGAGCGCGATGTGCACGACGTTAGCCGACCGCAGCCGCGCATGCAGCCTTACCGCGCGATTAGCAGGAGCTTTAGGATTGCCGGCGATGACTCCTCGAGTCAAGACCGGGCCGGCGCCCGGCCGGCGACCGCGCATGCACGCCCGCGTCCTCCCGGCGCTGCTCGCGATGCTCGCTGTGCTCGCCGGCTGCGGCTCGACACTCAGCGCCGGCTCCGGGGCGCATGTGATCGCCGCCGTCGACCCGTCGTCTGCGAGCGCTCCCAAGAGCTGCTCCACCGCGGTACTGGAAACGCTCTCCGATGTGCTCCAGCGCGTCTACCGCGAGGGGGTCGCAAGCGAACGGACCGGCAGCGCCGAATATCTGATCACTCACTCTGCCGCGCTCGTCGCGGCCGTGGAACTCGGAAACAAGCCGGCGGCCCGCGCGGCCGCCAAGGCGCTGCTGGCGACTGGGCACGTGACCAACCTGTCGATCACGCGCGACGCCAAGCCGTTCATCAGCCTCGGAGGCGCCGCGCTGGCTCCGATACACGGCACGCTCGAGGGCGCGAGCGGGGCTCCGATCGCCAGCTACGTCGCGAGCGTGTGGGCCGACAACGGCTTCCTGATAGAGGGCGCCGGCATCACGCAGGGGCTGGTCGCGCTGCGCCAAGACGGGCGCTACATCGCAAGCTCCGCGCCGCTCACCGCCGAAGTGCCCACCGACGAAGGCACGCTCACGCAGGAACACGTCACCTACCAGTACACCTCGCTGCCAGCGCAGGCGTACCCGTCGGGCGCGCTGCGGATCTACCTGCTGATGCCCACCAGCTCGATCGCCCCCGTGTGCGCAGCGACGCGCCAGGACACCGCCGTGGACGCGCTGCGCCGCGTGGCGAAGCTGATCTACACGGGCGAGAGTGGGCCGAGCGCGCAGAAGCAGGTGCGGCGCGTGCAGCGCAACCAGCCGCTGCTGCAAGCCGTCGCTCACGACGAACCGGAAGCCACAAGGCTCGCGATCGATGCTTTGCTCCACCAGCACATCGTGCGCCTGCGGGTCAGCGCCGGCGGGCAACTGCTGTCGGACGTCGGCGGCCCGTACGTGCTCGCTCCTGTCACCGCACCACTCGATCGCGCCGGCCACAGGATCGGCAGCCTGGCGCTCTCGATCCAGGACGACGAAGGCTACCTGCGCCTGTCCAGGCGCCTGGCGGGCCTCGACGTGCTCATGTACATGAGCGGGGGCGGCTCGGGCGAGGGGAGCCCCGCACAGCCGAAGCTCGTCAAGGACAGCCTCGGCCCGGCGCCGGGGCCGGCGCTCTCGGCGGTCCCCGCCAGCGGCGCGTTCAGCTATGAAGGGCACGCGTACAGCGTGTTCACCGTGCACGCGAAGGCGTTCCCGACGGGACCGCTGACGATCCGCGTGCTGGTTCCGAACCCCTACCTCTGAGGGCGCCGGCGCGAGTGCGCCGAGCCTCTCAGGCGGGTGCGAGCGACTCGCGCTTGGCGCTCAGCGACTGCATCAGCTCCTCGAAGGACTCTGAGAATTTCTCGACCCCCTCGCGCTCGAGCGTGCTGGTCACGTCGTCGTAGTCGACGCCCGCCCGCTCCAGCTGCGCCAGCAGCTCCTGCGCGTCCTCGACCCCGCTTTCCAGGCGGGGCTGCGGGTCGCCGTGGTCTTGGTAGGCCTTGATCGTGTCCTCGGGCATCGTGTTGACGGTGTCGGGCCCGATCAGCTCCTCGACGTAGAGCGTGTCCAGGTAGGCCGGGTTCTTGGTCGAGGTCGACGCCCACAGCACGCGCTGGGGGGTCGCCCCCTTGCCCGCCAGGTACTCCCACCGCGGTCCGCTGAACGCCTCCTGGTAATGGCGATACGCGAGCCTGGCGTTGGCGATCGCGAGCTTGCCCTGCAGGTCCTTTGCCGCAGGGTCTGTCGATTCCTGCAATCGCCTGTCCGCCTCGGTGTCGATCCGCGAGACGAAGAAGCTCGCAACCGAGGCGACCGTGCTCGGGTCTCCGCCCTCGGCGACCAGCCGCTCGATTCCGCGCGTGTATGACTCCGCCACCTCCGCGTAGCGACGCAGCGAGAAGATCAGCGTGACGTTGATCGAGTGGCCCTTGGCGATCACGTCCTCGATCGCCGCCAGGCCGGGCCTGGTCGCGGGGATCTTCACCATCAGGTTCGGGCGCTCGACCGTCTTGTGCAGGCGCATCGCCTCGCGGAAGGTCTGCAGCGTGTCATATGCCAGCCGGGGATCGACCTCCAGCGAGACGTACCCGTCGCGTCCGCCACCGCCGTCCCACACCGGCCGGAAGAGGTCGCACGCGTCCTTGATGTCCTGAATCGCCAGCGCCCAGAAGCTGTCGGACGCATCCCCCGGGTGGGCGGGATCCCCATCCAGCAGTTCGTGCAGCTGCTCGTCATAGGCGCTGCCTTCGCTCATTGCCTTCTCGAAGATCGTCGGGTTCGACGTCGCGCCAACCACCGAGTAGTCGTCGATCAGTTCCTGCAGGTGCCCCCCGCGGATCGACTCGCGCGAGAGGAAGTCCACCCACACGCTCTGGCCGAGGGCCGACAGGCGCTGCAGGGGGGTGGGTGCGTCGGAGGGCATGGCGGCTCCTGTCAGGGTCTCGATTCAGATTCAAGTACCTCGCGCGCGCGCGAGGTGATGTTCTCGGCGGTGAAGCCGAACTCCTCAAGTACCGTTGTACCCGGTGCAGACGCGCCGAAGTGGTCGAGGCCGAGCACGTCTCCGTCGCTGCCCACCCACTTCCACCAGCTCATGCTCGCGCCCGGCTCGACCGCCAGCCGGGCTCGCGCCAGCGGCGGCAGCACCTCGTCGCGGTACTCCTGGGACTGGGCTTCGAACAGCTCCATGCACGGCATCGACACCACGCGTGTACGCACGCCGTCGCCCGCGAGCGTACGCGCGGCCTCCAGCGTCGGCGGTACCTCCGCGCCGGTGGAGATGAGGATTACCCCTGGGAGACCGTCGCCGTCCGAGCCACCCCGCGATCCGCCGGCGCCGGCAGAGTCCCAAAGCACATAGCCGCCGCGCTCCAGCTCCTGCGCGTCGGCCACCTCGGAGCGGTCGAGCACGGACACGTTCTGTCGCGAGAGCAGCAGCGCCACCGGCCCGTCACCGCGCTCAAGCGCGACGCGCCATGCGGCCGCCGTCTCGTTGGCATCGCCGGGACGGATCACCCACAGGTCGGGGATCGCGCGCAGCGACGCATAGTGCTCGACCGGCTGATGCGTGGGCCCATCCTCGCCGAGTCCGACGGAGTCGTGCGTCCACACCCACACCACCGGCAGGCCCATCAGCGCCGACAGGCGCACAGAGCCGCGCATGTAGTCGGAGAACATCAGAAACGTGGAGCCGTAGGGGCTGACGATCCCGCCGTGCGCGGCGGCGCCGTTGACGATCGCGCCCATCGCGTGCTCGCGGATGCCAAACGGCACATTGCGCCCGGCGTGGACGCTCGAGAACTCGCCGCCGCCGTCGAACAGCGTCTTGGTCGACTCCACCAGGTCCGCGGCGCCGCCGATCATCGTCGGCGCGAACTCGGCGAACGCCGCCATCACCTTCTGGCCGGCCGCGCGGGTGGCGATCTTCTCGCCCGCATCGAAGCTCGGCAGCGACTCCCGCCAGCCATCGCGCAGGCGCCCGGCCCACGCCGTGTCCCAGTCCTCGGCCATCTCCGGTAGCGCCGCGCGCCAGTCCTCGAAGCGCTGCTGCCACTCCTGCTGCGCCTCGGCGCCGCGCGCGAGCAGCGACATGTGCTCGTACACGCGCTCGTCGACCCAGAAGCTGCGCTCGGGGTCGAATCCCATCACCTGCTTGGTGGCGCGCACCTCCTCCTCGCCGAGCGGCGCCCCATGCGCCTTGGCGGTGTCGACCGCGTTGGGCGCCGGATAGGCGATGTGCGAGCGGATCGAGATGAACGACGGCCGCTCCGGTTCATCGCGCGCGGCGGCGATCGCCGCCTCCAGCGCGTCGAGATCCTCGGCGTCCTCCACGCGCTGGACATGCCACCCGTCGGCTTCCAGCCGTGCCGAGTGGTTCTCGCCGTCGAAGGAGATCGACGTGCTGCCGTCGATCGTAATGTGGTTGTCGTCGTAACAGACGACCAGCTTGCCCAGGCGGAAGTGCCCGGCGATCGACGCTGCTTCCTGGCTGATCCCCTCCATCATGTCCCCGTCGGAGCAGATCACGTACACGTGGTGGTCGACGACGGTCCGGCCCGGGCGATTGAAGCGGTCGCCGAGGAAGCGCTCGGCGACCGCCATGCCGACCGCGTTCGCGAACCCCTGCCCCAGCGGTCCGGTCGTGATCTCGATACCGGGGGTGTGGCCGCGCTCGGGGTGTCCGGGCGTGCGCGAGCCCCACTGGCGGAATTGCTGAAGATCCTCGAGGCCGAGGTCATAGCCGCAGAGGTGGGCGAGCGAGTACTGCAACACGCACGCGTGGCCGGAGCTCAGCACGAAGCGGTCGCGGTCCGGCCAGGCCGTATCGGCGGGGTTCACGCGCAGGAAGCGCTGGAACAGCGTGTAGGCGAGCGGCGCGAGCGCCATCGCGGTACCGGGATGTCCCGCGTCGGCCTTCTGCACGGCGTCCATCGACAGGCCGCGGATCGTGTCGATCGACAAGCGGCGGATCTCAGTCTCCTCGTGAACCGATGAAACAGCCATTACATTCGATCCTACTAGGGACCAGCGACGCCCTCGCAAGATGTGAACGGGTAAAGTTCGAGGATCGTGTCTGAGCAGTTTTGCGACGTCGGCAGGGGGATAACCCTCTGCTATGAGACCTTCGGCGACCCGTCGGACCCGACCGCGCTGCTGATCATGGGACTCGGCACGCAGATGGTCGCCTGGCACGAGGACTTCTGCCGCGAGCTGGCGGGGCGCGGCCTGCACGTCGTGCGCTTCGACAACCGCGACATCGGGCGCTCGACGCACCTGACCGGTCGCCCTCCCACGATCGCGCAGCTGCTGCGACGCTCCAGGCGCGCGGCGCGCTACACGCTCGGAGACATGGCCGACGACGCCGCCGGGCTGCTGAGCGAGCTCGACCTCGCGCCCGCGCACGTGATCGGCGCATCGATGGGCGGCATGATCGCGCAGACGCTCGCCGCGCGCCATCGCGACGCGGTGCGCTCGCTCGTGTCGATCATGTCGAACACCGGCAACATCCGCAGCGGGCAGCCGGCGCTGCGCGTCTACTCGATTTTCCTGCGGCGCGCCCCGCAGGGCCGGGACGCGTTCATCGCGCACATGGAACGCGTGTTCGGCGTGATCGGCTCACGCGGCCTGCCCAGGGATCCGCAGGACATGCACGAAACCGCCGCGCTCAGCTACGATCGCGACCACGACCCCGCCGGGCCCGGTCGCCAGCTCGCTGCGATCATCGCCGCGGGAGACCGTACGGCGGAGCTGCGACGTATCTCCGCGCCGACGCTCGTCATCCACGGCACCGCCGACCCGCTCGTGGCCCCCTCCGGCGGGCGAGCCACCGCGCGAGCGATCCCCGGCGCCAAGCTGATGATGATCGACGGCATGGGCCACGACCTGCCGCGCGCGGCGTGGCCTCAGCTGATCGACGGCATCGCCGCACACGCGTTGCGGACGGATGGCCGCGCCAACGGCCACCCGTCCCTACCGACCCGCCCTCCCTCTTTGTCGGGCCTGTAGGGACGGGGACCCTCCCTCCCCGGCGTCTCCCTCGTCAGCGTCCCTGCGGTCGGCGTGAGCAGGCACGCAGCCCCATCAGGGAGTGCGCACGTCCGGTCGAGCACCACTGGCTTTGCGCCTGCACCCGTACCAGCCAGTGCAGGTCGTGGCGACAGTGCGAGCGCCGGTACGGCCAGCGGCCGTGCAAGGCGCGAAGCATGCGGTGCTCGTGGCAAACGAACAGTCTCATCTCCATTAGACCTCCATACCCGTTCGCGCGCTCTCGCAGCCTCCATCCAACGCGACGAAGCCGCCCACACGACACGACGCGATCCACGAGCCGCCGTGCCCCTCCTCCAACTGGTCTCGCATCGTGCTTGACCCCATCATCCAGATCCCTCCCATTGGAACGCGGGAACAACTCCCGCACAGACATATAAATCAGGTTTTACGCAGTCTGTCAACTTTAGCCGTCCAATTGACATCTGGACCGATGATCGAGCGGCCGGAAGTTGTCCGTTTTGGAGTACGGCGGCTCCATGCGCGCAACCGCGACGGCGCGATCCGGATGAGCCGCAGGCGAGGTTGACAGCCGCCTTCCCGGGTGGTTAGATATCTGACTAAGGCGAATGACTAAGGCACTTGCAATCGCAGATGTGAAGGTTGGGGATGGCCGCTCGATCAGGGAGGCCAACGTCGAGGCCTTCCTCGATGCTGCCGAGCGGCTGCTGGTTAGAGAGGGGTCAGCGGGAATCTCTACCCGACAGCTAGCCCGAGAGGCAGGCCAGAACCACGGCCTCGTCCACTACTACTTCGGCTCAATTGACGAGCTGCTGCTGCAGACCCTCGAGCGCTTTACGGGCCGTGTCCTTGACCGCCAGCGGGCGATGTACCGGACCGACGCGCCTTTCGCCGAGAAGTGGCGTACCGCGGTGGGCTACATCGAGGAGGACCTCGCGGCGGGCTACCCCAAGGTCTGGGCGGAGCTGGAGGCGCTCGCCTGGGACAGGCCCGAGCTGCGCGAGCGGCTACACGGCGTCAGCGACAAGTGGCGCTCGCTGTTGCGCGACGCGCTCGCCGATGCGATCGAGGAGTACGGCCTCGACAGCGCCGGCTTCTCCGCGGAGGCCTGGGCAGCACTGGTGATGCAGTTCAACAAGGGCCTGCTGTTCGAGCGCCTGCTCGGCTTCGACCGCGGTCACTCAGAGCTGCTTGCGGCGATCGACAGCTGGCTTACTTCGCTGGGGGAGGGAAAGGCGTGAACACGATCACGGAAATCGCCGTCGCACCCGGGCCGGCGGGGGGATCGATCGGCTGCGACGGCGAGCAGAGCCGCGCCCGCTACCCGGACGCCGAGGGCTTCGTCGAGCGTGACGGTCAGCGGCTCTTCTACGAGGTCTACGGCGAGGGCGAGGAGACGGTTTTCCTAATCCCGACCTGGTCACTCGTCCACTCCCGCCACTGGAAGATGCAGATCCCCTACTTCGCGCGCCACTTCCGGGTACTGACGATGGACGGCCTAGGCAACGGTCGCGCCGACCGCTGCCGCGATCCGGTTCGCTACGGGCCTGGGGAATTCGCGCGTGACTGCCTCGCCGTGATGGATGCGAGCGGGACCAAGAGCGCTGTGATGGTCAGCCTCTCGCGCGGGGCGCAGTATCTACTCGAGCTGGTGCGGCTCGCGCCTGAACGCGTGCTCGGCGCAGCCTTCATCGGCCCGATGTTCCCCTACACCCCGTCGCATTGGTCGTTCTTGCTTCATCCGCGGACAAGCTCGGTCTTTCAGCGGCGCGTACACGTCTACCGCTGGTGGGGGCACATGAACGCCGTCCACTGGTACCGGGACTACCCCGACTTCGCGCAGTGGTTCATCTCGCGATGCCTTCCTGAGCCGCACTCGACCAAGGCCATCGAGGATGGGGTGGGGTGGGCGCTGGACACCGACCCCGAGACGCTGATCGCGACAGCGCTGGGCCGGTGGCTGCGCGATCGGCCCACCCTGCGCGGGTTGGCGCAGAACCTGGACTGCCCGGTGCTTGTGGTCAGCGGCAGTCGCGACCGGATCACGCCGCCCCGCGACGCTCGCGCCCTGGCTCGACTCGGCGGCGGACAGCTGGAGGTCGTGCGCGACGCCGGCCACTTCCCGCACGCCCGCAAGCCTGTCCAGGTCAACCTGGCTCTGCGGGAGTTCTCCGAGGACGCCTTCGGGCGGCAGCGCACGCGGCGCGATCCCACCGTCCACCGCCCCGACGGACGTCCCCGCGCCCTCTATGTATCCTCACCGATCGGGCTGGGCCACGCCCAGCGTGACGTCGCCATCGCCCGCGAGCTGCGCCGCCTGCACCCGGACCTTGAGATCGACTGGCTCGCCCAGGATCCGGTTACCCGGGTGCTCGAGGCGGAGGGCGAGCGCATCCACCCCGCCAGTGCTCATCTGGCGAATGAGTCCCGCCACATCGAGTCCGAGTCCGCCGAGCACGACCTGCACTGCTTCCATGCGCTGCGCCGCATGGACGAGATCCTCGCCGCCAACTTCATGCTCTTCCACGACGTCGTGCGCGATAAGCGCTATGACCTATGGATCGGGGACGAGGCGTGGGAGCTCGACTACTACCTGCATGAGAACCCGCGCGAGAAGCGGGTCCCATTCGCGTGGCTGACCGACTTCGTCGGCTTTCTGCCGATGGATGACGGCGACGAGCGTGAGCGCTTCGTGACCGCCGACTACAACGCTGACATGGTTGACCACATCGCAAATCACCCCGAGGTGCGCGACCAGGCCCTGTTCGTGGGCAACCCGGACGACATCATCCCCGAGCGACTCGGGCCCGAGCTCCCGATGATTCGCGACTGGACCGAGCGCAACTTCGACTTCACCGGCTATGTGACCGGCTTCGACCCGGCCGACCTCGGCGAGCGCACGAGGCTGCGCGCCGAGCTCGGCTACGGCGACGACGAGCGCGTCTGCATCGTCACCGTCGGCGGGTCGGGCGTCGGCGCCCACCTGCTACGCCGGGTCATCGCGGCTTTCCCGGAGGCCAAGGAGCGTGTGCCGGAGCTGCGCATGATCGTCGTCGCCGGCCCCCGCATCGACCCCCGGTCACTCCCCTCCCATGCCGGGCTCGAGGTGGTCCCCTACGTCCACAACCTCTACCGGCATTTGGCTGCCTGCGACCTGGCAGTGGTGCAGGGCGGTCTGACCACGGCGATGGAGCTGACGGCACAGAAGCGGCCATTCCTCTACTTCCCGCTACGCCACCACTTCGAGCAGAACTTCCACGTCCGCCACCGGCTCGAACGCTACGGGGCCGGTCGCCGCATGGACTTCGATGACTCCCCGCCGGAGCAGATCGCCGCGGCGATCGCGCGGGAGATTGGCCGCGACGTCGACTATCGCGACGTGGAAGTCGACGGCGCCGCGAGAGCGGCCCGGAGCCTCGCTGAGCTGCTCTAGCAGCGGAATCGGGGAAAACGCAAGTCTTCTACCCGGCGCCAGGCCGCTCGACGCGCCGACGCGGCGGGTGCGCGCGGCCGAGGGCGCGGCGCAGGGCGCGAAAGCGCCGTTCGGAGGCTTCGATGGCGCTGCACGAGGTCAGCGGCGACATCCGATGGTCTGCTTCGGGGTCGTTCGGGCGCGGCGCGCCGGGGACGCGCACGGAGAAGCTGCCGACGAGCTCGCCGAGTTTTTCGTATTTGTACGCGTACACGACTTCGCTCTTGGATTTGTAGGTTTCGTCGGGCTCGAACAGGCTGATCGTGCCGTGGATCTGCTCACCGGTGGGCAGGGGACAGGTGGTCGTGCTTACGGGCTGGTCGGCGGCGATGTCCGATTCAGTTCGCCAGTCGCCGTGGTTTTCATTGCGCGTGCCCGGCAGGTACCAGGCGAAGTCGTAGCCGCTCTGCGCGTTGTCGAGCGCGACGCGCGATCGAAACGCGAGGCGCAGCTCGTAGCCGCCGGCGGGCGTGCGGATCAGCTTCGCGCTGACCGGTGTCTGCACCTGCGCGTGCGTGTACGACAGCGACGGCGGCGCTACGTAGCCGACCGGCACCTGCATGCTCGGCGTGCACGCGTACGAGCCACCGATCCAGCTGCGCGACGTCAGGTGGCAGGTCGCGCCGTCGCGGTAGTGCAGTTCCCTGATCGGCCCGTCGACTGGCACCACGCCGCCCGTGCCGACGCCTTTCAGCAGCTGGCCGGCGGTGGCGTGCGTGACGATCAGGTATGCGCCCTCGGGCCCGCTCGTCGCGAGCGTGTGGCGGTGCCCGTCGAGCACGTACGTGACGCTCTTTGCGTCCGGACCGAGCAGCCCGAAGTACAGGTTGCGCTCGTCCTTCAGCGGGCATTCCGGTTCGCGCTGCTGGTGGCCGCCCGCCGGTGAGCCCGGCGCGTAGCAGCGACTCTGCCATGCGCTCGCCGGCTGCTCGCCCCACATGTCGTTGATGTACAGACGGTGGTAGCGGTCGAGTGCGCTGCACCAGTCGCCGAAGCCAGCGCCGCCGCTCGCGACGCTCAGTTCGTGGTAGCGACCGTCGTTGCCGAACGCGTCGTCCTGGCCGACCGCGACGAGCTTGCCGTCGACGACGCGCGCGACCTCGACGCAGCCGAGTCCCCTGCTCGTCGTGAACTCGCGCATGCCCCACGGCGCCCCGCCCGCCGGGTCCGGCGTCGAGACCGGCAGCATCCGCACCGTCCCCGGCGTCAGCGCGCCTTCGCCCGTCGTCGGGACCGTGAACAGCTGTACGCGCGACACCGGTGCCGGCGAGCCGAACTGGATCACACCACTCGCGAACGCGGCGCCAGTCAGGCCGAGTGTGACCGCGAGCGAGATCAACGGGGTCCGGTGCCATCCGCGGCGCTGAGCGCCGCGGCCAAACACCGAAAGGCCGCGGATGCGACTGCGGGCACGCCGACCGGCGGCGTCATGCAGCTGGCTGCGGACCTGGGGCAGGAGAGTCATGGTTGCTCCTCCAGTTGGGCTCTGAGCTTTGAAAGGCCACGGCTTACTCGCTGACGGACGACCAGCTCCGATGTCTGCAGCTCTCCCGCGATGTCCGGGTAGGAGCGCTCATCGACGATCCGCGCGCGAACGGCGTCCCGCTGCAGCGGGGGCAGTCGATCCAGCAGCTCAATCACCCAGCCGGTCCCGCTGGCGGCGCTCTCGACCTGCTCGAGTTCCTCCGCGGCGAGCTCGATCGGGTCGCGGATGCCCAGCCGCCGGCGCGCGTCGGCCTCGACGCGCCCGCGGCGAAGGCTCTTCAGGAGCTTGTTATGAGCGATCGCGAACAGCCAGCCCGCGGCTGAGGGCGTCTCGGTCCTGTAGCGGTGTGAGGCGCCGAGCGCCGCCGCGAACACCTCAGCCGTCAGATCGGCCGCCACTTCCGGATCCCCGGTACGACGAGCGAAGTAGCCGACGACAGATGCCTCGTAGCGGTCGTAGAACGCAGCGAACGCATCCGGCTCCGAGCGTGATGCCGCCAATAGCTCGCCGTCGCTGGCTTCGAGGAAGTCCACAGCCGTGTTAACCCCGAGCGGCGGAATCTGTGACCGATCGTGCACACGATCGACAGCGCGTCGGGAGTACCGCAATCGCAGCAGCGACGACTCGCGGTTGGTTCTGCTCTTCTACAGCCCGGTGCCGGGCCGGACATCCCACAACTGGCCCCTAACCACGCCGCTATCCAGATGGGCTGACACGCCAGTTTGGTACCCACGAGTGGTACCCACGGGCCCTCAAGACCACGCCAACCCTCGCGCGACCCCCAAATCCCCTGCACCTTACCCTTCTAATAATGCGCCCGGCGGGAATCGAACCCGCGGCCTGCGGCTTGAAAGACCGCTGCTCTTTGGCTCCCCGAAGAGAACCGTTGACCACTGAGCTACGGGCGCGCGCGGGCCTATTGTAAGGGAGCCCTAGGGCGCGCGCAGCACGATCGCATCGGCGGGAAGCTGTGCGCGCGGGACACCGATGCCGTCGCACAGCTTGATGCAGGGCACGTACGTGGGACGAAAGCCGAGCAGCTGGGGGATCGTGACGATGCGATAGCCCTGTGCCCGCAGCCTGGCGATGATCGTCGGGTAGGCGGCGAGCGTCTGGCCACGCGGCCCGCCGCCGTCGTGGGAGATGATGATCGAGCCCGGCCGCACCTGTTCGAGCACGCGCGCGACGATCGTGCTCGTCCCCGGCTGCGTGTAGTCGCTGGGGTCCACGTTCCACAGCACCGTCGCGAGGCCGAGCGAGCGGGCGGTCTGGATCACCGACTGGTCGTAGTCGCCGTATGGCGGACGGAAGACGCACGGCGTGTAGCCGGTCAGCGAGCGGATCACCGCGATCGTCTTCTGCAGCTCGGCGCTGACTTCACCGCTGGTCACGAGATCGGGGTGGGTGAAGGTGTGGTCGCCGAGCACGTCTCCGTCTCGCAGCTCGCGCAGCAGCGTCGCGCGATAGCTGGCGTCGACCTGCTCGCCGATCATGAAGAACGTCGCCTGCGCGTGGCTGCGTTCGAGCATCGTCACGAACTGCGAGGTGTCCGGCGCGGGACCGTCGTCGAACCCGATCGCCACCTCGCGTCGCGCCGGGCCGTGCGTGTAGGCGACCGTACCGCGGCTGCGACAGCCGGTGATGCGATACAGGAGCCGGCGTCGCGCGGGCGGCGTGGGGGACGGTTGCGAGGGGCCGCTCGGGGACGGTCCGCCGGGGGTGGTGGGGCTGCCCGTGCCGCCCGACGGGGCGACGATCGCGAGCAGCGCCGTCAGCGCCGGGATCGCGAGCACGGAGCGCACGGCGGTGCACGATACTCCGGTCCGATGAGGCGCTACATCGCGGCGATCGACCAGGGCACGACCAGCACCCGCGCGATCCTGTTCGACGCCGACGCGCAGATCGTGGCGCTCGACCAGCGCGAGCACCGGCAGATCCATCCGCGCGCCGGCTGGGTCGAGCACGACCCGCGCGAGGTGTGGCGACGCACGCAGGAGGTGATCGACGGCGCCCTCTCACGCGCGGGCGCGAGCGCACAGGAGATCGCCGCGGTCGGCATCACCAACCAGCGCGAGACGAGCGTCCTGTGGGATCGCCGCACCGGCGAGCCGGTGCACAACGCGATCGTCTGGCAGGACACCCGCACCGCCGCGCTCGTGCGCGAGCTCGCGGGCAGCGTTGGCGTGGACCGCCTGCGCGAGCGTGTCGGCCTGCCGCTGTCGACGTACTTCTCCGGCCCCAAGACCGCCTGGATCCTCGAGAACGTGCCGGGCGCGCGCGAGCGTGCCGAGAGCGGCGAGCTGGCGTTCGGGAACATCGACGCGTGGCTGCTGTGGATGCTGACCGGCGGTCCCGCGGGCGGCGTGCACGCGACCGACGCGACCAACGCCAGCCGCACGATGCTGATGGACCTGGAGACGCTCGACTGGCACGAGCCGAGCCTGCGGCTGATGGGCATCCCGCGCTCGCTGTTGCCGGAGATCCGGTCATCTAGCGAGGTCTACGGCGAGATCCGCGCCGGCCCGCTCGCCGGGATCGCGGTGGCGGGCATCGTCGGCGACCAGCAGGCGGCGCTGCTCGGCCAGACCTGCTTCCGGCGGGGCGAAGCGAAGAACACCTACGGCACCGGCTCGTTCCTGCTCGTCAACACCGGCGAGGAGATCGTGCACTCGCAGGCGCTGCTCACGACCGTCGCCGCAAAGCTCGGCGAGGGACCGCCCTGCTACGTGCTCGAGGGCTCGATCGCGGTCACCGGCGCCGCTGTGCAGTGGCTGCGCGACCAGCTCGGGCTGATCGAGTCGGCCGCCGAGGTCGAGGATCTCGCGCGCACGGTCGACGACAACGGCGGCGTGTACTTCGTGCCCGCCTTCTCGGGGCTGTTCGCCCCCCACTGGCGCGATGACGCGCGCGGCGTGATCGCGGGCCTTACCGCCTTCGCGCGCGCCGGGCACCTCGCGCGCGCGGTGCTCGAGGCGAGCGCCTGGCAGACGCGCGAGGTCCTCGACGCCGTACGCGCGGTCGCCGGGATCGAGCTGAGCGAGCTGCGCGTCGACGGCGGCATGACCGCCAACGAGCTGCTCATGCAGCTGCAGGCGGACGTGCTCGGGCTGCCAATTATCCGCCCACGGGTGAGCGAGACAACCGCGCTCGGCGCCGCGTTCGCCGCCGGGCTGGCCGTCGGCTTCTGGTCAGACGAGGCCGAGCTTTGCTCGCGCTGGGCGGAGGACCGGCGCTGGGAGCCTGAGATGGACGCGGCCGAGCGCGAGCGCGAGTACGCGCAGTGGAAGAAGGCGGTCGAGCGCTCGCTGGGCTGGGTCGAGTAGGTTCCTCACCGCCGAGCGGCGTATAGCCATGGTTATACAGCGTTCGCGATCACTGACCTCGTGCGCGCGCCGCCCTCAGGGCGTCAGCACGATCTTCAGCGCCTCGCGCCGGTCGAACACGGCGTAGGCCTCGGGTGCGTCGTCGAGCTTCATGTGGTGGGTGACGAGCGCCGTCGGGTCGAGCACGCCCGCAGACAGCATCGCGAGCACGCGGTCGACGTGGCCGATCACGTTGGCGTGGCCGCCGCGCAGTGTCAGCGCCTTCAGCCACAGCAGGCCGAGATGGACCTCGGCGCGCTCGGCGTACACGCCGATGCACTGGATGCTCCCGCACATGCGCGTCAGGCGGATGGCGCTCTCCAGCACCTTGGGGTCGCCGACCGCGTCGATGCAGACGTCCGCGCCGCGCCCTTCGGTGGCCCCGCGCACGGCCGCGCGAACGTCCTGCTCGACCAGGTGCAGCGGCTCTGCGCCGAAGGACTCGGCCACGCCCAGGCGCTCGGGGACGCTGTCGATCGCGAACACGTGCGCCGCGCCCGCGGCCTTGGCGGCCTGCACCGCGCACAGCCCCACCGGCCCGAGCCCCAGCACGGCGACGACGTCACCCGGGCGCATGCCGCTCGCGTCGACCGCATGAAAGCCCGTGCCCATGACGTCGCCGGCGAACAGCGCCACGTCATCGCTCAGACCCTCGGGTATGCGGCGCAGGACGAGGTTGGCGTGCGGCACGAGCGCCATCTCAGCCTGCGTGCCCGGCAGCGAGCCGAGCGTCGCGCCGTGCCCGAACGTGCGCGAGTGCTCGCAGCGGTGATAGAGGCCGCGCAGGCAGAAGAAGCAGCCTCCGCACGCGGTCTGAAAGCAGCCGAGCACGCGATCGCCGTCCGCCACGCGCGTGACCGCGTCTCCGACGGCCACGACGGTTCCGACGTACTCGTGGCCGATCGTGAAGCCCGGTTCGACCTGCACGCGTCCATGGAAGATATGCAGGTCTGAGCCACACACGCCCGTGGCCTCGATCCTCACGAGCGCGTCGTCGGGATCGATCAGCTCGGGCTCCGCTCGCTCCTCGACGCTCACCACGCCGGCGGCCTGGAAGGTAACTGCTCGCATGCTCGGCGCCACCCTACTAGCGAAACCGCGGAAGCAGCGGTCGATGCTCTCGCGAGCGGATGCAGCCCCACCACACACCCGCCGCGTAGGCGGCGTCGTCGATCAGCGCGAGTGCCGTCCAGCGCGGCGGATCCAGCTCCCTCTCGCCGGCGCTCCACTCCTGCAGGGCCGGCAGCACCAGCAGCACGAGCAGCGCCGGCTTGCGCGTCTGGCGCGCCATCAGGAGCGCGGCCGGCAGGCCTAGCGTCGCCGCGTAGCGAGTCAGTGAGACGCTCGACTGAAGGGCCGCTTGGCCGAACCACCGCACACCCACGGCTGGGGGCAGGCCGTGGCTGCGCAGGCGTCTGACGAACGCCAGCCCGCTCAGCGCGATCAGCCCAGCCGCGGCCTTCGGCCGGCGGGCGAGCACCAGCACCGCCGCGACGGCTGGAGCCCGCGCCAGCCGTACCGGAGCCAAGCGGCGGGGGTGGCGCGCGGACAGCGCCGCGGCCGAGGTGCCGTAGCGAAAGCGCCGCGCGAGCGCGCGCCGCAGCGTCACGGGCTCGTCGTGGTGGACCTCCACGTCGGGGGCGTAGCGCACCCGCCAGCCGGCGTCGTGAAGGCGCCAGAGGAAGTCGACGTCCTCGCCGTAGCGCAGCTCCTGGTCGAAGCCGCGATCGATCGCGCCGCGGCGCACGAGCAGGGCCGCCGTCGGCACGTATGCGACGCGGTGCCCCGGCTCGACCGCGGCCTCGCGGCCGCCCATGTCCAGCGGCGAGCGCGACGCCAGATAGCGCCCAAGGAGCCCGACGCTACGGTCTGGCGAGGGTCGTACGCGCGGCGCGACCGCTGCCACGAGCGGATCGTCGAAATGCCCGACGAGGGCCCCCAGCCAATCGCCGCGCGCGACGCAGTCGCTGTCGAGGAAGGCGACGAGCTCGGTCGTGGCGCTCGCCAGCGCGGCGTTGCGCGCGGCCGCGGGCCCGCCGGGCAGCGGACGCCGGATCAGGCGTGCGCGCCTTCGCGCTGCGAGCTCCGCCAGCGCCTGCGCGTCCTCAGATCCGTCGTCCACGACGATCACCGGCGTATCGGCGTCGAGCGCGCTCAGGCAGTGCTCGAGCTGCTCGAGCCGGTCGCGCGCCGGGATGAGCACCGTGATGCGCTCGCGCGCGTCGCCCGCGCGCGGGCGGGGATGGGCCATCCCCGCGTCGAGCAGCCGCCGGCCGAGCACCCGCGCGGCGCGCGAGTCGGCGCCCCCGCCCTGGAGCTCGTGCAACGCGTGCCAGCCGGCGGGCGAGAGGCGCAGCAGCCGTCTCGGCGATCCACCCGCCAGCGTCCGCGTCGAGACCTGTCGTGTCGCCGGATCCAGCACCACGCGCAGCCCTCGCGGCACGGGCCTCACAGCGATAGGCCACCGTCGATCAGGAAATCGGCGCCGGTCACACCGCCGCCCGTCGTGCCCGCCAGCCACACGATCAGCGCGGCGATCTCCTGCGGCTCGAGCAGCCGCTCGATCGGCTGCTGGCCGGCGAACTCCTCGGCGCAGCGGAGCTCATACAGGCGCGCGCTCTCGTCGAGGATCGGCGTCCGCGTCGAGCCCGGGCTGACCGTGTTGGCCGTTATGCCCGTGCCGCGAAGCTCCAGCGCGAGCGCGCGCACGAAACCGGTGATGCCGGCCTTGGCGGCGCAGTAGGCGGCCAGCATCGGCAGGCCGCGAGAGGCGGCCGACGACGCCACCGCCACGAAGCGCCCGGCGCGTGGCTGCGGGCGGCGAAGCAGCGCCGGGATTCCCACGCGCGCGGCCACCAGCACACCGCCCAGGTTGGCCTCCAGGACCGCGTCGGCCGCGTCGGGGGCCATCTCCCAAAATGGGACGCCTCCGGCGACCACGCCGGCCGCCGCGATGATCGCGTCGAGGCCGCCGTGTGTCCGCTCCGCCTCCTCCACCAGCTCGCGCATCGCATCCGCGTCGCTCGCGTCGGCGACGACGGGTGTCACCCGCTCGGGCTCGATCGAGCGCGCCAGCGCGTGCAGCTCGTCCTCGGAGCCGAGCGCGTAGGGCAGGCGCGGGTCGTCCGCCGCGCGGTCCGCCGCGATCACCGCCCAGCCCTCGGCAGCGAGCGCCCGCACCGTGGCCGCGCCGATACCGCGCGCCGCGCCGCTGACCAGCGCGACGCGCGTCATCGCAGGCCTTCCCAGTCCGCCAGCAGCTCGCACATCTGCCCTGCCGCGAGATCGAACAGCACACGTCCCTCCCGCGCCGAGGCGCCTGTCGGGTCGCCGAGCACGCCGTTGGCGCTGACCTTGCGCACTCCCTCGCGAACCAGGCGCGGGAACAGTTCCTGCACGGGCGCCAGCGCACCTGCCTCGGCCAGCTCCATGCGCACGCGCGTGGGGTGTATCGCGAGCATGATCGACGTCTCTATGCGTCCAGCGTGCGCATCACCCTCCCAGCGCGGGAAGAACGCACGCACGTCGTGCCCCTCTGTGCGCAGGCGCTGCTCGGCGCGCAACACCGCGCCGCGATTGCCGCCGTGGGCGCAGATCAGCAACACGCGGGGAAACGACGCCGAAGCGGAGCGCACGAGCTCGACCAGGAACAGCTCGGTGGCCTGCTGCCCGATCGACAGCGTGCCCGTGAAATCGGCGTGCTCGCCGCTCGAGCCGTACGCGATCGCCGGCGCGACCACCACCTCCGGCCGGCGATCGGCGAGCAGGCTGGCGAGGGCGACGGCGATGTCCGTGTCGGTCGACAGCGGCAGATGCGGACCGTGCTGCTCGGTGGAGCCGACCGGAACGGCGAGCAGTGCGCCGCGTGCCGCCACCGATCCCGCCTGCGTCCAGCTGAGGTCGGCGAGCGTGGCCATCAGGCTCCGAGCTCGCGCGCAAAGCCCGCCGGGATCAACAGGTCCGCGCGCGTGATCTCGCTCACGGAGGAGTGGCCGAGGCCCAGTAGCGCCGAATCGATCCCGGCGCGCAGGATGTCCAGCACGTTCTCGACGCCGGCCTGTCCGTCGGCCGCCAGGCCCCACAGGTACGGGCGCCCGATCATCACCGCGCGGGCACCGAGCGCCACGGCCTTGATCACATCGGCGCCGCGACGGATGCCTCCGTCGAGCAGCACCTCCATGCGGTCGCCGACGGCGTCGACAACGGCGGCGAGCGCGCGCACCGAGGCCGGCGTCCCGTCGAGGTTGTTGCCACCGTGGTTGGACACGGAGATGGCGCTCGCGCCGATCTCCAGCGCGCGCCGCGCGTCGTCGACGCGCATCACCCCCTTGAGCATGAACGGACCGTCCCACTGCTCCCGCAGCCACCGCAGGTCCTCCCACGTGGCGGGAGTCGACTGCATCCACTGACCGTAGGCCTCGAAGAACGTCGGGGACGCCTCGCCGCGGCTGGCCATGTTGGGCACCGTCAGCTGCGGCGGGCCGCCGGCCGCCAGCCATCCCGCCAGCCAGCGTGGCCGCGTCAGCACCGAGGGCGCCAGGCGCGCCATCGTCCTGGCGTCCAGACGCTCGGGGATCAGCGGGCTGCCCCAGTCGCGGGCGTGAGCGAAGGACCAGTCGAGAGTGACGATCAGACCGGCCGCGCCGGCGCTCTTCGCGCGCTGCAGTCGTTGCACGATCTCCTCTCGCGAGCCGCTCCAGTAGACCTGGAAGAACGTCCGTGGGTTGGCCGCGACCACGTCCTCGATCGGCTTGCTGGCGAACGAGCTGAGGCCGATCGCGGTGCCGCGGGCGGCGGCGGCGCGGGCGACCGCCACCTCGCCCTCGGGGTGCACGGCCTGCACGCCCGTCGGCGAGATCACGACGGGTAGCGACAGTTCCTGCCCCATGACCGTCACCGCGGTCTCGCGCCGAGCGCTCGAGGCGGCGATGCGCGGTGCGAACCCGAGCTCTGCGAAGGCCGCGACGTTGTCCCTCAGCGTCAGCCCCGACTCCGACCCCGCGACCAGCGCCATGTAGACGGACTTCGGCAGCTGCCTTCGCGCGCGCCTTTGCGCCTCGGCCACCGTCTCGAACCAGCGCGATCCCATTAGGGCCAGTCGCCTACACGGCTCGAACGGCACCGATGCGACGTGCGGCCGTTCGCGACATGTCAACCGAAGGCTTCGGCACCTGGCCCGTACCGCGCACGGCGAGCGCTTCCTCGCCGTGGCCGAGCACGCACTCGGGGTCCGGTCCGTCGAGCGGCAGGCCGGTGAAGAACTTCGCCGCCATGCAGCCTCCGCGACAGCTGTCGAAGAAGCCGCAACTGCCACACGCCCCCGTCGACTGCGGCCGGCGCAGCTCGAGGAACAGCTCGGACTCGCGCCACACGCCGGCAAACCCTCCGGCTTCGCGCACGTTGCCCGCGAGGAACTGCTCGTGGATCGCAAACGGGCAGGCGTACACGTCGCCCACCGGGTCGATCAGGCAGACGACGCGGCCCGCGCCGCACAGGTTCAGCCCCGGGAGCGCCTGTCCGTAGGCGGACAGGTGAAAGAACGAGTCGCCGGTCAGCACCGCCTCGCCGTGCTCGAGCAGCCAGTCGTACACGTGGCGCTGCTGGGCGGCCGTCGGGTGCAGCTCGTCCCACACGTCCGCGCCGCGCCCCGACGGGCGCAGCCTGGTCAGGCGCAACTGTGCGCCATAGCGATCGGCGATCGCCTGCAAGTCGTCGAGCTGCGCCGCGTTCTGGCGGGTCACGACCACCGACAGCTTGAACGGGCCGAAGCCGGCGTCGGCGAGGCGCTCCATCGCGCGCATCGCGGTCGCGTGGGAGCCGGCGCCGCGCACCGCGTCGTTGACCTCGGCGCTCGCCCCGTCGATCGAGATCTGGACGTCGACGTAGTCGCTGGCCGCGAGCCGCGCCGCCGCCTGCGTCGTGATGCGACTGCCGTTGGTGGAGAACTTGACGCCCACCCCGTGCGCCGTCGAGTAGTCGAGCAGCTCCCAGAAGTCGCGGCGGACGGTCGGCTCGCCACCGCCGATGTTCACATAGAAGACCTGCAGCCGCTCGAGCTCATCGACCACCGCCTTGCACTCGTCGGTCGTGAGCTCGCGCGGATCGCGTCTCCCCGAGCTCGACAGGCAGTGGACACACGCCAGGTTGCACGCGTAGGTCAGCTCCCAGGTCAGGCAGATGGGCGCGTCGAGCCCGGACTCGAAGCGCTCGATGAGGCTGATCGTCTCGCCCGTCGCCGCGCTCATGCCTCGCCCCCGGGGGAGATCATCCCGGACTGCGCCAGCCGCGCAAGCGCGCCCGCGTAAAGCGCGAGCTCGTGCTCGGCGACGCCGGCCCGCCGGCAGGTCTCGCGTGCGCTCGCGCCATCGTCCAGCGCCTGGACGATCTCCAGCAGGGCGCGGCTCTTGAGGAAGCTCAGCCGGCGCGTGCCGTAGTGGTAGGCCAGCGCGCCGAAGGACTCGGGGCGCAGCACGACCTGCGGGTCGACTCGCCAGGCGCGGTCGAGGTCGAAGTCGGCCGCGGACCCCGCGCCGGGCATCTCAGGCGCGGCGCCGGGCGGTTCGGAGGTCGCGCCGGCCATCTTCTAGTAAACGCCGCACATGCCGTCGATCGAGACGTCCTCGACCAGCAGCTCCTCGAGAACGACCGACTCCTCGGCCTCGGGCGCGCGCTGCGCGCCCGCGTGTTCGCGTTCGGCGCCCGCGTGCGGCGCTACCGTTGTCGTGTCGCCCTGCTGGGCTCGCTCGGACACAAGAAGCCTCCCCTTGTCTCGAATGGACACCGTCGGACGCCAAACTCATAACATGTTTCGGCACTCGGTGTCAAATTAAGATGCCAGGACAGGGGATCCGCTCGGGACGTCCTCCCACGACCTCGCGCGACGAAGTCGCGAAGGTCGCGCTGAGGCTGTTCGTGGAGCGCGGCTTCGAGGAGACGACGCTCGAGGACGTCGCTGCCGCGCTGGGCATCAGCCGGCGCACGATCTTCCGCTATTTCGGCTCCAAGAACGACATCGTGTGGGGCACGTTCGACGAGCATCTGGAAGGGCTGCGCTCGCAGCTTGCCGATGCGGATCCGGGCGAGCCGTTGATGGAGGTGCTGCGACGCGCAGTCGTGGCGTTCAACGACTACGGCGACCCGGTGCTCCCCGAACTGCGCGACCGCATGACCCTGATCACGACGGTTCCGGCCCTGCAGGGACACTCGATGCTGCGCTACGCGGACTGGTGCGCGGTTATCGCCGAGTTCGTCGCCCGCCGCGTCCACGCGCAGCCCGACGACCACGTCCCACAGGTCATCGCCGGCGCCGCGCTGGGAACCGCGATGGCTAGCTACCGCCACTGGATCCGCCACCACGAGCTGGACCTGCTCGTCGAGCTCGATCGAGCCTTCCGACTACTCGCCGCCGGCTTCGACGAGCGCGCGATGACCGAGTTGCGGCGCGAGCGCTGACCACGGCCCACAGGTCGGTGGGCGGGCGTTTGGGCCGGCGTTATTGGCTTCCGCGGATGCCCACAACCCCGCCGCTCGGACACGGGTCGGATCTGATTGTCAGGTTGGGCTGATTCCTCGCCCGCAACCCACCGAACCGAGCGAGCCGCGCAGAGGACTGCGTGGGGAAGGGAGACTCCGTTGGCCAGCGAACCGGAGGATGTGGAGCGCCTGCGAGCGCTGGAGGAGCGACTGAGCGCCGTCGAAGCGAGCGCGGGGGAGGCGAAGGACACACTCGAAGTGCAGAACCTCGTAGCCGAGTGCGCATATCTGATCGACGCCGAAGCCTACGACAAGCGCGCCGCGCTGTTCACCGCCGACGGCGTGTTCGAGCTGATCCCGCAGGAGACGTTTCCGAGCGAAGCCGACTGGCCCGAGACCTCGACGCAGGACGTCATCTCGATCCCCGCGGGGGACGAGGAGGAGGAGCATCTGAAGAAGATGCGCGCGGCGAACAAACGCGGGCTCACCCACTTCCCGAGCATGATCCACGTGACCGTGGACGGAGACCGCGCGTTCGCGATGCAGCACATAGCGGTGTTCGAGCGCGATCCGACATGGGCGCCGCTGGACGTCCCTCCGCACGGCATCGTCCGCGGCTTCCGCACGCTGATCGTGGGCGTCAACCACTTCGAGTGCGACCGCACCGCCGCGGGCTGGAAGATCAAACGCAGAAGCCTGCGACTCAACACCGGCGCCGACGCGCGGCGCGTGCTCGCCGAGTGGGCCGCCGGGGTCTGAGCGCCATGAGAGCGGCGATCGGGCTTCATGTCCAGCGCTGAGATCGGCGTCCTGGTCCCCGAGCCGCTTTCGGCGCGGGAGACGCTCGAGTACGCCGTCTCGCTGGAGCGCGCTGGCCTGCACAGCGCATGGTTCACGGAGATCGAGCGCGACGCGTTCGTGCGGGCCTCCGCGGTGGCGGCCCGAACGTCGACGCTTCGTGTGGGAACCGGCATCGCCCTGTGGACACGAAGCCCGATCACCTCCGCCGTCACCGCCGCCGGTCTGCACCAGATATCGGACGGTCGCTTCATGTACGGCGTCGGCTCGGGTGCCGCGTGGGTCAACGAGAACTGGCACGGGACGAGCTTCGAGCGCCCCGCGCGGCGCATGTCCGAGTACCTGCGGGTGATTCGCGGGGCGTGGAGCGCGCACTCAGGTCACACGTTCGACTTCGATGGTGAGTACTACTCCGTCCACGACTACCAGCAGAGCCTGTTCCCACAGGCGCCGCCGCTGTATCTCGCGGCGGTCGGCGAGGGGATGCTGCGGCTCGCCGGGCGTCACGCCGACGGAGTCATCTTCAATCCCGCGGCCACGCCCTGGTACTGCACTGGTTTTGCGACGGATCATCTCGCCGCGGGAGCCAAGGCCGCCGGGCGCGACCCAGGGGACATCAAGCGCCTTTCCCTCGTCCGTTGCGCGATCGACGCCGACCGATCCGTGGCGCACACCTGGGCCAGACACGACATCTCCGAGTATGGACGCTATCCGGTTCACCAGCGCATGTACGAGATGCACGGGTTCCCCCGCGAGGCCGCCGCCATCGCCGACGCGATGGAACGGGGAGACACGACGGCGGGGATGCGGGCGGTAACGGACGAGATGCTCGCAACGTTCGCGGTCGCCGGAACACCGGACGACGCTCGCGAACAGTTGCAAAAGTGGATCGCGGTCGTCGATACGGTAATCCTGTCGCCGGCGGCCTACCGCGTTACGGCGCAGGAGCTCCGCTCTAACTGCGAAGCCATCCGAGACACCGCCGCAGGCTAGCTCGGCGGCCTAGCGCGCGGACAGCCTGCCGGGCACTTCGCCGCGGTTGCGCGGGCGCAGCCCGAGGATCTCGCGGGACTGCGCCGGTGTCGCCACCTCGCGTCCGAGCTCTTTGGCGATGCGCACGGTGCGCTCGACCAGCGCAGCGTTGTTGCGGACGAGCTCTCCCTGTCGCAGGAACACGTTGTCCTCCATGCCGACGCGGACGTTGAGGCCCATCGCCAGGCCGATCGTCGTGATCGGAAGCTGTGTGCGGCCCATCGAGCTCACGTTGATCCGGAGATCCTCCTCGGGCACGCTCAGAGCCTGCGCGCGCGTGACCATGTCGATCAGGTTGCTCGGCGTCCCGCGCTGCCCGCCCTGGGTGGGCGTGTCCAGCACGAAGTTCAGGACGAACGGGGGGTCCAGGATCCCGAGTCCGAGCAGGTGCTCGACCTCCTCTAGCATCGCGCTGCTGTAGATCTCGAGCTCGGGCCGTACCTCGAGGTCCCTGATCACCTGGGCGAAGCGCTCGATGTCGGAGCGATGGTTCGCGAAGAACACCTGCTCGCCGCGAATGAAGAAGTTCAGTAGACCCATGTTCAACGAGCACATCTCGGGTGAGAGCGCCACCGTGTTAAAGCGCTCCTCCACCGCAAGCCGCGGGCTGCCACCCGTCGTCAGTTGGATGATCGCGTCGGTCTCCTGACACAGACGCTCGTGCAACTCCCCGTAGATGGCGGGGTCGCCGGTGTTGGAGCCGTCGGGGTTGCGTGCATGCACGTGCAGGATCGCGGCGCCCGCCCGCACCGCCTCGATACCCTGAGCGACGATTTCATCGGGCTGCTCGGGGAGGTTCTCGTTGGCCTCCTTGCCGTGAATCCCACCGGTCAGCGCGCACGTGATTACGACGGGGGCGCTTGGGTCAAGTCTTGCCATCGGACGTCTCGCCCTCGAGTACAGCGATCGCACGTACCGGCGAGCCCGTTCCGCCGCGGATTAGCAGGGGAAGACCGATGAAGGTGAAGCGCCGGCCGACGACACGATCGAGGTTCGTGAGATTCTCGTAATGGGTGAGTCCGGTCCGCCTGCACATCATGTGAACGGGATACGTGGGGCTGGCCGGGTTGTCGGGGCTGGGAGAGTCGACACCGAAGACACGTACCCCTCTCTGCACGATCCACTCGGCGGCCTGCGCCGAAAGACCGGGGTATTCTCGGGAGTACTCGGGCGTCCCGCCATATCGAGCATGAGTGCCGGTGTGCAGCAGCAACGCGTCGCCCTCCTGCAGCAGATCGCCGGCGGCGGCGACCGCGCGGTCGAGCTCGTCGGGGCCGATGTCGGTGCGTGGCTCCGCCGCGGAGACGTCCACGCAGATACCCGGGCCATAGAACGTGCTCAGGGGCATCTGGTCGATCGACGGCGCGTCCGCAGATGGGTCCAGGTGGCTGCTTGCGTCGACGTGCGTTGGCCCGTGGTCAGAGAGCAGCAGACCCTGAGAGGCGTAGGAGAACCCACCTTCGAACGCGCTCGCCATCTCTGCGTGTGAAACGTGCTCCCAGATGACCGTCTTGATGTGACCCGGGTAAACGGCCATACCCTGATAGATCTCCTGAGAGAGATCGACAAGCTCGAGAGCGTGCTTGCGTGGCTGGGTGGCTACGGGACTTTGCAACCTCAGACGAGCCTATTGTGGATCGCCGCACGCAGAGCCCATTGCGGCCATGGATTCAGACCAATCTCGGGAGCCTCGACGCTCGCGCGCCGATCTCCCGTGCGAGCGATCGCGCCGTCCATCTCAGTGTTTCTCTCCGGCGCTGCGGCCACCGTCGATGTTGAGCGTGGTGCCGGTGAGGAAGTCGTTTTCGATTGCGAACACGAGCGCGTGCGCGATCTCCTCGCGGCGAGCGACACGCCCGAGCGGCGTTATCTGCGAGTAGATCTTTGTCAACTCCTCCACGTTCTCGCGTGCGAGCAGCTTCTCCGTCTCGACGAATCCGGGCGCGATGCAGTTGACACGCACGGTGGGTGCCAGATCCAGCGCGAGCGCGCGTGTGAGGTTGATCACGCCGGCCTTCGCCGCGCCGTAGACACCAACGTTGCCGGCGATGCCCGTGACGCCGTTGAACGAGGACATCGTCACGATCACGCCACGCGCCCGTTCGAGCTCGGGCAACGCGGCCTGGATGCAGAAGAAGGTGCTCTTGAGGTTCGTGTCGATCACCGCGTCCCACAGCTGCTCGTCGGTCTCCGACACGTCTGCTTCCGCGTATAGCCCGGCGTTGGTGAAGAGCACGTCGATCGCACCGAACGCACCCAGCGCAGCTTGCGCCACAGCGCGGCAGCCCTCTACGGTAGCGAGGTCCGAGGCGACGGTCGCCAGATCCTCGCGCTCGCCGAGTTGCGCGACGGCCTCGCCGATGCTCGACTCGCTGCTGGCGGCAATCGTGACCCGCGCGCCGCGCTCGAGCAGCTCCCGGGCGCAGGCCAGCCCGATGCCGCGGGCGCCTCCGGTGACGATTACAGACTTGCCCTCGATCTCCACTGTCAGCCCCTCTCCTCGGATTGCGATGATTGCTGCGAGGACACCTAGTCGATGACCGGGTTGCGCATCGTCCCGATTCCCTGCACGTGGGACTCGAGCAGATCCCCGCTACGAAGCGCACGCGCCGGCTCCATGAAGCCGCCGCATCCCCACGGGGTGCCCGTCAGCACGACATCGCCGGGGTCCAGGGTGAAGCATGTCGAGCAGTAGGACAGGATCTCGGCGACCGAGAAGATCATCTCGGCCGTCGATGAGTCTTGAACCAGCTCACCGTTCACGCGCGTGCTGAGCTTCAGCGCCTGCGGGTCGGGCAGCTCATCGCCGGTCACCAGCTCCGGACCCAGCGGGCAGAACGTGTCGAAGCTCTTGCCGCGCACCCACTGCCCATCGGCGAACTGCACGTCGCGCGCGGACACGTCGTTTGCGACCGTGTAGCCGAACACGAAGTCGAGCGCCTGCGCCCGCGCGATACCACGCATCTGCCGACCCACGACGACGGCCAGCTCGACCTCCCAATCGACACGCTCGGGCGCCATCGCGGGCAGGATGATCGCCTCTTGCGCTCCGATCACGCAACTCGTGAACTTCGCGAAGATCAGCGGCGCGGCGGGCGCGTCGAGGCCGGTCTCGCGAATGTGATCGTGGTAGTTGAGACCTATCGCGACGATCTTGCGTGGTCGCAACGGCGCGCGCAAGACCGGGGCTGCGTCGAGCTCCAACGGATCACCCAGCTTCCACGACCGCGGCTCGGGATTGGCCTGCAGGGCGGCCAGCACGGAGGGCGCTGCGACAGGGCGAATGGCGCCGTTCTCGAGCACCACAGGCAGCTCTCGGTCATCGAGCTCGATCGTTGCCAGTCGCATGAGACGGCGCTCCTGTCGGGTGATGGATCACGGCGAAGGGACTGCGCCTGACATCCTGCAACGCGCACCTTGCCGACTCCCGGTATCGGTCGCATCGCGAGTTCGGAATCCGCCGGCGATTCAGCGGTCGATCAGCCCCAGGCGATATCGAGGTGGCGCACACCCGGCAGGATCGCGTTGGGTATGTATTCGAGTCCGCCGCGCTCGCGCTCTGCCAGGCGCATATCCGGCAATCTGTCAATCAGACATTCGAGCGCGACGCGCGCCTCCAGACGGGCCAGCGGCGCGCCGAGGCAGAAGTGCGTCCACTTGCCGAACGCTATGTGCTCGGTGAGGTTCGACCTGTCGATGTCGAACTCATCGGGGCGATCGAAGATCGTTTTGTCGTGGTTGGCCGAGCCGACGTGCACGTACATGGCCGCCCCCTCCGAGATCCGTGCGCCGCCGATCTCGATCGGACACTTCGCGACGCGTCTGAGCCCGCGTACGGGGTTGCGCAGCCGCAGCGTCTCCTCGATCGCGCGGGGTATCAGGCTCCTGTCCGCCTTCACGCGCTCCCACGTATCGGGGTGTGTCAGCAGTTGATACACGGCCTCACAGAGCAAGACCGACGTCGTGTCGCTCCCGGCCGCGACGATCCCGGCGAGTACGCAGATCACCTCGAACGTGCTCAGCGAGGGATCGCCGTCATCGGAGGTCGCGTGAACGAGGCTCGAGGTCAGATCGTCCTGTGGATTGGCGCGTCGTTCCTCGACAAACGCGCGGATGTAGCGGTCGAAGTCCGCCGTCCGGCGCCAACGCTCCAGGCGCTCCTCGGGAGTGTCGTCTCCCATCCAGATCGCGAACCAGTCGTCGGTCCACTGCTTGATCGTCGGCGCCTGCTCGCGCGGGAGCCCAGCGATCTCGGCGATGACGCGAACCGGTATGTGAGTTGTGAACTCGCTCAGCAGATCGGCGTGTCCTCGATCGACGAACTCATCCATCAACCCATTGCAGATGGCGCGCACGTCCTCTTCGCGCCCGCTCACCTGGCGAGGGGTGAAAGCCTTCTGCGCGAGCTTGCGGATGCGCGTGTGCGCCGGGGGGTCGGTCGCGTCCAGCGAATGTGACACAGGATGGCCCTCCGGCATCTCGGCGGCGATCTCGGCGGGCGGGATCCCGACCTCCTCGTGCGAGTTGGAGAAGTGCTCCGTGTTCCTGAAAGCCTCGAGCACATCCTCCATCCTCGTCAGGCACCACAGGTCGAGCTTGGGGATGTAGAAGACAGGCATCTCCTCACGAGCGACAGCCAGTCGCGCGTAGGGGTCCGCGGCCTGCTCGGGCGAGAGCGGATCGAAGCCGTGCAACACCGGGAAGCCGTCTACGATCGCCTGCTCGTCGCTCATTGCCCTCTCCTTCGATGATCGTGCCTGTTCGACGTTAGTGGTACTCCATCGCGAGGGATCAATCCACTCATATTGGACACCGGCCGTGGACAAATCGGTCGTTGGCTTTTGTGCTCTGTGGCATACCGCAACCCCGTGAACGGCGGAGCTGGCCGATTAGAGTTGCGCGCATGGTGCAGATCGACCTGACAGACCGGCCGCTGTCCTCGCTCTACTCATTGGAGGGGCGCGTCGCGGTCATCACGGGTGGCGCTCGCGGGATCGGCTTCGCCACCGCCCGCCGGCTGCAGGAAGCCGGCGCCTCGGTGGTGCTCGTCGACAAGGACGGTGAGACGCTGTCGAAGGCCGCCAAGCGGCTGGATGGAGCGACCGAGCTGAACGTGGACGTCACCGACGACGGTGCGCTCGCCGGCGTCGCCGAGCACGTCGTAAGCGCGCTTGGAGGGATCGACATCTGGGCGAACATCGCTGGCATCTACCCCTCGACGCCGATGCTCGACATGTCAGAGGATGAATGGGATGCCGTCGTTGACCTCAACCTGCGCGCGACGTTCGTCGGCGCACGCGAAGCCGGACGGGTGATGAAGGACGCCGGTCGCGGCGGTGTGATCGTCAACATCGGCTCGTTGAACGCTCACCTCGCCCTGGGGCCTGGGTTCGCCCATTACACGTCCACCAAGCACGGCGTCCTCGGGCTGACCAAGGCTTTGGCGTTGGAGCTCGGCCCCCATCGGATCCGCGTGGTGGCGGTGTCGCCGCAGCTGACGCAGACCGAGGGCGTGATGGCGATGAGCGGGGCGTTCGTCGACGAGGGCGTGCAGGAGATGATCGACGCGTACGCGGCACGAACACCGCTCGGACGTGTGGGACTGCCCGACGACATCGCCCGCACGATTCTGTTCGCGGTGTCCGACCTCGCTGGTTATGTGACGGGCAGCGAGCTGATGGCCGACGGCGGCGCGCTCGCGTTCGGATAACGGCCCGGGATCTCACACCGCGACAGCGACGTGAGACTCGCACAGAAGATCGTGTTGCTCACCGGAGGCAGCCGGGGCATCGGCGAGGCGATCACGAGGTTGTTCGCGCGGGAAGGCGCCACGGTCGCGTTCTGCGGTCGCGATGAGGCGCGCGGCGAGCGCGTCGCAGCCGAGGTAACGCGGACCGGCGGGCGCGCTGAGTTCACGCCGATGGACTGCTCTGAGGAGCCGGCCGTGGAGGAGTGGGTCAGGCGGGTCATCGACGCGCATGGCCGCATCGACGGGGTGGTCAACAACGCGGGCATCGCGCCGGCCGGAGCGCTGGAGGATCTCGATCTGCAGACCTGGAACGAGGTGCTGCGGGTGAACGTCACGAGCATGTTCCTCGTAAATCGGGCGGCGATACCGCACCTGCGCGCGGCCGGCGGCGGTGCGATCGTCAACCTCGGCTCGACGTTCGGCGTGGTCGGCAGCGCCGGCGCCGCGGTCTACGCCGTCACCAAGGCCGCGGCGATCAGCCTGAGCAAGTCACTCGCGCTCGAGCTGGCGCCAGACGGGATCAGGGTCAACGCGCTGTGCCCGGGCGGCACCGAGACGCCGTTTACGCAGGCGTGGCTCGAGCAGACCGGCGACCCCGAGACAGAGCGCGCCTCGCTGACCGCGCGCCACCCGATCGGCCGACTGAGCACGCCGCAGGAGCAAGCGGCCGCGGCGCTGTTCCTGATATCGGATGACGCATCGTTCGTGACCGGCCACGCGCTCCTGGTCGACGGAGGCTACACGGCGATCTAGCTGCCGCTGCTGTTGGGAAAGCTGAGGCTGACGCTACCGGGCTCATCGGAGGGCCAGCGGCTGGTCACGACCTTCCCGCGCGTGTAGAAGTGAAATCCCTCGGGGCCGTAGAGGTGGGTGTCGCCGAACAGCGAATCGCCCCAGCCGCCGAAGCTGTAGAAGCCGACGGGGACGGGTATCGGCACGTTGATCCCGACCATCCCCGCCTGCACCTCATTCTGGAAGCGACGCGCAGCTCCGCCGCTTTGCGTGAAGACGGCCACGCCGTTGCCGTATGGGTTGCGGTTGACGAGCTCGAGCGCCTGTCCAAGCGTGTCGACGCGCACGACTCCCAGCACCGGCCCGAAGATCTCGTCGTCGTACACGTCCATGCCGGCCTGCACGCGGTCGATCACCGTCGGGCCGACGAAGAAGCCGTCCTCGCGGCCCTCGACGTGGAGGTCGCGTCCGTCGTCCACTATCTCCGCGCCGGCGCCAGCCCCACGCTCGATGTAGTCGAGCACCCGGTCACGCGCCTGGGAGGTCACGAGCGGCCCCATTTCCGATGTCTGCTCGGACGCCGGCCCGGTCTTCAACTTGGCCACGCGCGCCGAGATCTCATTTACGAGATCGTCCGCGATTGGGCCGACCGCAACTGCGATCGAAACCGCCATGCAGCGCTGCCCGGCGGAGCCAAACGCGGCTGAGACGACGGCGTCCGCAGCCTGTCCAAGGTCGGCGTCGGGCAACACGACCATGTGGTTCTTGGCGCCCCCCAGTGCCTGCACCCGCTTGCCGGCCGCGGCCGCGCGCGCGTACACGTAGCGAGCGATTGGGGTCGATCCCACGAAGCTGACCGCGGCGACGTCGGGATGGTCGAGCAACGCGTC
>Ga0302326_10001688_pt1 | contig 55511 bp, 58 predicted proteins | sample Palsa_T0_3_FD_202264 | JGI IMG/M metagenome (GOLD analysis project Ga0302326, IMG submission 202264) | Peat permafrost microbial communities from Stordalen Mire near Abisko, Sweden - Palsa_T0_3 | ecosystem: Environmental > Terrestrial > Soil > Palsa > Peat permafrost | place: Sweden: Abisko...
GAATCTCGGGGATCTTCAACTCACAGAACTCCCAGCAACACATCACGGTGCGGCGCGCGCTGCGCGCTGTCCGTGGCGGCGCATGAGCCGCTCCGAGAGGTGAATTGTAGCGCGTCGTTAAGAAAAAACCCCGCGCGTTCGGTTTTCGCGCGATGGCCAGCGGCTTTGAAGAGCACCGCATGCCGTGTCGGTGCGATTTCGATGCGATCTCTATTCGCCGGTTCGCACGCTCACTAGGAGTTTTGTTTCGCCCTGCAACATGACGCTGAGCTTAATAGCTACTAAGCCCGTCGAAGAAAGCTCAACACCGCGAGAATGAGAAATACGACGAACAGTACTTTAGCTATGCCTGCCGCACCGGCAGCAAGGCCGCCGAAGCCGAGTACCGCTGCAATAATGGCGATGATGAAAAAGACTATTGCGTAATGGAGCATGACGCCGACCTCAGAATTTGTTTAGTTATGGCTCGCTGAAATTGAGTTTCAAGTAAATGGCACGAACCGACCATAGGCGACTCACGCACTCTAGCGTCGGACTTTTCCGACAGCGCTAGTTGCGCGAGGTGGCAGGCACAGTAGCTATCCGTCTAGGTGGGCTCGAGGGGCCATCCACATCAGATAAGATGAGTGCGTGAACGGCAACACTGTTCGCTTTGCGAGTGCACGCTCAACTATCGCATGCATTGCCATCCTCGCTGCGCTTGGCCTCGTGGCGACGATCGCGATCGGAAGCGTTATTGCACTTGCACAAACCGGACAAAGGCAAGTCTCGTGGTGGCATGCCGCGAGATTTCTGGCCTCGATCGTGACGTCACCTCAATGGTTGGGACTCTTCGCGTGGGCTCTCATGACGGGAGCTCTCGTCGCGGCGAGCACGCGCCGACATCGGCTCAGACCGTTGCTCGCATTCGGAGCACTGATCGCAGGCGCGCTCGTGCCGGTTGGACTTGTGATCTTGGCTTCAGCGCTGGTCCGCATATGGCCGGGGACGACCGGGCCCATGGACGAGCCGGTTCTGACACTGCTTCTTCTGGCGTACTCGCTCGTCGCTCCGTGGACGCTCGGCAGAATCATCACATTCTTGCTTTGAGTCTCGATGAAATCGATCGACACTGAAGATGAAGCGGTCGCGCGATGATGGTGCCTCCTCCCCTAGCCCGCGACATTGCTGGCGGAGAGGGTGAGATTCGAACTCACGAGTCCCGTGAAGGACCTCCGGTTTTCAAGGGCCACAACTTGCACGCTGGCGGTACACACACGCACGGTCGTACTTTGATCAAAACCGCTTGAATTACAACGTTTTTCGTGCACTGCGTCGCGCGGGCCTTAAATTACCGCCATTTGCCCGCATTCATCCTAAAAAACGGGTCTCGCTGCTACAGGGTTTGCTACGGGCCATGCTTCACCCGCCCTCACCGGCCCGGCCCGGTAGCAGCCGGTAGCACCCTGACCGCCAGCGCAGGCCCCGATTTGCCGTGCGTACGGCATCCGTGGTGCCGCGCCAGCGCCCCCGTACAACCCAAGGTGAGCAACCGCCCGCATGAGCGCCCTAGTGGCCCGTGGCGCGGCTCAACATGGCTTACTGCCAAGCTACTGGCCGCGCTTAGCAGGCGCGCCCGGCAACGCTGCCCGGTTGAGGCTGGCCACGGCCAAAGCTATCAAGTCAGTTCCATCAGTAGCCGTGCCCGGTGGCATGTTTTCCATCGCGTCAATAATCCTCGGACACAGCTCACGGGTAATCCCTTCTAACGTCCAACACAAAATAAACAGCTCGGTGCGCAGCAGCAGGTACATCGTGCGTGTCAGGTCTGAGTAAAACCATGCGGTACCAATATCCCCCACGGCGTCCATCAACAACGCGCGCGCTCGGTCGTCCGGCAGTCCCGCAAAGAATGAATCTACATCCGCCTGATTGGCGCGTGCTACCGGGCGCAGTTTCTGAATCTGAATGTCGTAGTAGGGCTGGCTCACGAGGCCGTAATCACTCCAAGGGTGTCGCCAGGATGCACGGCGTAAAATTCACTGACGCCAGCGGCCAAGCGACTCGTACCACCCAAGCCGCTTTTAGCAACTGGCGCGGGGCCGCCGATCTTCACGGCGCACGTTGCTGAGGAGTGCACGCGGACAACGCGGGTGCGAGCATTGAAGGCTGCGCTTGCCGCTGAGATTCCGCCAAAAGCGACCACCTGATCCGCCAGGGACGGGCAACGCGGGTAGCTGCTACCGGATGCTGCGTCATTTAGCATGCTGTCAAATTCGGTCACATATAGAAATCCACTTGATGGCCAATTGCCTGCGGCAGCGCCGGCGACTGTCAAGGCTCCAACGGACGGCGTTAAAGTTGTGTTCGACATGATTGAAAATCTCCACTATTAAAAATGTTATAGGCCGCGCTTGGGGCCAGCTGCGAAAATGCGCTTCAGCGCCGTTAGCGTCGGATCGCTATCTGAATCCTGCGGTGGCGGCTTACCGGCGCTTACGCTTGCGGAGTGTGACGGCCCGAGCTGGCTTGACGTGTTGGCCGGTGCTTTCTCATCGCGCCAGTCATTCGTTGCGCCTGTATCAGCTGTGTTGTTGTCCCAGCCAGAGTTGCTGCTCTGCCCTGGCAAGATGATGCTTTTACGCACTCCGCGCGCGTGAATGCTCTTGATGACATCGACTGACTCGTCACTCAAGCCGGTACTCCGCTTGCCAGCCATCATCCGTAGTCCTGGCGCTATTTTGATACCCGCCTTGCCCAGACCTGCGACAAGCTCACCGGCCAGCCGTTTTGCCCTGGCTACCAGCACATCGCTACGTCGCGGCGGTGCCACTGCTTTCAATAGCGGCTCCGGTCTTGAAGGACCATGCCCGTGTATCTTCCGAATGGCGCTCAAGGCCATCTTGTGAGGATCGTTGCTGCAAGGGATCACACTGGCAAAGGCGCGGCGCTCAACACTGCCGTCGCGCTTGTGCACGTTGAAGAACTTCGCGCTCGGTACGCAGGGGCGATCAACGAGTGAAATCTCTGCAGGCATCGCCGTGTAACGCTGAACAACCTTGCCATCCTGTATGTCGGACCACTTTCGAGCGTAGCGGCCACCGATCGAGAAGCCGGTATGCACTCCCTCAAGACATTTGGCCCACTCACCGTCATCGACGATCTTTGCAGACACGTCGATAGCTTTCTCGGCGTCGTTGAACTCAATCTCAGTCAACTTACCGGCAGCTACGTTGCCGTGCATGCTTCGCACGTTCCCGTAGCTTTTGCCGTTCGTATCGGCAAATACTTCAGCGGACCAGCTCTGAAAGTTAGGCTTTGACGATTTGTAGTCAAACACTTCGCCGTCGCGATCTACCATTTCCTGCACTGCGCGTCCCGTCACCGTCCTTGTTTGTTCATCGATTTTATAAATGCGGGCATATATAGGAGTCATAAATATCCTCTACGTTGAAAATAAAAAGGTGCCCGCCACCATGCCGCTCCGACGGAGGGTAAGGGTCAACATGCGCGGGCGCTCGCCTAGGCTGACGAGGGCGTTCGCGACTACAGGAGACAAAGCCTGTCGCAAACTACTCCGCGTGCGGCTCACACGCTGAGGTTCTAAAATCACTTGTGCCATGGGGATACCAAATCTGTGGTCACGGCACCGGGCCTCTTGTCCAAGCTCTCTTTTACTTCCTTGGCGGTGGCGTCAACTTGCGTCGATAGGAATGCTAAAAACGCCATAGGGCCACCGTGTTTGATCAGCGGCGCAATCGCATAGCGGATGCTGTCGATTGCGTGATTGTGCTTATCGATGATATCGGGCAGCACATCGCCGGTTAGGCGGTCGGTTTTGAAGCTGTAAAGCCTGAACTCTTCAATCGTGTGCTCGCAGCGCTGATGAAGGATGATCTTCTCGAACCCGCGCATCCTAGCCACACCGTCCGCCACGCTGTCGGGCCATTTATCCACGCTCACGGTGTTAGGGAAGCCGTGCGCTTTGAGGTAGGACACAGTTTCAGGTCGGCTTGAATCACATCTGATGGTGTACTTGCGTGAGTCGGGTATCTGATCCAGCAGCGCCGGTAGGCGGTCAATATCACAATGCAACTGCCACGCCTCATGCTCTATATAAAGTTTGTTCTCATGTACCCAGCATCGTGTTAGTACCGACGGGTCCGCGGCGAACCCAAGATCCAACCCGTGATAGGGGCCGTCCCAACCGTCAGCCGGCTCGAAGGCTTCGATGACGTATTTATTGCGGAAAATCTGCGCGTCGGATGAGCGCCTGCATTCCCCCTCCCAGACGTGCGCGTAAGCATCAGGGTCGACGCGCTTCAGGTATTCCATTTCCGCTTGCAACGGCGGGGGCAACTTCGGGTTGTCCGCAAAGGTCGTTTTCAAAACTATGGCGCTGTCTGGCGCATCAATAACGAACCGCTCGTAGGTCGGATCGGTCTCGAGATCAGGATTAAACGCGCACCAAATCTCCGAGCCCGGCGCACGTATGGTCGGGATTAGCGTTAGCCACGATGTGTCGGTGATCTGCGCACCCTCCTCGATGAAACAAATGGTGCCGCCTTCCCAGCTCTTAATGCGGGTGACGTTGTTCCGAATGCCGCTATACCCAAACTCTGAGCCGTTTCGGCCATAAATCGCCGTGGCCTGCACTTCAAAGAACTGCCCCAGGCCCAATAATTCGATTTGATCGCATAGCAGCGTGTGAATGCTGTCCGCGATTGAGTTTTGAAATTCTCGCGCGCAGAGTATTCGCTGCCTTTTCTCAAGAGCCTTTACCAGTAGTGCGCGAGCAAAGGACCAGGAGCGGCCCGCGCCGCGCCCGCCGTAGCACACTCGGTATCGGGCTGGCTTATCAAATAACCGCAGCATGATCGGCGGCAGCTCCACGACGCATACACCAGGGCTACGAGCCACCGCACCGAAGCCGCAGACCGCAATCAGCAATCGGTTATCCGGCAATCGCGATCTGGCGACGGTCACGCGCTTGGCAAAAGGCACGTCGGCTTCCCACGGCGGCTGCCACATCACGGCGGCGGGTTCCTGCATGGCGGTACGCTGCGCTAGCGCGCGCTCCGCAGCGTTTATGATGGCCGTGCGGCTGACCATCATTCGGCCTCGCTGTTCAAAAGCTTGTGAATCAGCTGGTCCGCGTCCGCATCTAGTTGCTTCGCGTCCTGCACGGAGGCGTCGTTGCGTGCCGCAAGGGCACGGCCATGCGCGAATGCGTCACCATTCAAAGCGACGAGTGGGTCGTAGGCCGGATGTGCGGGGCGCGTGATATTCAAGTCGTGATACAGAGCAGAGCCGACAAAGTTGCCGAACCGGTGTGCCATCGACACTTTGTCTGCGGCCAACGCCGCTGTGAATGCTTTGCGATGCACGGCGCGCAGGTGCAGTTCCGCCTCTTGAAATTCCGCCGCTAGCTGAGGCAGCTCGTCCTCAAGGAGCACGGCGTGAAGCAGTCGCGGGGCGTCCTTGACGTATTCCTGCAGCTGACGCGAGAAGTTGGCAATGTCATCCGTGTATCGCTTATGCACTAGCTCCGCAGCGCGTCCGATAGGCGCAAGCCGCGCCTGCACGGCTTCCGCATGCGCCAAGTCGGCCTTGAGCCCTTGCAGGTCAGGGCTTGGCAAATCGCCATAACGCGCCTCCGCTGCCGCTTGATCGATGGCCGCGCGCAGGCTAGCCACTTTGGCCGCTGCCGCTCCGGCTGCGTCCTGGTCGTTGCGCGCAGCATTGTCCTTGGTGATTAACGCCAGTCGCTTACGTTGCAGGTCGGCATAACCGCGCTGATGCGTCCGAAGGGCCGCGCGGGGGGGTGAATCCGCCGGCAACTTCTTAAATAATGCAATTGACATGGTTCTATACTCCTGAATGGTTCAAACAGATGCGCCAGTCGCGGGATTGCGCCAATTACCTTGGCCGTCCGCGATGATCACGTAGCCAAGACTCGTATCCAGATATTGAATCCCGGCTTGGGGTTGCCCTTGATTGCATATGACGTCGGCGTCGCCACCTTGCGGGCGCGCGCTCGTGGGTCCTGCTAGGCCGATCTGAATCTTGTAGTCACGCATGTTGGCTGCCTGTTGCGCCGCTATGGCGTCAAGTGTGACGACAGTCCCGATAGCGACACTGCCTGTGCCGTCCGACATTTTTTGATAGCTTCTAGTCATTTGGGTCTCCGATTAAAAGTTGAGGAATAAGGATTCGCCGCGACGCGGACTGTTGCCGCGCAGCTGCCTGTAGAAAACGACCGCGCATTTAAATGCCGCGCGCCGCAGCGAAAGTGTGAAAGGGTTGTCATAGCGAGGGCTTCTGCAAGGCGCTGAACACCTGCGGCAACGGTATGCGCAATTCACTGGCTATGGCGTGCGGCTCGCTTCCATTGCGGTACATCCTTCTGATGGTGAGCGTCGTTGTCCTGACGGCAGGCACAGCCGCGCGCGTAGCGACGGCGCGTTGAACTTTCACGAACGCACTATGTGTCATGATGATTGATCCTCTGAAGGTTGAACGGCGGCGGGTATGTACTCGCCATCGTCGTGCGCAAGTAGTGGCACGCGTCCACCGCGTTGCAGTTGCTCAATCTTTTCGCGCAGTTGGCTGAGTTCGCTCAGCTCTGTTTCGCATTTAACAATCGTTGAGATCATGTTGGCGCAATACGCCATGCGCGTGCCCAGTGAAGCGGGAATGTCCCCGCGTGCCATCGCTTTGAGAATTGCGCGCAGCACCTTGCGGCATTGCCAGAGCGTGTCCATTCTCGTGATGCGTGGCGCTCGGATGACCTGTGCCGGACTAATAGTGGGCGACGCAGGGATGATTACAGAGCGTTCACGCTGCGTCGTTTTCTTAGGCTTGCCAGATCTCATTGGAGTCGTATTTGTTGCAAAAGGCTTTGCAGTACAAAGTGTTGTGCGCGCAGCTAGGCGGCGTCGAGCGTCAGTCATTGACATGCTACGAGGCTCCCCCAGGAACAAAAACAAATGAAAATGTTCTAACGAGTCCAGCAACGCTCGATGAGCGAAGGTGCGCAGCACTGGCAAGAGCGCGGAGTCGCTTCGCAAGGTCAGGCATTACCACGCTGTGTATTGCATATGTCCAAAGGGCGCTAACCGGCTTAGCAAACCGGTACAGCGTGGCGCGCAATGTGCTGCAAACGTAGTGCACGCGCTGGTATAGCGGGCACGCTGTAGCACTGCGCGTAGCACTCAGGCATCCATATCGCGCAAAAAGCTTGAATGAGCCATGCATCATTGCTTGGCCTGCTTTGCGCGTCGTGCAGACACTGCGCGTGCTGTGGCCCGCCTGCGTCGCGGCAGGGCTGTGCGTGGCGCGCGCCTGCGCACTAGTCGTATAGGCTTAGCGCCTGCGGCGCGTGCGCGCTGGCATGCGGTGCAGCCGCAGTGAGTGATGTCATCGGTCAGCATGGGGGTCACCTCGTTAGACTGTCGCTGCAAGAACCGGAAAATGGGGGAGCCTGATACGTTTCCCTCGGGAATATATTTCTGTGATTTTTGAGAAAGGAGCCGCATCCCGTGATATTGCGACGGGGTGCATGGGGTGCTTGGGGGCGGTTTTGCCATTTAAATTACTAGTACTAAGACTAGGGAATGAATACGCAACTGGCCCCCCAAGCACCCCATCCACCCCCCGTGATATTGGCGACGATCATGTGGTCCCCCTGATACGCAAGCCGCACCAGACTGGGTTGCCATGAGATTTAATAGCCTCATATCCTTTCTCGCGCAGCTTCATGCCAAACGCTTTCTGCGATACGGGGAACGTCGGAACGCGAGCGCTGCGCCTGCCGCACCAGCCTTCGTAGTCGTAGTACAAAACATTTGAACGCGTGCGCGCAGTGTTGGCCGCGTCAATGCGGTCCTCATGCCATTGCGTGACTGTGTCCATCGAGTCGCGATACGCGGTAATCTGTTTGCGTACCTTCTCTGGTAGCCTGAGGCCGTTCTCTTGGTAGTAGAGACAGCCTTGTAGTGCCCAATTCAAAATGCCGGGCATCTCGTTGGTTAAGGTTGTCCGCAGCGTGGTGTCTTCTGCGCCGTCCTTCACGCGGTTCTCGAAAGGAATTTCAACTACGCGATCCCAAATCGCTTGGTCTGCGCCATCAATGATGGGGCGATGGTTGCAGCGGATGACGAACTTGCCTTCCACAGTGAACTTGACAGGTGATGCATGCAGGCCGCGCACCGTGATCTCGTCGCCGCCTGTCAGCGTCTTGACGACCGCGGCATCGAGCTGCATGCCCTCGTCCACTTCACTGGCGGTGATGTAACGCTTGCCGCGCAGCTTGAGCATGAATGGCTGCGCACTTTCGGAATCCCGATCCGCGCGGTGCTTCATAATCAGCTCTGACTTCGCCGGCTCACCGTAATCGCCCATCATCTTGAGCAGCGTTTCGATGAATACGGACTTACCGTTTCTACCGACGCCGTACAGGAAGAAGATCAGGCGCAGCGGGTTGCCGCCGATTAGGAAGTAGCCAACGAGCCGCCGCATGAATTTTATCATCGGCTCGTCATCGCACATGGTTTCGGCAATGAACTTACGCCAACGCGGGCATTCAGCATTGGGGTCGAACGCAACGGCCACGCTGCGCGTCACCATGTGCTCGCGTACAGCTTTGATGATTTTGCCGGAACGCAGATCAATGATGCCGCTGTGCGTACCCAGTAGCCACGGATCACTGTCGAGATCGGCCATCGCCACGCGCAGTCGCGGATCGCTGCTCGCCAAATCCATAGCGCCGCGTATGACCGGCTTCTTATCGCACTTGATCGCCCACTGAAGCATGCTCTTGCGCCGGGTGGGGTTTTGAATCTTGTTGGCTTCCTCAATGATCCAGCCGACGGTATCCTTCATGCGCTCTTGTACGTCGGGGGCGCGCTTGGGTTGAGGGGTCCACAGGGTGCCGGTCCAGGCGTACCAGCACTCCTCATCGTTGTCGTAGCGCACATCGCGGTTGTACTGAAGCGCGAACAGGGAGGCTAAGCCGCCTTCTGTGGTCCGCATAGCTGAAGTGCGCAGCTGTTCTACCGTGTCGGAGGCGTCCCAGTTCGCGCGCGGCAAAAGCTCAAACTTCTTTTTGCCGTGCTTGACCAGATAATCATCAATCCCGGTTGTGATGCCTGCTATCGGCGGTATCTGCACGAATTGGGTGTGTGCACCCTCATGCCCGAGCCAGTCACCGAATAGTAAGAATGGGATCAGGACATAGTTATTTTCGGTAATGTCGGCATCGAATAACGGCGTCACTCGGCGCTTTAGCCAAGCGAACTTGCGCAAGCCGGGTATAGGCTGGCGGCCCTTCTGCCAGTTCCAGCAGCCAGAGATACCGATTGCCAGTATCCCTTGGGATATGGCGGAAAGCGTTTTGAACGTGCCTTCGACGCCGTACAAGTCAAATGTGGTGTCCGCGTGTATCTCGTCCCATGACCGCTCATCGAACGCTCTGGGCAGAGTAGGCTCGTATAGGCGGCTGCCCTTGCCCGGCGTAGTCCGAAACTTGCCAAGGTCTGAAGGCAGGCCGAATACCCGCGCGCTCCCGTAGCCTTTGCTATATGGCACTAACAGTGACTCGTACCGGCAATCCTTGCCCCATAGCACAGCAGTTTCGGCAGGGGTCAGTGACCGCAGATTGTTGAGCTTGGCCACTTCATCAGAGATACCACGAGCCTGCAGATATCGTTTGGCCTGCGCTGTGAGCTTTGGTGATCCGAGTTCGAGCCAGTTTGTTGTAAAACTCATTTATTTTAGCTGCCCCTTTAGTGGCACAACCTCACTCCTCACCGCCTGTTCTTGCATGGCTTTCGGCGCACGTCATGATGGTTGCGTTTGAACTGCTCCAGATCTTTGCGCAGGAAGAGCCGTTTGTTCGACGTGTCACGCACGCACGGTAGCCGTCCGCTGTCGGCATGGCGCGCGATGCACTCAGTTCCTAACTTAAGGAACCTAGCGGCGGCGCTCATGCCGTAAATCTCGCTTTCTATAACGCTCACGATTACTCCAGGCGCGTTGCTCGCGCAGTTCGTTAATCAAAAGGGTTGGCAGTGCGGAGAGTCGTGGCATAGCCGTTTGAGGCCGCACCGCCCTATATAACCCATTATACCGCACGCTCTTGTTTGGACTTAAAACACGCATTACGGTGGAACGCGCTACGGTCAACTATTCGCGCTGCTTCGGTGCCGCCCGGCACGCTTGGCGGAGTGCTCTGGCTTGTTGCAAGGAATCTCAAAGTCGAGCACGCGCGGGGCTTGTTTGGCGAGCCACCGAATGTATCCGGAACCTTGAATCACAAGTTCCTTGCCAACTCGCGTCAATGCGCCCTCTGCGATCAGCTCATTACGGTGGGCGCGGCACACGTGTCGACCGCGCTGACCGTCATTGGGATAGACCTCTTTCGGCCATGTGGCGAACGTCCAAGAGTGTGGGACCGGTGCGATGGGCGGGGTTAGTTTTGCCATCACTGCCGCGCCCGCTGCTGATCGACGTATTTGTAATCGCGCTTGAACGCTTCGAGCGCCTTACGTTTGAACAGTCGCTTATTGGACGAGTCGCGCACGCAGGGCAACTTTCCAGCAGCCACGTTACGCCTGATAGTGGCTACCGCGATGCCTAAGAAAATTGATGCACCGGTGATCCCGAACAGATCATTACTATTTTTCATAGCCGCAAACTCCCGCGCGCATTGCGCGTTTATCGGAGCCAGCGGGGCCAAAGAAAAAGTAATAGCGCCGCTGGCTCCAGTTAAGGAGACCTGGGCGGCGACTGAAGCTTTGCTGAGCTACGCGCGCATGAGCGCGACTAAGAGCCGGTGCCACACCCTGGCTGGTACTCAACACCGGTTCGAACCATCCGGGTTCGGAACTGATGATTTCCCTTGGCCGTGGCCAGTACCTTCATTTGTGGTTCGCGCGGTACCTTCGCGAAATCACTCAGCTGCCCCTGAGTGACGGGTGCGGCCTGCTATTAGTAGACCGCCCGGCGTTGTAGCGCCGTAGGCCGCAGCTACGGCCCTTACTTTTAGTATATACCAGGGTGCCAACGTACCGTTGCGCCAGCTTAGTGCATAAGCCTTTGTTTAAATTGGCTCAAACACCCTTTATAACATTAACGCTTAGCCGTGATGGCGCTGGCCCCTGGGGGCGCTGGCTCAACTTGACGGCCGTGATCCACGGCGATTACAGTTGCGGCGCGGTCTACTACGAGCGTCTTCAACAGTAGCTCCCATGGGGGGCGCTACTCCCGCTATTCCCGCTCGAAGCTACCAGCTGTGTATTGGGATTCTGGTTTTTCAACCGGAGCTGACAGCTTGTGGCAATACCGCTCACACACAGTCGGCTCCATGGACAGTAGGAGTACGACTATGACGATTTGGATAGCTGACATGCAGCGTGACGCTCGGGCTTCACGGGCGCGCAAAGTCAAACAACGTCCACGGATCAGAGGCGTTCATACCGGCGTTCCCACCTTCTTTAGAGCCTTGTGTTACGACACTGCTAACGGCGGCGGTGAGAACGGCTACGGGGCCGTCGGATGGTTCTTGGCGGCGGCACTGGGCTCAGAGATTCCCGACGACATCGATGGTCTTGCTGATTGGCAACCGGAAGTCGACAAGCTCGAACACTTGGTGAGGGCGAATGACGAAGTAGGTGTGTGGACCTGGTTCAAAATGCACTATCCCAAATGCATGGCGTTGGTTCCGACTCGGCGCCGATCCCAGTTCGTTGCCGGTGTACAGGGCGCGTGGTACGACGGGAGTGCCGGCTTGTAGGAACTAGACCGACTCACATGTGAGGGGAACAACAAATGCCAACATTCACGATATCCGATAAGGACTACGATAAGTTCTGCAGCGAGATAAACCTCTACGCGGCAGCACTGAGTGAACACGCAAATACGCTACCGGACCATGCGAAGGCGTCCGTAACGGAAAGGATCGAGCGCTGCGCCCGAATTCGAGAGCTTCTAAAGGATGCTGATACTCTTGGACGCTTTGACGCGGCTATGGCACTGAAGGTTCTAAATGCTGTCGATGAAGCGGAACATGCGCGGACTACAGTCAAGTTTGGGCCAGAGACGCCAACGGAAGAGCGGGCGCACGCTATACGCCTGCTCGCATGCAAAATGATTCGCGGCCACTATAACGGTGACCATGGCGAGGCACGCGGCCTCGAACATGAGGGCACTATCTTGCGTGACTTTCTCGTTTGTATTAGCAGCCCCGTCATCCAGAGGCGTTGACATTACTCGCCAAAGGTATGTCCTCCATCTACAATTACAACGTCTGACAACGCTGCAGGGAAGCCACGAGGGGCGGATCTCGGAAAAGGGGTCCGCCCTTTTGCCTTCGGAGACGCCGACAATGTGTTGCTCCGCACCATGGGACTTTCTAAATAACGCATCCGTTGGCGCCGCTGTCGGCGCGATTGCAACGTACATCGTCGTGCGTTTAACCGACTACGCTCGAAATAGGCGTAAGGCCAAGAGCGTCCTACCGTCTCTAGTTGCTGGCGCGGGGGAAACGGCCCGGGAATGGCTCCAATCCATGGAAAAGCAGGCTGCAGCCACCGAGGGCATGGTGGCGTTAAACATAGGCGCCCCGCTTGACCCATCGGCAATTGAACAGACCTCTAGAGAGGTATTCGCATACTTGTCTCACAAGCAGCATTTGGCGATTCCGAAGCTTATCTTTTTCATGAAGCAGGCGGATGCGCTGAACGACCGCGAGCAGAGAGCTTTTATCGAATCGCGTGAGGGACGCGAGGCTCACGCTCCGACGATGGAGGCATATCGTCGCGACCGCAAATTCTTTCTCGAGACTGTGGCCAAACTTTCCGATGCATATGTGAACAACACACTCAATGCTCGGGGGTTTTTTGACCCAACTCCTTGAGGTTTAAGTCTGAATAAGGACGCATTAAAGCGTGTTGAATAAGCTGCAAAGGGAATGGTTGACAGTGCCCGCGCTGTTAGTCGTGAGCAGTTTCGCCATGCTTGGGTTGAGTGATCGATTACCACCGGCGGATCCACTCATTAGCAACACAAATGAGCGCACCGCAAATCAATCCGCCAATGATGTGCCGCAAGATGCTGCGACTCAGACCATCGCAAACTATACGGTGATGTTGGCTTTATTCACTGGCGTCTTGGCTCTGGTCAGTATCTGGCAAGGTAGTTTGCTGAATAGGCAAATGCGTCTCGCCCGAGACGAGTTTAACGCCACACATAGGCCAAAAATCGTTATACGTGGGCTGTTTATGGTCGCACCCAATCCTTCGCATGCAAATGCCGCAAGGATTTCCTTCCAGGTTCATAACGTCGGGGATACAGCCGCTTTAATCACTGAGTTTAATTTCTTTTTGATGTTTGAAGATGAAGAAACTGTAGAAATGCCAATCGTTCGGACTGAAAGTCCTGGCGAGCTGCCACAAAAGCTGGGCGTGGGGGATAGAATTTTTTGGCGTGGAAATGCGCAGGTCAATCCAGCGAAGTTCATGAACGCAACTAACCAGGCGTTTCACTTTGGAGAAGGTGAATCCCCTCTGAATTTCAGGGGCACGGTTTCCTATGAGGACATGGGAGGAACCGTGCGGCATACTTCCTTCCATCGAGCTTATGACTTCAATAAACGGCGGTTTAAGAGAATTGAAAACTCCGAGGCCGAGTATGGCGATTAGGATTCCTCGCAATCATTGACTCGCGCCTCGCGAGTTCGCTGAAGGCACCTCCCAACGTATCGAAACATCCGCGTCGCGAGCCTCACACTTGCTGCACCGCAATGCTCGATACAAACGAGTGCCGCGCAGGTTCCTCAGCACTACAGGGTCAACGTCAACCGCATGCCCGCATTTTCGGCACGTCAAGCGCGCAACCTGTTTCCCATCCGGCGGCATGGTGGCGAAGCGTACGGACGGGCGCAGCGGACGTCCATGCAGTACTGTGATCGTAGGAGTACTGTATGAGCCATGCCATCACAAACTCATTAACCGTCGTTCAGAATCGCGAGGTGATATGCACGCCGTATTGACGTGGGACAACAATGCTCCCGACGATAAGCGCCAGCAAGTAGAGGCATTAATATTGGCCGCTCTACAGCCTTATTCTTGGGTCCGACCGCTAAAGTCAGCGGTGGTCGTCGTTTTGCCTAATGAGCCCGCACGCATAGCGTTAGGAAACGACCTAATCATGAAATCGAGGTCAGTGAACGACCAGTTCATATTCTTCATCAGTCCGCTCGTACTCGGCGCACAGTACTACGGGTACTTGCCTGCCGATTCGTGGCCAAAGCTCGCTGAGCTGAGCAGCAAATGAACGAGCATAAGCCAATAGGTGCCGTACAGGCGGACTTAGTTGCCGCTCCTCGTCGCGAGCCGTCACCAAATCCCTTCGCTCAGTCTGCCAATGTCACCATCACTGTTCCAGAGACAGTAGAGATTCGCCTAGTCGACGCAAGCGCATTGGCGGACTATGAAATTTGGTCTATTTTCACTTCAATCTTTAGTTCCGCTGTGGTGGGATTTGTCGTTGCCTACTTTCAGGCAACCGTGACCGCTGAGCAACACCTGTTCTTGATCACTGCAATCCTATTTCTCATTGTTATGACTATCAGCATCCTTATGGCAATCGCCAAACGCCGAAGGCTGACCGCAAGAGCCCGGAAGGTGCGTTTCCGCTTAGGGGATCAGGTTTCCGAAGATAATGGTATCTAACACAATGGGGTCTGTAGGGTGCTAGGACTGCAAAACGATGCCACAGAACAAACAAGTATTCATTTCCCACATTCACGAGGAGCGCGCCCTCGGACTAGTGGTTAAAGAATGGGTCACGGATGCGTTTAGCGGAAATGCGGTCGGCGTGTTTTTATCAAGTGATAATGATGACATTCCTGCGGGGAGAAAATGGCTCGATGTAATTGAAAAGCAACTCGCAGAAACCGGCGTGGTGATTTCTTTGCTCAGCCCAGTATCGCTTGCACGTCCTTGGGTAAATATCGAATTGGGTGCGGCTTGGATCAATCGCGTGCCGGTTATTCCCCTTTGTCACTCAGGATTGGCTATACCCGCGTTGCCGCGCCCATTTGGCGATTTCACTTCTGTTTCTCTTGACCAAGAAAATGCCGCTGAGCGATTGATTGGTGGCGTGGCTGACGGCCTCAGTCTTGCGCATCCTAAGCGCTTACATTTTGACGAATGTTTGAAGCAAATGCGCATTGCGGCTGCTGCGTCCGACACCGCCGCACCGGCAGTCAGTTCGTCAGCAAAGGCGAGCAACAAGATACCCCCCGAGGGTGTTGCCGTTCTGCGCATGCTGGCCCAGGTACAAAACGCGCGCCAGGACGATATCTTCGAATTCGACGCCGCGCACGCATGCGGTCTGACGCCCGCCATATGCAAATATCACGCTCACAAGCTGTATGACGCTGGCCTTGTTCATATCAGTCAATACGGCCCGGGTGCGCATTACAATATTACGCCAGATGGTCTGGGATGGCTGATCGATAACAAACAGATGCCGGATTAGGACAACAGCTGCTCTACCAGTGAGTCTCTGATGAAAGGAAAAAAGCAGAAAATACTTGGCATGATCTTATTCTCAGCGCTTGTAATATTTCTGCTTTGGTATGTCAACTACGACGACATGGAGTTGGTTGGGTTTAGAACAAACCCATCTGGCTACGACTCGATTGCTTATCTATTTTTGCGGAATTTCATCGACGCTTCATACCCGCACACTGCCATAAATGCTTGGTGGGCATTGACGCAAGCAATCCCCGTTCTTGTCTCCTGGGTAGTCCGTTCGGCACTGGGAAAGTGCATACACTATCTCGGCATCGCAATTAGCAAACTTTATTCGTCAGTATGAGCCCCGCCCCATAGACGCAGTCACCGTGAACCCTGTTGCGCGTGTGCTAGCCGGCTTTATTTGCCCCTCAACTTCGCGTCTAACTTGTCATGACCCGTTACCGGCGCGCCCGCAACCAGATGCGCATAGCGCAATGTCACTGACGGTGACTTGTGGCCAAGCACTGACCCGATTTGCAGTAGTGACGCGCCGCCTTGCGCAAGCAAGCTAGCGCAGCTGTGCCGTAAGTCATGCCACCTGAAATCCTTGAGCTTCGCGGCGGTCCTGATCTTGTTCCACCGCATTTCCAGCAGGCTCTTTTTGAGGGGCGTCGTACTGTCATCGAGTACAAATACAGGCTTGGCACCGATGCCCCTCACCGGCAACGCCTTTAAGGCGTCAACCGCCTCCTCCGACAGGTACACCGCGCGCCGCTCATTGTTCTTGCTCTCGTGTACGGTCACGGTTCTCTTTTCGAGCGCAACGTCACCCCATGTCAGGCGCAACAGCTCGCCCTGACGTAGCCCGGTCAATATGGATACCTTGATGGCCGCGCGCATCACTTGATCTGATTCAGCTGCTTTGAGTAGGGCGGCAATCTCACTGTCGCTGAGGAACCGAACACGGCCACGCGGCTCATCAAGCATGAGGTCTTCAGCGGGCCATTCGTCAGTCACCTTTTGCGGCAGCAAGCGCCGCCTGCGGCCCCAGCCCCAAACCGCACGCATTGCGGATAGATACCTATTGACCGTTGCCGGAGCGCGACCGTTGCTGAGGGTCTCGCGTGCCGCGTGCGGGGTAGTGTCAACGTCAAATTCTAAAGCCTTCACTCCACCATAGTTATTGATCCACCACGCCAACAACCTCTGCGTATCAGGGAAGCTTTTGCGCGCCGTCACCTTCGGCTCCTTGAGGTATGCGCGTATCAGGTCGCCAATGGTCAGTACGGTGATATTCGCTGACGCCTTCTTGGCTGAACCCTTGGGCTGTTGCAAGTCCCTCTTCAAGTCAGCGGCCCATTTTGTGGCTTCAGCGCGTGCGGCCTTCTCCGCCGCTTTACGCGTGATGCTGGGGTCAGTTGTGTTGACTCGAATCGTCTTGCAGGCGGGCTTGTAGTTCTTGAGTCGCACCTGGGCGCGGTACGCCACTATGTTGCCGCGCGCGTCACGGCGGGCAATGGGGCCGTGGCCCTTTCGCTTGGTCATTGTCTGAGCTCCTGAGGCGCTGCACTGAATGCAGCCCGGCCCGGTGCGCCTTGTGGCCGCGCCGGGCTGTTTGCACGCTACGTGCGTGCACAGTGCTACACAGTTTGCCCCGTTTGCGGCTCAAGTGCTACAGGGGTGCTACCAAATGCTGCAAAGCTGACGCTTAACCAATGACCATTTTTGAACGTAAGCTGTTGTTTTTGTTGGCGGAGAGGGTGAGATTCGAACTCACGAGTCCCGTGAAGGACCTCCGGTTTTCAAGACCGGTGCATTCAACCGCTCTGCCACCTCTCCATCTATATAAATATCAGTACCTTACCAGCACAATCTCATGTGATTCCGGGGTCCTGATTCGAACTCCCCCACGTCAAACCAGAAATCCGAGAATATATGGCGCAAGTTATCGGTCTGGCGCTGCCCGCATTGCCACCATTATGGCGCATCCAGTCAGCTTCGGCGCCCGTATGAATTGGAACTAATCATCACGGCGGGCGCGCTATGTTGTCCGAGTCTTGGCAGGTCACATTCACAGCGCGCGAAGCTTCAGCATCGCGCTGGTTCATCCCTTCCGAATGGCTGCGCCTCAGCGGGTTCTACGGTTTCGTCGGGCTACTGCATGTGCTCGGGTGGGGATTGTATCTGCACTATGCCGATCATTTCCCCGCGCTGATTGGGCTTGGGTTCGTGGCTTATATGTTCGGCCTGCGTCACGCCTTCGATGCAGACCACATCGCCGCCGTCGACGATACGGTCCGTTACATGCTGCAGAAGGGCAAGCGTCCGCTTGGCGTGGGCTTCTTTTTCTCTCTCGGTCACTCGACGATCGTCTTTGTTCTCGCGATCGTCATCGCGTTCGCCGCCGCTGCCGTCAAGCAGCAGCTCCCCGAACTACAGAATATCGGTGGAATTGTGGGAGCGAGCGTTTCCGGTGTTTTCCTGTGGATTATCGGCATCCTCAATCTGCTGGTGCTGCTGGACGTTTTCAAAGTCTGGCAGAGCGCCAAAACCGGCACTCACAGCCATGCGCATCTGGAAGCGCTACTACGGCAACGCGGGCTATTGAACCGCCTCTTCGGGGGGCGGCTGCAGAAGCTGATGAACCACAGCTGGCAGATGTACCCACTCGGGCTCTTGTTCGGGCTCGGCTTTGATACGGCCTCGGAAATCGGACTCCTCGCGATGACCGCAGGCGCCTCGGCGGGCAATCTGCCGCTGCCCGCGATTTTATCGATGCCGATCCTGTTTGCCGCCGGGATGTTGCTCATGGATACGACCGATGGCGTGCTGATGTCGAAGGCCTACAACTGGGCGTTCTTAAATCCGCTGCGCAAGATTTTCTACAATCTCACGACGACCGGTCTGTCTGTGGCGGTAGCGCTTCTCATAGGCTCAATCGAGCTGCTGCAAGTATTCATCAGCATGTTGAACTTGCACGGCGGCATCTACAGCTTCATCGCGGAGCTTGATTTTGGGGTTTTGGGTTACGCCATCGTCGCCCTATTTCTCCTCGCTTGGGCGTGCTCCGTCGCGTACTGGAAATTCGGCCGCCTCGAGGAGCGCTTTGGCAGACAGCCAGGCCCCCATAGTCATGCGCACACCCATGCCAATGGCGCCCCGCACACGCACCAACATCTCCACCCGTCCGCGCACGACCCTATTGGATTACAGTAGCGGCTGCTTATGCGCAGCGCTCTGCAGCACTCTCTTCGACTCGCCGCTCATGGGTGGCTGATCGCTCTGCTTACACTCGCGCCGCTCAGTGTCCGTGCGGACACCGTGGCGAGCCTCCTTGGCAACTTCACTGTCAATCAATACTGCGGTCTTAAGATCGCCGCGGACGATGTCAACCTGCACTATGCCGTCGTCTTCGGTCAGCTCCCGGCGCTGCGCGAGCTCCATTTGGCCGACGCCAATGGCGATGGAGTGACGACGCAAGCGGAGCGCGACGCGTACGTGGAACGCCTGGCGCCGAGTTTTTCCAAAGAACTCAAACTGGCCATGGATGGTTCGCAATTGCCGCTGCGTGCGGTGCATTGGACCAGCAGTTTGCCCACCGAGCAGGGGGGATTTTCCCTGCGACTGGACATTGAATTTTCGGGCGTACTGCCGCACGCCGCGGGAAATGCCCGACATACCCTGACATTCAGCAACCAGAATTACCCCGGCCAGATCGGCTGGAACGAAATCACGGTGCAGGCGTCGCCATCGATTGCTGTGTTCGATACGAACGCTTTCAGCTCATCTTTGACAGCCGGCCTCACGGCCGCTGTGCAAGCCCTCCCGCCCGGCGGTCCGTTGGCGGAACGCAGCGTGCATTTGAGCTTTGTGCAGGGTGCGGCGCCAGCCGGCACCCAGGTTCTGCAGGCGCGAGCAGGCGCACTGCCCAACGCCGCTCCCCTGCCCGCGCAAGACGCTGGCAGCGGCGAGAACTTGTGGTTGCAGCGTCAGACGAGAGCTCTAGTTGGTTTGATATCGGCTCCCCGCGTCGCACCCGAAGTGACAGCACTCGCGTTGCTTTTCGCGCTCGTCTTGGGCGCCATGCACGCACTATCACCGGGCCATGGCAAAACCATCGTCGGCGCGTATTTGATCGGCTCACGCGGCACGCCCCGCCATGCGCTGTTTCTCGGAGTGATCGTCACGGTCACGCATACTTTGGGCGTTTTCGTCCTGGGCTTCGCGACTCTGGTCGCCTCTCGCTTCATCGTCCCGCAAAGGCTGTTTCCGATTCTGAGTCTCATTTCCGGGCTACTTGTGTTGGGGATGGGAATTTTCCTGCTGGTGCAGCGCTGGCGCGCGGCTCAGAGCCGCATCCACGGCGGGTCGTCGCACAACAATGCGCACCATACTCACGACCATTACGACCACCACTCTCACGATCACCACTCTCACGACCATCGCCACCACGAGCCCCACCATCATGACGGCCACGAGAACCATGCGCATGATGCGGCGTACGTTCACGTTCATGACGATGACCATGACCAAGTGCACGACGACAATCACGACGGTCATGGGACCGCTGCGGCGCATGGAGTTGCGCTCATGCACTCACACGGCGGCACAGTGCATTCCCACCTGCCGCCGGCGGCGCTCGCTGACAAAATCAGCTGGCGCAGTCTGCTCGCGCTGGGCATTTCCGGCGGCCTTGTCCCCTGCCCTTCGGCGATGGTGTTGCTATTAGCCGCCGTGGCGCTCAACAAGACCGCCTACGGTCTAATCCTCGTGGTGGCATTTAGCGTGGGCCTCGCCACGACCCTAACGGCCGTCGGTCTCGCATTCCTCTATGCCCGCAATCGGTTTCGAAGCCCTGCCGCCTCCTCGCGCTGGCCGCAGTTGCTGCCGGTGGCCAGCGCCGCCGCCATTACACTCATCGGCGCCGCGTTGTCCGTCGGGGCCGTGCAAAGCATCTTCACGCTGCGCTAAGCCTCTACCAGCCGTTTTCCTTATCGCACTGCCACGCGTCGTGCGCTACCGCACGGAACCCGGTGGTGCGGAACTATCTGCGGCGCTGCGCTTTTATTGGGTACGCCACGCCTCGCGCATTTTCGTGGGCGGTGTCGCACTGCGCAGGAGAAGACCATGAGTAGCCCTCTAATAGCCGCACTTTTTACCACTCACGAGATAGGCGACCGCGTCCGCGTACGCCTCAGCAGCGGTGAGACTGCATTTCCGACCGATCGGGTGCATCTGACATCCAACATCGATCCGGGGCACGCCGGCCTAGTGCCCGCCGAGTCCTTCGCGCTGAAGCTGCAGGCCTACTTCAAGACGCTTTTTGACCGGGTGGACGAAGCGGAGCCGGTACGCTCATTGAGCGCCGGAGTGCAAAGCGGCAACGCCGTGGTTGTGGTCTTCCCGCGCGGCGATATTGAGACGCGACGCGCCTTGGAGGTTTTGCACCAGGGCAAGCCCTTGCAGCTCTTTGAACACGACCTGGATAAGCAAACACTCGAGCACGCCGCATCGGAAGACAAGGCGCCAGTCGCCGCAAACGTCGTCGATGCCGTCAAGGGATCTATACGTAGCGGCACCTAACGGCGCAACAGTTTTGCCAGTCTGGCCGCGCGCCTCTTTAGAATCGGTGCCGCGGAAACAGCCGAAAGTCCATAACCCGCGCCAGATCTCGCGTCGTGGCGGCGGATGCCGCGCGATCGTCGCGCCGGTTGGCAACCGTCACCGCAAGCAGGTACGATTGTCCCCATCGGAGATGGCATTCCTCCGCAAACCGCCGCAAGGCTGATGATGCCTACCCACGCCGAAAGCCGGCGGTGCGGTAGGCGCTGCGCGACAGCAACTGCACCGCGTCCTTCAGTGGTCTGTCAACGCTCACGATCGCGCGAAGAACGAGTCACGAATGCCCTGGACCAGTTTGCTTGTGATTGCTATCGGAGCCATCCTCGGCGCGTGGGCGCGTTGGGGACTGGGAGTGCTGTTCAATCCCAGCTTTCCTACTCTGCCGCTCGGGACATTGGCCGCGAATCTCATCGGTGCATTCATCATCGGCGTAATGATGGCTCTGGCGGGCCCGCTCAACATCTCTCCGGCGGCGCGTCTACTGGTCACGACCGGGTTTCTGGGCGCCCTCACAACCTTCTCCACATTTTCCGCTGAGACCATGACGCTCCTCCTGAGGGCCCAATACGCCTGGGCCGTCGGGGCGGCCGCAGCTCATCTGGGGGGCTCTCTGCTCATGACTGCTGCGGGGATATTCCTCGTTCGGGCTGTATTGGGGAGATGATCTGCCATGCAAGGCACTTATCTGCGCTTCTACGTACACGAAAACGTCAAGCACAATCATCGCCTGCTGTATGAGTGGTTGCTGGAGCATGCCAAGTCGCTGGGCGTGCACGGCGGCTCCGCCTTCCGCGCCATCGCCGGCTTCGGCCGGCATGGCGTGCTGCACGAGCAGCACTTCTTTGAGCTTGCGGGCGACCTCACCGTCAAAGTTGAATTTATCCTGACAGACGAGATGGCGGACCGGCTGCTGGAGAGCATCCGCCACGAAAACGTGAGCGTCGTGTATTCGCGCATCCCGGCAGAATTCGACGTCATCGGAGCGCAAAAAGGCTCTAAGCCGAGCTCGTCCTGAGCGGTGCCCTGTGACGCAGATCTATAGCCTGGCAACGCTGTGGATAGGCCTCGCGCTCATCGCGACGCTGTTATCGATCTGGCTGCGCGTGGCGACCGCGATGTCCGAGATTATTGTCGGCACTGTCGCGCAGCTTGTCATCGGTGCCGCGTTGGGTGCCACGGCGCTCGGCACTGATCAATCCTGGATCAAATTTCTCGCGGGCACTGGTGCCGTGCTGCTCACCTTCCTGGCGGGCGCCGAGCTCGATCCGCAAGTGATGCGCCGCGAGTGGAAGCAGGCCCTGATCGTGGGTCTCGTCGCTTTCGCGGCACCTTTTCTCGGCTGCGCAGCGGTGGCCCGCTATGCCTTGGGTTGGAGCAGCGATTCAAGCTGGCTCGCCGGGATCGCCCTATCCACGACATCGGTCGCGGTCGTCTACGCAGTCATGCTCGAGTTCGGCCTCAACCGCACCTACTACGGCAAGGTCGTGCTCGCCGCCTGCTTCGTCAACGACTTGGCAACGGTGCTTGCGCTCGGCTTCAAATTCTCGCCGTTCACGATCAAAACTCTGGTGTTCGCGGGCGGCAGCACAGCGACATTCGTGATTCTTCCCTGGTTGGTGCCAGTCTTTTTCAGGCGTTATGGCGGCCGCCCTTCCGAACTCGAGACCAAGCTGCTGCTGCTCGCCATGTTCGGATTGGGAGCACTCGCACTGTGGGCGGATAGCGAGCCCGTGCTGCCGGCCTATATCCTGGGGATGATCCTCGCCGGCACGGTCGGCAAAGATCATGCTCTCGTGCGACGGCTACGCACGCTCACCTTTGGGCTCTTGACGCCCTTCTACTTCATCCGCGCCGGATCATACGTATCCGTGCCGGCGCTCGTGTCGGGATTCTGGATACTCGTCACGCTGCTCGGCGCCAAGATGGTGACGAAATTCATCGGCGTGTACCCGGTCACGAAGTTCTTTAAGTCACCACCCAAGGAGGCGATGTACACGACACTTCTCATGTCAACGGGGCTCACCTTCGGGAGTATCTCGGCGCTCTTCGGGCTTTCGCACCACATCATCACCCAGCAGCAGTACTCATATCTCATCGCCGCGGTGATCGGCAGCGCCATCGTGCCGACGCTCATCGCTAACGCTTTCTTCCTGCCGCGCCACCTGCTGCAAAGTAGCGCTGCTGAAGCGCAGCCCGCCGCGCCCGCGGCCGCCCTGGAGAGCGCGCCTGCAAATAGAACCTGATTAAGACAACTCGCGCGCGGCGGTTGATTGTGGGCGCAGGCGTGCCTACAATTTTAGTGCACGCAGTCTCTAGCCCGGGATGGACAACAATAAGCCAATGAACAACCTGCGCACTTATTTGCCGAAGGCCCTGCAGCCGAAAAAGCTCGGCAATTCGACTGCGGCGCTTGCCGGACTCGCGAGCGCCGTATCGGTTTTCGTCGGCGTGCTGGCGGCACGCGCCGCGCCACACGGCTGGTTCAGGATCGCGAGCGCCCTGCACCTGCACAGACAACCCTTGATCGTGAAACTAGCGCCCGTCGTCGCGGGTATCGCGGTCACGCTGGCGACCGCCGCGGGGCTCGTCAAATTTTATTTGTGGTGCGTGGAGCGCGAGGAAGCGGAGATCGCGGAACGCGCGGCTGAGCGCTCCGCCGCAACCGACGCATGAGATTGAAGCCAGCGCATTAACCTCGAGGCTCGAGCCGCTCGACGCCGCCCATATAGGGCTTCAGCACCTCCGGAACGCTCACCGAGCCGTCCGCATTCTGATAGTTCTCGAGAACGGCGACCAAGGCACGGCCGACCGCGACGCCCGAGCCGTTCAACGTGTGCACGGGCTCAGGTTTGCCGGTATCCGGATTGCGCCAGCGCGCCTGCATGCGCCGCGCCTGAAAGGCCTCGCAGTTGCTGCACGAAGAAATCTCGCGGTAATGTCCCTGACTGGGCAGCCAGACCTCAAGGTCGTAGGTCTTCGCGCTGCCAAAACCGACATCGCCCGCACACAGCGCGATGACGCGATACGGCAACTCAAGCCGCTTCAGGACCTCCTCGGCGTGCGACGTCAGCTTCTCGAGTGTCGCGTAGGAATCGGCCGGTCGCACGATCTGCACCAGCTCGACCTTGTCGAACTGGTGCTGGCGGATCATGCCGCGGGTGTCCTTGCCATGCGATCCAGCTTCGGAGCGAAATGACGGCGTGTGCGCGACGAGTTTCAGGGGCAGCTTTTCCGCCGGCAGTATCTGCTCGCGCACGAGATTGGTCAGCGACACCTCCGCGGTCGGAATCAGATACAGGCCCGGATCGCCTTTTATCGCAAAGAGGTCCTCCTCCAATTTGGGCAGCTGCCCGGTGCCGATGAGCGTGGCCCTGGCGACGAGATAGGGGACGTAGGCTTCCGTGTAGCCATGGGTGCGCGTGTGCAGATCGAGCATGAACTGCGCGAGCGCGCGATGCAGACGCGCAAGTTCCCCGCGCATGACAACAAAGCGCGCGCCGGAGATGCGCGCCGCAGCTTCAAAGTCGAGACCCAGACGCTCACCGACCTGCACGTGATCCTGAGGCTTGAAATCAAATGCCCGCAGCGTCCCCCAGCGACGCACCTCAACATTTGCAGTCTCATCGCGTCCGTCGGGTACGGATTCGTGCAGGAGATTGGGAAGTTCGAGCTGCCACGCGTCAAGCCCACCCTGGACGACCGCCAATTCCTGATCCGCCTGTTGAAGAGCGCTCGTAAGAGCATCACCCTCGGCGATGAGCGCGGCGGTGTCCTGACCTGCGGCCTTGGCCATGCCCACTTTCTTGGCGGCGGCGTTGCGTGCGGCGCGCAGCCGATCGGTTTCAATCTGCCAATGTTTGCGCTTCTCATCAAGAGCTGTGAACGCCGCGACATCGAGCAGCACGCCGCGGCGCGCCAGGTTCTGCGCGACGGCGGCCGGATCGGAGCGCAAGAGTTTCGGATCGATCATCTTGTCCCTCAGGCTGGCCCGCGCGGCGGCTTGGCGCGCAGCCGTGCAAGGGCTTCGCCGATTTTGATTTCCAGGCCGCGCGGTACGGGACGATAGTAGCGCCGATCGGGCAACTCGTCCGGCACATAGCGTTCTCCCGCCGCAAAGGCGTCGGGCTCATCATGCGCATAGCGGTAGTCACGGCCGTAGCCCAAACCCTTCATAAGGCGCGTGGGCGCATTGCGCAGTCGCAGCGGTACATCGAGTGTCCCGAATTTCTCGACGTCCTGCATCGCCTCGCCCATGGCGACATACACCGCATTGCTCTTGGGCGCGCAGGCGAGATAGACGACCAAGGTGGCAATGGCAAGCTCGCCCTCGGGACTGCCGAGGCGTTCATAGGCATCCCACGCATCGAGCGCCATGGCGAAAGCGCGCGGATCGGCAAGTCCGATATCCTCGACCGCCATGCGCATGGCGCGGCGCGCGATATACAGAGGATCGCAGCCGCCGTCGAGCATGCGGCAAAGCCAGTACAGCGCGGCGTCCGGATCGGTGCCGCGCACGGCCTTGTGCAACGCCGAGATCTGATCGTAGAACTGCTCGCCACCCTTATCGAAACGCCGCCGCGCACCGCCGCTCACGATTTCCTGTGCCACCGCGGCATCCAAGATGCCTGCCGTTGCAGAGGCTTCGATGAGTCCGGCGGCAAGCTCGAGCATGTTGAGCGCCCGGCGCGCATCGCCGTCAGCCGCGTGCGCGATGAGCTCGAGCGCTTCGTCCGTGGCACTGAGCTCCTGGCTGCCCAAGCCGCGCTCGCGATCAACGAGCGCCCTGCGCAGCAGCGCCACGATGTTCTCGACCGACAAAGTGCGCAGCACATAAACGCGCGCGCGCGACAAGAGGGCGTTCACGAGCTCAAACGATGGATTCTCGGTCGTCGCGCCGATGAAGGTCAGCGTGCCGTCTTCGACGAACGGCAGAAACGTGTCCTGCTGAGCCTTGTTGAAACGATGCACCTCGTCGAGGAACAGCACCGTGCGCATCTGGGTGTCCGCGCGCGCAGCGCGCGCCGACTCCACCGCCGCGCGGATGTCCTTGACGCCCGCCATGACGGCCGAGAGAGCGATGAACTGCGCGCCGGAGCGGCGCGCGATGAGCCGTGCCAGGGTCGTCTTGCCGGTCCCGGGCGGCCCCCAGAGGATCATCGAATGCAGCTGGCCCGCCTCGATTGCCTCGCGCAGCGGCTTGCCCTTGGCGAGGAGGTGTTCCTGGCCTACGAACTCATCGAGTGATGCGGGCCGCATCCGATCGGCCAGGGGACGCAGGGGGTCCAACGTGCGCGCTACTTCCGCAGGCATCGCGCTAGGTGCGGGGCGTACCGATGACGTCGACTCCCGCGGGCGGCGTGAAGCTCACCTCATCAGGAGTCACCGGGCCATTGCGCACCGCGTGGTCAAACACAATCGTGGCCGTCTGCCCGAGCTTGTCTTCGAGGACCATGCGGCTCAAATCTCCATGCGCAAACCCGAGCCGCGCCCGGCGGAAGTCCGAATCGGCGCTCCTCGGCGCAACGCTCACCCAATTCAGACCATCATGCTCACCCGCATCCGTGAGCACAAAGTTCTGCCGCACATCGACGCCGCCCGACAACAGCATCGCAGGCGTCCCCGAAAGTCCCGCATCGATGGGCTTGACGCTCACCTGCGCAAGGTCCGGATCATAGAACCAGACGTTCTTGCCGTCGGCCACCATGAGCTCGCCGGCTTTTTCGCGCGCGCCCTGCGGGCGCAATTCCCAGCGCAGTTTGCCGGGACGCAGCACGACGAGCGTGCCGGCGCCGCGGTCTATTTCGCGCCCGTGGGCATCGGTCAACGTTTGGGAAAAGTTCGCACGCAATGTCTGCAGGCCGTCGAGGTAGCGATCGAGCAGCGTGACGCCATTGGGCGTATCGGCAAGCACTGCCCCCGCGGCGAGCGCGAAGAGGAGCACGATGGCTTTTAGCCCATGCAACTTTATTCTCCGCGCGGCGCGGGCACGAGCACTTCGCGCCCGCCGTTGGTCTGCAGAGAACCCACGATCCCCGCCGTCTCCATCGCCTCGAGCATGCGCGCGGCGCGGTTGTAACCGATTTTCAAGCGGCGCTGCACGTAGGAGATCGACGGCTTGCGCTCGGTGGTGACGATCTTCACGGCCTCATCGTAAAGAGGATCCTGCTCGGCATCGTCGCTTCCGCCGGCGACGAAGTCCTCCGGATCCTCCGGGAAGCCGGCGAGCGGCGTGCGCGGCCCCGTGAGCACCTCTTCCACGTAGTTAGGTGGCGCGCCCTTCAAAGCCGACACCACTCGATGCACTTCCTGGTCGGACACGAACGCGCCGTGGACGCGCGTCGGCAACGATGTCCCGGCGGGCAGGTACAACATGTCGCCATGCCCGAGCAGCGTCTCAGCGCCCATCTGATCGAGTATGGTGCGCGAGTCCACGCGCGCGGAAACCTGGAAGGCGATGCGGCAGGGGATGTTCGCCTTGATGAGCCCGGTGATGACGTCGACTGAAGGTCGCTGCGTGGCGAGCACCAGATGGATCCCCGAGGCGCGCGCCTTCTGCGCCAGGCGTGCGATCAGCTCCTCGACCTTCTTGCCGACGACCATCATGAGGTCGGCGAGCTCATCAATGATCACGACGATGTATGGCAGCGGTGTCAGATCAGGAATCTGCGACTGATCGATGGTCGGATCGTTCGCCGCGCGCTGCGTGAGAACCGGATCGACGATCGGCTTGCCCTCCTTGATGGCATCACTCACGCGGCGATTGAAGCCCGCAATATTGCGCACGCCGAGCGCCGACATCAGTTGGTAGCGGCGCTCCATCTCCGCGACGCTCCAGCGCAGCGCGTTGGCCGCCTGCTTCATGTCGGTCACGACCGGCGCGAGCAGGTGCGGTATGCCCTCATACACCGAAAGTTCGAGCATCTTCGGGTCGATCATGACGAGCCGCACGTGCTCGGCGGTGGATTTGTACAAGAGCGACAACACCATCGCGTTGATGGCGACGGATTTGCCCGAGCCCGTCGTGCCCGCGATCAGGAGATGTGGCATGCGCGCAAGATCGGCTACCACCGGATGACCGCCGATGTCCTTGCCGAGCGCGAGCGCAAGCGGCGAATGCATGTCATCGTAGGCCTTGGAGCGCACGATTTCCCCCAGCGTCACGACCTCGCGCTTCTCATTGGCGATCTCGAGCCCCATGACGTTCTTGCCCGGAATCACTTCCACCACGCGCACACTCAAGACCGCTAACGCCCGCGCCAGATCCTTGGCAAGACCGGTGATCTGGCTCGCCTTCACGCCCGGCGCGGGACGCAGCTCGAAGCGCGTCACGACTGGCCCCGGCTGCACTGCGACGACTTCCGCCTCGATGCCGAAATCCTTGAGCTTCATTTCCACAAGCCGCGAGAGCGCCTCGAGCGCCTCCGCGGAATACGACGCCTCGACAGGCAGAGGATCATCCAGGAGCTTCAATGCCGGCAGCTCGTTGGCGGCGGGCGGCTCAAACAAAAACGCCTGCCGCTCCTTCTCCACGCGCTCGCTCTTGGGCACCGTCGGCAGCGGCGTATCGATGCGCGGTGGCACGCGCGTCGCTGATTTTTTCTGCTCGGTGATCGCCGCATCCTTGCGCGCCTGCTTGCGCTCGCGGCCCTGCGCGACATCGCGCGCGAGCCAGCGGCGCGCGCGTGCCCAGCCGATGCCCTGCCATGTCCAGGCGCCCAAGCGATCCATGATCGTAAGCCATGAGACGCCGAAGGCGAGCGACAAGCCGCCCATCCAGGCCGCGAGCAGCAAGAGCGTCGCGCCCAGATCCTGCACACCGGCCACCAAGTGCTTCGCGATTACCGCGCCGACGACGCCGCCCGCGGTGAAGTGCAATGAGCCGTCGTCCCAGTGCAGAGCGGCAAGGCCGCAGCTCGCGGCCACCACCAGCACGAAGCCACCCACGCGCACGGTGTTGTTGGCGCGCGAGGCGGGCTCGTCTTTGCCGCGATTGCGCATGAGCGCAAAGCAGGCAACCACGAGCATGATCGGGAAAAGGTAGGCAGGCCGGCCGAACAGAAAGAACAGCACGTCGGAAAGCCACGCACCAATGGGCCCGACGCGGTTGTGGACGACCGCGGAGTCGCCGGTGGTGGTGTAGCCGGGATCCTCGGGACTATAGGATGCCAGCGCCGCGAACATCACGATGGCGATCACGCCGAGCGCGAGAAACGCGCTCTCGCGCAGTCCGCGATGCACGGCGGCGGTGAAGCGAATGGGAGCGCGCGAGCGCGCGGAGGAGTCCGACAATTCTTCCGCCTTGGTGCGATGAAAATGACGTAGAAGCTTGATTCTACGGGCGAGAACCCCAAGGCAACAAGGCCGAGGGGCTCGCGACGAGAGTTGTTATCATGAACCCTAAAACCAGTGCGCAGCCATGAAAAATCATCGCCATAACCGCCTCATCATTCTAGGCTCCGGCCCCGCGGGCTACAGCGCGGCCGTCTACGCCGCACGCGCCAATCGCGCGCCGCTTCTCATCACCGGCGTCGAGGAAGGCGGACAGCTCATGACCACGACCGACGTCGACAACTGGCCGGGCGATGTCGAAGGCCTGCAGGGGCCGGCGCTCATGCAGCGCATGCGCAGCCATGCCGAGCGCTTCGCGACTGAAATCGTGAACGACCACATCGACTCTGCGCATCTGACGAAGCGCCCCTTCGAACTGCACGGCCACGGCACGGTCTACAGCTGCGATGCTCTCATCATCGCAACCGGCGCAGCCGCCATGTATTTAGGAATTCCCTCCGAGGAGAAATTTCGCGGCAAGGGCGTCTCCGCCTGCGCCACCTGCGACGGGTTTTTCTTTCGCGGGCAGCGCGTCGCCATCGTCGGCGGCGGCAACACGGCGGTCGAGGAAGCCTTGTACCTGTCGCATATCGCAGCCCACGTCACGCTGGTGCACCGCCGTGAGCGGCTGCGGGCGGAGAAAATTCTGCAGAAGCGGCTGTTTGACGAGGTCGAGGCCGGCAAAATTTCAGTGGTGTGGAATCACACCGTCGATGAAGTGCTGGGCGATCAGACGGGCGTGAACGGCGTGCGCTTGCGACACAGCGCCGACGGCAGCACGCGCGAGATTGCCGTCACCGGGCTCTTCGTCGCCATCGGCCATACTCCCAACACCACGCTCTTCACCGAGCAGCTGGAAACGCGCGGCGGCTACATCGTCGTGAAGAGCGGCCTTTCCGGAGACGCCACGGCCACGAGCGTGCCGGGAGTCTTCGCCGCCGGGGACGTGGCCGACCATGTCTATCGTCAGGCGGTCACCTCGGCGGGCGCCGGGTGCATGGCCGCGCTCGACGCCGATCGCTATCTTGAGGGGCTCGACGCCGGCGGGACCTAAGGGGATGCGCAGCGGCATTCACTCCCGCATCGACGCCATCGAGCCGCGCCAGTGGAACGCGCTTGGCGGCACGCATATTCCCTTTCTGCGCCATGAGTTTCTGAGCGCGCTCGAGCATACGGGCTGCGTGGGCGGGCACACCGGTTGGGAGCCACGCTACTTCACCTTGCACGATGGCGCGGGACTCGCGGCCGCAGTGCCCGCCTTCATCAAAATGCACTCCTACGGCGAATTCGTGTTCGATTTCGCCTGGGCTCAGGCGTACGCACGCGTCGGCGGCGACTACTACCCCAAACTCACCATCGCGGTGCCCTTCACGCCGGCGACGAGCCCGCGCCTGCTGGTGCGCCCGGATGCGGATGCGCACTCGGCGCGGCGCCTGCTTGCGGACGTGCAGGCTTATGCAACCGCGCAGTCGCTCTCCTCTGTGCACGCACTCTTTTTGGATGAACCTGCGCACCGCGCCTGCGCAGCCGCCGGCTGGCTCCTGCGCCGCGACTGCCAGTTTCATTGGACCAATCGCGGCTACGCAAGCTTCGAACATTACCTTGCAAGCTTCACCGCCGAAAAACGCAAGAAGGCACGGCGTGAGCGGCGCCGTGTGGCCGAAAGCGGCATCCGTTTCGAGACGCGCTTCGGAAGTGATCTGGATCGCAAGCTCCTCGATCGCGTGTACGCGCTGCACCAGGACACGTTCCGGCGCCACGGACACGAGCCTTACCTGACGCGTGCCTTCTTCGGCGAGATTGCGCAGGCTTTGGGTCAGGAGTTCATGGTCAAGGTCGCCATGCACGGCAGCGAGCCGGTGGCGGCGGCGGTGTTTTTCTGGTGTCAGGAGGCGCTTTTCGGACGCTACTGGGGAGCGGCCGCCGACTATCACAGCCTGCATTTTGAGACCTGCTATCACCAGGGCATCGAGTTTTGCATCGAGCGCGGCATCGGGCGCTTCGAGCCGGGTACGCAAGGAGAGCACAAGGTGAGCCGCGGCTTCGAGCCTGCGCTCACTTGGTCTGCGCATTACATTCGCGATGCCCGCCTGCGCCACGCGATCGGCGCTTATCTCGAGCGTGAGGGCGAATCGGTGGATGAGTACGCACAGGAGGTCCAGGCACACGTGCCATTCCGCGCAGTCCGCGAAGAAGATGCCTAGATGAAAACCCTCACCTGGCTCTCACCGCGGGATGCTCCGGAGAATTTTCCGCCTCTCGAGCAGGCGCTCGATGAGCCCGCGGGCCTCCTCGCTGCCGGCGGCGATCTGTCCGCGGCGCGGCTCCTGGCCGCGTACCGGCAGAGCATCTTCCCCTGGTACTCGCCCGGGCAGCCCGTTCTGTGGTGGGCGCCTGACCCGCGCGAGGTGCTGTTCCCGAAGGAGTTTCGCGCCTCGCGCAGTCTGCAGAAGACGCTGCGCAACCGCGGCTACCGCACTCTAATCGATCATGACTTTCGTGGCGTGATCGAGGGCTGCGCAGCGCCGCGCACGGCGAGCGCCGGCACCTGGATCACGGGCGACATGCAAAAAGCCTACGCCGATCTGCATGCGCGCGGCTTCGCGCACAGCATCGAGACTTATCTCGACGGCAACCTCGTCGGCGGACTCTACGGAGTTCGCATCGGCAGCGTGTTCTTCGGCGAGTCGATGTTCAGCCGCGCGCGCGACGCCTCGAAGATCGCCCTTGCGCACCTGGTGCAGACCTGCCTGCACAACGAGATCGTCGTCATCGACTGCCAGCTGCCCTCAAGCCACCTGCGAAGCCTCGGCAGCCGGCCGATTTCCCGCGCCGAATTTCGTGCCCTGGTGTGCACTCATGCTGCCCCTGAGGCACTGCCGATGCGCTTTCGGGCCTAAGTGAATTGCATTGCCGCGAGGGTTTATGCAGAATCCGCGCCCCCATGGCAAAAGAAGACGCGATTCAGTTGGAAGGTGAGGTCGTCGAGACCCTCCCGAACACCACTTTTCGCGTAAAGCTCAAGAACGGCCACATCGTGACGGCGCATATCTCCGGAAAGATGCGCAAGAATTACATTCGTATTCTCACGGGCGACCAGGTCACGGTCGAGATGACGCCCTACGACCTGACCAAGGGTCGCATCATCTACCGCGGCCGCTGATCAGGCGGTGACTTCCGGCAGCTGCGCCGGAGTGCATTCGAACTCGAGCTTCGTACCATCCGCCGACACGCTCACCTGCACCTGACCGCCGCCTGAGAGGCGGCCGAACAAGAGCTCTTCGGCGAGCGGGCGCTTGATGTGTTCCTGGATGACGCGCGCCATGGGACGCGCGCCCATCTTCGGATCGTAGCCTTTCTCCGCAATCCAGCTGCGTGCGGCGTCTTCGACGTTGAGTTGCACGCCTTTCTGCTCAAGCTGCGCTTCCACTTCGACGATGAGCTTGTCGACAACCCGTTCGATGGTCGCGCGATCGAGCGGCGCAAATTGAATCACCGCATCGAGCCGGTTGCGAAACTCGGGCGTGAAGAGGCGCCGGATCGCCTCCATGCCGTCGCTTGCGTTGTCCGAGTGCATGAAGCCGATCGAGGGGCGGCTCATTTCCTGTGCGCCGGCATTCGTCGTCATGACGATGATCACATGGCGGAAGTCGGCCTTCCTGCCGTTGTTATCGGTGAGCGTGCCGTGATCCATGACCTGCAGCAGGAGGTTGAATACATCGGGGTGAGCCTTCTCGATCTCATCCAGGAGCAGCACGCAGTGCGGGTGCTTGGTGATCGCCTCGGTCATGAGCCCGCCCTGGTCGAAGCCGACGTAGCCCGGCGGCGCGCCGATCAGGCGTGACACGGTGTGGCGCTCCATGTACTCGGACATGTCGAAGCGCAGGAACTCGACACCCATCGCGATCGCAAGCTGCCGCGTGACTTCGGTCTTGCCGACGCCGGTGGGACCTGCGAGCAGGAAATTGCCGAGCGGCTTTCTCTGATCGCCCAATCCGGAGCGCGCCATCTTGATCGCAGCGGCGAGCGACTCGACCGCGCGATCCTGGCCGAAGATCACGAGCTTCAAATTGCGTTCCAGGTTTTTCAGCACCTCGCGGTCCGAAGTGGAGACGCTCTTCGGCGGGATGCGTGCCATGCGCGCCACCACCTCTTCGATGTGGCGCACCTCCACCGTGTGCTCGCGCTCGGCGAGCGGCTTCAGGCGCAGCCGCGCGCCCGCCTCGTCGACGACATCGATGGCCTTGTCGGGAAGATGGCGCTCGCTGATGTGGCGCGCGGAGAGCTCGGCCGCGGCGCGCATGGCGTCCACCGCGTAGACAATGCTGTGATGCTCCTCGAAGCGGCTCTTCAATCCCAACAGGATCTCGATGGTCTCTTCGATGGACGGCTCGACGACGTCGATCTTCTGAAAGCGTCGTGCGAGGGCGTGATCCTTCTCAAAGATGCCGCGATATTCCTGATAGGTGGTCGAACCGATGCAGCGCAGCTCGCCGTTGGTGAGCACGGGCTTGATGAGATTGGAGGCGTCCATGACGCCGCCGGAGGCGGCGCCTGCGCCGATCACCGTGTGAATCTCATCGATGAAGAGGATGGCGCCCGGCTGCTTCTTCAGTTCCGTGATGACGCCCTTCAGGCGCTTCTCGAAGTCGCCGCGGTATTTCGTGCCGGCAATGAGCGCCCCCATGTCGAGGGCGTAGACCGTGCAGTCGGAGAGAACGTCGGGAACCTTGCCCTCGACGATGAGGCGCGCCAGGCCCTCGGCAATTGCGGTCTTGCCGACGCCCGCCTCGCCGACGTAGAGGGGATTGTTCTTGCGCCGCCGGCACAGAATCTCGACCGTGCGCTCGATCTCAAGCTTGCGGCCGATGAGCGGATCGATGCGGCCGTCCTGGGCGAGGCGATTTAAGTTCGTCGCATACTTATCGAGCGCACTGCCCGTGCCCTCCGGATCGCGATCCGGGTCCGTCTGCGTCTCCTCCTTGTCGGAGCGCTCGTCGGCGATCTTCGATAAACCATGGGAGATGTAATTGACCACGTCGAGCCGCGCGACATGCTGGCGGTTCAAGAGAAATACCGAATGGCTCTGCTTCTCACTGAAGATCGCCACCAGCACGTTGCCGACGCCGACTTCCTTCTTGCCGCTGGACTGGACGTGAAATACCGCTCGCTGCAGGACGCGCTGGAAGCCGAGCGTCGGCTGCACCTCGCGCTCCTCGGTCTCCTCGAGGTGCGGCGTCGACTGGTCGATGTGGTCCTTCAGATCCTGCTTAAGTTTAGTCAGATCCGCCCCGCAGGCGCGCAGGATCTCGCGCACCTTCGGCGTGTCGAGTATGGCCAGCAGCAGGTGCTCAACCGTCAGGTACTCATGACGCGCCTCGCGTGCCCGATGAAACGCGTCGTTGAGACAATATTCCAGCTCGTTGGACAACACGATTGAACCTTCCGCCCTTTCAGGCCTCTTCCAAAGTGCACATCAGAGGATGTTGCTGATCACGCGCATAGGTGGTCACCTGCGCTACCTTAGTTTCCGCGATCTCATATGTGAAGACTCCACAGACGCCCTTACCCTTGGTATGAACCTCTAGCATGATCCGCGTCGCCGTGGTGCGATTGAGTGCAAAGAATTTTTCCAGCACATCGACTACAAACTCCATCGGCGTGTAATCGTCATTGAGTAACACCACCTGGTAAAGCGGGGGCTGCTTGACCTGCGGACGGGCTTCTTCAACTACGACGCCGCTATCGGGGCGGGCAGGCTCATGATCCGGCATGGTGACTTTATATGGGTCGCCAAACGGCAACACAAGAGGGCTCTGGGAGGCGAAAGTTTACCGAGTGAAAACAATTGCTTGAGAGCGCAAGCGGCTGCCCCGTATGATGGCCCCCGCTCGGCTCCAGCAACGCTGGCGCCGCGGCTGCGGCGCAATGTCTGTCTGAAGGAGTTTCGAGGACTGATCCTGCCATGAACCCTGGCTCCTGGCTCAATCGTTTCCCGGCGTCCCACCAATGGCGCGCGCTGGCGCTGGCGCGCGGGCCGCGCATCGCCACCTGGGCGCTGGCACTTGCGCTCGGTGTTCAGGCCGCAACGATCGTGACAGATCTCGCCGGAGGCGGCCAGCCCAAAAAGAGCGAGGCGCGACCGCCGAGTCCCGCAACGCTTGCGCGCCGCGGCATCGACGTCGCCAGCATCACCAATGGGCACCTCTTTGGCACGGCAGCACAGGCCAAAAGCAGCACCGCGGCCGATGCCACCCAAACAAGCATGCAGCTGGTGCTGACCGGCATCATCGCGGGCAGGGACCCGAAAGTGGGCTTTGCCATCGTGGGAGAAAATGCGACCGCCGCGAAAGTGCATGCTGTGGGAGATAACGTGCCGGGAGGCGCTAAGTTACATTCTGTTTACAGCGATCGGGTGCTGCTCGACAGGAACGGCCACTTGGAGTACCTGACCCTGCCGCGCCAGAGCTCCGCCGCACTCAATGCCAATCCGATCCAGGCCGCGGTGCCCAACCAGAACCCCGCCTTCGACCGGGTGCGGCGCCTGATCACTGAGGATCCGTCGGCCTTAAGCGACATCATGCGCAACCAGCCGGTGCTGATGCAGGGCAAGCTGCGCGGCTTTCGCGTCTACCCCGGTCGCAACCGTCAGGCGTTTACGCGCCTCGGACTGCGCTCCGGGGACCTGGTGGTGGCGATCAACGGCACGCCGCTCGATGATCCAGCCCGCGGCGATGAAATCTTCCGCACCATCGGTTCCGCCAGTGAGGCACGCGTCACAGTCATGCGGAACGGGCAGCAGCAGGATCTGTCTTTGAATATGGCGCAGGTGGCGCAGGAAGCCGAAGAGGCCGTGGGCAGCGACGCTGCGGCCCAGCAGGCCACCCCGGCACCGACGCCGCCGGGGCCGACGACGGAGAGCGTGAGGGGGCCCGCCGCACAAATGCCTCAGCCGCAAGTCACGATGCCGCAAATGCCACCGCCGCCGCCGCCGGAACCGATGCCACAGCCGCCCGACCCGGAAGGGAATGAATGATGAGAGGAACCGGATTCCTGACACGCATCGGCTCCCGGGTCGCGCGCGCCGCCTGCGCCTGCGCCGTGGCGCTCCTCATCGGCACCGCCATGGCGGCCGATGCAGAATCCACCCAGCGCATCACGCCCAACTTCAAAGACGCCGACATCACGCAGATCGCCGAGGCGGTGAGCGCTGCCACCGGCAAGAACTTCATTATTGATCCGCGGGTGCGCGCGCAGGTGACGATGCTCTCCTCCACCCCGATGTCGCCTGACGCCTTCTATCAGGCGTTTCTCTCCATCCTGCAGGTGCATGGGTTCGTCGCGCTGCCGGCGGGCAAGGTCATCAAGATCGTGCCCGACGCGAACGCGCGTCAGTATCCGTCAAATGACCTGCCCGACCACGTAAGCTCAAGCTCCGATGAAATCGTGACGCAGGTGATCGCGGTGAAGAGCGTAAACGCCGCGCAGCTCGTGCCGATTCTGCGGCCGCTCATTCCGCAGTACGGTCACCTCGCAGCCTACCCCGCATCGAACATTCTCATCATCTCCGATCGCGCCAATAACGTGAACCGCATCATGCGCATCATCGAGCGCATCGATCAGGTGGGCGATGCGGACGTGGAGATCGTGCCGCTGCAGAACGCTTCGGCGACCGAGGTGGTGCGCGTCATCAACTCCCTGTATCAGCAGCAGGCGGCGACCGAAGGGGCCGCGAGCGGCTTCAAACTGGTCGCCGACGAGCGCTCCAACAGCATCCTGTTGAGCGGCGAGAAGGACTCGCGTCTGCGCATCCGCGTGTTGATTGCGCATCTGGATACCCCGCTGCAAAGCGGCGGCGACACGCAGGTGCGCTATCTGCAGAACGCCGACGCCGAAAAGATCGCCGCCAAGTTGAAAGAGCAGATCTCGGGCGCGTCCGCCGGCCCGACCGGCGGTCCGCCGGGCGCGCAGGCACCCGCGTCGCAGTCCGAAAGAGGCACCATCATCTGGGCGGATCCGGCGACCAACGCGCTCGTCATCACCGCGACGCCGAAGGTCATGCGCAATCTCATGTCCGTGATCGACAAGCTCGACATCCGCCGTGCGCAGGTGCTGGTGGAGGCCATCATCGTCGATGTTGACTTGAGCAAATCCGCATCCTTGGGAGTGAACTGGGCGGTGTACGGTCAGGGCAACACCGCCGTGCCGGCCGCCGCTTTCAATTCACCCGTCAATGGCACCTCCATCGCCGATATAGTCGAGCTCGTGGCAAGTCCCACGACCGCCCTTGCCAACGGCACGGCCATCCCCACGGGCGGCATCCTCGGCGTCGGACGCGTCGCGGCAAACGGACTTAACTTCGGCGCGCTTTTGAGCGCCATCCGCAGCGACACGAATTCGAATGTCGTCGCCACCCCGTCCGCGGTGACCACCGACAATCAGGAAGCGACTCTGAAGGTCGCGAGTGAAGTGCCGTTTCTCACCGGTCAGTTCACGAGCACCGGCTCCTCGAACAGCTCCGTCACGCCGTTTCAGACCATCCAGCGCGAAGAAGTCGGCACCATCCTCAAGATCACGCCGCAGATCAATGAGGGCGGCGCCGCCGTCATGCTGAAGATCGATCTGGAAAGCTCCTCCGTCGTGCCGAAGGACGCAGGCCCGCAGGGCGCGGTCGACCTCACGACCAACAAGCGCACGGTGAGCACCCGAGTTCTCATCGAGGACGGCGGCATCGTGGTGCTGGGCGGACTCACCAACGCCGACTACTCGCGCCAGGAAACTCGCGTGCCGTTCCTGGGCGCGATTCCGCTTCTCGGGCAGCTCTTCAAGACGCGTTCGGGCAGCGCCGATCGCACCGATCTCATGGTCTTCATCCGGCCGAAGATTCTGCGCACCGACGAGCAGTCGGCCATCGAGACCAACACCAAGTACAACTACATCCGCGACGAGCAGCGCAAGGTCACGACCGGCGAGCGCGAGTGGCTGCCCATTCTCCCCGGCGTGAAGCAGCCGGAGCTGCCACCGATGGCGCCTGCGACGCAGTCGACGACGCCAGCGCCCACGAGCGCCGCCGAGAAAGAAAAGGCGAGCGAGGAAGAGCGCCGCGCACGCCTGGCGCCACAACCACCGGCCAACGCCGCGCCCGCCGCCGCGCCGCCGACCACAACGACGCCTGCGGATGCGGCCAAGAAGTCCTTCACACCGACACCTGATCCGCCGAGCACGGACACGGGTCACCAATGAACGACGTCGCGAGCGAAGCTGCTGTCGAAGCGCCACAGCGACGCCTGTCCTTCGCCTTCGCCAAGCGCCACGGGGTGCTCGTGAAGCAGATGCAGGACGGGGTTGCGCAGTGCGCCTGTCGCACCAACGCCTCGCCGACGGCGCTCGCCGAGGCGCGGCGCTTTCTGCGCGTGTCGATGAAACTTGAGCGCGTGGCCGAGCCCATATTTGACGAGCTCCTGCGCGCCGCCTACGAGGGCAGCTCCGAGACCATGGAAGCGGTCGAGGGGCTCGATGAAACGTCCGACCTTGCGCAGCTCGCACAGGTGCTGCCCGAGCAGGCCGATCTGCTCGAGAGCGAAGACGACGCGCCCATCATTCGCCTCATCAACGCCATCTTTACTCAGGCGGTGAAGGAAAACGCCTCCGATATTCACGTCGAGCCGTTTGAGAATCGACTCGTCATCCGCTTTCGGGTGGATGGCATCCTGCGCGAGGTGCTGCAGACCAAGCGCGCGGTCGCGCCGCTCGTCGTGTCGCGCCTGAAGGTGATGTCAAAGCTCGACATCGCCGAGAAGCGCCTGCCGCAGGACGGTCGCATCAGCCTGCGCATCGCCGGACGCGCGGTCGACGTGCGCGTATCCACCATCCCTTCCGGGCACGGCGAGCGCGTCGTGCTGCGACTCCTCGACAAACAGGCCGGGCGCATTGACCTCACGGCTCTTGGCATGGCACCCGACACGGAAAGGCTCATGGATGAACTCATCCACAAGCCGCACGGTATTCTGCTCGTCACGGGCCCCACCGGCTCCGGCAAGACGACGACGCTGTACGCAGGCCTCGAGCGCCTCAATGACAACACCCGCAACATCATCACGGTCGAGGACCCGATCGAGTATTTCATTGACGGCGTCGGTCAGACGCAGGTCAACACCAAGGTCGAGATGACTTTCGCACGCGGGCTGCGCGCCATCCTGCGCCAGGACCCCGACGTCGTCATGGTGGGAGAAATCCGTGATCTGGAGACGGCGCAGATCGCCGTACAGGCGAGTCTCACGGGACATCTCGTGCTGTCGACGTTGCATACCAACACGGCCGTGGGCGCGGTCACACGCCTGCGCGACATGGGGATCGAGCCCTTCCTCCTCTCGTCGAGCCTGATTGGCGTGCTCGCGCAGCGTCTGGTGCGCGTGTTGAACCCCGAGAGCCGCCAGGCCTTCACCGCCGGTGAATACGAACGGCGCCTGTTGAACGTGCCCGCCGCGGAACCTGCGCCCACGCTGTACCGGCCGGGTCGCGATGCCGGCAACGGCTATCGCGGACGCACCGGCATCTACGAACTCGTCGTGGTCGATGATCAAATGCGCACCATGATTCACGACGGTGCGGCGGAGCATGACCTCGAGCGCTATGCGCGCACCATGACGCCATCGATTCGCGACGACGGTCGCGCGAAGATCCTGCGTGGCGAGACCACCATGGAGGAAGTCCTGCGCGTCACGCGCGAGGACTAGCCCGCCGCCATGGGCGCGTTCGAGTACACCGCCCTCGAGCCCGGCGGCCGGGAGCGCAAGGGAATACTCGAAGGCGACACGCCACGGCACGTCCGCCAGCTGCTGCGCGAGCGACAGCTCCTGCCGGTGACGGTGGCGGAGATCACGCAGAGCGAGTCGAAGCAACAAAGCGCCTTCGGCAGACGCAGACGCATTTCGCCCGCGGACCTTGCGCTCTTCACGCGACAGCTCGCGACCCTGGTGCGGGCGGGCCTGCCGCTCGAGGAGGCGCTGCTCGCCGTATCGCAACAGACCGAAAAGCCGCGCGTGCAGAGCATCATCTTGGGCACACGCGCGCGCGTCATGGAGGGTCACACGCTCGCGGGCGGCCTTGCCGAGTTCCCGCGCGTGTTTCCGGAGATCTATCGGGCCACCATCTCCGCAGGCGAGCAGTCGGGCTATCTCGATGCAATCCTCGAGCGGCTCGCCGACTACACGGAGAACCGCGAGCTCCTGCGCCAAAGAGTCCTGGGCGCCATGCTCTACCCGATCGTGCTGTCCATTATGTGTTTCGCCATCGTCTCGGGCCTGCTCGTGTTCGTGGTGCCGAAGGTGGTGGCAGTGTTCGAGACGCAGCGCGCGAAATTGCCGCTCATGACGCGCGCGCTGATCGCGACCAGCGCGTTTTTTCGCGACTACGGCATCTGGCTCCTCATTGCGATTGCGATCATCGTTTTCCTCTTCATGCGCAGCCTGCGCGATCCGGCGATGCGGCGGCGCTTTCATCGCTTCCAATTGCGGCTGCCGCTCGTGGGCAAGCTCGTGCGCGGCTTCAATACCGCACGCTTCACGCGAACCTTGAGCATCTTGTCGGCAAGCTCCGTACCCGTGCTCGATGCGCTGCGCATCGCAGGGGAAGTCGTGACCAATCTACCCATGCGCGATGCCGTCATCGAAGCCGCACAGCGCGTGCGCGAAGGCGCCCCCATCGGCCGCTCGCTGGCCATCAGCCGGCTCTTCCCGCCGATGACGATTCATCTCATCTCCAGCGGCGAGTCGAGCGGCAAGCTCGAGGATATGCTTGACCGTGCCGCCCAGAGCCAGGACCGCGAGCTCGACGGATTGCTGACGGCGCTCGTCGGGCTTCTCGGGCCGCTGCTCATTGTTCTTATGGGCGTCTTCGTCATGGGCATCGTTTTTGCAATGCTCCTGCCGATTTTTGAGATGAATCAGCTAATTCATTAGTTCGGACGTTGCACGCCGAAGCGAATCGAATTAAGTTCGCGCCATCTCACCACCTTGGGTAATTTGATCCATCCGCAGTCATGAGCGAGAAGCCCGAATCCGACGAATTTGAGGACGAGGAGCCAGCCGAACCGGTACCTGGCACCGAGGATGTGGACCTCGATCAGGTCACAAAGGATCTCGATCTTGCGAAGCGCCGGGGTCAAAAGCTGGGCGATCCTGCCTGGCGACGCCTCGAGAGGCTGCGCGAGCAGAAGCAAACCGAGGAGCTGACGCGCGACGTCGAGGACTTCGATATCGGCGATGAGGGCTCGCCACGAAAGAAAAAACGCCTTCGCTTACCCGAGTGACTTGCTCCGGCGCACGACACCGACGACCACGCCTTCGATGAGCAGTGGATCCTGTTTCAAGTCGACGCGGATCGGCTCGAAGTCCCCATTCTCCGGGAGCAACCACACGATCGAGCCTTCCTGACGATAGCGCTTGACCGTGACCTCGTTCTCCAATCGCGCGACCACGATTTGGCGGCTGCGCACCTCGGAGGTGCGGTGCACCGCGACGAGGTCGCCATCGAATATCCCGGCATTCTTCATACTCATGCCGACGACCTTCAAAAGATAATGGGCGCGCGGCTGAAACAAGGCCGGATCGATCTGAAAACGTCCCTCGATATGCTCCTCGGCCAACATGGGCTGTCCCGCCGCCACCCGTCCGATGAGCGGCAGCCCCAACTGCTCGCGCATCGTGTCCTTCAGCTGAATGCCGCGGGAAGTCCCGGGCACCAGAGAAATCACGCCTTTGCGCGCCAGCGCCCGCAGGTGCTCCTCGGCGGCGTTTGCCGAGCGAAACCCGAGCTCGCGCGCGATCTCGGCGCGCGTCGGCGGCATGCCGTTTTCGGCGATGACGCGCTGAACGAGCCGCAGAATCTGAGTTTGGCGGGGCGTCAGGTCGGACATGGCGGGGTACCTGTTCGGGTGTACAGCTACTGTGATTATATCCAGATTCAGTGGCGCGGCAAGTCCGCGCCCTATGTGCGCTGGCGAACATTGCTTTGATGCGTCACTCCCGCGGCGGTTCAAAGCGAGTTGTCGCGCGCGCCCGACAACTCAATCTTTGCAGTTGCATTCCTGTTGTAAATTTGGTTCAGTTGCGCCGCTGCGAAACGGCGGTGCGGGGAACTCGCACGCGTGATTCGCATTTATTTTACTGTTTTAGGGACTTTCCAATCAATCACCCATAAGGGGACGTGTATGAAGAGCGCGATCGTTTTGAAGGTGGCTGCCGCTGCAGTCGTGGTGGGGCTTGTAGGCTGTACGGATCTGAAGCCCCTCCAAGCAGAGGTTGCGGACCTCAAGTCGCAGGTCGGCAAGCTGCAGTCCGATGTGCAGGCTGCAAAGCAATCAGCTGACCAGGCCAACAGTGCCGCACAGTCGGCGAGCCAGGCGGCCAGTGGCGCGCAGAGCACGGCGAACCAGGCGTTGGCTGCCTCACAGGCGAGCCAGTCCTGCTGCGATGCGACCAACGAGAAGATCGACCGGATGTTCCGTCGGTCGGTCTCGAAGTAGAGAGCGAAGCGAAGCTATCCTGAGAACGCCGCGCCTTGCGCGCGGCGTTCTCTATTTTTTTGTGTTTGAGATTGGATTCGAGCGGCGCCCTAGAATCTGACGAGGGCCGAGCCCCACGTAAATCCGCCGCCGAAGGCCTCGAGGAGCAGTAGCTCCCCGCGCTTGATCCGTCCATCACGAACCCCGACGTCCAATGCCAGCGGTACCGAGGCCGCCGAGGTGTTGCCGTGGTCCTGAACCGTGACGATGATCCGCTCGAGAGGCAAATTCAGGCGCCGCGCGGTGGCTTGAATGATGCGGATATTGGCCTGATGCGGCACGAGCCAATCGAGCTGCGATTTGTCGAGCCCCTGTGCTTTTAAGGCCTCGTCCACCGCTTTACCGAGATTGATCACCGCGATCTTGAATACCTCGCTGCCCACCATGGTGATCTTCATGTACGGCTTGTCATCGCCGAATCCCTTGGACACGCCGGTCGCGCAGTAGAGCATGTCCTTGTAAGCACCGTCCGCATGCAGATGCGTGGAGAGAATTCCCGGTTGCTCGGCAGGCTGCAGCACGACCGCTCCTGCGCCATCTGCAAAGATGACTGCAGTTGAGCGGTCATCCCAATCGGTGATGCGCGACAGCGTCTCAGCGCCGACAACCAAGGCGCAGCGCGCATCCCCCGCCTTGACGAATTTGTCGGCGATGGCGAGTGCGTAAACGAATCCGGCGCATGCCGTCTCCACGCTGAACGCAGGTCCACCACGGCAGCCGAGTCTTTGCTGCAGCAGCACTCCACAGTTGGGAAACACCAGATCCGGCGTCGTCGTGCCAAAGGCAATGAAGTCGACGTCCTCGGGGCGCACGCCGGCGGCTTCAATGGCGCGCCGTGCCGCGTGCTCGGCAAGATCCACCGTAGTTTGGCCCGCGGCGGCAATATGGCGGCGCTCAATCCCAGTGCGGTCCCGGATCCACTCGTCGGTGGTATTCACCATCCGCTCGAGATCAAAGTTCGTCAGAATCTTTTCGGGCAGGTACGAGCCGGTTCCCGCGATGCGCGAATACATGGGCACCTCAGCGCTCGCGCGCGCGTGCCATGGGCGCGGCGCTGCCGCGGATACCGAGTCCTGCGAGCAGCGCGCTCACCTCAACTAGTGCAAGGAGTGTCGCGCGCACCACAATCCATCCGCCGTGCGCGCCGCCGCGAAGGATCTACTTCGCCTCTTCGTCCGCGCCGCGCGTGTCGATGATGCGCTTGCCGCGATAGAAACCATCGGGAGTGATGCAGTGACGCAAGTGCGTCTCACCGGTCTGCTGATCCACAGACAGCGTGGGTTTGACGAGCGCATCGTGTGAGCGATGCATGCCTCGCTTGGATGGGGTCTTACGACTTTTTTGAACGGCCATGATCTGTCTCCTCGCGAGCGATGCTGGGCTCTTTACCGCGTTTCAACAGCTCGCCCAGCCGTTCAAACGGTCTTTGTACCGCACTCTGCTCATCCGCACTCGCCGTAGGCTTGCAGTCGCGCTCATCGCTGTGCAGCGCCACGATCGGCAGGTCGAGGAGCAGTTCCTCTTCAAACAATTCGCGCAGGCTGATCCGCCCGCCGGCCGCCAACACCGGCTCCAAATGCTCCGGTACGCGATCAGCCTGCGAATCCGCCGCGATCAGCGCCACCGTCGCGCGCCCGTCTACCTTCCAGGGCATGAGCTTAAGGCACCGCTGGCACACCAGCGGCACCGAGCCTGAAACTTCGAGCGCCGCCACCGCAAATTCCCCCTCGCGCCCAAAGTGCACATGTCCACTGATGGTGCCTTCGAGTGCGCCCAAGCGCGCCCGCACCCGTGATAATTCGGCGAGCGGAATCGCAAGCTCAAGATCAGCTTGTTCGTCGGCGAGGGCGCCGACATCACGCGGCTTCGACCAAGCCTCCGACATGGGCCGCGTATAATAGGTACCGACCCTGCCCAAGTCAAAACCGCCCCGCATCTAAGCCTTTGTTCCGGTGACCGATTTCTCGCCCATGCGCGCTCTTGTCCTCGCCTCGACCTCGCCCTACCGCCGCGCGCTTCTCGCCCGGCTCGCGCTGCCCTTCGATGTGGTCGCACCCGGTGTTTCCGAAGCCGACGTTGCCGATGAGCCCCCCCCGCTGCGCGCCCAGCGTCTGGCGCTCGCCAAGGCGCAGGCCGTGGCGCATCAGTATCCCGAGGCGCTCATCCTCGGCAGCGATCAGGTCGCCGCTCTCGATGGGCGGGTGCTGCACAAGAGCGGCCATGCGGCGCGCTGCCGCGAGCAACTGACGGCACTGAGCGGCAAGAGCGCCACCTTCCATACCGCCTGCGCGCTCATCGGCGCAGGCGCGCGGATCAACCTTGCGCATCTGGATGTCACGACCGTGGTATTCCGCAGCCTCGCGAGCGCGGAAATCGAACGCTACGTCGAGCGCGAGCAGCCCTTCGACTGCGCGGGCAGCTTCAAGGCCGAGTCCCTCGGCATCAGCCTTTTCGAGCGCATCGATTCGAGCGATCCGACAGCGCTTTTGGGGCTGCCGCTCATCTGGGTGGCGCGGGCGCTGCGCAGTTGTGGCTATGCCTTGCCGTGAAGGCGGGCGCGTCCGCGCTCGCTCGTCAAGAGGTCTACGATCGCAGCGAGATCGGCCGGCAGCGGTGCGCTCGCACTGAAGGCCCCGCCCTGCGGCCACTCGAACCCGACACTGTGCGCATGCAAGAACATGCGCTTCAATCCAAGCGCGGCAACCTCGCGATTGAAATCCGCATCGCCGTACTTTTCATCGCCCGCCAGCGGATGTCCCGAGTGCGCGGCGTGCACACGGATCTGATGCGTACGACCGGTGTGCAGGCTCACCTCCATCAACGTCGCGCGCTTGCCGAAAAACTCGAGCGGACGAAACTCCGACACGGACGCCTTGCCGGAAGCATGTGCCTTCACCGTGCGCTCGCCGCCGACGCGAAGGTCGGTGCGCAACGGAACATCGATGCGGGTGCGTCCGTGCCGCCAGTGTCCTTTGACGAGGGCGAGATAGCGCTTCTCGAACTGGCCCTCGCGCAGGAGCGCGTGCAGCGTGCGCAACGCGCTTGCCTTGCGCGCAACGAGAAGGCAGCCGCTCGTGTCCCGATCAAGGCGGTGCACGAGTTCGAGCGAATCCTCGGGACGCAATGCCCGCAGCACTTCGATGACTCCGAAGCTCACTCCGCTGCCGCCGTGAACCGCAATCCCGGAGGGTTTGTCGATGACGAGGAGCCTCGCCTCCTCGATGATGATCGCGGTGCGCAGACGCTCGAGGAGCGGCCGGGGAACCCGCCGCGGGCCGCCTTCGGGCTCGAGCCGCACGGGGGGAATGCGCACCTTGTCATGCAGCGCCAGGCGCTGGGCCGGATCGGCACGGTGGCCGTTGACCCGCACCTCCCCTTTGCGCACCAGACGGTACACCCGGCTCCTCGGCAGCGTGCCGAACAGTTTCAGAAGGAACTGATCAAGGCGCCTGCCGGCCTGCTCGGCGTCGATCTCGATATGCCGCACGCCCTGCCGATTTGCACCATCTTCGGGCTGCGGCACTGGTCCTCTCTGTAACGTATTGTTTCTACAGCGCTCTTGCGATTATACTGTCGCGGCTGTCCGCAATCGGACGGCCAACGGTATGGCGGCGCTGCCGCCTCATGTTAGTTGGTCCTCGGCATCGAGGCCATCGCGTTTGGGCCGACAAGATCGCTGCGCCGGCGTTGAGAAGAGTCTCCTTGGCGCGCCGTCGGTAGAGTCCCCCGAAGGTTTCCGAAGCACCGCCTGATGAATGGCGGGCACTCAAGTGAATAAGCACACTTCATTGTCGATTTGGAATCTTCGCTTCCACGAGGGTAGCGCTGCATTGCGCCCGTGGCCTCCCGTCGCTTTCTCGCCGGCCCGTCACTGCACAGTAGGGCCCCATGAAAAGAATGCTCGTCAATGCAACTCAGCAGGAAGAGTTGCGAGTTGCCTTGGTTGATGGACAGAAGCTTTATGACCTGAGTATCGAACTGCGATCGCGCGAACAGAAGAAAGCCAACGTCTACAAAGGCCGCATCTCCCGCGTCGAACCCTCCCTTGAAGCCTGCTTCGTGGAATATGGCGCACAGCGCCACGGATTCCTGCCGCTGAAGGAAGTCTCCAAGGAGTTCTTCCGCCAACAGCCCCAGGGCGGGCGCTTGAACATCCGCGAGCTTCTCACCGAGGGACAGGAAATACTGGTTCAGGTCGAGAAGGAGGAGCGCGGCACCAAGGGTGCCGCGCTCACCACCTTCGTCAGCCTCGCCGGCCGGTTCCTCGTGCTGATGCCCAACAATCCCCGCGCCGGCGGTGTCTCGCGCCGCATCGAGGGCGAGGACCGCGATCAGATGCGCGAGGTCATGAATCAGCTGCAGATTCCCGAAGGCATGGGCGCCATCGTGCGCACCGCCGGCGTCGGCCGCACGGTCGAGGAGCTGCAGTGGGACCTCGACAATCTGCGCACGCAGTGGGAACAGATTGCGGCAGCCGCCCAGGAGCGCCCTGCCCCGTTCCTCGTGTACCGCGAGAGCGATGCGGTGACGCGTGCCATGCGCGACTATTTGTCCGATGACATTGGCGAGGTCCTCGTCGATGACCCGCCCGCCTTCCAGAAGGCACAGGAATACATGCAGCGCTTCATGCCCGCGGACATCCAGCGGCGCCTGAAACTCTATAGCGACGATATTCCGCTCTTCACACGCTTCCAGATCGAAAGTCAGATCGAGTCCGCCTACGGACACAAGGTGCAGCTGCCCTCGGGCGGCAGCATCGTCATTGACTACACCGAGGCGCTGGTCTCCATCGACATCAACTCCGCGCGCGCCACGCGCGGCGCCGACATCGAAACTACCGCCACCAACACCAATCTCGAGGCGGCGGATGAAATCGCGCGCCAGCTGCGCATCCGTGACATCGGCGGCCTCATCGTCATCGATTTCATCGACATGGAGTCGACCAAGAATCAGCGCGATGTGGAGGATCGGCTGCGCGATGCCATGAAGATGGATCGCGCCCGCATCCAGATCGGCCGCCTATCGCGCTTCGGGCTCCTGGAAATGTCGCGCCAGCGTCTGCGGCCCTCCCTCGGCGAGACGAGTCATATCGTCTGTCCGCGCTGTGTCGGAATCGGCAGCATCCGCAGCGTCGAGTCGATGGCTCTCGCCATTCTGCGGCTCATCGGCGAGGAGCTGCGCAAGGACCGCACTGCGCGTGTCGTCGTGCAAGTCCCGGTGGAAGTGGCCACGTATATCTTCAACGAGAAGCGCGAGTGGCTGCGCACTTTGGAGGACAAGAGCGAAATTGAGCTTCTGATCGTGCCCAATCCGCACATTCAAACTCCCGAGTACTCCATCAGTCGCGTGCGCGACGATGAAACGGAGCTCATCGAGAACAAGCAGGCGAGCTACCTGTTGCCCACAGCACCGACGGTGGCGGAACCGGCGCTGGCGCACGAATCAAAACCGCAGCTCGAGGCGGCAGCCGTCGCCACGTTATTGCCGACGACGATTGCGCCGCAGAGCATCCAGGCCGCCGCTCCCACATTGCAGGCCGCACCGCAGCCGGGCTTCTGGAGTCGCATGAAGCGCTTCTTCGCAGGAGATGCGGCGCCTGCTACACAGCCCGTGCGCGAAGCGACGAGCAGCTCCGGGACCACGCGTCACGAACATGCGGATCGCAGTCCCCGTTCGGACCCGCGACGCGACCGCAACCGCTCCGAGCACCGTCGTCCACCACGCCGCGCCGATGGCGCGCGGCGGGATCATGAACCGCGCGATCGCAATCGGGACCGCGATCGCGACAGGGATCGAAAAAGCCGCGACCGCCCGCCTGAACGGGCTGCCGAGCCGGTGACGCCGCCGCGGCGCGAAGAGGCGGCGGCGAGTGCACTTCCGCCCTCCCCTGCATCGCCAGGGAACGAAACGCCCTCCGATCAGCCCGAGCGCAGCGAGCCCCGCCGTGGACGCCGCGGCAGGCGCCGTGGACGTCGTGGCGGGGGTGGCGCGGGCCGCAGCATGGGAATTTCAGACCCGGGTAACTCCGGCGGCGCGGCGCCGGCACGGGAGGAGTCGCGACCGCCGCCCGCAGCCAGCGCGGGCAACGGCGGACGATCCGAGGAGGCAATGCCTGAGCCGCGCATGCCTGAGCCGCGCGAGACGATCGCGCACTTCGAGCCCTCGGTACCCCCCGCAGCACCGGGCGCCGCCCAGCCGGCGAGGCCGTTCGTCGTCTGGTCATCCGGGCCCGCCGAAAAGGCTCCCGGAGGAGATCGCGGCCCCGACGAGTAAGAGCGACGTCGTCCTAATACCGGGCGGGGCGCATCTCGCGGCGCAGATGTGCGAGCAGCGCGCGCGCGGCGCCTTCGACGAGATCGAGCACTTCCTCGAAGCCGTTCGGGCCCCCGTAGTAGGGGTCCGGCACTTCGGTTGTCTGCAGATCGGGAGCGAATTCTAGAAACAGACGAATCCGGTCCTGACGCTCGCGCGGCGCGCGTCGGCGCAGCACCGACAGATTGGCGCGATCCATGGCGAGAATGAGATCGAAGCGTTCGAAATCCTCGGGCGCTACCACGCGCGCCCGCAGCTTTGACATGTCGTAGCCGCGGCGCCGAGCCGCCTGCTGCGAACGCTCATCCGGAGCGGACCCGATGTGATATCCCGCAGTGCCTGCGGAGTCCGTATGCACTTCAAGATCGCGCGCTTCGCGTGCCGCCAGGGCGCGAAACACAGCCTCCGCGGTCGGCGAGCGGCAGATGTTTCCGAGACAAACAAAAAGAACTCTCACGCGGCGATCACAATTCCAGGTGAATAATGCTTTGGGACCATGGCGTCTCCCGCGACCAGATCGTCCGAGCGCTCATGCCCGTGACCGCACGGGTCCGGGATCAGCGACGCTCCATGGGCCTATTTTCGCATCAGCGCACGCGGTGGCAAGTCCCGTGACCTTGCGCGCCAAGCTTTCAAGTGCGCAGCGGCACTCTTCCGTGACGATCGCCCGCTAGTGGCTGCTGCGGGTGCTGTGCTCTGATTCCATTCGTTCAATTCGGCGTCTATCGCTTCATACAACACGAGCGGCGCCGCAGCCGTCGACTAAGTCCCCGGCATTCTGCAATAATTTGATCGCGTCCAAGGTCCACTGAACGCAAATTTGACGGATGGGCTCAGCGGAAAAGGCGACGTGAAAATCACCGTAACGATCATGACAATCGACTGCGTGAAGCAGGATGCGCGGGCGTGACCGATCTGCCGCAAACGCACGACGCCGACGCGCGCCAGCGCCGCGGGGGAAAGACCTCGTACTACCGGCATTCTCTTCCCGTGCGCATCTTGCATTGGATCAATGTCGCGGCGCTGTGCGTCTTGCTCATGAGCGGTCTGCAGATTTTCAACGCCCACCCGACCCTCAACTGGGGAAAATCCTCGTACACCGGCGCTGCGGATTTGTTGACACTCGCGCACGGCTTTCCGTCCTGGATGACACTGCCCGGCGGGCAGTGGCTTGCGATGGGCAGGCGCTGGCACCTCTTCTTCGCGTGGATTTTCGTCCTGAACGGGCTCATCTACGTCTGCTATTCCATCGCAAGCCGTCACCTGCAGCGCGATCTTGCGCCCACGCGAACCGACTTAAGGTCGATCGGGCGATCCGTCATCGATCATCTGCACTTGCGTCATGCCACAGGCGAGGCGGCGCGCCGCTACAACGTTTTGCAAAAGCTCACCTACCTGTTCGTGGTCTTTGGGCTACTGCCCTTCGTGATTCTCATGGGCTGGGCGCTGTCGCCGCGCCTGGACACGGTCGTACCCGGATGGGTCGACATTGTCGGCGGACGGCAGTCCGCGCGCACCTTGCATTTCGTTGCCGCCTGGGCCCTCGTTGCCTTCGTGCTGGTGCACGTATTTGAAGTCCTCATCAGCGGGGTCGTCAACAATCTGCGCTCCATGATCACCGGGCGCTACGTCGTGGACAATGAGCATGCGGATCGCGCGCCCTGAGCTGTCGCGCAGGGGCTTTCTGGGTCGCGCGCTCGCCGCGACGACGGCTGCGCTCCTCGCGGGCTGCGACGCAGCTTCACGCAGTACCTGGTTGCCAAAAGTGCTGAGCGTGGGCGAGCGCGCGAGCCGCGGCGCGCAGCGTCTCCTAAGCCCGCGCCGCGCCATGGCGCAGGAATTCACCACTGCGGATCTATCGCCGCAGTTTCGCAGCAACGGCACCGCGAACCCGGCCAATCCGCACTACCAGGCACTCGCCGCGAATCAGTTTGCCGACTGGCGCCTCAAGATTGACGGGCTCGTACAACGGCCGCTAGAGCTGTCCCTCGCGCAATTGCGCGCCATGCCGAGCCGCACTCAGATTACGCGCCATGACTGCGTCGAAGGATGGAGCGCCATCGGTCAATGGACCGGGGTGCCGCTCGGCAGCGTGCTGCACCTCGCCGTGCCGCGAGCCGATGCGCGTTACGTCGTCTTTCATTGCGCCGATCCCATGGATGCGGATGGCACGCGCTATTACGAAAGCATTGACTTCGACGACGCCTACCATCCGCAGACGATTCTCGCCTTCGAGTTGAACGGCGCAGCGTTGCCGATCGCCAATGGCGCGCCGTTGCGGGTGCGTATTGAGAGGCAGCTCGGCTACAAAATGGCAAAGTACATTATGCGCATCGAGCTCGTTTCGAGCTTCGCAAATCTAGGCGCGGGTCACGGCGGGTACTGGGAAGACCAGGGCTACGAATGGTACGCGGGAATCTAGCCCGTGCCATTCCAGAAATGGGCGGCAGGAGGCGGCACGCTCATCGCGCAACAGATCCGCGGGGGCATGCACCCTTTCGCGTGCGATCAACGCACCGCCTGCCGAGGCGCGCTTAGGCGCGCCGCATCAGATTGGCGAGGAAACTCAGCGCCGCGAGTACGAGGAATACAAAGAACAGGATTTTCGCAATACCGACGGCGCCGGCGGCGATGCCACCAAAACCGAATACTGCGGCAATCAAAGCGATGATGAAGAATACGACGGCATAGTGCAGCATGATTTTTCTCCGCTATGCAGCTTCCGCGGGCACCTTGCCCGCGTTCGTTCCGCATAGCCCAAGATTGCGCGCGCCCTTATGCGATCACTATCGGTAAGTGCTGACTTCCTTGTAGGACACCTCTCACGCAAGCGGCCCTCCCCTAAGCCCCCATGAGACGGCCGACTCGCAGCAGGTCCTCCGAGGTATTCACATCCGGCCCGGGAGGCTCGCTCGCCTCGCCGACCTGGATCTGCATACCGTGCGCGAGCGCGCGCAGCTGCTCGAGCCTTTCGCGCACTTCGAGCGGGCTTGGGGGCAGCGAGGTGAGCTTGCGAAGGGCTGCGACGCGATACGCATAGATCCCGATGTGCCGCAGCGACCCCGCGAAGCTCATATGCGCCGCACCAGCGCCCGCGCCGTCACGGTCCCAGGGCACCGGCGCGCGGCTGAAGTAAAGCGCCCGGCCCTGAGTGTCGGCCACCACCTTGACGACGTTCGGATCCAAAAACTCCTCGCCCGAGCGAATAGGCGTGGCAAGCGTTGCGATATCGGCCGTCGCGTGAGCTTCGAGCAGTCGCGCAGCCTGCGCGATGATGGCGCTCGGGATCATAGGCTCGTCAGCCTGCACATTGACGACGATGTCGGCCGCACCCCAGCCGCGCGCGCGCGCCACCTCGGCAATCCGGTCCGTACCGCAGGGATGAGTCGGGGCGGTCATCGCCACATCAGCGCCGAAACTCTGGGCGATCGCGGCAACGCGCGCATCATCGGTCGCGATGATGACTTCACGCGGATTCGCCGCGCGCGCGCGCTCATACACCCATTGAATCATCGGCCGCCCGGCGAGCGGCAGCAGCACCTTGCCCGGCAGTCGCGTTGAAGAGAAGCGCGCCGGAATGACAACCCGAAACACCAAACCCGAAGCCTCTAGCGATCGAGCAGCGGATCGTCGGCCGCGAGCTGGCGAGCTTCCTCTTCGAGCATGACCGGCACGTCGTCGCGGATCGGATAGGCCAGGCGATCCATGCGACACACGAGCAGCTGCGAGTCGCGCTGATATTTGAGAGGCCCCTTGCACACGGGACAGGCGAGAATTTCGATCAGGCGCGCATCCATCGGTTCTATCTCCTGTAACTCTCAAGGCCGCTCATCACGCGCGCCACGAGTAGCTCGGCGTGCGCGTCTGTGAAGTGCACGCTGACCGGCACGCTCCACAGGCGCGCGTCGGCAAACAGGCGGCATTTCACGGCGTCTTTCTCGGTCATGAGCACCGGCAGATCATCCCCGAAATCAAGGTCCGACGCGACCAGCGCGTGATGATCGGCAAAGGCATGCTCGATCACATCGATGCCGAAGGCGCGCAGCGCACGAAAGAAACGCGCCGGGTTGCCGATGCCCGCGACGGCATGCAGCCGCGTACCACGGAAACTCTCGAGCGCGCGCTCGGCAGCGCCCGCGAGAGACCGCGCCACACTCGCCACGAGCTGCATCTCGATGAGCGCCGGGCCGCCCTCAAGCCTGATGGCCGACGGCGCCGCACCGTTCACGACCACGACGTCAGCCTTGGAGAGTTCCGCAATCGGCTCACGCAGCGGTCCGGCGGGCAAGAGCCGGCCGTTGCCGAAGAGACGCTCGCCATCGACCACGATAATCCGACAGTCGGAAAGCAGGCGCAGATGCTGCAGTCCATCGTCGCTCACGATGACGTCGACGCCCGCATCACTTAGGAGGCGCGCCGCAGCCACGCGGTCAGCGCCCACAGCAGTCAAACAGCCCGTGCTTTGTGCAAGCCACAAGGGCTCGTCCCCCACTTCCTGCCAGGTGGCCTCAGCCGCGACGAGTTGCGCGGTGCGTGCGCGGCTACCATAGCCGCGCGACACGATGCCCACGCGGTAGCCTCGGGTTTGCAGCGCTCCTGCAAGCCATGCGACGAGCGGCGTCTTGCCGGTCCCGCCGACGGTGAGGTTGCCCACCACCATCACCCGAGTGCCGACGCCATAGCGGCGCAACAGTCCGCTCTCATAGGCGCGCCGCCGCAAGCTCGTGACGGCACCGTACAGCGCTGCGAGCGGCGCGAGCAGCGCCGCGCCGCTCGCGTTGCCATACCACAGCTGCGTCAGCGCCCCGCGCATGTCACTCCTCTTAAGCGCTGAACTGCAGGCGGTAGAGCTGGGAGTACAGGCCACCGTGCGCGAGAAGCTCGGCGTGCGTACCACTTTCAACGACCGCGCCGTCATCGAGCACCACGATATGGTCGGCCTGCTCTACCGTTGACAGGCGATGTGCAATGACGAGCGTCGTGCGATTGCGCGCGAGCTGCGCAAGGGCTGCTTGGATGCGCCGCTCGGAATGCGTATCGAGCGAGGAGGTGGCCTCATCGAGAATGAGGACCGGCGCATCCTTCAAGATCGCCCGCGCGATCGCGATGCGCTGCCGCTGACCGCCCGAAAGCAGCGCGCCGCGATCGCCTACCAGCGTATCGAGCCCCTGCGGCAACTCATCCGCAAACTCGAGCACGTAAGCCGCCCGCGCCGCATCCTCAACCGCCTGAGCCGTGGCATCGGCGGTGCTGAAGGCGATGTTGTTGCGAATCGTGTCATTGAACAGCACCACGTCCTGGCTGACGAGTGCCACCTGGCGGCGCAGATCCGCGAGGGCGTACTCGCGCACGTCGACCCCGTCGAGGAGGACGCTACCCTGCTGCGTGTCATAGAAGCGCGGCAACAAGCTCACGAGTGTCGACTTGCCGCTGCCCGACTTGCCGACAATGGCGAGCGTGGAGCCGACCGGCGCACGCAGATTGATGCCGCGCAGGACAGTGCCCTTGTCCGCGACATATTCAAAATAAACGTTGCGGTACTCCACCTCACCGCGCGCGCGCAGCAGCGCCCGGCCGCCGCCGGCATCCTCGACCGGCGTATCCAGCACCTCAAAAACACTTGCGCCGGCTGCGATGCCCTGCTGCAGCGGTCCGAACACCTGCATCAGGCGCCGCAGCGGCGCGCTGATCAGCAGCAAGCCCGCCAGGAAGGACAGGAAATCCGCCACCGGCATCGAATGCGAGAGAACCTGACGGATCGCAAAGTACATGACGACCGCAAGTCCGATCGCCGCGATCAGTTGTACGATCGGTCCGCTGCTCGCCCGCGCACCGACGAGACGCATGTTGCTGTGGCGATTCTGCTCGTTCACCACGTCGAAGGCGCGCTGCTCGTAATCCTGTGCATTGAAGACTCGGATGACGCGATGACCTTCGATCGCCTCCTTGGCCACGCGCGTCACGTCGCCCATGGAATTCTGGATGCGCGCGCTGTAGCGGCGAAACAGACGGTTCACCCGCTGCAACAGGAAGGAGATGAGCGGCGCGAGAGTGAGCGCGATGAGGGTCAGCTGCCAGTCAAGGTAGAAGAGCCAGCCGAGGAGCGCGACGATCGTGAGCGTATCGCGGATCAGTACGGTGACGGAGTTGGTCGACGCCTCCGCGACGAGCTCGACGTTGTA
>Ga0302326_10001689_pt1 | contig 55498 bp, 47 predicted proteins | sample Palsa_T0_3_FD_202264 | JGI IMG/M metagenome (GOLD analysis project Ga0302326, IMG submission 202264) | Peat permafrost microbial communities from Stordalen Mire near Abisko, Sweden - Palsa_T0_3 | ecosystem: Environmental > Terrestrial > Soil > Palsa > Peat permafrost | place: Sweden: Abisko...
GCACCATCCGGGCCTCGGTCGACGGCGCCAGACGGTGGGATCGCACTGCACGGTCTGACCAAGGAGTTCGCGGTCGGCGGCTCGCGGATCCTGGCACTTGACACCGTCGACTTCGCGGCGCCGACAGGAGCGTTCGTCGCACTGCTCGGCCCGTCGGGCTGTGGGAAGTCGACGATCCTGCGCATCCTCGCCGACCTCGACGAGCCGAGCGGTGGCGCCGCCCTCGTGCACGGCGAGCCACCAGGCGCGGCCCGACGCAACCACCACCTCGGCATCGCCTTCCAGGACGCCGCGCTCCTTCCGTGGCGCTCCGTCGCCGCCAACATCAGGCTGCCCCTCGAGATCGCCGGTATCAAAGGGGCCGACCACGTGGTCGAGGACCTCATCACGTTGGTCGGCCTGGAGGGATTCGAGCGCGCCCGACCGGCGCACCTCTCGGGCGGCATGCGTCAACGTGTGGCCATCGCCCGGGCGCTCGTCGTCGAGCCGCAGATCCTGCTGCTCGACGAACCCTTCGGCGCCCTCGACGAGATGACGCGCCAACGTCTCAATCTCGAGTTGCAACGGATCTGGACCGAGCGGGCGACGACCACGCTGCTCGTGACCCACTCAATCTCAGAGGCCGTCTTCCTGGCTGATGTCGTCGCGGTCATGAGCCCAAGGCCCGGAAAGATCATTGCGTCGGTGCCGATCGATCTCCCGCGGCCTCGGACACCGGAGATGATGCGCTCGGCGCCCTTCCACCGGCTCTGCGACACATTCAGCGAATTGTTGTTCGGCGGCATCAGCAGCGGCAGTGGCGACGCAAGGGAGCCTTGAGCATCCGATGTCGTCCACTCGCGAGACGCTACGACCCGCGATTGGCTCCCGACCGCCGAAGATCAGGCTCTCGGGCTCGCTGCTAGGCGGAGCGGCGGGCGTCGCCGGTCTGCTGGTCGTGTGGCAGGTCGTCGGTGCCACCGCATTCCAGTCGAGCCACGTCATCCCGACTCCCACATCCGTCCTCAGCCACATGGGACAGGACGGCTGGAGCTTCTATTGGCCCAACTTCCGCACCACCTTCAGCGAGGCGTTCAAAGGGTGGGTGTTCGGCAACCTCCTCGCCATAACGGTCGCCATGCTCTTCGTCGTCGCGCCCATCTTCGAAAAACCCTTGTTGCAGCTGGGAGTTGCCTCCTACTGCCTGCCGTCCGTCGCCATCCTCCCGATCTTCGCCATCATCTGGTCGGGCCAGACGCCCAAGGTGGTGCTGGCCGCCCTGTCCGTGTTCTTCACCACCCTCATCGGGATGCTCGTCGGCCTGAAGAGCGCCGACGCCACCAGCCTCGATGTCATCCACGCCTTCGGGGGTGGTGCCGTCAAGAAGCTGACCAAGGTCCGCCTCCGAGCGTCGCTTCCATCGCTCTTTGCCGCCCTCCGGATCGCCGCGCCCGCGGCCGTCCTAGGGGCGATCATCGGTGAGTTCATCGGCGGCAACAGCGGCCTCGGCGTGGCACTGATCAACTCCGAACAAGCGCTGGACATCCCGCGCACGTGGGGTATCGCGTTGGTCGCGACCGGGACGGCCGGCGTCGCCTACGCCGTGACGTCAGTCGTCGGAAGGCTCCTCACCCCGTGGGCTCCCAGGGGGAGGCCATGACCGCGGTCGAGACTCCCGCGACACTGTCGGCGGTCGACGCCCTGGTCGCGGCGCCACGCAGCGTCCCGCCGCGTCGATCCGGACGTGGTCTGATCATCCGGGTTGGAAGGGCGCTGCTCTCGACGACGGTCGCGGCGGTCGTGGTGCTCGGAGCATGGGAGCTCTTCCTCAAGGCGTTTCACGTCAACCACTTCATAGGCAAGGGCCCGCTCGACGTATGGCGGTATCTGTTCACGAGCGCCCACGCCGCCAGCCACCGAAGCGCGGTGTTTCGGGAATCGCTCATCACGTTGCGCGACGCCGCGTTCGGCTTGGTGGCGGGCACCGTCGCCGCCGTGTTGTGCGCCCTGGCCTTCAACCTCTCCCGACCGATCGAGCGGACGCTGATGCCGTTGGCGATGGTCCTCCGCTCGGTCCCGCTCGTGGCCATGACACCGCTGATCGTGTTGATCTTCGGCCGCGACCTCAAGACGATCACGATCATCGCCGGCATCGTGACCTTCTTCCCGACCCTGGTCAACGTCACGCTGGCCCTCCGCTGGACACCGCGCGACTCCCTCGACCTGTGCCGCGCCTACGGGGCCAGCCCGATTGTCACCCTCTGGAAGGTCCAAGTGCCGAGTGCGCTGCCGGCGCTACTCGCCTCCCTCCGCATCGCCGCTCCACTGGCCCTGGTCGGCGCCCTCCTCGCCGAGTGGCTCGCCACCGGCAAGGGGCTCGGGTACAGCATCCTCGAGGTGGGCGCCCTGTCCGACTACAACGGGCTCTGGTCGAGGGTGGCGCTCGTCACGCTGTACTCGTTCGCCCTCTACAAGGTCATCGGAGCCGTCGAACGGGTCGTCCTGGCCCGGTTTGCGCCGTCCCGGTCCTAGTGGACTGGCACTACACCTGGGTCGAGAGGACGGCGCCGGACTCGCCCACCTCCAGGCACGTCGTTGGTGACGGACAGGCGACCCCCACGAGGTCGAGCGCGGTACCGCTCCCGACCGTCGTCCACGTCTGCCCGCCGTTGCCGGTGAGCAACACCGTCCCGGCCGAGCCGTCGGCGACGCACACGGCGCCGCCGGGCGTGCACGAGATGGCGTTGAGTTGGTCCCCGACGCCGGACGATTGCGCGACCACGCCGGCGCCCGTGATGGAAAGGATCATCCCGTCCGATCCGACCGCCTCGCAGCTCGATGGTGACGGGCACGCGACGCCCGTGAGGGCAACCGTCGTCGGCGCGGTGACCAATGATGCCGACCACCGCGGTCCGGCGAACATGACCACGCTGCCGAAGGCTCCCACCGCCGCACAAGTCGTCGCGGACGGACAGGACACCGACAGCAGGTCGGCCGACGTCGGCGAGTGAACCCCCCGCCAACTGGCCCCGGCGTCGCTCGACGCGAGGACGGCCCCGTCCTGACCGACGGCCATGCACACGTCGCCGACGCAGCTCACGCCGTGGAGGTCGGCGCCGCCCTCCTGGCTGAGTGCGCCTCCCCGTGCGATGAGGCCGCCGTCCCCGACACCAACGCAGCCCGAGGCGAGGCAGGACACGGCGTTGAGGTGGGCGCCGGGCGGAGCGGCGAGCAGATGCTCCGCCCACGCGCGAAGGGGACCACCTCGCGTGGCGGTGCCGATGATGCTCAACGCCCCCTCCGTCGCGCCGAAGGCCGTGCTCGTCCCTCCGACGATCATGCACGCCGACGCCGGCGCCGACTCCGGCGCACACGACACCGACGTGAGCGCGCGGTCGTCGCCGCCGGTGACGACAGACCAGCGGCCGGCGATGGAGCGGGCGATGACGCCCCTGTCACCCACGGCGAGACAGAGGCCGATCTTGGGACACGCGACACCGCGTAGCGCGGCCGTGGTCGATGTCTGCTCGAGCTGCACGCTGGATGGGGTGACGGCGAGGGCGGTCGCCTGGACGGCGCCGAGCGAGGTGTAGTTGGACAGCTCGTCGCCGATGGTCGGACGAGCGCCGACGACGAGGCACAAGCTCGGTGCGGCACACGTGACGCCGTCGAGTAGATCGCGCGAGCCACGCAAGCTGCTGACCCCGACCGGCGTGGGAGGCGCCGTCGCCGGCGTCCACGATGTGCCGTTCGACGTGGACCACAACGCGCCCGACTCGCCGACCGCCGTGCAGTGATCGAGCGTCGCGCATGCCACCGCTCGCAGCCGACGGGACCCTGCGGCCTGGAGGCTCCACGTCGCGCCGCCGTCGCTCGAAACCGCGACGTTGTCATAAGCACTGCCGGCTGAGGCGGCGCGGTCGGGGTCGGTATTGGCGAGGGAGCCGACTGCGACACACCAAATGGCGGACGGGCACGAGACACCCAACAGATCGTTGGTCGCCCCCGGGCCGGGCGTGGGCAGGCTGATGGAGACCGTTGTCCAGTGCAGGCCACCGTCGGCGGTGACATCGACCGACCCGGCGCCGACGGCCACGCATCGCGATGCCGACGGACAGGAGATGCCGTTGAGATCGGCGAGGCCTGCGTGGCTAGCGGCCACATTCCAGACACCACCATCCAACGTCAACGTGACCACATCGCCGGCGCGGCCAACAGCAATGCATGTCGTGGCCGATGGGCAGGCGATGGAGGTGAAGTTGTCGATCGTGCCCGTCGGCACCACGGTCCATGACGCGCCGATGTTGGCGGAGGCGAGGACGGTGCCCGTGGCTCCGACGGCGAGGCACGTGACGTGAGTCGGGCAAGCGATGGCGGTGAGATCGTTGGCCGGACCGGTCGGTCCCGACCAGGTGACAGGCGAGGGCACGCCCGGCGAGCCAGCGGCCCGGGGTCCGATGGGAGAGCCCGCGTTGGTAAAGGTCGCGGTGAGGACATCGGGCGTGGGAGTGCGGCCGCACGACGGGTGGGCCGTCCACAGCGCGCAACCCAGGTCGCCCGGTCCCGGGTAGTCGGCGTAGGTGCCGGCGAAACCCAGATGGCCGGCGCTGTCGGTGTTCGAGACGCTCGTGTCGGTGCCGAATCTGAAGAGGTCCTCAACCGTGCGGAGTAACGAGTAGTGGTTGTACGGCGTCATGTCGACGGTGCCCGGCCGAATGAACGGCGAGAGGGCGACGGCACCGATCCGACCTCCGCCCGAGAGAGGCGCCTCGCCGGGGACCGGACTGTTGGGACCGGGGAGCTCATGACAGCAAGAGGAGGTGTCGCCGCCTGATTCGTCGTACGTGACGACGACGAGGCCGTCCTGTCGGAAAGCAGGTGACGCGGTGATCATCGGGATCACCTTGCGAAGGAAGAGGTCGGTCACGGCGGGGCCGGTGTCGTGCCCATCCCACACGAGGTCGGGCGTGATGTAGGAGAAGTTGGGTGTCGTTGCCGTCGACGCCAGGTCATGCTCGAGCGACGGATCGAGTCCGACGACATGTCGAGCGCACTGAGGGTCGTCGATGATCGAAGCGAAATAGGCAAACGGATCGTGCTTGACGGCGAAGTTGGACGACCCGTCCTCACCTTGGGGGTTGGGGAGGCCGCCGGTGAGTTGGTCGGTGGTGGGGTGGGCGCAGGCGGTTGCGCCGTCGTTGGCCACGTCGTCGCCCATGTCCTGCATGTAGCCCTTCCAGCTGTAGCCGGCCTCGGTCAGCTGTTGGGGCAGGGTCACGATCGGTTGACCGATCGGCGTCGCCGTCGGAAACTCACACCCCTGCCCGACGACCTGGCCGTTGATGTCGGTCGCGGCCGCAACAAACGGGATGTAACCCGACGTGCTGCAATCGTCCTGATCCTCGGGGTCGGGTGCCTGACCCGAGATCATGGCGATGTAGTTGTCGAGGCTCGAATGCCCGATGGCATAGAAGTTGGGCAACAAAGCACCTTCGCTCGGCAGTACCGAGGCCAGGTAGGGGTCGAGCGAGGGCGTGCCAAACGTCCTGCTCTCGTTCTCGTTTTCCAAGACGATCTCCCAGACGTGACGGACGGGGGGAAGCCCGATCGGCGCCGACGGCGCGACGAGGTTGGGCAACCCGGCCGAGGGAGAGTTGCTGAGGGCCGGCCGAGCCTGGGCCACGACGGGTAGCGCCACCATGAGGGCGGCCAGGATCAAGACGCTGGTCCTGCGCCTGTGGTTGACCCCCATAGCTACCGGTGCCGCGGCGGGCCGACGAACGTCGGCCGGGCTAGTTGGTGGACGAGTCGCCGGCGTCGGTGGTCGGCGTTGCGCCGCCGTCGCTGCCGTCACCCGAGTCGGTCGCGGCCGGACCCGAGTCGCCGGAGTCACCCGAGTCACCCGAGTCGGCGATGGTCGCCTGCGGGCCGGAATCTCCCGAATCGTCGGCGCCCGAGTCACCTGAGTCGCCGGCCGTGGCCGACGCCCCCGAGTCACCGCTGTCGGCGGAGCCCGAGTTGTCGGACGAGGGCTCGTCGCTCAACTCTTCGGTCGTCGTGTTGCCGTCCTGGGTGACGGCCAACGGAATCCCCTGACCTGCGACCCAGTTGCCGACCTCGAGGTCAGCCGAGTCGCCGTCGTTGAGGGCGACGTCGCTGTGGTTGAAGTCCTGCTCGCCCTGGTCGTCGGTGCGCTGCATGTCGAACGACACCTGCGAGGTCTCCGTGGAGCCCGAGGTGGTGATGGTGAGGTCGTCACCACCGACAGGCACGCCGACCGTCACCGTGGCACCGGCCGGCACGTCATCACCATTGACGGTGAAGTCGTAGTCGGCGGTGTCGTCGGACACACCGTCGTTGACGGCGATCATCTGCGGGTCCGACGAGACGTACGAGATGGACGAGCCGTCGGCGTTGACGCTCATGGTGTCGACCTCACCCGGGTTGAGGTTGATGTTGTCGACCTCGAGCTCATACCCGGAGGCGACGATGCCGACATCTTCGCCGGGGTCCATGTCGTCCATGCCCGTCCCGTCCACCTTGACGGTGTACGCCACGCCCTCGGGGACGAGGTAGTCGGGCTCAGGCGCCTCGTCCCAGTCCTCGTCGGAGGTGTTGATCTCGACCTTGGCGCCGGGGATGGTGTTGACGATCTTGCCGCCGACAATGCCGACCTGCTGACCACTCGGGTTGGTGATGAGGAGGTGGCCGTGGTCGATGTCGCTGCCGTCGAGGTAGACGTCCTCGAGCGGCGGGCCGGCCGCGGCCGCCGTCGGCGAGCGCATGCCGACGAGCGACACCTGGGGCTTGCCGCCGCGGTAGGCGCTGGACGAGCCACCGCTGCCGTCGGTCCCGCCGTACATCCACGGTTGGGCGCCCTCACCGGGGCTGGTCGGGAAGAGCTCGATGTTGGGAGTGGCCGCCGTGCCCGAATACAGCTCGTTGGGAGCGTTGGGGTTGATGGCGGCGTTGTACTGCCACGTATCAGCGTTGGTGTCGAAAGCGATGGCCCTCGTCACACCCGGATAGTTGTTGTCGTACACGAGAACGTGGAACTGACCGTTGCCGTTGTCCTCGACGGCATAGGGCGTGATGGCGTGGCCATCGGTGCCGTTGAAGATGGCGACGGTGTAAGCCTCTTTGGCGTTGGGCACGAGGAAGCCCTTGAGGTCCTCGAGGATGGTGTTGGGATCACCCGACACGATGGCGTTTTGCTCGGCCGGGAGGGTCTGGTACATCCAGGCCGCGGCGATCTCACCGGCGAGAGGCTCGTTGCCGTCGATGTTGAGGCCGCTGATGGCCGGCGCTCCGTAGGTGGTGGGGTCGACCGGTGTGCCGGGGTTTGACCAGCCCGTCCACATCTCCAGGGACGCGACGGAGAAGCCGAAGCAGTGGCCGCCGGCCATCGACGCATTTTGCTGGGCCATGTAGGCCGCGGCCTCAGGCGTCAGGTCACAGGCCGGGTCAGCGCACACGGCGGTGCCGAAGAGCTGCTGCATGGCGGCGGTATCGAGCGAGGTCGACGGGCCGGTGCCATCCTCGAGCTGGTCACCGTAGTTTTGGAACGGGAAGCCGTTGGTCGCCGGCCGGAATCCGTCGTCGGTGACGATCGTCCCCGTCGGGGTGTAGGCCGCGTCGGCCGGGTCTCCCGCGGAGGTGTTGCTCTGGCTATCGCGAATGGCCGGCGCGCCGGAGGCTCCCGACCCGCCCGAGGCACCGGAGGCAGCCGAGCCGGAGCTCGAACCCCCACCGCCACCGCTACAGGCAGCCACGAGGAGGACGGCGCCGGCCACCAGGGCTGACGCGGCCAGGCCCCGTCGCGAACCGGAACTCGTGCTCATACTGTCGCCCTCCGCCCACCCCTCCCTGAGGCGGTCGGCGTGAGCATAGTCTTCATGTCCGTGACGCCCAATGAGTGATGTGGGCTATGTCGCCGCGTTCGGCGGCGGGCTCGTGTCCTTCGCCAGCCCGTGCGTCCTGCCCCTGGTGCCCGCCTATTTGTCCATGGTGACGGGGCTCGATGTGGCCGAGATCCAGGCGGGCGAACGGCGCCACACGGGCCGGATCATCCGCGACACCGGGCTCTTCATTCTTGGCTTCGGGACGGTGTTCATCGTCCTCGGTTTGGGCGCGAGCGCATTCGGCGGCGCAGTGTTCGACAACCAACTGCTGCTGACCCGCATCTCCGGATTGGTGATCGTCGCCATGGCGTTGTTCCTCGTGGGGTCGCTGGTCCTGAAGGCCCCGTGGCTCTACCGCGAGCTTCGCTTCCACCCCAGTCCCTCGCGACTAGGACCGTTGGCTGCGCCGGTGACGGGTGTCGCCTTCGGCTTCGGCTGGACGCCGTGCATCGGACCGGTCTACGCGTCGGTCCTCGCCGTCGCGTCGGAGTCAGGGGAGGCCGCCAAGGGAGCGGCCTTGCTGGCCGCCTACTCACTCGGCCTGGGCGTGCCCTTCCTCCTCGTCGGGCTGGGACTCGGCCGCTTGAGCGGCGCCCTCGGCTGGGTCAAGCGGCACACGACCGGCATCACGGTCGCGTCCGCGGCGATCCTCGGCTTGCTCGGCGTCCTCCTCGTCTTCAACGAGCTCACGAGGGTCACCGTCGAAACGCAGCGGTTGTTTACCGACGTCGGCCTCGGCCGGCTGGTGACGTTGGGCTGAGCTCGGCGCGCAGTCGATCCACGACGGCACGACCGATGGCCGCCATCGGGTCGGTGCTCTTGGCGGCGCGGCACAGCAGGAAGCCCCCCTCGAGGGCCGCGATGAAGAAGATGGCGAAGTCCCGGGCGGCGGCCGCCGACAGCCCGGCCTCTACGCCGCGGTGGACGCCCGTATTGATCCAATCCTCGAAGACCTCGGCCGTCACCAGCCGCAGCGTGTCGTTGGTGCTCGCCACCTCGAGGGCCACCGTCGCGATGGGGCAGGCGTCGGCGTAGTCCGACAACCGCAATGCTTCGGCAGCACCCGCGAACACATCCGCGACTCCGGTCACATAGTCGGTGGCGCCGTCGAGCACCGCCTCGATCAAGAGTCGATAGCCGACGCCCGACGCCAGCAAGGCGGAGGCCGCCAACTCCTCCTTGCCGCCGGGGAAGAAGTGGTACAGCGATCCCATGGGTGCGCCGCTCTCGGCGGCTATCTGCTTGAGGCCTGTCCCCGTGTAGCCGGCGCGCTGGAACAGCACAGCCGTGGCATCGACGATCCGCTCCCTCGTGTCGGTCAACGTCAGTCCCTTCTGTCTTGCGCGTCTTGTCTGTCTTGCGCGGCTTGCGCCCGCCGCTGCGGACTAGTAGAACGTTCTACTACACCTCAGGAGGCGAACATGACGGAGACCCTACGGGCACCGGCGACGTGGCGACCGAGCCCTCCTGCAACGTGGCCGAAGGACGGCAAGGCCACGCGGATCTTCGACTACGCGACGATCCTGTTCGCCGCCGGATTCATGTTCCACAACGTCGACCATCTCCGACGAGGCGTCAACGCCGTCACCCACGAAGTCCTGATCGAAGGCACGCTGCTCAGCATCTTGTCGATCACGGCGATCGGCCTCGTCATCGCCCGCCATCGCCTGGCGCCGATGTTCGCCATGGTCGTCGGATTCATCGGCGCGCCGGGCGTCGCCGCCGTGCACCTCCTACCGACATGGAGCGCGTTCAGCGACTCCTTCCCGTCGGGTCACGTCGACAACATCTCGTGGGCGGCAGCGATCTCTGAAGTGGTCGCCCTCTTCCTGTTCGGCTGCGCCGGCCTGTACGTCCGCCGCCGCGACCGCGCCTTGCTTGCCTCATAGGAATGTGGCCGGGTCGCGACGCGGCCACATTCGCCTACTGCTACATCTGCTCCACGGTTTCGATACCCAGCAGGCCGAGACCGGTTGCCAGGGTCCGAGCCGTCAGATCGCAGAGCGCGAGGCGTGAGGCCCGGATCTCAGGCGAGGGGGCGCGCACCACCGGGCAAGCCTCGTAGAAACCGGTGAAGGCCTGGGCCAGCTCAAACAGATACGTGCACAGCCGGTGCGGCTCGAGGGTATCGGCGACGGCGCGGACGACGAGGTCGAAACGCAAGAGGGCAAGAGCAAGCGTGCGTTCCTGGGGCTCGACGAGGATGACGGCCGCGTCCCTCTCCGCATCCTGGATCTCGGCCCGCCGGAAGATCGAACGGATCCGGACGTAGGCGTTGATCAGATAGGCGGCGGTGTTGCCGTCGAACGACAGCATCCGATCCCAGTCGAAGACGTAGTCCTTGACGCGATCGGTCGAGAGGTCGGCGTACTTGACGGACCCGATGCCGACGGCGCGGGCAACCTTGGCTTTGGTGTCGGTGTCGAGATCGGGGTTCTTGGCGGCAACGACGGCGGCGGCGCGTTCGACCGCTTCATCGAGAAGGTCGACGAGCTTGGGGTTGCCGCCGCTGCGCGTCTTCATGCGTTGCCCGTCGGCGCCGAGGACGAGGCCAAACGACACGTGCTCGGCGCGGCGATCGCCGCCAAGCCAACCGGCCATGGCGCCGACGGCAAAGACCATGGTGAGGTGCTGATGCTGGCCGGCATCGACCACGTACACGATGCGCTGGCCGCCGAGCTCCGTCGCCCGGTACCGGAGGGCGGCGAGGTCGGTCGTGGCGTAGCCGTAGCCGCCGTCCGACTTGCGAATGATGAGCGGGAGAGGGTCGCCGTCCCGGCCGCTGAAGCCGGGGGGGAAGACGCAAAGAGCGCCGTCGTCGACCACGGCGAGGCCGTCGGCCTCCAGCTCGGCGACAACGGCAGCGAGGCGATCGTTGTAGAGACTTTCGCCGGCCAGATCGGCGTCGGTCAGCAGGACGCCGAGGCGCTCATAGACGGTGTCGAAATAGCGCTGCGATTCGTCGACGAGGACGCGCCAAAGGCGGAGAGTTTGCGCATCACCAGCCTGGAGCGTCACCACCCGGCCGCGGCTGCGGTCGGCGAAATCAGGGTCGTTGTCGAACTTGACCCGCGCCTCTTGGTAGAAGTCGGTGAGGGCTCCGACGGACAGCTCGGCCGCCGCTTCGCTCTCCCCCACATCGAGCAGGTGCTCGATCAGCATGCCGAACGGTGTCCCCCAGTCCCCGATGTGGTTTTGGCGGATGACGTCGTGACCGAGCCAGCCGAGGATCCGGCAGAGGGCGTCGCCGATGATCGTGGTCCGGAGGTGGCCGACGTGCATCTCCTTGGCCACGTTGGGTGCCGAATAATCGACGACGACCTTCTCGGGCTTGGCGTCGAACGGGACACCAAGACGGTCGTCGTCTTGGAGGGCGTCAACCGCCGCGGCCAGCCAGCGGTCGTCCAAGCGGAGGTTGACGAAGCCGGGCCCGGCCACCTCGACGCTCTGGCAGACGTCATCGAGGTCGAGCTCGCTCACGACCGCTTTGGCGATGTCGGGCGCCGGGCGGGCGAGGCGCTTGGCGAGCGGCATGGCGAAGTTGGCTTGGAAGTCACCGAAGGCCGGATTGGCGGCGGGACGGATGAGGGGGTCGGCCCCCTCCGCCTCCGCGCCGAGCGCTTTGTCGAGGGCGCGAGCGACCGCGGCGGCGAGGGTCGTCTGCGGGTCGGCCATAAATCATGGTGGGCGGTCCGGAGGGGAGTCCGCAAACCAGTTCTGTAGGGTTCAACGTATGCAGACGCGCGTGAGCTCGATGTTGGGCGTGGAGTTCCCGATCCTGGCCTTCAGCCACTGCCGCGATGTCGTGGCCGCCGTCACCAACGCCGGAGGCTTCGGGGTGCTCGGCGCCGTGGCCCACTCCCCCGAGCATCTCGAGATCGACCTCACGTGGATCGAGGATCAGACGAAGGGTCGCCCTTTCGGCGTGGATCTCCTGCTGCCGGCCAAGTACACGGGCGCCGACGAGGGCGGCATCGACCGGGAGACGATCGCTCATCTCCTGCCTCCGCAACAACAGGAGTTTGTCGAGTCGATCCTCTCGCGATACGGGGTGCCGCCGCTGCCGGAAGGCTCCAACCGGATGGGTCGCATGGATCTGATGCGGGTCAGCCCCAAGGGCTATGAGCCGCTCCTCGACGTGGCCTTCGCCCACCGCATCCGCCTCATCGCGAGTGCCCTCGGCGCGCCCCCACCCGAGTTGATCTCGCGGGCCCACGGCGCCGACGTGCTCGTCGCCGCGCTGGCCGGCACCGTCGCCCACGCCACTCGGCACCGGGCCGCCGGCGCCGACCTCATCGTCGCCCAGGGCACCGAGGCGGGGGGTCACACCGGGGAGATCGCCACGATGGTGCTCGTTCCCGATGTGGTCGACGCCGTCTCGCCGACTCCGGTCCTGGCCGCAGGCGGGATCGCCAGCGGTCGCCAGATCGCCGCGGCGATGGCGCTCGGCGCCGAAGGCGTCTGGTGCGGCTCGGTCTGGCTCACGACCGAGGAGGCCGAGACCCAGGCCCAGGTCAAGCAGAAGTTCCTGGCGGCAACGTCGCGCGACACCGTGCGTTCGCGGTCGCTGACCGGCAAGCCGGCGCGCATGCTCCGCACGGCGTGGACGGACGAGTGGGACGCCGAGGGGGCACCGCCAACCTTGCCGATGCCGCTCCAGAGCGCCCTCGTGTCGGAGGCCCAGGCCCGCATCGCGCGAGCCGCCCACTCCGGAGGCGGGGCTGAGCAACTGGCCAACTACTTCGTCGGCCAGGTGGTCGGGCGCATGAACAAGATCAAGCCGGCCCGCCAGGTGGTGCTCGACATGGTCACCGAGTACGCCGACGTCGTGTCGCGCTTCGCGGCGCAGGCCGAAGACTCATAGAGCGGCCGGTCACCCAGATCATGAAATGACATGAAGCGGAAAAGTGTCTCCAACGTTGGAGGCAGATAGCGGGACATAGTCCCCGGATCCTCCTCCAACGTTGGAGGCAGATAGCGCGGTGAGGGTCATCGCGGCGGTCGAGGGGACCCGCGCAACGTCGAGCGGTACCGTGGGACGCCATGACACGTAGTCGGGGATGGGGGCCCAAGGCCGGCGCCCCGGCCATCCGCAGGGCCCGCCGGGTCGGCGCCGGCGTGCTCCTCCTCGCCGGCCTGATCGACGTGATCTCGGCGGTGACGCCGCCCATCCGAAGTCGGATCGAGTTCGTCAACAGCTTGTTTCCGCTCGCCGTCCCCCAGATCGCGACGGCGGGTGTCGCCATCTCCGGGATCGCCCTCATGTTGTTGTCGCGGGGCGTCCGGCGGGGACAACGCCTGGCCTGGTCCGTGTCGATGGTCCTGTTGATCGTGTCGGCCGTCCTCCACCTGATCAAGGGCGCCGACGTCGAAGAAGGGGTGGTCACGGCGGCCGTCGCCGTGTACCTGGGCTACCACCGCAAGGCGTTCGGCGCCTCGGGCGACGGGCCGAGCCTGGTCAAAGGTCTGATGACCGCGCTGTCCGGCGGCCTCACCGCCCTGGTCGCCGGCGTCGTCGGTGTCGAGGTCTACCACCGGCGGGGTATGACCCGGGTGCCGGTCAGCCACGCTCTGCTCGTCGTCGCCGAGCGACTCCTCGGGATCTACTCGACGCCGTTGCGGGCCACGCGGGGTGGTCACTTCAACCAACTCGTCGGACCCGGCCTGACCGCTGTCGGGGTGGGATTGGCCGGCTACGCCATGCTCCTCGCCTTCCGACCGGTGGTGATGTCCCGGCGCCCGCCGCGCGGCGATTACACCCGGGCGCGCGACATTGTCCGCGAGTGGGGCGGCGACACCCTTTCGTACTTCGCCTTGCGCGACGACAAGCGCTGGTGGTTCAACGCCAGGGGCACCAGCGTGGTCGCCTACGCCGTCATCGGCGGCGTCTGTCTGGTGAGCCCGGATCCGGTCGGGCCGCCCGACGAACGGGCCGCTGTCTGGCGGGAGTTCCATCGCTTCGCCGACGAGCACGGGTGGCCGGTCGCCGTCATGGCCGCCGGCGACGAGTGGCTCCCCGTCTATCGCGGTGCGGGGATGCGCGACCTGTACGTGGGGGATGAGGCGGTCGTCGACTGCCAAACCTTCAGCCTGGAAGGCGGGGAGATGAAGGGGTTGCGGCAGGCCGTCAACCGCATCGCCCGCTACGGCTACCGCATGGAGTTTTTTGACCCGGCCAAGGTTGGGCCCGATCTCCGGGCGCAGCTTCGCGGCGTGATGGCACAAAACCGGCGGGGTGACGCCGAGCGAGGCTTCTCCATGACGCTGGGGCGGATCTTCGACCCCGACGACCGCGGCCTGCTGCTAGCCGTCGCCTACGGCCCAGAAGGCGAGCCCGTCGCCTTCTGCCACTACGTTCCCGCCGCCGACATCAATGGCTTCTCACTCGATTTGATGCGACGCACCGACGGACCGCACCCCAACGGGTTGATCGACTTCGTGGTCGTCCGCACCATCGAGCATCTCCGCGACCGGGGGTTGACGGGGCTCGGGCTCAACTTCGCCACCCTGCGCGCCGTCCTCGCCGGCGAGACAGGGGACGCGTGGCCACAGCGGGTCGAGCGGTGGATGCTCAAGCGGATGTCGGACTCGATGCAGATCGAGTCGTTGTGGAAGTACAACGCCAAGTTCACTCCCGCGTGGCGCCCCCGCTATGCCGTCTACGACTCGCCCGAAAATATGCTCCCGGCGGCGTTGGCGGTGGCGAGGGCCGAGTCCTTCTTCGAGCTTCCCGTCATCGGCCGATTTTTGACGCCCGACGCCGACCCTGCCCTGGTCGGCAGCCAGGGTCAGGCCAGCCCGCCACCCCAAGCCTGACGAACCCCAAGCCTGACGAACCTCAGCCGGGGTCGGCGCCCTCGAAGGCGGCTGCCTTGACGCCCCGCCGGGCCAACTCGGCAAGAAAGACCCCGGGCTCGTCGACCAACGAGGCCAGCCCAGCGGCGCGCGGCTGACCAAGACGACCGGTCACCGCCCACAGGGCGCTGACGGCGGCCACGGCCCCGGCCGCGACACCCAACCGATCGATGGCACCGAGCACCGCGGTGTCGCTCCGTCCTCCACGACGCCCGCGGACCTCGACTCGCACGGCGCCCACCCCGCCTTCGGGGTGGGGCCGGCGCAGCATGGGCAGCGCCGCGGTCAGCCGATCCCGTCGGGTCGCGGCGACGCGAGCCGTGACTCGCCGCACGCCAGGGAAGGCCGGCATCAGCAAGCGGGCGTCGGCCAGGCCGGCTCGATAGCAGTCTCGACCCCCCACCGGGTCGGGAAACCAGCACAGCTCACGACCCGATCCACCGGGCCGACGTATCCAGGTGCCGTCGCGCCAGTCCACCGCCTCCTCTCCGAGGGCGCGGTGATGCTGGCTGGCGCACGCCGGACCGCCGGTGCCGGCCTTGGCCACGTGCACCTCCTCGACCTCGTCGAATGCCGCGGCAGCGTGCAGGGCCAAGACGTCGGTCAGACCTGGCGCCATCCCAGCGCCGACCACGATGGGGACGCCGGCCCGACGGGCCTCGGCGTCCAGGTCGAGCAAGGCCTCGACCTCGGTGATCCCGTCAGCCACGGCGACGACGGCGACGCCGGCCGTCAGAGCCGCACGCACCACGTCCAACCCGACGGCGTTCGCCACCCGCGAGGGCGCCAGCGAGGTCAATCCCCCGACGATCGGCGCGGCGACGATGAGCACGTCGGCGTCGGCCAAGACAGCATCGGGCCAGGGCCAGCCTGCCGACGGTGCGTGCACGGCGAGAGGTCCGAGCGACCGGGCCACCGCCTCAGCTCTCTCCGTGGCGCGGTCGATCAGAACGACGGAGGAGACCTCGGCCGACGAGGCCAGTTGGCGCGCGGCGCGACTCCCGACGGCGCCCGCGCCACACACCAGCGCTCGGACCCCCACTGAAGCCCCCGGCTCGGTCAGATCAACTCAACTCGCGCGCGACCGCGACCGCGACCGCGACCGCGACCGCGCGCGAGCGCGACCGCGACCGCGCGCGAGCGCGACCGCGAGCTCACTTGGGCTCGAGTTCGGAAGCGGACAACTCTCGCCAACCGCCGCCCTGCGGCGGGACGCCACCACGCCCCCGCAGGCGGACGATCGCCGCGAAGAAACCGGCGAAGATCAGCGCTAGCACACCTCGACGGAACGCTCTCACGGCGGCGTGACTCTAGACGCCGCGGCGATGCGCCGGCGGGCCATGGCCACATAGTCGGGGTTGAGCTCGATCCCGACGAAGCGCCGACCGAGACCGCCCGCGACGACCCCTGTCGTACCCGAGCCGGCGAACGGGTCGAGCACGACATCGCCCTCCTGACTCCCCAGCCGCAGGCAGCGCGAGACCAGCTCAGGCGGGAAGGTGGCGAAGTGGGCCTCGGAATAGGCCTTGGTGTTGATCTCCCAGAGCGTCCGAAGACGACGACCGTTGGCGCCCCTGACGGCGTCGACGTCGTACCGATAGTGCTCCGACTTGGACAACAAGAAGAGATGCTCGTGGCTGCGCGTGGGTCGATCCCGCACCGACTCAGGCTGACAATTGGGCTTGTACCAAACGATGTCGGAGCGCAGGTACCAACCGCCGGCCTGCAAGGCGAGCGCCAGCCGCCAGGGGACGCCGATGAGATCCTTGGCTTTCAGCCCGTCCGGCGTCGGGGGCCGGACGTCCATGGCCCGCGCCGGGTTCTTGCGGTCCGGCGCCCGCCACGTCCGACCGCCCGACGTGTAGGAGTCGCCGATGTTGAGCCACAGCGTCCCGTCGTCACGCAGCACCCGGTGCACCTGGTCGAACACGGCGACGAGCGCTTTGACGAACTCGTCGACGGATTGCTCGAGCCCGATCTGGCCGGTGATCCCGTAGTCGCGCAGCGACCAGTACGGGGGTGAGGTCACGACGGTCTGCACCGAGCCTTCGGGGAATGTGGCCGCGACGCTCCCGGCATCGCCTCGCACGAGGAGCGACGTGCTCCCGCCGCGCAGCCAACCGTCGTAGTCGGCACCAACACCGTGCTCGACGATCTGCGGCCCGCCGCCGCTCACTGCCGCTGCCTCAGCTTGCGGCCGGTGGACAGGGGATGGGGTCCCAGGGCCGAACGACGTCGGTCGCCGAGCTGGGGGCCTCCCCGCCCGGGGTCGGAACATTGATCGTCGTCGTGGTCGTCGCCTGCCCGGCGACGGTGCTGGCGGTCGTGGCCGGCGCGGCGGACGGGGGAGGGAGGACGGCGAAGGTGCTGCCGACATCCAACTCGACGGTGCCGGGTGCCTGTCCGGGCTCTTGTTGCAACATCACCGCGCCCGACAGCTCGTCGAGGACGGAGACGGCCTGGGCCAAATTGCCCGGCGCGTAGCGAATGAGCGTCTCGGTCGTCCCCGCCGGCTCGCTGCCCGTCGTGGCCGTGCCGATCGTGAACCCGTCGGTGCGCAGGGACGCACTGGTGTTGGACGCCAAGTGGGCCACGCCGGCGATGTTGACGATGTTGACCGCGGTCGGCAGCGTCGGAGCGGGCAGGGCTTGCGGATCCCAGGCTTGGATGACCTGCTCGTCGGCGGGCTCGACGGCGAAATCCACGTCACCGATGGCGGAGCCGGCGTAGGTGTACCCGTAGGCCGAGCCCACCGTTGTGATGGGGAGCGTGGTCTCGGGCACGTTGGCCGGATTGATGTGGCGGTAGTGGCTGGCCAGGCTGATCAGCTGTCCCTTGAGGCCGGGGTCGATGGTGACCTGGTTGATGACGGCACCCAGGAAGGCGTTGGCCTTGATGGGATCGGTCAGCCCCTGCGACTCGGCCGTGGTGGCGACGACCCGCAGGAAGGTGTGGTCGCGGACGATGCGCGAGAGGTCGGACTCGGGATCGTACGGCCAATAGGCGTGACTCTCGGTGTTGCCGGGCGGGTCATATTGCAGGTGGCGGGCGCGGACCAGCGCGAGCGCCTGGGCGCCGCCGAGATGGGCGCAACCGGGCGTGGTGATGTTGAGCCCGGACTGGGCGTCGAAGACAGGCTCGGGGAAGTCGATCTTGATACCCCCGATGGCGTTGACCGTCGCCTGGAAGCCGTCGAAGTCGAGCTCCACGAAATGATTGATGGGGATGCCGAGATCGTCGGTGAGGGTCTGGATCAGGTTGTCCGGCCCGTTGCTCCCGTCGTTGAGCGCAGCATCGACCTTCTCGTAGGGGCCGAGCCCGCTATCCGGGGGCATGGGAAGGAAGAGGTCGCGGGGGATCGACAGCAGCGACGCCGTGTACTTCTTGGGGTCGAGGTGGAGGATCATGATGACGTCGCTCAGCGAGCCCGAGAGCTCTGTCGGCGAGCCGAACTCCTGGATCTCGGTGGGGTTGGTGATCCCCGACCGCGTCTCGTTACCGATCAGCAGAATGTTCTCCGGTGCCAGGCCGCCGCGGCTGTCCGGACCGCCATGCACTTCCGCCGAGAGGTGCGGAGCCGCCTCGGTGCGTATCGAGTCCAGCCGGTACCGCACGTAGCCGTAGGCGAGCCCAGCCAGGAGAACGAAAAGCGAGAGGACCACTCCACCGGCGATGAGGGTTCGGCGCGGCCAACGGCGCGGGGTGGGCGAAGGCGGGAGCATAGGTAGGGCGGGTAGAGCGGGATCAAGCGTAGCGGGGGGGCCTTGCCCGACCGTGGCACCGGTAGCGTGGCGAAACGATGACCGGGGTCCGGCGGCTGCTGAGCGACGAGCTCGCCGCGCGGTGGCGGACGGATGGGTGGTGTGTGATCCCTGCCGCCTTCTCCGGTCCTGAGCTCGGGGAGGCGGCCGCGGCCATCCCGGCCATATTCCCATCAGCCGAGGAGATGGACTCCGGCGTCGACAACGAGCGCACCAGGCCGTGGCGGTCGGGCGAGGGCCCCCCGTGGCCGGAGTTCCCGTTTGACAGCGCCGCCCTCAACGCACTCGTCGTGCACGAGTCGCTCATCGCCATGGCCGAGGAGCTGTTGGAGGCGGACGACGTGCGGCTCTACCAGGCGACGCTGACGGCCAAGTACGCCAACCAGTCATCGGGTTACAACCAGTTGCTCCACACCGACTATCCCAACCACACCCTCCTCGTGCCCCGCCGGGACGCCGGGTACCAGCAGCTGGAGACCTACATCTATCTCAATGACGTGTCGGCGCACAACGGCGCGACTCGCATGGTCTCTCGGCGCTTGACGGCGGAGATCCCGGTCCAACGGCACACGCTGGGCGACGCCGAGTACCCGGCGCTGTACGACGAGCCGGGCTCGACCGGCGGACCGGCCGGGTCGATCGTCGCCTACCGGCCCGACGTGTATCACCGCTCGGTGGACGTGACAGAGCCGGGCGTACAGCGTTTCATGCTGCACGTCGCCTACCGCAGCGAGAAGGCCGAGTGGGGCGGCTACCAGGCCTGGCCTTTCAAGGGTTTGCAGGTGGCCTGGTACAACTTCGTTCAGCGAGCCAGCGCCCGCCAGTTGGTGGCGGTCGGATTCCCGCCACCGGGTCATCCGTACTGGACCGAGGAGACGCTGGCCGGCGTCCAAGCCCGCTACCCGATGCTGGACATGAGCGCGTGGGTTGACCCGTAGCAGCCGCACTCACGATGGCTTCGTCACCAGGTTGTGATCTGGCTGCAACACACCTCGCGCATCATCGTGCCCGTGGCCTGTCATATCGAAGACGAACGCACCGCCCGCCGAGAAGTCGCCCATCCGATCCCGCCCGTCCTGGTGTCGTTGGGCATGATGGCAACACTGCCGGCCGGAGCCACGTTCACGCTCTCCTTCAGTGGGTGGGCGCGGCGTGGGTCGTCCAAGACCTCGGCTCACGCAACGGCACGTGGGTCAACGGTCGCCCCGTCACCGCCGAGGTCGCGCTGCGCTCGGGCGACGAGCTCCTCGTCGGCCGGTCGACGCTCGTGCTGCACGTCCAAGGCGACGGGGCGAGCAGGGTCACCGACGTGCTCGAAGCCCCGTCGCTCGACGATCGCCAGCGTCAGGTCGTGCGCGCCCTCTGCCGGCCGCTGCTCGAGGGCGACCTTCTCTCAACTGAGTCGTCGATCGAGGCGGTGGTCGCCGAGCTGGGCGATGACGCCGAGTCGGTCCTGGCCGTGCTCGGCAGCATCGCCGAGCTTCTCGGCATCGACTCCGGCCCGCCGTGGGGACCTCTGGCGCGCACGGCCGTAGCCCTCGGGGCGGTCCGTTGAGCGTGCCGCTCGCAGGTTGCGCGGTTCTGAGGAGAATGTGACCGCGTTGCAACCGGGCGGGTCGATCATGCAGGCATGGCGGCGGTCCCCGACGTGCGGCCCCCACTCGGTCAGTGGGCCCTGCGACTCCAGAGAGGGTTCAACGACCTTCCGTCGAAGACGGGTCAGTGCCGCACCCCCCAAGAGGTCTGCAATGCCGCGGTCGTCGTCCTCGAGGCGCTTCGCGTCGCCGCCGTTCCCGCCCCGGACCTCGAGCTCGAGATGCTGGCGCTCGACTATCTCGACCGGCTTCTGCTGCTCTATCGAGAGTGTCCGCAGGATCGCGGGCGGGCCAACCTCCTCCACGCTCGCGCCGACCGAGCGGGACGTCGACTGGAGACCGCGATCAACCGTCAGCTCGGCGGCGCCCCGCGCCAGGCAGGCCGCACCCGCTGAACCGCTTTGAGGGTGGGGCTGGCAAGAATCGAACTTGCGACCTCAGCATTATCAGTGCTGCGCTCTAACCAACTGAGCTACAGCCCCTTGGGAGCGGTCAGCGTACCGGCGGCATCGGCGCAGCCGCCACCGGGCTGGGCGCACCCGCCACCGGGTTGGGCGCAGCCGACTCGGTCAACGGCTCCTCTTCGAGCACGGTGATCTCGATCCCGCCGATCACGTCGCTGATCAAGTTGTAGAGGATGCCGGTCAGCACGGTGAACATCGTCGCGACAAGCACCCCGATGATGCCGATGCCGAGGGAAGCAGCGAACAACTGCAAAACCTTGAAGTGGAATCCCTTGAGCACGAAGAGCTGGGTGATGAAGGTCTCGATGCTCGGGATGGCGCCGGACAGCGAGGCCACAATCCAGAGGGCGATCGCCGCGGCCATGAAGACCACGAGGGCGCAGCTGTAGAGCACAACGGCAAACCGAAACAGAGTCCAGATCTCGATCCGACGCAGTACCCGCCGCGCCCGACGAACTTCGACGGGTGGTGAGGCCAGGCCCTGCCCGCCCCGACGGACCTGGTCGTCGTAGGCCACGACCCGTCGCGGCCCTTCGGGATGTCGCGGCTTCCCGGGTCCAGGCGGTGCGCCGCCGGGGGGGCGAACGGCGGCCCGCTCCCTGCTGTCTCCCGTGCCCTGGGAGGCAGGCCCCGGCCGCATGTTCATGGTTTGCGCAGGCTACTTCGACGAACCATTCACCCTCCAGATCATCCCCCGGCTTTCGCAGCCTCGAATCATCGGCGACAATGGTTGAAGGCAGTACGGAAGCGAGGCCTCCAGATGGTCGCAGATATCTTTGGCGTTGATGGCGTGATCGTCCTCATCGTCGTGATCGCCGTCCTTTTCGGCGGCTCACAAATACCCAAGCTGGCCCGGTCGCTCGGCACGGCACAGAGCGAGTTCAAAAAGGGTCTCGAGGACGGCAAGGCCTCGGGCGAGGCCAAGCCTGACGACAAGGACACCACGACCCCCTGACCCGTCGCAGCTCTCCCGCATCGCGGGCGGTCGCCCTCCTTCAGATCGTTGAGGTCGCCATCGCCGTCGGACTGGTGTGGATCGCTCTTCACGCCCCGTCGGCAGCCCCCGAGCTGCTCGGGGCCGGAGGCATCGTCCTGCTGTGGGCGGTGCTCGCCGACGGGTCGTTCGGCGTCGCCAGGATCATCGGCTACAACCTCCACCGGCGCACGCTGGTGGTGATCGGTGTCGGGATCGGGCTCCTCCCCGTGGTCACCGGCAACCTGGCGAGCCTGGAAGTCAGCATCCCGTGCTTCGGCGCGGCTGTCGTCCTGCTGCGCCTCGGATTGGTCCGGGCCGCGACCGTCGAGGCACCACCGAGCGTTGCTGCGACGCCGCCCGTGGCAGGCCGGACGGATGGCCCGCCATCGGTCATGCGCAGAGCCGGACGGATCACCGATCGGACCGGTACGATGGCCGCCGACAAGGTTGACGTGGCGGCCTCACGCTGGGCCCGAGCCGCTGGTCGGGTCGCCGGGCGACACCGCCCGCCGGCTTCACGTTGACGTTGCCGTTGCCGTTGCCGCTGCTTCCCGCCGACCGACTCGACGCCTCCGACTATGACCGCCCCGGACACCGCCGCCGCTGACCCGACCGACTCGGCCGGCATCGAGGTCAGCCCGCCGGAAGCGACCGCCGGCGAGGTCGCCACTCTCGAGGTCGCCACCCCCGCCAGTCTGGAGGTCACCACCCCCGCCGACGGCAGCGCTCTCGAGGCCGACCCGACCGACGTGCCAGGCTCGCCGACCGCCGAGGCGCCGGCGATCTCACCGCCGCCAGTCGCGCCGACCCTCGTCGCTCCCCCTCCAGGTGCATTCATCGACGTGAGCGCTCCCCCGGCCGAGCCCGCCCCGGCGCCCCCAGCCGCGCCCGCTCCCCCGGCCCAGCCCGCCCCGGCGCCCCCGGCCCCACCCGCTCCCGCCGCCGCAGCCACACCGCCCTGGGTCAACACGGCCCGCACCTATTTCGGCAGGTATGCCAGCCAAGCGACAGCGATCGTTCTCGTCCTGCTCCTGACGCCAGTGGCGTGGTCGTACGGCTATGCCCTCACCCGCCCCGGTTCGGATCCCATCGGTATCCGAACGACGGAGTGGCTGCGGGATCACGGCGGTCGAGCCCTCGTGGCTTGGGGCGAACGCGCCTGGTACGACCATCACAAGCCCAAGAAGGGTGGCCTCCCCAGCGCCGCCGACCTTCCCACCGTCACGTCGGCGCCGGCGGGGCCGGCCGTCGCCGCCATCGACGTGCCCACGCCGGTCCACCTGCTGGTCACCCAACCCATCGCCAACGAGGGTCAGTGGCAGCCGGTAGGGCGCAGCGGCGCCGACGGCCAACCGCTGCTGTACACGACCTTCGTGCGGCCCGACAACATCCACACCAGCCTGGTGACGGGCTTGGCCTGGATGGACCCGAAGCGCCTCGACTTCAACCTCTACGCCGGCTATCAGCAGCCGGGCGGGTCCGGCTGGCAGTTGCAAGCGCCGATCGAGCAGAGCCTGCGGCCGAGCCTGGTGGCGGCGTTCAACTCCGGGTTCAAGCTGAGCGACGCCCATGGCGGCTTCTACGACAACGGCCAGATGGCATCCGGGCGGCCGCTGATCAACGGCCAGGCGTCACTGATCTTCCGCACCGACGGCACCCTCACCGTGGGCGTGTGGGGTCGCGACGCCACCATGGGCCCCGACATCGCCGCTGTCCGCCAAAACCTGCTCCTGCTCATCGACAACGGCCAAGAGGCCCCCAACCTGGATGAGAACTCCCTGTCCCGCTGGGGCTACACGGTCGGCAACGCCACCCTGGTGTGGCGGTCGGGGGTGGGCGTCGACGCTGAGGGCCACGTCATCTACGCCGCCGGCAACGGCCTGTCCGTCCAATCCCTGGCCAACGTCCTCCAAGCCGCCGGGTGCGTCCGGGCCATGGAGCTCGACATCAACTCCGAATGGGTCGACTTCTTCAGCTATGCGTCCCAAGGGGCGGCGACCGTCGGTACCCGCCTGATCCCCGACATGCACCCGTCACCCGACTTGTACTTCGAGCCGAGCGAACGGGACTTCATCGCCGCGTTCGTCCGTCCCAACGTCTGACCTTTACGACGGGGAACGTGGCCGGGTCGCCACCGGGCCATATTCCCCAGGGTCTCAGTCGTCGTCCTCCTGGGCCAACACCAGGGCGACGGCGGCCACGGTCTGGCCGGCGTCGAGGCTCATCGTCTTGACCCCCGTGGCGTCGCGACCCTGGGAGGCGATCTCCCGGACGGGCATGCGGATGGTGACGCCGGCCGAGGAGATGAGGAGGATCTCGTCGTCGAGGCCGACCATGAAGGCGGCGACGACCACGCCCCGCTTGGCCGTGAGGCGGATGCCTCGGACGCCTTGGCCGCCCCGACCCTGCCGGTTGAACTGGTGGAGTTGGGTGCGCTTGCCGAAGCCGTTGTCGGTGACGATGAGGATGGCCACGTCATCCTTGGCGACGTCGCAGGAGACGACCTCGTCGCCGGCGCGCAGGCCCATGCCCCGGACGCCGGCGGCGTCGCGGCCCATGGGTCGGACGTCTTCCTCGGAGAAGCGGATGGTCACGCCTTGGCGGCTGACCATGAAGACGTCATCGGCGCCGGCGGTCGTGATCACCCTGGTGAGCTCGTCGCCCTCGCGCAGGGCGATGGCGATGAACCCCTCTCGGCGGCTCTTGTCGTACTCGCTGAACGCCGTCTTCTTGACCTGGCCGAGTCGGGTCGCGAAGAACAGGTAACGGTCCTGGGGAAAGTCGCGCGTGTCGATGATCGCTTGGATTTTCTCGTCGGGCGCGAGGGGGAGCAGGTTGACGACGGCGGTGCCCCGGGCGGTGCGCTCCTTTTGAGGGATCTCCCATGCCTTGAGGCGGAAGACTCGACCCCGGTTGGAGAACAACATGACGTAGGAGTGCGCCGTCGTGTGGATGATCTCGGAGACGATGTCGTCCTCTTTGACCTTGGCGCCCTGGACTCCGCGGCCGCCGCGACCCTGGGTGCGGAAGGTGGCGGCCGGCATCGTCTTGATGTAGCCGCCGCGGGTGAAGGTGAGAACGAGATCCTCGTCGTCGATGAGATCCTCGGCACCGATGTCGCCCGGGTCGTAGGTGATCTCGGCCCGCCTCGGGGAGGCGAACTCGGTCTTGACGGCGGTGAGCTCGTCCTTGATGACGCCGCGGAGCACGGCGGGATCGTTGAGGATGCGCTGGAGCTCGGTGATCTTTTCGCTCAGCTCGGCGAGCTCGGTCTCCAAGTCGATGCGGGCCAAGCGGGTGAGGCGCCGCAGCTGCATGTCGAGGATGTAGACGGCCTGGGCCTCGCTGAAGCTGAAGGGGTCGGCCATCAGGCCTTCACGAGCGGCGGTGGCGTCTTCCGAACCACGGATCAACGCAATGATGGCGTCGATCATGTTGAGGGCCCGGAGGAGACCCTCGACGAGGTGGGCGCGGTCCTGATGCTTCTTGAGACGGAAGCGTGAACGCCTCGTGATTACGTCGACCTGATGGTCGACGTAGGCCTGGAGCGCCTGGACGAGGTTGAGGGTGCGGGGGACGCCCTTGCCCTCCTCGTTGACGTCGACGAGGGCGACCATGTTGACGCCGAAGCTGGTCTGGAGCGGCGTCAACTTCCACAGGTTGTTGAGCACCACGTTGGCGTTGGCGTCACGCTTGAGGCCGATGACGAGCTTGGTGTCGTCGCCGGCCGACAGGTCATCAAGACTCCGAATGCCGTCGAGCTCGCGGGAGTTGACCAGCTCGGCGATGCGCTCCTGGATGGCTTTCATGCTCCCCTGGTAGGGCAGCTCGGTGACCACGATCTGGGCTTGGCCGGACTTGGTCTCTTCGATCTCGGCGCGGGCGCGCATGCGGATCGAGCCGCGGCCGGTGCGGTAGGCGTCGATGATTCCGGCCCGGCCGAGGATGTAGCCGCCGGTCGGGAAGTCGGGGCCCTTGACAAACTGCATGAGGTCGTCGGGCGTGGCGTCGGGATGGTCGATCAGGTGGATGGTGGCGTCGATGACCTCGCCCAGATTGTGGGGCGGGATGTTGGTCGCCATGCCGACGGCGATGCCTTGACTGCCGTTGACCAACAGGTTGGGGAAGCGGGCCGGCAGGACGTAGGGCTCGTCCTCCTCGTTGGTGTAGTTGCGGCCCATGTCGACGGTGTCTTCGTCGATGCTGTCGAGCATGCGCATCGCCAGACTGGCCAGCCGGCACTCCGTGTATCTCGCCGCCGCCGCCGGAAAGTCGGGACTCCCATAGTTGCCGTGGAAGTCGATGAGGGGGTGGCGAAGGCTGAAGGGCTGCGCCATGCGCACCAGGGCGTCATAGATGGCACCGTCGCCATGCGGGTGGAAGCGGCTCATGGTGTCGCCGGTGACCTTGGCGCACTTCACGTGCGGTCGGTCGGGCCGGTAGCCCTGGATGTGCATGTCGTAGAGGATCCGGCGGTGGACGGGCTTGAGACCGTCGCGGGCGTCCGGCAGAGCCCGTGACACGATGACGCTCATGGCGTAATCGAGGAACGACCTCTCCATCTCGACCTGGAGCTCGATGGGCTCGATGCTCCCGGTGGCGAGAGCGGCGGCCGCGGTGGCCGCCTGGCCGGCACCCTCGGCCGTGTCTTCGGGGGGGGTCTCGTCTGCGGGGCCGGCGGGGGGGCCGTCGGTGCCTTCCGGGGGCATCGTGTCAGACATCGAGGAACCTCACATCGCCGGCGTTGGTGGTGATGAAGTTTTTGCGGACCTCCACGTCATCGCCCTTGAGGATGGAGCACACCTCATCAGCGAGGGCGGCCTGGTCGGTGTTGACTCGGAGGAGGGTGCGGCGGCTGGCGTCCATGGTCGTGAGCCCGAGCTCGCCGTGGTCCATCTCGCCGAGCCCCTTGAGCCGGTTGAACTCGGCTTTGTGGTTGGGGCGCTCGGCCAGGAACCGTTCCCTGGCCGCCTCGTCTTTGAGGTACACCTTCTCCTTGCCCACGACGGTCGAGAACAGCGGCGGTTGGGCGACATAGACGTGTCCGCCCTCGATGAGGGGGCGCATCTGGCGGAAGAAGAAGGTCAGCAACAGCGTCCGGATGTGGCTGCCGTCGACGTCGGCGTCGGCCAGGATGATGACCTTGCCGTAGCGAATCTTGGTGATGTCGTACTCCTCGTCACCGATGCCGGCGCCGATGGCGGTGATGAGCGTCTGGATCTCGGTGTTTTTGAGCATCCGGTCGATGCGGGCCCGCTCGACGTTGAGGATCTTGCCCCTGATGGGCAGGATCGCCTGGTTGGTTGGGTTGCGGGCCCGGATGGCCGAACCACCGGCGGAGTCGCCCTCGACGATGAACAGCTCGGCCTCGTCGGCATTTTTGGTCTGGCAGTCGGTGAGCTTGCCCGGTAGGCCGGCACCCTCGAGGGCGCTCTTGCGGCGGGTGGCGTCGCGGGCGCTCTTGGCCGCCTCTCTCGCCCGGGACGCTTGGACCGCCTTCATCACGGCGAGCTTGGCCTCTGATGGATTTTCCTCCATCCAGTCGGCCAGCTTTTCGTTGGCGGTCTTCTCGACGAGCGACCGCATGCTGAGGTTGCCCAGTTTGGTCTTGGTCTGCCCCTCGAACTGGGGGTCGGTGAGACGGACCGAGACGATCGCCGTCAGACCTTCCCTGATGTCTTCGCCCTGAAGGTTGACGTCCTTCTCTTTGAGGAAGCCCTTGGCCCGGGCGTACTTGTTGAGCACGACGGTGAGCGCCTTTTTGAAGCCCTCCTCGTGCATGCCGCCCTCGGTGGTGGAGATGCCGTTGGCGAAGGAGTGGAGGCCCTCGTAGTAGCCGGTGTTCCACTGGAGGGCGATGTCGACTTCGCTGTCGGATTCGCTGGCCTCGAAACTGGCCACCTTTTTGAAGAGTGGCTCCTTGGCGGCGTTGAGGTGCCGGACGAAGTCGACGATGCCGCCCTTGTACTGGAAGGTCTCGCTGACCTCGTGGCCCGGTCGCAGGTCTTTGAACCGGATCTCCAGGTTTTTGTTGAGGAAGGCGTACTGCTGAAGGCGGTCCAAGATGGTGCGCGAAGAAAACTCGGTGTCTTCGAAGATCGTCCCGTCCGGCCAGAAGGTCACCGTCGTCCCGGTCCGACCGCTGGGCGCGGGTCCGGTGACATGGAGCTTGGTGACCAGCTTGCCGCCGTTGGCGAACTCCATCTCGTGGTGGTCGCCGGCCTTGTCGACTTCGAGGACCAGGCGGGCGGACAGGGCGTTGACCACGCTGATCCCCACGCCGTGCAAGCCGCCCGACACCTTGTATCCCCCGCCGCCGAACTTGCCGCCGGCATGCAAGATGGTGAGCGCCACCTCAGCGCCCGACTTGCCCTTGTACTGGGGATGGGGATCGACGGGGATGCCGCGGCCGTCGTCGACCACGCGCACCCCGCCGTCGGCGAGGATCGAGACGTCGATGCGGCTGCAGTGGCCGGCCATGGCCTCGTCGACGGAGTTGTCGACGACCTCCCACACCAGGTGGTGGAGCCCGCTAGTCGACGTGGAGCCGATGTACATGCCGGGTCGCTTGCGGACCGGCTCGAGTCCCTCGAGGACCGTGATCTGGGCGGCTCCGTAGTCCCCTGATTCAGGTGCTCTCATAGCCATGGGCGCGCGCCTCCAACACTGTCGGGAAACTCTTCGGGTCGGTCGGCGTGGTCACGTTGCCAGCGCCACCGGCCAAATCACAACCTCGTCATCATACCAGACCGGGGTGACGGTCGGGTGAATCAACGTCCGATCTGTGGTGCCTGAGCGGCTTGCTCAGCCGCGAACGCGCACCTCGACGGCATCGACGACCCCAGGACCAGCTAAATCCGCCAGACGGGCGAGTAGCTGAGGGGTCAGCATGCGCAGTTGGGTGGCATAGGCCGGGGCGTCAACACCCACGACAAGGGTCGTCCCCCGGAGCGAAAGGGGGGTGGCGTGCGACGCCACGGCGTCACCGACGGCATCGGCCCAGCGGGTGAACACGGCCGCGGCTTTGGCGCCGCCCGGGGCGCCGAAGCGCCGGACGAGGACGTCGAGGTCCTCACCGATCCGGCGTAGCGGGGGCCCCTCAGGATCGGGGAGCGGCCGCCACGTCATCAACCACAAGCTTACCGGGGCCGGGTGACAGCTTGGGGCGCCGGTCGTCGCGTCCGTCGCGAAACTCGCGGCCGTCTCGGGAAGCGACCAGGACATTCGCGCCCCCGACACGAGAATTTCGCGACGCGCCGCCGCCGGCGCCGTCCGTCGCGAAACTCGCGCCCGTCTCGGGAAGCGACCAGGACATTCGCGCCCCCGACACGAGAATTTCGCGACGAAGGGCGCGGCAACCACGGCGGGGAACGTGGCCGCGCCGCCACCCAACCGTTGGTAGCAAAAGTCGGCCTGGTTGCCCCAGCCCCTGACCATCCGACCTACTTTTGCTACCAGCGGCGGGGGCCCGCCCCCGGGGGGGGGGGGGGGGGGGGGCCGGGGGGGGGGGGGCGGCGGGGGCGGCTGGGCGTCGCGGCGGCTGGGCCCTCGGGCGGCCGGTCAGGCGGGAGAGACCACGCCGTCGGCGACCACCAGCTGGGCCGCCGGTGCGACGCCGGCCGGGAGGGGCCCCGCCGTGGTCAGCAACGCTTGGCCCGCAGGCAGATTGGCCAAAAGGGCGGCCGACCGCGAAGGGTCGAGCTCACTGAACACATCGTCGAGCAGGAGGACCGGTGTATCCGCGGCCTCCGCCGAGACGACCTGGTGCCCGCCGAGGCGTAAGGCCAAGGCCAATGACCGTTGCTCGCCCTGGGACGCGTGGGTGCGCGAAGGAAGACCGTCGAGGACCACCAGGACGTCATCGCGGTGGGGGCCGACGGTTGAGACGCCGCGACGCACATCGTCAGCTCGGGCGGCCGCCAGGGCGGCAGCGAGGCCAGGCCCGCCCTCAAAACCCGCAGACCCCCCAAAACCCGCAGACCCCCCAAAACCCTCAGACCCCCCAAAACCCTCAGACGCCGCCGAGCCCCCAACCGAGCGCCACGGCGCCTCGTAGGTCATGGACACCGAGACCGAGGCCCCGGCCAAGGACGCATACGCGGCGGCCACCACCGGCTCCAACTGGGCGACCAGCGCGGCCCGTCCGTCCGCCAGCTCGGTGCCGGCCGCCGCCAACTTGGAGTCCCACACGTCGAGTGTCGAGACGATGTCAGGGGAGAGTCGACCGCCGGCCTGTTTCAACAACGAGCCCCGCTGGCGCAGGATCCGGTCGACGTCGGAACGCAGCGCATCCCAGCGCAGATGGCAGGCTACGAGCAGATCGTCGAGATACTGCCGCCGCGCCGCCGGCCCGCCCTTGATCAGGACGAGGTCGTCGGGACTGAAGACGGTGACCCGCAACGCCCCCAGGAGGTCCCGGGCCCGGCGCAGGGGCTGCCGGTTGACCATGACCCGGGTCCGTCCGCGCGGCTCGATGACGCCTTCGAGCAACAAGTCGCGCCCGGACCGCGAGCCCGACCCCCGTACCACCGCCGACGCCGCGCCCGTCCGCACCAGCGCGTCGGTCGGTGCGTCACGAAACGACGACATGGTGGCCAGCCACCCGACGGCCTCGAGCAGGTTGCTCTTACCCGAACCATTGGCGCCGACGATCGCCGTGAGCCCGGTCGGTGCCAGCGTGACGGCCGCCGACTCGTAGTTGCGAAAGTCGGTCAGCCAGACCTGATCCAGCCGCAAAAGGCTAGGAGACCTTCACCGGCATGAGCAGATACAGATAGTCGGGGCCTTCGGTGGCCCGCAGGGTCGCCGGCTTGCCGGCGTCCTGTGTTTCGAGGGCGAGCTCGTCGCCCTCGATGGCTTCGACGCCGTCGGCGAGGTAGGACGGGTTGAAGGCGATCGTGAACTCCGTCCCCTCGTACTTGGCGTCCACGTCCTCGTTGGCCTGGCCGAGATCGGGGGTGATCACGGTGAGCTCCACGCCGTCGGGCCGCAGCGAGAGTCGCACCGGTGTGGTGGCGTCCCGTGTCATCAATCGCACGCGACGGACGGCATCCAGGAGGGCGTCTTTGCCGATGACCAACCGGTTGGGCGAACCCTTCGGGATCAAGCCGGCGTAGGCGGGGAACTCGCCCTCCAACAGCCGCGTCGTGAGTCGTGTCGGCCCGATGTCGAAGTGGGCTTCGAACTCACCCAGGCGCAGCGACACCGACTCAGAGCCGCTCGACAGGAGGCGTTGCAACTCGCCGAGAGCCCGTGACGGCAACAAGACTTTTTGGCCCTCGGCCAGCACCGTGGAGCCCGGCAGATCGCGCACGGCCAAGCGGTACGAGTCGGTAGCCACCAAGCGCAAGCCGGTCTCCGTGGCCGACATGAGCACGCCGGTCAGCACCGGCCGGTCGTTGTCGGTCGACGCCGCCCGCACGACCTGGCGCAGGGCGGCAGCGAGGACGGCCGACTCCAAGGTCACCGGGTCGCCGGCAGGCGGAGACAGTCGGGGGAAATCCTCGGCCGGCAACGTCCGCACCGTGAAGTGGGACTTGCCGAGGGAGATCTTGACGACCTCCTCGTCGGCCAGCGCTTCAACCTCGACGGCTCCCGGCTCGAGTGAGCGAACGATGTCCGATGCCAGCCGCGACGGCAGCACGACCGAGCCATCCTGCGTCGCCGACACCGTGAGCTGCGTCTGGATGGTGAGATCTCGATCGACCCCGGCCAACCGCAACGTGTCGCCTTCGAGCCGCAGATGCACGCCGGCCATTGCCGTCGAGCCTGCTCCCTTGGCGGCCACGGCGCGGCCCGTGGTCCCGAGCGCTTCTACGAGCACGTCACGTTCGCACCGGAACTTCACGGCGTCGTGGTCCCTTCTTCTAGCTGTGTCTTAAGAAAATGCTTTTGGTAGGAGAGGTAGTAGGGCCTGTGGATTGTGGAAGACCCGGCATTTGGGCTGCTCAGAGGGCCTCTCGCTTTCCGAGCACTGTCCCCAGCATCGCACAGGGGTCCGACAGTCATCGTGATCACGGCCGGGCCGTCCTCACATGACACTGATCCGTCCACAGTGTCGTAGACGTGAACGCCGAGTGACCCACAGTGTTGTCCACCGCTCAATTTCCCTTCTTCACGACGGTGATGAGCTCGGTGACCTGGTCATAGATCGCCCGTCGCTCCTTCATCTGGTGGCCGATCTTCTCGACGGCATGGATGACCGTCGTGTGATCCCGTCCGCCGAACTCCCGGGCGATGGCCGGGTAGCTGAAGTCGGTCAGCTCGCGCATCACAAACATGGCGATCTGCCGGGCTGTGACGAGGGGTCGGCGGCGGTTGGGGCCGCAGAGCTCCTCGAGGGTGAACCCGAACGTCTTGCAGGTGGCGTCCAAGATGGCCTTGGCCGTGATCTGCTGCGGTTGATCGCTGGCGAACAGGTCGTGCAGGACCTGGCGGGCCAGGGTCTCGTCAAGCTGTGTGTGGTTGAGGCTGGCGTAGGCCGTCACCCGGATGAGGGCACCTTCGAGGATGCGGATGTTGTCCCGAACGTTGGTGGCGATGAACTCGAGCACCTCGTCGGGTACGGGCACCGGCTCTCGCTCGGCCTTCTTGCGCAAGATGGCGATGCGGGTCTCGAGCTCGGGCGGTTGGACATCGGTCACCAAACCCCACTCGAAGCGGCTGCGCAGCCGCTCCTCCAAAGCTGAGAGGCTCTTGGGCGGCCGGTCCGAGGTGATCACGATCTGGCAGCTCGCGCTGTGGAGCGCGTTGAACGTGTGGAAGAACTCCTCCTTGGTGGACTCCTTGCCCTCCATGAACTGGATGTCGTCGATCAGGAGGACGTCGCACTCCCGGTAGCGCCGCTTGAACTGGGGCTGGGTGTTGGACCGCAGGCCGTCGATGAACTCGTTGGCGAACGTCTCGGCCGAGGCATACCGCAGGCGGTACTGGGGGTAGTTCTCCTGGATGAAGTGGCCGATCGCATGGAGGAGGTGGGTCTTGCCGAGTCCCGGCCCGCCGTAGATGAACAGCGGATTCCAACTCTTGGCCGGTCGCTCAGCCACGCTCAGCGTGGCGGCGTGGGCGAATCGGTTGGACGCCCCGGTCACGAACGCCTCGAACGTGTAGCGCGGATTGAGGGCGGCGGCGTCCGGATCACGGGCTTCGGGTTTGTACGGAATGCCGTACGGGCTCATCAGGGCCGGATCGGTTGGATCCATCGGCTCATCGAGGATGATGGGCGGGTCGGCGAGGACCAACCCGGCCGGATGCTCGATCAGGGGATCCTCTAACAAGGCGTCGGAGTCGGGGCTGGCGGCCCGGATGTCGAGGTCCACGTCGTAGGCCGTGCCGAGCGTGTCGGCGACCGTCTCCTCGATCAACTCGAGGTAGCGATTCTCCAAACGGTCGCGCACCATGGAGCTGGGCACGGACAGCACAAGCCGTCGATCGTCCATTGCGACCGGCGAAACACCGGCGAACCACGTCAGCCAGGTGGCTTCCGACACCTGGGATCGGAGCGCTTCGGCGCAGTCGATCCACAGGCGTTCGAGGTCCGTCACCAGCCCACTTCCCTCCTGGCCCATAAAGACATCCACAATCACATCCACACCTGTGGATAACGGCACACGCGACACGATCTGCTTCGCCGGCGGTCAACGCCCCGGGGAAGTGGGGTTCGCGTGGGCTTTTCGTCCCGTCGGGTCTGAGCACCGTAGCACCAGCCTTCCGGCGCGGCGCAAGGGCTGGTTCGTGGTTTTCTCGGCTGACTTCGGGGAATATGGCCGGGTCGAGAGGGGCCATATTCCCCGCCGTTTGCCCGTTGCCTTTGAAGGCCGTACCCTTACTAGCTGTCCGTGGCCGGATTGCGCCCGGATCCCGCTTGGGCAGACGCACAAGACCGGGTGATGAGGGCAGCGGAGGCAATGGGTGAAGCGACCGTTCCAGCCGAACACCCGGCGGAGGGCCAAGCGACATGGGTTCCGACACCGGATGTCGACGCGGGCCGGCCGGGCCATCATCAAGTCGCGCCGGGACAAGGGTCGGGCCCGTCTGTCGGCGTGATCTGGCGGGTGCGTGACCGGGATACGTTCCGGAATCTGCGCCATGCTCGACGCAGCCGCCAGGGCCTGATCACCGTGGCCTGGCTCGATGACGGTTCGTCGACGCCCCCTCGGCTCGCTTTTGCCGTCAATCGTCGGGTGGGTCCGGCCGTGACCCGCAACCGGTTGCGCCGCCGCCTGCGCGAGCTGGCGCGTGCGAGTGGTGGGCTGGCGCCTGGCGTGTGGTTTGTGACGGCCGCGCCGGGGGCTGGGGAGGCGTCGATGGCGAGCCTTCGGAGCTGGTGGACGACGGCCGTGGGCGACCTTTTGGCTGGTCAGGCCCGGTAATGGTCGCTTCCGCGTCGACGACCGGGCGCCGTAGTGTCGGCGCGCGAGGCATCCTGGTGATGATTCACGCCTACCAGTGGGCGCGGGGCGGACGTCCGTCTCCGTGCCGGTACTGGCCGAGTTGTTCGTGTTACGCCGCTGAGGCCGTCGAGCGCCATGGGGCCCTGAAGGGGTCCTGGTTGGCCGCTCGTCGACTGGGGCGGTGCCACCCCTGGGGTGGATCGGGCGTCGACCCGGTCCCCGACTGAGGAGCGACGATGTTTGGTTTCCTGGCCCAACTGCTGGCCTGGTGCTTCGACGTTTGGGGCAGCTACGCAGGGGCGATCCTGCTGTTCACCCTGATCGTGATGGCGGCGGTGACGCCGTTCACCGTCAAGAGCATGCGATCCGCGGCCGAGATGGCCCGCATCCAGCCCGAGATGAAGAAGCTTCAGGATCAGTACAAGAACGACCGGATCAAGCAAAACGAGGAGATGCAGGCCCTCTTCAAGGAGCACGGCGTCAATCCGCTCGGCGGATGCCTCCCCATGCTGCTGCCGCTCCCCCTCTTCTTCATCATCTTCCGGCTGCTCCGGGCCTTGAGCGCCCGCCACAACGGGGCATTTTCCCCGTTGGTGCGGCTGATCCGCCATCAGGTCGGCGGGGCGGCGGGCTACGTCACGCCCCACTATTTGACCTACAAGGCGACGATGACGCAGGCCATCATCCACGACAACGGCAGCCTGAAGTCGTTTGGGTTCGACTTGGCCCTGACCGCCCGCGACCATCACCCGTCCGTTGCGTCCGCGCTCCCCTACTTCGTCCTGATCGCCATCATGACCGCCAGCCAGTACTGGCAGCAGCGGCAGTTGACCCAGCGCAACCCCGCCCAGGCCAACGCCAACCCGCAGATGAAGATGACGATGCAGTTGTTCCCGGCCTTCTACGCCGTGATCTCGCTTTCCATCCCGGCGTCGGTCGTGTTCTACCTGCTGCTGAGCGGGCTCTACCGCATGGCGCAAAACTCGCTCTCCTACCGGTTCGACCCGATCATGAAGGCCTCGGCGGCCTCCGTCGCCGCGGGCACCATCGAGACGACCGCCAAGCCCAAAGCTGGAGCGGGGGCTGGGGGAGGTGGCGGGGCCCGTGCCGGCGCGGGCGCTGGGGCTGGGGCTGGAGCTGGCGCTGGTCGGAAGGCTGCGCTCACGTCCGGATCCCGGTCCGGGGGGTCTTCGGGTCGGCCGGGCGGCGGCGGGTCGGGCCGGGTGACGCCGTCGGCCAGTCAGAAGAAGGCAGCAGCAGCGGCGGCCGCACCAGCGGCGGGCGGGGGCGGGTTCATGGAGCGGCTTCGAGCCCAGCAGGCGGCCGCCAAGGCCCAAAGCGCTCAGGCGTCGTCCTCGTCATCGACAAAAGGCCAGGTCAACGGCAAGAATGGCTCCAACGGCAAGGGTGGAGCCCCGGGGGCGAAGCCTGCGCCGGTGCCGGTGCCGGCTGCTGAGGTGATCGTTCCCGAGGTCATCGCCCCACCGGTGGACTCGGTGGACTCTGTGGACTCGGTGGACTCTGTGGACTCTGTGGACTCTGTCGATGGGGGGGCCGGCGACTGGGGGGCCGCCGAGCCCGAGCGCGTGACGCCGTCGAGCCCCGACGACGGTCGAAGCCCGCTCAGCGTCAGGCCGGCCGGCCGTCGCAAGAAGGATCGCTGACCGATGGAATGGGTGGTGACGACGGGTAAGAGCGTCGACGAGGCCAAGGATGCTGCGCTCGACGAGTTGGGCGTGGACGAAGTCGACGCCGAGTTTGAGGTGTTGGAGGAGCCGCGCCAGGGTCTGTTTGGTCGGGTCCGGGGCGAGGCGCGCGTGCGCGCTCGGGTGCGGCCGACGGCACCTCGGCCGAAGGTTGAGCGGCGGGACCGTCGGCGTCGAAGTGACTCCGGGCCAGCCCGATCTGAGTCGAACACACGTTCGCCAAACAAGACTAAAGCTCACGTACCGACTCCTGACGGCTCGGGTCCTGCCTCTGGCGGCGGCGTCGCCGTACTGGCCGCGGCCGGCGATGCCGAGGAGTTGGCTGACGGCACCGCTCGGAAGGGTCGGCGCGGCGGGCGGGGCCAGGGTGCAGGCGACACCAACGGCCGCGGCGCGAGCGCGGGACTGATGGAGGACGAGGAGCGACCGCTCCCGGCCAAGGTGAACGGAGGAGCGTCTGTGCCGGAGGAGGAACTCACCCTGATTGAGCAGGGTCAGGTCGCCGAACAATTCTTGGTCGGACTGTTGGAGCGGTTCGGCGCTACCGCCGACATCGCTGTCTCGCAGGTGGACGACGAAGCGGTCGAAGTGCAGGTCAACGGGGCCGAGCTGGGTTTGTTGATCGGTCCGAAGGGACAGACCCTCCAAGCCGTCCAGGAGCTCACCCGGACCGTGGTGCAACGTCGCTCGGTGGCGCGCACCGGTCGGATCTACGTTGATATCGCCGGATACCGGGTCCGGCGTCGCGAGGCGCTGGAGCGCTTCACCACGCAGGTGGCGGACGACGTGCGCGCCACGGGCGTCCAGCGCGTCCTCGAGCCGATGAGCGCGGCTGATCGCAAGGTGGTGCACGACACCGCCAATGACCTTGAAGGCGTCCGAACCATCTCCGAAGGCGAGGAGCCACGCCGCCGGGTCGTCATCCTGCCCGACGGACCGGGTGAGGACCATCCCCAACCCGTCCTTGAGGCCGCGGAGGCAGCGGCTTCCGGGGACGTCGACTGATCTTGTTCTTCGGCGGGTCCGCCGTCTTCGTCCGGATGGCGCCGGCGGAGCATGAGATGATATGAAACCGAAAAGTGTCTCCAACGTTGGAGGCGCCCATTGGGACATATTCCCCGTGGTTGCCTCCAACGTTGGGCGCGGTCGCGGTGGTCGCGGTGGTCGCGGTGGTCGCGGTGGTCTCGTTTGCCGGGCGGCGGTCCGTGGGCCGCTGGGTGGGGTGTGATGTCCAACGCCGGCGACGCTCCTCCTCCCGGCCCGGCCATCGGCGCCGTCGAGGAGTTGGCGGAGCGATCGAGCTCCTTTCTCGAAGAAGCCCAGCGTCTCGGATTTCTTGGGCCTGGCCCCGTCGCCGGCCATGTCCGGCACGCGTTTCCCCTCGTCGAGGCCCTCCCTCCCTCCGGGCGTGTCGTCGATCTGGGCTCGGGCGGCGGGGTCCCCGCCCTCATCCTGGCGCTCGCCCGGCCGGAGTTGACGTGGATCTTGGTGGAGTCCCGAGTGCGGCGAGTGCAGTGGTTGGAGGAGGCGGTCGGCCTCGCCGGCCTGGCCGATCGGGTCAGCATCGTTGGCGGCAGGGCCGAGGTGGCCGGCCGAGGGGAGTTTCGGGGCTCGGCTGTCGCCGTGACGGCGCGTAGCTTCGCGCCGCCGGCGGTGACAGCGGAGTGTGGGTCGCCCTTCCTGGCGCTGGGGGGCGTCTTGTGGGTGGCCGAGCCGCCTGAGCCGAGACCGGGACGGTGGCCCGAGAGTGGCCTCGCTCTTCTGGGCCTACGCCACAGCGTCGGGCCCTCGGTCCAGAGCTGGCAAGGCTTCGAGCAAGTCCAACCCTGCCCCGAAAAGTATGCTCGCCGGGAGGGTCTGCCCGCCAAGCGCCCGCTCTTCTGAGGCCGTTCCACGTGAAACATCGAGCGGGTTTGCGAGCGCTCAATCAAGCGACGTTCCACCTGAAACGTCGGTGCGCCCTGGGCGGGAAGGGTCCTTGCATCGCGAGGATCAAATGGGCAGGATGGGACCGTGGACAGCAACCAGCCCGACACGGCTTCACGAGGCCGTGCCCTGTTCGACCAACTGCGGGCGCTCCGAGGTGGGACCGAGAGTGAGGCGACCGATCCTGCGACACCGGACCTGAGGAGCGCTGCCGACCTCCAGGATGTAGCAGATCATCCCGAGGAGGCGGCCGCGCCCGACGTTTTCGACCCAGAGAACCCGGACTCCCCCAAGTCTCTCGATCCGGCTGGTCCGACAAGCCACGATGAGCCGGCTGCTCCGCCCGACCCTGCTGACACCTCGGACGGCCCGCGCCCGCTTGAACCGTCCTCAGCCTCTCCTTCGCCAGCTCCTGCCCCGGACTCGCCAGTCCCTCCGCCTCCTCCGCCCGCTCCGCTTGCCGAGGTGGTAGAGGCGGGCGCGCTCGCTCAGGTCCCCGCCCCTTCGCCCGAGATCGATCTCACCGACGCGCCGTCGACGCCGCCGGCCGAGGACGCCGCCCCTCTGTCGGCGCCTTCTCCTGTCAAGCCGCCCGACGCCTCCAAGCTGAGGCACCCGGCAGCCGACCTGCCTCTCCCCCGCATCTTGGCCATTGCCAACCAGAAGGGCGGCGTGGGCAAGACGACGACCACCGTCAACCTGGGCGCCGCCCTCGCTGAGCTGGGCTATCGGACACTGGTCGTGGACCTCGACCCGCAGGGCAATGCCACGACGGGTTTGGGCATCAACGCCCGCAACCTCGAGCATTCGATCTATGACGTGCTGATGCACGAGCTCCCCTTGGACGAGTGCGTCGAGCCGACCAGTGTGCGCAACCTCTTTGTGGCGCCGGCGACCATCGACCTGGCCGGTGCCGAGATCGAACTCGTGCCCGTTTTCAGCCGTGAGCTGCGCCTTCGCCGGGCACTGGCCGAGACGGGGGACGCCTACGAGTTCACCCTGATCGACTGTCCGCCCTCGCTCGGCCTGCTCACCGTCAACGGGCTGGCTGCCGCCACGGAGGTGGTGGTCCCCATCCAGTGTGAGTACTACGCCCTGGAAGGACTCAGCCAGCTCCTTCGTAACGTAAATCTTGTCCAATCTAACCTGAACCCGCCCTTGCTCCTTTCCGCCATCATCTTGACCATGTATGACGCCCGTACCAAGTTGGCCGACCAGGTGGCGGGGGAGGTTCGGGAGCATTTCGGGGCCCGGGTTTGTCGGCATGTAGTGCCGCGGACAGTGCGTCTATCGGAAGCTCCGTCCTTCGGTCAGCCCATCATCGTGTTTGATTCGTCCTCCCGGGGGGCCCTGGCCTACCGGGAGCTGGCCAAGGAGGTGAGCGGTGGCGCGCCGCAGCGGGTTGGGTAGAGGGTTGGGGGCCCTTATCCCCACTGAGGTCGTGTCCGACCGGTCGGGCGCGTTCGCCGAGATCCCGATCGCCGATGTCATCCCCAATCCGCATCAGCCTCGGGCTCAGTTTGATGAAGAGCTGTTGGGCTCATTGACGGCATCGATCCGCGAGCTGGGCGTGTTGCAGCCCATCCTCGTCCGGCCCCGCGACGACGGAAGCTACGAGCTGATCGCCGGCGAACGTCGGTATCGGGCGGCCAAGCGGGCCGGCCTTCAGACGATCCCCGCCGTCATCCGGGTCGTGGCCGATCAGGCCAGCCTCGAGCAGGCGCTGGTCGAGAATCTTCACCGCCAGGACCTCAACGCTCTCGAAGAGGCCGCGGCATATCAGCAGCTCATTGATGATTTTGGGCTCACCCATGATGAGGTGGCCAATCGTGTGGGCAAGAGTCGGGCGGCCGTGAGCAACACGCTGCGACTCTTCCAACTCCCCACCCCCATCCAGCGGCTGGTCATCGATGGGGTGCTCTCAGCCGGCCATGCTCGAGCGCTGCTGGGGACCCCCGATCGGGCCTTCCAGGAGGCCCTGGCCCGGCGGGCTGCGGCCGAGCAGTTGTCGGTGCGGGCCGTGGAGGAAGCCGTCCGGGAGCGCAACGAGCTGGCCGGCGCCGTGGGTGGCGTGGCCGGCACCGGGGCCGCCGGTAGCACGAAGGGGGCTGGTGCTGGTCGTGGGGCTGACCGGCCCGCGGCCGTGCTCGAGCTCGAAGAGCTCCTCAGTGAGCATCTCGACACTCGTGTCTTGATCGAGCTTTCTACCCGCAAGAGCCGGGTCGTGATCGAGTTTGCCGACCTGGACGACTTGGAGCGGATCTACCGTCGACTGACCTCACCTACCGATTGAGGGCCTGCTGTGTCGAGGCTCAACCCTCGACACTCGACCCTCTCCACAGGGTGTGCATCAAGTTGGGGATAACCCTCAAACGGCGCTTGTGAACTCATTCACAAGCAACCCTCGACGGTAGGTCCATCTCGAGGACAGAAAGAGGACAGATAGGGCCTAGGTCTGCCCGGCCGCGTCACTGGTAGCAAAAGTCGGCCGTTCTGTCACAGCGTGTGGCAGAAGGATCGACTTTTGCTACCAACGGCGGCCGACGGCGACCGACGGCGGCCAACGGCGACCAACGACGGGACGAAGGAGCGCCGCGGTGGGCGGGGCCGGCCATCCCCGAGCCGGCGCGACGACTCAGGTCGGGCAGACCCACGCGGCCAAGGCGTCGACGACGGCGCTGACCAAGGCCGGACCGCGGGACACCAACAACGTCGTCGGCCCCATCTCGCACAGCACCGCCGGCATGCGCGTCTCCCGCAGCACGGGGATGGCCATGCCGCACGTGCCGAGGGCCGGGACGCCCAGCGCGTCGGGAAGCCGCGACTGCACGTGCCCGGCCAACTCCCGCCCCGCCGGCGACGTCATCCGATAGCCGTGGTAGTAGGCGCACCGACACCCGGGCTCCGAGCCGAGGCTGGCCAACTCGACGAACACGCCGGCGCCCGATGCGTTGGCCTGCTGGGCAAGTTCGGACCCGTCAGGATGATGCAACACGATGGTTTCTGCGCCGTGGTGGCGGAGGGCCCGACCGAGCGAGACGGTCAGGGCATCGAGACCGCCACGTTCTCCGACAGCAACGTGCAGCGACTCGAGCGTGCGGGCGGACCATCGCAGCGCCGACACCTCCCGCAGTTCGGCCACGACGCCATCGCCACGATGGCCGAGCCGGCCGAGGACTTGCAGCTCGTCGGGCCCGAAGATCCCGTCGGCGATGAGGCCGGCGTTGCGCTGGAAGTCGGCCAGGGCGCCGGCCGTGTCCGGGCCGAAGATGCCGTCGACCTTGCCGCTGTCGAACCCCAGGGCGCCGAGGCGGTGCTGAAGGTCGGCGATGTCGTCGCCCCGCATCATGGGTTTGCGCTGGTAGAGGCGACGATCGCCGAGCCGGTAGCCGGCTTCGACGACCGCCGCCCACGTCTGTGGGCCGCAGACGTCGTCGACGCGAAGTCCCCTGGATTGCTGGATGGCGGCGACGGCCGCCGCGGTCGCCGGACCAAAGACGCCCGGCTCGTCGCCGTCGACGGAGTAGGAGAGTGCGGCCAATCTCCGTTGGAGATCAGCGACGGGTGGCCCGCTCGAGCCCAGCTCGAGGGGCAGCCCGTCTAGAGGAATGGATCGATCTCCTGGACCAGCTGGCCCTTGCCCTTGGCACCGATGATGCGCAGCACGGGCTCGCCCTCCTTGAACAGGATGAGCGTCGGGATGCTCATGACCTCAAACCGCAGGGCGGTCGCGTTGGCGTCGTCAACGTTGATCTTGGCGACCTTCAGGCGGCCGGCGTAGTCCTGGCTTATCTGCTCCAGATGGGGGGCGATCATCTTGCACGGCCCACACCACTCGGCCCAGAAGTCGACAAGAACGGGCTGCTCAGAGGACTTGATCTCCTCATCGAAGTTTGAATCCGAAAGGGTGGTGATACCGGCGGCCATAGGGACCGACCTCCTCGACTGGTGGCTGGCGATGCTAGCCGTGGACTACCCAGTGGAACGTTGCATACCCCCGCCGCATTCCTGTCCCGTCCTGACCGGCTCACCCGCAGCCGCCCCGCCGAGGCCGCGTTCTAGATGGCCGGCTGGGCTTCGAGCCACCCCTCGGCGTCGAGCGCAGCCATGCACCCGGTGCCGGCGGCGGTGATCGCCTGGCGGTAGGTGTGGTCGACCACGTCTCCGCAGGCGAACACGCCAGGCAGATTGGTCCGAGTGCCGGTCGTCGTCACGATGTACCCGTTGGCGTCGAGGTCGATCTGACCGGCGAACAGTTCGGTGGTCGGCGCATGCCCGATGGCCACGAAGACGGCGGCCGCGGGCAGCGTCGACTCTTCCCCCGTCACCAGGTTGGACAGGGCCACGGCTTCGACCTTGCCGTCACCCAGGATGTCGGTCACGGCCGAGTCCCACACGAAGCGGATCTTGGGGTTGGCGAACGCCCGGTCCTGCATGATCTTCGACGCCCGCAGCTCCTTGCGCCGGTGCACGACCGTGACGCTCTCACCGAACTTTGTCAGGAATGTGGCCTCTTCGAGGGCCGAGTCCCCGCCACCCACGACGACGATGTTGCGACCCCGAAAAAAGAAGCCGTCGCAGGTTGCGCAGGTCGAGACGCCGTAGCCAAGAAGACGACGTTCGGATTCGAGGCCGAGCATGAGGGCCTTGGCGCCCGTCGAGATGATGACGGCGCGGCCCTGGTAGCACGTGTCGCCCACCCACACTCGCTTGGGGGAGGCGTCGAGCTCGACGCGGGTGACGCGCTCGGTGCGAAAGATGGCGCCGAACCGGGCCGCCTGGGCCCGCATGTTGGCCATCAGCTCGGGGCCCATGATGCCGTCGATGAAGCCGGGGAAGTTTTCCACCTCGGTGGTGAGCATGAGCTGACCACCGGGCTGGTCGGTGCCGATGGTCTCGCCCTCGATGATGAGCGGCGTCAGGTTGGCGCGGGCGGTGTAGATCGCCGAGGTCAGGCCGGCGGGGCCGGAGCCGATGATGATGACGTCGTGGATGGTGTCTGCGGTGCTGTCTGTGTTGGTGTCTGCGGTGCTGTCTGCGGTGGTGGCGTCACTCACTAGGTCTCCTTGGCGGCGCGCTTCGACCACACGTACAACCCGCCAAGGGTGAAGAGAAGTCCCACCGCGAGGTCGATGATCCAGATCCGGTGGTGGCCGTGCACGCTCCCGACCGGGACGTAGACGACGAGGATTCGGACGGCGGCGATGGTGAGCATGATCACGACGGCGATCCCGAGCACGGCGATCACCACGCCGTAGACCAACGCTCGGGCGACTGTGGTCAGGGGGATCGTGGTCTTCTGCTTGATAGCCAAGACGGCGGCCTCGACGGCGTCGGTGGCTTGTCCGGCCCAGTCTCTGGAGGGCGTGGGGTCGGCGGCCGGCTTGGGGGCAGGCCCGCGAGTCGTCGGCCGAGTCGGGGGCGGAGTGATCGAGTCGGCCATGCGGGCAAACACTACCGTTGGCGTCGCGTGAGCCATCATCCCGATCCCCAAGGACCCTCGGTGGTGCGCCAGACCGGCGCCGTGTTCGCCGGCGCGGCGACGGCGGCCCTCGGGGCGCTCATCCTGGGCGAGTACGCCTTCGCGGGGGCCACGCCGTACCTGGCGGGTGTCTTTTTTGGGTTGGTGGTGGCCGAGATCATCTTGACGGTGGCCGGGGGGAGCACGCTGCCGTTGGCCGCCGCCGCCGGCGTGGAGTCGGGGCTCGGTCTGGCGTGGGCGGTGTGGATCTCCATCGGGGGCCAGTCCCCTCATCACGAACCGATCCCGGGGGCCGCCTTCGTGTCGGTCGCGCTGGGTGTCCTGGTCGGTGCTGTCTGGGTGGCCCTCCCGCCGCGCCGGGGGGCACGGGCGCCGGTGCCGGCAGCGGCGGTCGATGACGCGCCGCCGGACCCTACTAACGAACCGTGATCTCGCCGATCGCCACGCGGTAGGGGGGCGAGTCGGTGAGGCGGGTGATCCACACGAGGATCGAGCCCGCCTGTACCTCTCCCAACTCCACTTGGGTGACGTCGGCGTCGACGGTTGCGACGTTGGCCACGGGCTGACCCCACCCGGTCAAGGCCGTCGCCGACTGTCGGGCGACGTAGACGCTGAAGGCCCATCCGCGACTCGGGCTGGTAACCGTGAGTTGATGCAGGTCGTGTTGACCGGTGAGGTTGAGCACGACTCCCGTCCCTGACTTGAGCCCGCCGAACTGAGGGCTGTCGTAGGTCTCTGTTGTCCAGAGCGTCGACGGATCGCCGTCGAACAGGTTGGGGACGAGCTCGCTGTGCTCCGGCCCGGTCCCGAGCGGGTTGAACGAGTAGCCGCCCGCCACCGCCAGGCTCCCACCGGGGCCCTCGCCGGGAGTGAGGGCGGCGGACGGGGAGCCGTTGGGCCCTCCGGACGATCGATCACCTGCGGTCAGAACGAAGGCCGCCACCGCCACGGCCACAGCGAGGAGCACGCCGATGACGATGCCGGCCACGGCCCCGCCGCGACCGCCCCCGCCGCCCGCGCGCCCACCGCCGGCCCCGGCGTAGCCGGGCCGCGCCCTCGGCGTTGGGGCCGGCAGGGTCGTCGTGCCCGGTAGAGGCGTCGGCGGCGCCCGATGGGAGCGGGCGGGGGTGCGGCCGGCACTGACCGCGGCGAGGCCCGTTGGCGGGGTGCGATCCCTGACCACGATGGGCGTGGCGTCGTCGCTCATGTCGAGCCCGTCGAGGGCGGTGACGAGGCCGGTGGCGTCGGGGATCCTTCCCGCTTGAGCAGCGACGAGGATCTCGTCGAGTGAGCGGGGCACACCGGCTCGAAGAGCGCGGGCCGAGATCGGCCGGCCGGCGCCGCCGACAGCGGCCTCAGCGCCGGTGACCGCGGCTGTGGCCGCCGCCGCGGCCGCAGCCGGGAGGCGCCCCAACAGCGCGGCGACCAGCGCGAGGCCGCAGCCCGCGATGTCGGCCCGGACGGCAGCGTCGTGAGATGTCCCCGCGAGACGGGCGCGCATCCCGGCGGCTGCGAATCGCCCGAGCTTGATGCGGTCGTCGTCGGACACGAGGATGGCCGGCGGTGCGACCTCACCGTGGGTGACCCCGACGTGGTGCGCAGCGTCAAGGGCGCGGGCCAGTTGGCGACCGAGCTGAACGACTCGGCCGGCGGGCAGCCCGCCGTGGCCTTGGAGGACTGTCGCAAGGGATGGTCCGCCCGGGTACTCAGTCACGACGTACGGCGTCGTCCCGAGCGTGCCGGTGTCGTAGGTCGACACGATGCCGGGGTGGATGAGGCGGGCGGCGGCGGCCGCGGCGGCCGTGAAGGCCAGTCGGGTGGGCTCGTCGGCGCCATCGGGCAGGGCTTCGACGATCACCCGCCGTGCCAACACCTCGTCGGTCGCCGCCCACAACTCCGTCGGCCACAGCTCCGTTGGCCACAGCTCCGTTGGCCACTCCGTCGCCCACAACTCCGCCCGCTCCGTGACCCCGTCCGGCGCCCACTCTGGTGTTGCACCCCCGGTCTGCTCCACCCGCCGATCGAGCCGATACCGACCCCCGAGGATCGCCGCTGGGACGAACGGCGACATCGAGCCGGGCAGGGAGATCAGGGCGCCGCGAGCTGGAAGACAACCCCCATGGCCCGAGGGCCGGAGTGTGTGCCGATGACGGCGCCGACCTTGGTGACGATGATCTCGTCGCGCGGAGCGAACTCGTCGAGGAGGATGAGAAGGTCCTCGTAGTCGGGCGCGTCGGCGTGCAGCAGGGTGAGGTGCTCGATCTTGCCGGCCTCGCGGACCTTGTCGGCGAGGTGCCGGAGCGACTTGCTGCGGGTGCGTTGGCGCGACTCCGCTTCGACGACACCGTCCACCAGTTCGATGACCGGCTTCATCGAGAGCACCGAACCGAAGAACGCCTGTGCTCGTCCGATGCGCCCCCCCTTGCGGAGATTGTCGAGCGTGTCGAAGGTGGCGTACAGCTTGGTCCGCGTCACCTCTTCGGTGGCGTTGTCGGCGACGATCGAGATGTCGGCGCCCCCTTGCGCGAGGTGGGCGGCGTTGAGGGCGAGCACGCCGACGGCAGCACTGGCCTGGCGGGAGTCGACGACGCGCACGGGGAGGGTGGAGGCCACGGCTTCGGCCGCGAGGGTCGCTGACTGGAAGGTCGCTGAGAGGCCGCTCGACAGGCACACGGCGACGACGCCTTCGTGTCCTTCGTCGGCCGCCTGCCGGAAGGCAGCCTCGAAGGCGCCGGGCGAAGGTGCTGCGGTCTCTGGCAGCGTTGGTGACGCGTCGCACTTGGCCCAGAATTCGGCGGTGCTCAGGTCCTGGCGGTCTACGAACTCGTCGGTCCCGAAGCGAATGGTGAGCGGCACGATGGTGATGTCGTTGGCCTCCACGAGTTGCTCGGGGAGGTCGCACGAACTATCGGTCACGACCTTGATCGTCATGCGGGGCGCTTCCGCAGCTGAAGCAGCTTCCTCACCTCTTCGAAGCGCAGGGCCCGCGCGGCCACTACGTAATAGACCGTAACACCGGCCAGTGCGCCGACGACGACTCGTGCCGCGATGCCAACTTGGCGGTGCGAATCGGGGAGATGCGTCATGCCCCATGTGGCCACCCATGCCGCACCGGCGGCTAGCACGGACGCCACCAGGATCGACCGGAACGCAGCTCTCAGCGCGCCGCCGCCCAACCCACCCATGTGTCGAGACAGATGGATCATGGCGACGGCCGCCCCGCCGGCGTAGGCCAGGCTGAGCCCGGCGGCGAGGCCCCGGATGCCGAACCGGTGGTAGAGCGCGAGATCAAAGACGATGTTGAGGGCGTTCTCGACGAGGTAGATGTAAAACATGGTGCGGGTGTCCTGCATGGCCTGGTAGGCGCGCATAAGCACGAGGTACAGGCTGTAGGTGGGGAGCCCCAGCGCCATCAGGATGAGGGCGTCGGACGTGGCACGCGCTCCGTGCGCGGTCAGGTTTCCGTGTTGGAGAACGATGGCGATCGCCGGTCGGGCGAGGACGGCCATGCCGAGCCCCGCGGGGACCACGATGACGGCGACGAGCCAGATGGACTCGAGCAGTCGCCGTCGCGCCACCTCGAGTTGTCCGGCCTGCCAGGCATGGGCGACCTCGGTCTCCATGGGGGCCATCACCGAGACCGCCCAGACGCCGTGCGGGAGGATCATGAACGTGTATGCGTAGGTGTACGCGCTGTAGTCGCCCGGCGTGTGGTTGCTGAGCAGGATGATCACCAGATAGGCGATCTGGTTGGCCACGACGAAGCCGAATGTCCATCCCGACAACCGCAGGATGGTCCGGCACGCCGGGTGCCCTGGATTCCAGACCGGCCGGAGACGCGCGCCGACGCTGCGCAGGTACGGCAGAAGGGCTACAGCCATCGCGCCGATGCCCGCTGTCGTGCCCGCGCCGAGCAGCCAGACGGCCCCACTATCGCCCCTCACCGCGGCCGGCGTGTCGACGGCGATCAGCGTCGCGAACCCGATGAGGACAGCGATGACGATGACGTTGTTGAGGATCGGCGTGTACATCCCCGGCGCGTACCGTCGCCGCGCTTGAAGGATGGCGACGGCGACGGCGGTCATGCCGTACAGGAACAACTGGGGCACGAACAGGTACAGCAGCGACACGGCCAGCTTGCGCTCGGCGCCGATCTGGGGCCCGTGACTCCCGAGCGTGTAGAAGTGGATGATCACGGGTGTGGCGATGAAGAAGACGACGCTGGCGCCGACGAGCACGGCGGCGACGGCGGTGCACACGGCGGAGATCGCCTCCCACCCCGCGGCCTCGCCGCCCTCGCTCTCGGGCGTGTTGAGCGCCTTGATGAAAACGGGGACAAGGGTCCCGGACAGCACGCCGCCGAGGATGAGGTCGTAGATGATGTTGGGGGTGGTGTTGGCCAGGTTGTAGGCGTCGCTCACCCCGTTGGCGCCGAGGGCCCCGGCGGTGGCGAGGACTCGTGCCATCCCCGTCACCCGCGACAGCAGGGTGCCGACGGCGGAGACGCCCGCGATGGTGGCGATGGCCCGGCCGCCCTGGCCCCCTCGGCTCCTTTGGCTGCTTTGGCTGCTTTGGCTGCTTTGGGGAATGTTGCCGCTACCAGCCGACCGCGCCGCCCGCTCGGCTCGATCGCTCACGGGGAAGCCACCTCGAGGGTGCGGTTGGACTTGCGAGCTCGCCACGCATGCCGGGCCCACCACACGACGAGGAAGAGGGCTGCCCCGACGGACAAGACGACGCCAACGCCGGACAGGGCGGTCGACTGGATGGTGAAGCTGCTCTTGGTGATGATCAGGTTGCCGTCTTGGGACAGCACGGTCAGGTGCAAGGGAAAGGCGCCACTCGTGCGGGCGACGACGGTGAGCACGACCAGGTTGTTGCCTTTGTGGAGCGTCAGGTCGTAGGTCGCCGTGCCGGTCACGCTGGCGCCGGGTATTTCGAGTTTGTCGCTTTGCACCTGGAGGAGCACTCGCAGTGGCTCGTCGGACGCCGAGCTGACGGTGATCGGGAGTTGGCCCTTGCGAGCGGTGAAGGTGACGGTGCGCGAACCCGGAAGCTGCACGAGCGCAGTGACGGCGTGGATGCCGCCGGCCAGAGCGTCGAGGCGAGCTTGCCGCCCGGCGGGGGTGAGGTCGTCGGACGGCACCTCGAGAAGGAGCCGCTCGAGCCGCGGGTAGACCTTGCTGGTGTCGGGTAGGGATGTGGCCAGCGCGTCGAGTTGGCGTTGGGCCGCGCGCTGGGCGTCGGGGAGCAGGTTGGCCGCTTCGGACGAGATGGTGTTGGTGTCGGTGACGACTTGGCGGATGAGCGGCTCACCGTCGCGCGTGGCGGCCGGCACGTTGTCGAAGAATGAGTCGGCCGTGGCGCCCTGCAGGATGGGGCTCTCGGCCAGGCCTTGAAGGAACGTGTCGAGGAAGGCCGCCGAAGGCGTCCACAGGGCGGGGGTATCGATGACAACACCACGCGTGATAGCGGGGTCGTCCGCGTAGATCTGGGCAAGGTCGGCGAGCAGTTGGTGGGCGCCGAGCACCGGGTCGGGCTGCTCGGTGAAGTGCGCCGCCAGCCCTGAGTCGGCGACGGCCGCCTTGATGAAGGTCTGGTCCGAGGCTGCCACCTCAAATGGTTGGGCCGGCGTGATGCGAGAAGGGTTGGTGTTGAGGTCGACCTCGGGAAGGATGACCCGGTCGAACTGGGCGAAGCTCAAGAAGGTCAGAGCGGCCTGGTCGATGGGCTCCTCCTGTACCCAGGTATGGCCGGCGATCTGGGTCCGCAGGTCGGCCGAAAGGGCGTCGCCCCCGCGGGTCAACGAGAGCGATGCCTCGTCGTTGAGGCCATCGTCGAGCATGGCGGCGATCGACGTCGGCACCCAGGTGTCGGCCAACACCTCGCGCCCCACGAGCGACTCGCTCAGTCGAGTCACGGTCGCCGGGTCCACCGCCTCCAGCCCGGCGATCGTGTCGGGCGTGGGCCGGAGGGTGACCGGCACTGTCGGATAGGCGGCCAGGGCGTTGGCGATGGCGGCGAGTTGCCCAGCCTGATCTGGCGTCACCGATCCGGCCGGGGTGCGGGGGTCGCCGGGCGGGGCGTGGACGGGAACGATCCACACCACGTCCAGCTTCGGGCCCCTGATGGCGGCCGGCGTGTAGATCAGGTGGGTTACGAAGCCGGCCAACGGTGCCCCGCCCCCGGCCGGTCGGAGCTCGACTGAGACCGGGTAGACCCCCGCGGTCGAGAGGTCGAGCTGGCCGACCTGATCTCCGACTGAGATCTGGATGTCGATGGCGCCGTCGGCATCGGGGGTGAAGGTGCTGAGGGCGGCGCGGATGGGTTGTCCGACGATGTAGCCGGGGTAGTCCGGGCTCAGCGAACGGTCGAACTCCGATCGGTCGGGGAGCACCGCATCGACGTTGATGTCGAGGTTCACGTCCTCGGTGGGCTCGCTTACCTGGGGCACGAACCGGAGATCGAAGACGTTGTTGGGTGGTGCCGCCGACACCCATGACGTCTGCGACACGAGCCGGAGTGAGTCCGTCGACGGGTCGGCCGCGGCCGCATGGGGGCCGGACAACGCGAGGAGCATCACCACTGCGGCGATGGCCGCGGCCTTTGTGATCAGATGACTCCCGCCGATCACGGCAGGCCGGCCGACAGGACGGACAGGCCGAGGGGCTGGCGGCGAAACCCGAGTCGTTCGTACAAGGCCAGCGCCCGACCATTGTCCAGCTGGGTGTTGACCACAGCCTGCTCGACCCGCCAGCGCCTGAGCCAGCGCAATCCGTCGATCACGAGCGTCGAACCCAGGCCGTGGGCCTGATGGTCGGGGTCCACCGCGAGCCGTTGGAGGTAGCCGCGCCGGCCTGATCGACCGGTGATGGCGTAGCCGATGATCCCGTCGACGTCGGCGACGCGGTACCGGGTCTGGGGTGTGGCCTGCAGGGCGTCCCCAAGGCCGCCGGCGTCGAGCTGCCAAAACGGTGGGAAGGCGCGGCTGTCCACGGCCAGGACAGCGGCCTGGTCGTTGCGTCCGCCTCGACGTAGGCCAGTGGCCCCGGGCGAGTCCGGCAGGTGGGTCAGGTCGTGCGCCAGGAGGTGGAGGCGCTCACTGATCTCGAAGCCGGCGGCGAGGAAGCCACTGGACTCAGCCGGGGATAGCGCGCCGGTGACGACGCGGCGATAACCCCGTGCCGACAGCTGGTCCAGGCATCGGGTGACGAACGCCGCCGAAGGTACGGGCGCGTCGGCCACCGGGCTCAGGTAGGCCACCTGCTCGTCGCCCCTCCAGGGGCCGGCCCGGACTCGCTCCGAGCCCCACTTGATGACGTCGACTCGGGGAACGCCCACGGCGGGAATCGAGCCTACCGCCGCCATCTGTCCGCACCCTGGCTGGAGGCCCACCAGGGACGGTACCGTCCAATCGCCATGGCCATCCTCTTTGTCACCCACGAGGCGTTCCTCGACCACGACGCCGGCCCTCACCACCCCGAGTCGCCGGCCCGGCTGGTCGCGGTGCGCGACGGTGTGGCGGCCGCGGGCGTGGCCGATGGCGTCATCACGGTGACACCGCGAGCGGCGACCATCGACGAGCTGACGCTCGTGCACACGCCTGAGTACGTCGAGTCTCTCGCCCGGTGGTGCGCGGCGGGCGGCGGCAAGCTGGATCCTGACACGCGGGCATCGACCGGTTCGTGGGCCGCGGCGTTGCACGCGGCTGGTGCAGGTCTGGCGGCGGTCGAGCGATTGCGGTCGGGCGATGCCGATGCCGCCTTTTGCGCGGTGCGCCCACCAGGTCATCACGCCCTGGCTGGTCGGCCGATGGGCTTTTGCCTTTTTAACAACGTGGCGGTTTGCGCGGCGGCACTGGCCGAGCAGGGCGAGCGGGTCCTCATCGTCGACTGGGACGCCCACCATGGCAACGGAACCCAGGCGACCTTCTGGGAGGACGGTCGCGTCGGGTTTGTCTCGCTGCACCAGTTCCCCTTGTGGCCGTTCAGCGGCTGTCTGGAGGAGAGCGGCGCCGGTGCCGGGGTCGGTTTGACGGCCAACGTCCCGCTCCCTGCCGGCGCGACGGGCGAGCACTACCTGCGGGCTGTCGACGAGGTGGTCGCGCCGCTCGCCGCTCGCCTCCGACCGACCTGGTTGCTCATCTCGGCCGGCTTCGACGCCCACTGTTTCGACCCCTTGACGGACCTGGGCCTGAGCGCCGGCGACTTCGGCCTTCTCGCCACCCGACTCGTGGAGCTCGTCCCCCGCGGCCGGGTCGTCGCCTTCCTCGAGGGCGGCTACGACCTCGGGGCTCTCGCGCTGTCGGCCGGCGCCTGTGTCGCCGCCCTCGTCGGTGAGTCCTGGATGCCCGAGCGGCCGAGCTTCGGCGGCGACGGAGCGGAGGCCGTCACCGCCGCCGCCGAGCAACTCGCCCACTTCGCCTGACCAGGATCACCCTGGCGCTAGGAATCAGCCGTCTTTTGCCGCTGATCCCTATCGCCACGGTGATCCTGCTTGCCCCGCCGGTCAGCGCTCCCGGCCGGGCACCGCCGGGTCGGGTCGGCGCTCGCGGACACGCTGGAGCACGTCGTCGGCCCGACTTCGGGTTGCGGCCGGCTCTCGCTCCCGCGACAGCGGGAGGGGGTCGACGCGAAAACCCGACCGGTCGAGATCGACGGAGGCCCCACGGGTCAGGAAGTGATCGAGACCGGGTAGTGCGGAGCGAAGCTTCTCGGCCTGGAGGTCGGTGGTCCCCACCGCCCGGTCACCACGCTGTGAGAGGTGGATCACCGACGGCCCCGACGACTGGTCTCGCCGCAGATGGTCGGCGAAGTCGGAGTCCTGCGTGACGACGGTGCGCCCCTTGTCCTTGGCCCATTCCATGATGGCGGTGTCCTTGCTCATCCGGAGGCCCACGTCGTTGACGTGCACGGCGTCGTGGCCGGCGTCGCGGAGCGTCCCGGCCAGCTGAGGGGAGAGGTTTTCGTCGAGCACCAGGCGGCTCATGCTCGCGCCTCGGCGCTGTAGTCGATCGCCGCGTAGACGTCGGCGAGGCCGATGCTGGGGAAGGCTTCGAGGATGGCGTCTATCGACCCGTCCGCCTCCCACATGGCGATGATGGCGTCGACGGTGACCCTGGTCCCTTGGATTGTCGGGACGCCGCCTTGGATCTCCGGATCGACGGCGATCAAAGGGTGCTGCTCGCCGGGTGGCAATGGGCGGGGGAGGACCCCGTCCTCGCCGAAGTCGAGATACCACTCGAGGGCGGCGTCGATGTCGTCGGCGGTGAGGTCCGGGTAGGCCTCGAGAATGCCTCCGGTGGACTGGCCGGCCAGGTGGAGGCCGACCACCCGTCCGACGGTGATGTCGGTGTCGCGCAGGCAGGGCGTGCCCCACCTCTTGCTTGCGTCTGTCGTAATGCGGGAGTCCATGTCGTGCTCCGTGGCTAGAGTTACAACAAAGAGGAGGAAGTGAGATAAGAGTATATGGAAACATGTTGAAATGCAAATCGGCTATGTTCCCCTCGTGATACCGGAGCGGCTGCAACCGCTGGCGGGGGAGACCGCCGACCTGGCCGCTCGGTTCGAGGCTGCCGGCCATCGGCTGTACCTGGTCGGCGGGGTCGTGCGGGACCTGATCGTCAACCGCCTCTCCGATGACGCCGACCTGGACTTCACGACCGACGCCCGGCCCGACGACATCGAGCGGCTGCTCGGCGGGTGGGCCGACGCCGTCTGGACGCAGGGCAAGCGGTTCGGCACGATCGGCGCCCGTCGGGGGGAGCGAGTCGTCGAGGTGACGACCTTCCGGGCCGAGGCCTACCACCCGGACTCCCGCAAGCCCGACGTCGAGTTTGCCTCCGAGCTCGACTTTGATCTCGCTCGCCGAGATTTCACCATCAACGCCATGGCGCTGGCGTTGCCCGGCTTCGAGCTCGCCGACCCGTTCGGTGGCGTCGCCGACCTGGCGGCCAAGCGACTGCGCACGCCGCTCGACCCGTCGGTGAGCTTCACCGACGATCCGCTGCGCATGTTGCGGGCAGCCCGGTTTGTGGCGGACTACGGCCTGACGCCCGACCCCGAGTTGGTGGCCGCCCTCGGCGAGCATCATCAGCGGCTCGAGATCGTGTCGGCCGAGCGCCTTCGGGACGAGCTCGACAAGCTCATGGTGGTGCCTTCGCCCGGGCCGGGTCTTTGGCTGTATGTCCAGACGGGGCTGGCGGCCGAGTTTCTGCCCGAGCTGCCCGGCTTGGCGCTCGAGCAGGACCCGATCCATCGCCACAAGGATGTGCTGGCCCACACCATCGCCGTGGTCGAAAAGACGACGGCGTCGGACCGCCTGCTGCGCCTGGCTGCGCTGTTCCACGATGTGGGGAAGCCCAAGACACGGTCGTTCGGCCCGGGCGGCGTCAACTTCCACCACCACGAGATGGTGGGGGCCCGGATGACGCGGGTGCGCATGCAGGCGTTGAAGTACCCGACGGAGGACATCGAGATCGTCGCCGATCTGGTCGAGCTCCACCTGCGGTTTCACACGTACCAGATGGGATGGACCGATCGGGCCGTGCGGCGCTACGTGCGCGACGCCGGTCCCCTGCTCGAGCGGCTCAACGAGTTGACCCGATGCGACTGCACGACCCGCAACGCCGCTCGGGCGCGCGATCTCGGGCGGCGCATGGATGAGCTCGAGGCCCGGATCGTCGACCTGCGTTCGAGAGAGGAGCTCGACTCGCTGCGCCCCGAGCTCGACGGGCGGGCCGTCATGGATCGCCTCGGGCTGGTGCCGGGGCCGGCGGTCGGTCGGGCGCTCGGCTTCTTGATGGAGTTGCGGCTGGACGAGGGCCTTCTCGGGCCCGAGGAGGCCGGCCGTCGCCTCGACGAGTGGTGGGCGGCCGGCGGCGCGTCCGCCCCCCCGATCACGATGCGGAGTGAAATAACATGAAACCGAAAAGTGTCTCCAACGTTGGAGACAGATAACGGGACATATTCCCCGTATCTGCCTCCAACGTTGGAGGCATTTGGCGCGCCGGGCGCCGCGAGCCGCGAGCCTCGCGCCGCGAGCCGCGAGCCCCGCGCCGCGAGCCCCGCGCCGCGGGGCTAGTTGCCCTCCTTGCGGGCTTTGATGATGATCGTGCGCGGCACGTACCGGAACGCCTCCCGCCATTCCGGGCTGCGCGGCCCGTTGGTGAGCGGCTCGGGCTCGATGATCGCCTCGACCCGGTAGCTCGCCCGCACCAGGCCCAAGAACAGGTCGGCGAACGTGTGGTGGTACTCGGCGAGGACGACGGGAGCCCCCGCCCGTTGGATGGGGGACTTGTCGAAGTAGGAGCGGCGGACGAGGAGGGGTTGCTCGGCGTCGTCTTCGATCAGCCCGTAGACGGGGTGCTCCAGGCTGAACACGAGCGGCGCGCCCACCCTGAGCACACGGTGGACCTGACGGAAGACCCGCCCGAGATCTTCCACGTAGCCGAGGGCGTAGGCGCTGAACACCAGGTCCACGGAGTCGCTGCGGAGGAAGGCGAGGTCGGCGAGGTCGCCGAGGCGCAGCTCGACCTTGGTCTTCTCGGCGTCGGCGAGGCGCCGGGCGTGGGCGAGCATCTCGGCGGAGAAGTCGACGCCGATGGCGCTGGCCCCTTGCTTGGCGAAGGCGATCGAACACTGGGCGGCGCCGCACCCGAGCTCGAGGACGCGCTTGCCTTTGAGCTCCCCGAGGAGATGGAACTCTGCCTCCGTCGGGATGTCCGGCCCGTAGTGAGCGACGTCAGTCGTGAGGCCGGAGGGCGCCTGGTAGGTGGCCGCGTAGCGGTCCCAGGCGGCGGCGTTGTCGGTGGACACGATCTTGAGTCTGCCGCGTCGCCCGCCCGGAAGCCGGGACCGGTCGGGACCGGTCGGACCGGGTCGGGAGCGGTTTGGGGCCGCTCGGGACCGGTTGGGACGGCTCGGGACGGCTCGGGACCGGCCCGGCCGCGGGGACCGCCCCCGCGGGGGACGGTCCCGACGCAACCAAAGGCTCAGGCGCCGGCGGCGAAGTCCTCGACCATGCGGAAGGCCTCGTCGTCGTGGAACTGCTCGGGCGGCGACTTCATGAAGTACGCCGACGGGCCGATGAGCGGCCCGCCGATCCCGCGGTCGAGGGCGATCTTGGCGCAGCGGACGGCGTCGATGATCACGCCGGCCGAGTTGGGGGAGTCCCAGACTTCGAGCTTGAGCTCGACGTTCAAGGGCACGTCGCCGAAGTTGCGACCTTCGAGGCGGATGTAGGCCCACTTGCGATCTTCGAGCCACGGCACGTGGTCCGACGGTCCGATGTGCACGTCGTCGGCGGCGATCCCGTTGTCGATCTGGGAGGTCACCGACTGGGTCTTGGAGATCTTCTTCGATTCGAGGCGGTCCCGCTCCAGCATGTTTTTGAAGTCCATGTTGCCGCCGACGTTGAGCTGGTAGGTGCGGTCCAGCACGAGGCCGCGGTCCTCGAAGAGG
>Ga0302326_10001690_pt1 | contig 55496 bp, 41 predicted proteins | sample Palsa_T0_3_FD_202264 | JGI IMG/M metagenome (GOLD analysis project Ga0302326, IMG submission 202264) | Peat permafrost microbial communities from Stordalen Mire near Abisko, Sweden - Palsa_T0_3 | ecosystem: Environmental > Terrestrial > Soil > Palsa > Peat permafrost | place: Sweden: Abisko...
CTGAACCTCCGCGTCGCTGTGATGAACCTCCCAGGCTCTGTGTTGAACCTCCGCGACGCTGTGCTGAACCTCCGCGACGCTGTGCTGAACCTCCGCGACGCTGTGCTGAACCTCCGCGGCACTGTGCTGAACCTCCGCGGCACTGTGCTGAACCTCCGCAGCACTGTGCTGAACCTCCGCGGCACAGTGCTGAACCTCCGCGGCACAGTGTTGAACGTACGAGACACAGTGCTGAACCTCCGCGGCACAGTGTTGAACCTCCGCGACATGGTGCAGAGCTACCCCTTCACTCCGCCGGCCGTCAGACCCGCGACGAGCTGCTTCTGCACCAAATAGAAGAACACCATCACGGGGGCGCTCACGAGAACGGCGCCGGCCGCAAACGGCCCCCACGCGGCGTCATGCTCGCCGACGTAGCGCTGGAGCACGATGGGGAGGGTGAACGAGCTCTCTCGTGAGAGGAGAGTCGCCGCGAGGATGAACTCGTTCCACGCGGCCATGAAGCAAAAGAGGGCGGTCACGGCGATGGCCGGTCGGGCAGCGGGGAGCACGACGCGGACGAACGCCTGAAAGCGCGTCGCGCCGTCGACCATCGCAGCTTCTTCGAGATCGATCGGGATCGTCTCGAACGAGCCTCGCAATTGAAAGATGGCGAACGGCACTGCCGTCGACGCGTAGACGAGAACGAGGCCGAGGCGGGTGTCGAGGAGGTGGAGGGCGTCGAGGATCAAGTAGAGGGGCACGGCGCTCGCGACCGCTGGAAACATCTGCGTCGCCATGAGCCCCCGCTCGGCTGCGCGCGCACCGACGAACCGGAAGCGCGCGAGCGCATAAGCGGCGGGTGTTGCCACGATGACACCGACGATCGCCGTCCCGAGTGACACGACGACCGAGCTCGTGAGCTGCCGCGCGAAGAGCGCGACCCCACCTGGCCGTCCGACGCCCACGACCGTGCGTGCATTGTCGAGCGTGAGCCCATGAGGGATCGGAATCACGCCCCCGTGAGTCGCGAGCCCCGCGCTCGACAGCGCAATCGAGAGCACCCACAGGATCGGATAAAGCGCGAACGCCACGAACACCAGCACCACGAGGTGTGTGGCCAGTCTGGTCATCAGGAGGGACTGCGTCCCTCCTCGCACGCTGCGCGTGCTCACCTCCTTGCGGGTCTCCCCTGCGGGTCGACCCCAACGGGGGGCTTTGCCCCCCCTGTCCCCCCCGTTCGTGCTCATGAACGCCTCGTTAACTTCTGGGAGGCGCGGGTCATGAGCCACAAGAGGCCGAAGATGAGGACGGCGTAGGCTGCCGCGTAACCGTACTGAGCGTCGCGCGTGAACGCCCAGCGGTAGGCGTCGCTCACGAGGATGTCGGTCGAGCCGTCGGGCTCGCCGCCCGAGACGAGGAAGACGACGTTGAACATGTTGAACGTCCAGATCGCGCCGAGGACCACCGCGGGCAGAAGCGCGGGACGCAGCAGCGGCAGCGTGACCGAGAAGAAGCGCTGGAACCGCGTGCAACCATCGACCTCCGCGGCCTCGAGCACCTCCTTCGAGATCGACGTGAGCGCACCGAGCGTGACGACCATCATGAACGGGAAGCCGAGCCACACGTTCGTCGTGACGTTCGCGGTGAGCGCCGTCGAGAACTTCGAGAACCACGAGACCGGCTGCACCCCGACGAAGCCGAGGAGCGCGTTGACCGCACCGAACTGCCGATGAAACATCCCTTTCCACGCGAGGGCGGTTACGTACGACGGCACGGCCCACGGCAGCACCAAGAGCGCGCGGTAGACACCTCGAAGGCGCATGACCGGACGTGAGAGGAGCACGCCGAGGAGCACGCCGATCGAGACGTGCATCACGACGTTGAGCACCGTCCACAGCACCGTGACGAGGAGCGTCAGGTAGAACGATCCGTGACCCAGCAGGTCGCCACCGCGCGCCGTGAGGATGGCGGCGTAGTTCGCGAACCCCACGTAGCGGGGATTGTCGCGGGTACCCGCAAAGAGGGAGGTCGCCGCTCCTGCGACCAGTGGGGCGACCACCAGCACGACGACCGCGACGAACGCGTGCGCCACGTAGCGATACGCGGGGAGCGACGCGCGCACCTCCGACATGCGCGTTGCTCGAGCGATGCGCCACGCGCCGAACAAGAGGAGAGCTCCGATAACGACGAGCGCTGGCGCGGGTGACGCGGGCGGCGGGGGAGGCTTCACGGCGTCGTCGAATCTGCGGCGACTCTCGGCGAGCGCTGCGCGGGGATCTCCGCCGCGAAGGACCTTGTGGATGGCGTCGTCCGCGGGCACCCACGCCGACTGCATGCGCGCCGACGTCGGCGTCGCGATCGCGTCTCGTGCGGCCTCGTGGAAGGCGACGAGCGCATCATCGCCTGCGATGCGCGGATCGCTCCACGCGTCATTGCGCGCGACCACTTGATGGCCGGTCTCGGCGAGGATGATCGCTGCGTCGCGCGAGCCGATGAAGCGGAGGAAGTCGAGCGCGACCGGATTCTCCGTGCCGTGGGGCGTCGTCATCGCGGCTTCGACCGTGAGCATCGGACGCATGCGTGAACCCGCAATCGACGGGAGCGGCACCACGCGATAGCGCACGGCATGCCCGAGATCGGCGCGCAGCCACGGCCCGCCTATCACTGCAGCTGCGTTCCCGGAAGCGAAGAGCTGCGTGACGAGCGAGCCGCTCGGCTCGTCGGGGATCACGTGATCACGAGAGAGCTTTTGGAGCAGCTCGAGCGACTTCACGCCGGAGTCGCTGTCGAATGCGAACGTGCCATCCTCCCCGAGGATGCGGCCGCCGAACGCGGAGAGGATCGCAGCGTGGTAGTAGGCCGTGTCCGCTTCGTACGCGAGCGGGAAGACGCCGGCGGGGAGCTTGACCTGCTCGAGCGCTTCGAGCGTGCTCGGCGGGTCGGGTAGCAGCGCGACGTTCGTGTAGAGCGCCACGCACTTCGTCGAGAGTGGCACGCCGAAGTGCACGCCTGCCTTCGACGACGCGTCGAGCGACGGTGCGTCGTACGCGTCGTCGTCGATGATGCCCGCGGGGAGCGCTCGAACCACATTCGTCTCTTCGTAGGCCCCGAGCCTCGTGTGTGCGTCGATGAACACGTCCGGCCCGTGGCCGTGGGGAGCCGCCGCCTCGAGCTTCGACAAATAGGCTTCGAAGGGCACCGCGAGAAGCTCGACACGCACGCCCGGATGCCGGTCTTCGAACGTCGCCGCGACGCGCTCGATGGCGCGCTCTTCATCGCCACGGTACGCGTGCCACACGACCACCGTGCGCGCGTCGTCGGAGTTCTCACACGATGCGAGCGCGCCCACGAGCATGGCCGCGCTCATGGCTTGAGCCAGGCGATTCATGCGAGCGCGAGGCCCGAGGTCCGGTCGAACAAGTGGACCTTGGCCTTGTCGATCGAGAGCGGCAGATGCTCGCCGATACGCACGCGGCGCGCATGGTCCGCGTCGAGGCGCACGATGAGCGTCGGGCCGGGCTGCCGCGTCCAGCCGTGGACGTAAGTCTCGAAGCCGAGCGCTTCGACGACGTCGATGACGATCTCGCCGATGCGCGCCATTCCTTCTTCGTGGACCACGAGATCATGAGGGCGAAGGCCGATGGTCACGTCCAAGCCCGGCGCGACGGTCGTGAAGCGCGCCGGGTCGACTCCAACGGTCACGTCGAATCCCTCCGCGACGATGCCGCCGCTCCCGGTCTTCAGCGTTCCATCGATCAGGTTCATCGCGGGGGAACCGAGGAACGTGGCGACGAAGCGCGTCTTCGGGTGCTCGTACACGTCGAGCGGGGCTCCGCTTTGCTCGACCTTGCCGTGATTCATCACCCAGAGCGTGTCGGCGAGCGTCATCGCCTCGACTTGATCGTGCGTCACGTAGACCGTGGTCGCGCCGAGGCGATCGTGAAGGCGCCGGATCTCGACGCGCACGTCCGCGCGCAATGCGGCATCGAGATTCGACAGCGGCTCGTCGAAGAGAAACATCTTCGGGCGTCGTGCGATCGCACGACCCATCGCGACGCGCTGGCGCTGGCCTCCCGAGAGCTCCTTGGGCAACCGATCGAGGAGCGCATCGAGGCCGAGCATCGCGGACACCTCGCGCACGCGCGACGCGATGTCGGCGCTCGCTGCACCGTGCATCTTCAGACCGAACGCGAGGTTGTCCCGCACGGTGAGGTGCGGATAAAGCGCGTAGCTCTGGAAGACCATCGCGACGTCGCGGTCGCGGGGTGGCAGCCGGGTCACGTCGCGGCCCGCGATGCGAATCGTCCCAGCGTCGACGGTTTCGAGCCCGGCGAGCGATCGGAGGAGCGTGCTCTTGCCGCAACCGCTCGATCCGACGAGCACGGCGAAGCCGCCATCCGGCACGACGAGATCGACGCCTCGCAGCACCGCTGTCTTGCCGAACGACTTCTCGAGACCCCGCGCTTCGCATCGCAGCGGCGCTTCCGTCTCTCCGCGCTCCACCTCTGCGAACCTACTTCCGGTTCTCCCCGAGGTCGAGAGCGGCGTTCCTGTCGCTCCGAAGGCGCGAGGCCTTATGCCGCGTGGCTGTGTGTGCGCTTGCGTGAGAGCGATGCGCAGACGTCGAGGACGCGCTCGGCAGCTTGGTGGAGGACGATCTTGCCGGCACGCGCGCCCATCTCGGCGATCTCTTCACGGGCGCGCATCGCCTCGAGAAGGCCACCGACCTCGTGCGCTTCGCACGCGTAACCTGCGCGAGCGTTGACGACGAAGTCTCGGTTCTGCTGCTCGTTCCCGGGAACCGCCCCGACGAGGATCATGGGGCGGCCGGCGGTGAGGGTCTCCGAGACGGTGAGCCCTCCCGCCTTCCCTACGACGACGTGAGCGTCCGCGACCCGCGCGGGCATGTCACGTTCGAATCCAATCACGCGGGCCGACGTGCCGGAAAGATCGGCGGTCAGCTGGTTGCGTAGCTCCTCGGAAGCTCCACAGACGACGGTGAGCTCCACGCCTGGCGTTGCGGCGCAGGAGCGGACGATGGCGCGCAGGGGTCCCACACCAAAGCCGCCGCTCGTCACGAGCACCCGCAGTGGCTCGTTGGGCGCTGGTTCGCAAACGGGGGCGATGTGCTCGAACGCGGGTCGTATGGGAATGCCCGTGCGGACGATGCGGTCAGGGTCGATGCCATGCTGCATCTCGAGCTCCCACGAAGGGAGCATCGAGGCGGTGCAGAACGCGTCGATGCCTCGCTCGGCCCAGACCGCGTGCGCACTGTAGTCCGTGACGACGGCGACGACGGGGATGTCGAGCAAACCTTTGCGACGTGCGCGCCCAAACACGACGAGCGGAATGTAGTGCGTCGCCACGATCACACGCGGGCGCAGCTCGGCGACTTCGGCGAGGAGCTTGCGAAAGACGACACGATCGAACGTGAGGCGCAGCGGCTCGAGCGCTCCGCCGCGCGAGTTCGACCCGTGGTACGCGCTCCCATAGAGATTCGGAGTCCGCGATGTGCTGTTGAGGTGCCAGGCGAGAATGGCCTCACCGACGACGCGGGGGCCGAGATCGAAGCTGTCGCGCGACTCCGTGGAGATGCCCCGCGTGGCTGCGGTCTCACAGAGTGCGAGCGCCGCTGCTTTGTGACCACCGCCTATGCGCGTGTAGACGGCGAGTAGGTCGCATTCTTTCGTAGTCATGTCCTCTACAAAGCAAACCGCGATCCGAGCACGTCCGATGTTGCTCGCGCGATGCGACGGATGGGCACCTCCCACGTAAACCCTTGGAGACACTCGTGCGACGCGCGCTTCGCGCCCACGTGACGCTGACGTGACGCGGCCATTCCTGGTCATTTCGACGCCCAGGCGCGAAGGCCTCGCGCCTTCGGAGCGACGAAAAGGCGTTAGCGACTCGTCCACTCCACGAGCGCGAACAAGAGCACGAAGCCGAGCAAGCTCAGCATGAGCACGACGAGGATGTCGAACGCACCGCGACGCGTGACGGGAGCTTTCGCCTCGGTGCCTTCGGCGATGGCCGTGTGCAAGAGGCGAAGGCGCTCGCGTCCTTCGCGCGCCGCACGAAGGAGAAGGAGCGTCTCGAGGAGCGATCCGAGCGCGAGCGCGCCGAGCGCGATGAGGCGACCGCGCCGCCTTCGTGCTGCCAGCGCTGCGTGTTTCGCATCGAAGCCGTCGAGCGCGACGAATCGCGGGAACGCTTGAGCGGAGACCTCGGCGAGCGCGGCTTCACACGGAGCGTCTGGGCCGACCCAGATGGGTAGAGCGCGAGCGGCTCCTACGATGTTCACGGCGCCTTCGGGCTCACCGGACACGACGACGAAGCTACGCCCCAGCGTCTCGAGATCGAGCATCGCTTCGGCGCGCGGTGGCTCACCCGTCAGCGTGAGGATCGTCGCGCTCGCGCGTCCGACGCCATCGTCGACCTCGACGTATGCAAGCGTGCGTGCGCTTGCCGAGGTGACCGTCAGGCGAACCGTCCCAGGCTCGGTCGTCAACGGCAGCGCCACGTGCATCGCTCCCGCCGCGATCGGCAACATGCCGTACCAGTCACCCTCGCGACCGAGATCGTCGCGTGCGTGGAGCGCGACACCGCCGAGGTGCCCGAGCGCGGTGATCTCGATGACACCGGTGGATGAGCACCTGGGATCGTGGCTCGCTGCGAACGGCGTGGTCACTTCGATGCCGAGATCGGGCGTCGCGTCGACGTGCACGTTGCGTGGCGCTTCACCCTGCGCCTCCGTCGTGACCCACACGCGGCCCGGCTGATTGGGAGCCAACGCGCCACCCAACACGGTGACGCGCATCCGCAGGTTACCCTCGGCGAGCGCGGGTCTGAGGATCGCGTGATCGATCGTCGTCGGGTGTGGGATTACCTTCGGCCAAGCGGCGCTACCTCGGGCGAGGACAGCCCCGCGGTCGTCTGTGACGTCGAGCTCGACGGGCTCGCCGTTCGAAAGCTCCGGAAAGTCGAGCGCAATCTCCGCAACTCCATCGACGTTGGTCGAGCCGTGGATGGTCCGCACAACACCGTGCGCTCGCGCCACGAACACGAACGCGGTGGGAGCCGCGCTCCGCATGTTGCCGTCGTCTTCTTGCGTGCGGAGCTGCCACGCTGCATGTCCGCCGTGACTGGGAAGCGGCGCACCGATGACGATGGCCGCGCGCATTGTTTCACCGGCGCCGATGCGCAGACCGATCGCGAGCGTCGCGATCGACAGCACGGCCACGACCGCGATCCACGTGCGCCCGGTCAACGCGTCACTCCCAACGAAGCTCGACGCCTTGTTGTGGTTTGTCCCACGACACGGGTGCTCCGCGAGGGACGCCAAGCGCATCGGGCGCCAAGAAGATGCCGCGTGCCCCTTCCGCCGCATGAACGACGACGCGCCCCGCGACTTGTTCGAGATCGACAAACGCGTCCTTCGTACCGTCGGCGCGAACGATTCGGACGCCATACGCACGGTCGTCCTCGGGACGCACGGAGCGGAACGTCACGCGCGTGGGATGAAGCGGCACCTCCGCCTGCGCGGCGCGCGCCACCACTTCGGCGATGTGATCGGCGACGAGCAGCCCTTCGTGCCCGCGGCCCGGTACGCGATCGTAACGCACGGAGTATGCGCGCTGGCGAAGCGCGGCGGCGAGCTCGTCGCTCTCGCGTACGTTCGACGTGCGGTCGGCGTCGCCGTGGATGAGCCACATGGGTACGTGCCGCGCGTTGTCGATGACGTCGATCGGGTTCACGCGGTGGGCAGCCTCGGGTGTCGGCAAGATCGATCGAACGTAGGACCCAAGGTCGAAGCGCGCATCGCCAAAGTAGCTCGTGATGAACGCAAACCGATCGGGGCGGTGAAGACCGATCGTACACGCGCCCTGGCCGCCCATCGACGCGCCCCAAATCGACACACGCCTCGGGTCGATGGCGAGAGCGCTCTCGGCTGCGTCGACGGCGCGCATCACCTCTTCCTCGGGAACCTTCGTGTAGAGCGAGTTGCCGAGGCCGTTCGGCATGAGCAGCACGACGTCGTGCGCGCGAGCGGCTTGGAGGAGCTCGGCGTACGTTGCGTAGGTCCACGTGTCGCCGTTCCACGGGTGAACGCCAACGAGGAGGGGCGCGGGCTTCGTCATGTCGTGCCCGGGCGGAACGTAGAGCACGGCGTGGCCACCTCCCCGTGCGCCTTCGCTGCTCGCGAAATCGAGGACGGAGATCCCATCACGGGTGTCGACGAGCAGGCCCGACCGAATGGGGTCGCCGCACGCGATGCGGCGCTCGTATTCGCTCACCGTGATGTCGATCGTGACCGTGTGGGGCGAGTCGCGACGCGCGAGACGGACAGCGAACGGCCCCGGTGGAGGTGCGTACGCCGTGCCGTCGATGGTGACGGCTCCGCGCCGGCCACAAGGAGGGATCTCCACTCCGAGGCGATCACCAGGCACGGTCGCGGTGACCGTGACTGCGCCAGGATCGAGCTTCGTCTTCGACAGCGCCGCCCACGCCAGGCGCTGCGTGCCCGTGGACGACGTGACGGCCACGTCCGTGATCTCGCCGCCTCGTATCGTCGCGTGAACGGGCGGGGCGGCGGTCGCGTCGCACGCGATCGCAAGCACGAGCCCGGCTGCGTACACCCGCGTCATCTCTTGCGAAGGTGCGCCGGGCGCGGGCCCAGCGCAAGCTCACTTGTAAGGAGGGCTCTCGAGGCCTACATCTGCGTCCGTGAACGTCGCGACGGCCAAACCCACCGTGCTCGCATCGAGCTTCGTGCGTGCCCGCATGGGCTCGCTCCTCGCCGTGTTGCCGCTCGGCGTGTGGACGGTGGTTCACCTCTGGAACAACCTCTCGGCATTCTCTGGGGCCGAGGCGTGGGAGAAGTCGGTCACGACGTACGCGCATCCGTTCGCGCAGCTCGTGACGGCCGTCGTCGTACTCTTGCCGCTCGTCTTGCACGCGGGTTGGGGCGTGGGCCGGTTGCTCACGTGGAGGCCCAACAACATCAGGTATCCGGCGTTCGCGAACCTGAAGCACACGCTGCAGCGCCTCTCGGCGATTGGGCTCTTGCTCTTTCTCGGGGCGCATCTCTGGCTCGCGATGCTTCGTCCACGCCTGGTGGAGGGGCACGCCGAGCCCTTCGCGGACATCGCGCACGAGATGCGCACGCACGGTCCGACGCTCGTCGTCTATCTGCTCGGCACGCTCGGGGCTGCGTATCACCTCGGTAACGGCATCTCGACGTTTGCGATGGGCTGGGGAATCGTGTCGAGCAAGCGCGGCCTTCGCCACGTGAACACGCTCGCTTGGGCAGCCTTCGTCGTTCTGCTCGTGATGTCGTGGGCCATCATCTACGCGCTCTATCGTTCGGGCGCCTGATGACCGAATCCCACCTGTTCGAGTGGCACCGTGTCGAGGGCGCGGTGCTCGTGCCGCTCGCGGTCGGCGCAGGGATCCTCTTTATGGGCCCCACGTGTGCGGCGCTTGCATTCGTCGCGTTCAAGCACAGTCCGCCGCTCGAGATTGCCTTTGGCATCATCGCCGGAGTGTGTGTCATCGTGGGTCCCACGTTCGCGATCCTGCGGCTCGCACGCTCTCTGCGAGAGGATGCGTCGCTCGCAGCACGGATGGACGGCGTCACCTTCGAACGAAACGGAAAGCAGCTCCACATGCCGTGGGACACCATCGAGCGCGTCGAGCTCGAGCCGCCGACCACGCTCGTCTTTCGCATGCGAGGTGCCGAGCCGTTCGTTCTCCACGAGAGCTTTGCGCTGATCGACACGAAGGAGCTGGCGAAGCGCCTCGAGGAGCTGCGACGCAAGGCATCGTTCGGGCTGCTCGACGCGAACCACCGCCCAGGAGCCGCGGAAGGAGCCAAGTGACGGTGCGCGTCCGTTCGCTCGAAGGCAATCGTCAGAAGCTCGATGGCGGCGCGATGTACGGCAACTGCCCTCGCGCGGTGTGGTCGAAATGGTCCCCACCCGACGCGGACAATCGCATCGAGCTCGCTTGCCGTGTGCTCTTGGTCGATGTTGCCGGGCTCCGCGTCCTCATCGAGACGGGCATCGGGGCGTTCTTCGATCCGGCGATGCGTGGGCGCTACGGCGTCGAGTCTTCCGAGCATGTGCTTCTGGGGTCGCTCGAGAAGCTCGGCCTCGGCCACGCGGACATCGACGTCGTCGTCTTGTCGCACCTTCACTTCGACCACGCGGGCGGGCTCCTCTCCGCATGGCGGGAGGGAGTCGAGAGCGAGCTCCTCTTTCCACGAGCACGCTACGTCGTCAGCCAAGCGGCCTTCGATCGCGCGCTCCATGCCCACGACCGTGATCGTGCGTCGTTCGTGCCACGGCTCGCGGAGCGCCTCGCGCAATCGGGTCGTCTCGACCTCGTGTCGGGCGAGCGGAGCACCGCGCTCCCCGATGACTTCACGTTCACGTACTCCGAAGGCCACACGCCGGGCCTCATGTTGACGACGGTACGGACGACACACGGCCCGATCACGTTCGCGTCCGATCTGATTCCGGGCGTGCCTTGGATCCACCTCCCCATCACGATGGGGTACGATCGCTTCCCCGAGCGGTTGATCGAGGAGAAGCGAGCTCTCCTCGAGCGCGTGATTGCGGACAAGGGGATGATCGCGTTCACGCACGATCCCGACGTCGCGGCTGCACGCGTCAGGCGTGATGACGCCGGCCGGTTCTCGACGGAAGGCGCATTGACCACACTTGATTGGATGTAGACTCCCGCGGATGCGGATGACGCTGCTGGCTGCTCTTGCGATCCTCGCGTGCGAGCCACCGAAGGCTCCCCCGGTCGAGAACGCGACGGTGACCGCGCCTTCGCACCCTGATTCGTGTCACGACGACATTCCCGATTGCGCTGCAGCCTGCGCGCTACGTGAGACCGCGCGGCATGACTTCATCGACTTCTTCGATCGGCGCTGCGCCTCCGTCATCCTCGGCAAGAATCCCGACAAGGTGGAGCCCCTTCAGCCAACGCCTTACGTGGCATCGGCATCGGCATCGGCATCGGCGTCGGGATCCGCTTTCCCGCCCGACGTGCGCGCTTCGCTCATGATGCAGCGCTCGTTCGACCCAGCGGCGGTGACTCGAACGGGGGGAGCCGAGCCGCCCGAATGCAAGGCCGCCCGCATCCTTCGTGCGTCCCGGCGCGACCGCGAGGCCGACATGATGGACGCCATGTGCATCGCGAAGGGTGGCGACGCAGGCACGTGAAGCGCTTCGCGACGGTCTTCTATCTGCTCGTGGCCGTGCTCGCGTCGGCGCCCGCGTGGATCGTGCGGTATCCGCCGCTCGAGGACTTGCCGTTTCACATCTCGACGCTGCGGCAGATCCACAGCTTCCACGACGCGCAGTACGGGTTCGACAAGGACTTCTTTCTCAACCTCGGCGGCACCCAGTACGCGCTCTACTACATCGTCGGCGACGTCATCGCGTACGTGCTCGGCGTGCGGTGGGCGACGATCGCGATGATGTGCATTTACCTCGGCGGCACTCCGCTCGCGCTGCGGCTGCTGCTTCGCGAGCTCGGCAAGGACGAACGGCTGTGCCTCTTCGTCGTGCCCCTGCTCGTCAATACGATGTTCATCATCGGGCTCTTGCCGTTCGTCTTCGGCATCCCGCTCATGTTCCTCGCATGGGCGCTGGCGCTGAGATGGTTTCACTCCGCGAATGCGCGGAAAGACTTGCGCCTCGGCATCGGGCTCGGTGTGTTGGCGATCGCACTCTTCTATGCGCACGTCTTCGCGTACGGCCTCTTCGGGGTCGGGTTTGCGGCCATGTTCCCGTGGGGGAGGCCGAAGAAGTATCTCGTCTTCGGGGCACCCGTCGTGCCGTCGCTTCTTTGCGTCGTGTGGTGGACGAAGGCATCGGCGCAAGGGCAGGAGTCATTCGGTGCGCTCGGCAAGAGCGGCGCCCACGCGCCATTCATCGACAACATCCGCAACGCCGCGCAGTGGACGTGCGACGTGTTTCGCGACTCCAGTGACGAGAAGACGTGGATCCTCCTCGCGCTCGCCGTGCTCGTCACGATTGGCCTGGGTCAAGGCGCACGTGAACGCGTGAAACCGGAGCTTCGTCGCTTCGTCGTCGTTCCGCTCCTGTGCACGGTTCTCTACTTCGCGACCGGCGACATGTTGGGTGACGTGTGGCTATTCTCTCAGCGCTTCCCCGTCCCCGCGCTAATGACCGCCATACCGTTCTTGCCGATGCGTCGCGGCTTGTCGGGATGTGTCGTCACCGCGCTCGCCATCGCGCTCGCGATCGGGTCGACGGTCAACGTGTGCAGCCACTTCATTCGCTTCCAGCTCGAGGAAGTCGGCGACATCGACGATGCCATCGCGAAGATGGCGCCCGCCAAACACGTCGCTGCGCTCATCTACGACCGTGGATCGAACGTCGTGAACATGTCACCGTTCTTGCACTTTGGGTCGTACTACCAGGCCGACAAGGGTGGCATCATCCAGTTCTCGAACGACGGCGCGCTCTACTGGCCCGTTCGATTCAAGGAAGGGCACTACCCACCCCCGGGCAAGCGCCCGCGTCTACGCTGGGAGTGGACGCCCGAACAGGTGCCGATTGCCGAGCTCTATCCTTATTACGACTACGTCCTCGTTCGCGGTAACGGGTTTCAGCCGCCGCACGGCAGCTTCCACCTGATCTTCCGTGGCGACCGCTGGACCGTGTGGCAGCGCGACTGACTCCGAAAGTAGCCCACGTGTGGCAGCAAGCGTAGGATGAGCATTTCATGCGTTTGGGGTCGACTGCATGGTTGGGGCTGCTGCTGCTCTGCGCATCGCCACACGCGTGGGCCATCGACGACGTACGCGTGCACGCGGCGCTCGGCGTCGCCCATGCCTTAGGAGATCCCCAAGAATCGGAGTTTGGATTCGGCGGGCAGGCTGCGATAGCCGTCGAGCTTCCCATCGCAAAGCCCATTGGGCTCCAGGCGGAGCTCCTCACCACGGTGCTCGCACCTGGGTCGCCGCCCACCGATCCATCCATCGCGACGAAGACCACCGGCGTTGGATTCGGCGCCATGCTCGGGGCCCGCGTGCGGCCCTTTGCGGGCCATCCCGGAGGGCTCTGGTTCGACGTGAACGGGGGGGTCGCACCCACGGGTGACGTCGTTCGTCCGAGCTTCGATGCCCACATCGGGTGGGACTTTCGCGTCAGCGGGCGCTTCGATCTCGGACCGTACGCGGGGTATACGCAAATCTTCCAGCTCGGTACGGGGCTCCAACCGCAAGACGCGCACATCCTCGCGTTCGGCGTCTCGCTCGGCATCGGCGCGACAACCGTACGCGGCGATAAGGACGGCGATGGCGTCTTCGACGACGAAGACGCATGCCCCGACGTTCCCGGACGGCGCACGAACGATCCGAAGACGAACGGTTGCCCGCGCACCGACCGTGATCATGACGGAGTGTTCGACGACGAGGACGCCTGCCCCGACACGCCCGGGCGACGCACCGACGATCCGAAGACGAACGGCTGCCCGCGCACCGACCGCGACGGCGATACCGTATTCGACGACGAGGACGCATGCCCCGACGTGAAGGGCGTGCGCACCGACGACCCGAAAACGAACGGCTGCCCTCCCCCCGATCGCGACAACGACGGGATCCCCGACGCCAGCGACGCATGCCCCGACCTGCCCGGCATCGCGACCAATGATCCGAAGACGAACGGTTGCCCGCTCTCGACGGGTCCCGCGCGAATCGAGGGCGACCAGATCGTCGTCGAGGACATCATTCACTTCGACACCGACGACTCTCGCGTCCACCACGCGAGCTGGCCCCTCGTGAAGAAGGTCGCCGACGTGATTCGCGCCAACCCGGACATCCTCGAGGTGCACATCCTCGGGCACGCCGACAAGACCGGCACCGAGGAGCACAACCGTCTTCTGTCGAAGGCCCGAGCGGAAGCCGTGCGACGGCTTCTCGTGATGTTCGGTGTTGAAGAATCCCGGCTCACGACCGAAGCGTTCGGCGCCAGCAAGCCGCGCGCACAATCGCTCAGCGAAAACCGACGCGTCGAGTTCATCATCACGAAGACCCGCCCAGCAGTGGGGACACCATGAGGTGGCTCCTTGCTCTTGGCTTCGCACCGCTCGTGCTCTTTGCTGCCTGCGGCCGGGACAACGCACTCGTCGATGGCGAGTGCGCCGCGGGTTACACGTTGGTCGGAAACTCGTGCATCCAGCAGTCGGACTCGAACCCCATCGGCGACGGCCAGCAAAACGACGGGGTGAATGGCGACGGCACGGTCGAAGGCGACACGTCGAGCGATGGCACGAGCGGCGATGTGATCCAAGGCGATGCCATCTCGTGTGACGACGGCCTGACGCTGTGCAACGGGACGTGCGTCGACACGACCACCGATCCGTTCAACTGTGGAGGGTGCGGCAACGTCTGCCCGTCGCTGCTCTGCTCGAACAGCCTGTGTGTCGGAGCCGTACCTGGCAGCATGGTCGTCATCGGGCACGACTACGACATCTCCTATAGTGCGGCCCAGGCGAAGGTGCTCGCCAACGCCCTCCTTCTTTCTGCGTCGACGAGCTTGCGCGTGCGATCGTACGAGCAGTACTCGGCGTCTGCGGCGGTGACGAACGTGAAGTCGATCTTGACGGCGGCAGCGATGGGCGCCAGCCGCACGATCACCTATACGATCGCGACGATGCCGAGCGACGTGAGCCCGGGAATGACCGCGCTCAACACCGACGTCCTCGTCATCTACGATCAGGTCGGGGCGCCGACGAGCACGCTCGCCACGATCGGCTCCGGCTGGTCTTCGACCATCGCTAGCTTCACCCACGTCGGAGGCATCGTCATCGCGCTCGATGGCCGAGGGGGCTCGTTCCCGCAAATGCCGGCGCTCATCCAAGCGGCGGGTATCCTGAACGTGACCGCGGACACGAGTGTCGCGCAGAGCACGCCGCTCGATGTCGTGGCCCCGTCGGACGCCGTGGGCCTCGGGGTCGTGAGCCCTTATGGAGCAGGGAAGCAGTCCGTTTTCTTCGCATGCAGCGAGCCAGACAGCCCACCCGTCACGTACGTTGTGGAAGATCCCGCGAGTGACGCGGGACCGACGCAGCCCGTTGTCGTCCACAAAGTCGCGCCCTGAGCAACGCGGCGAGGCCCCAGACCCAGCCCGAAGGGTACTCAGGTGACGCTCCGGTCGGCGCGACCGAGCAGCCGCCGCCACCGTGACTCGCGTGGCTCGCGATCTGCGCTTCGATGGCGTCGTGCCCGAGGTCGACGCGCTCGAACAGGTCGATGGGCTCCGCCTCGTTGATCCCTTGCTCGACCGTGTCGGTGTCGACGATGGCGACGACCATGCGCGGCGCGGGCCCATCGATCTCGATCGGGCCGCCCGAGTCTCCGTCCTCGGAAAGGTCTGGCTGCGCTTCGTAGTGAAACGGAAACCCTAACGCAGTGGCAGGGCCGAGGATCGTCACCGGCGCGCTGACGTAGTCGTTGGTATTGATGGTCCCGTCGAGTGTGCGTCCGATGTCGATGACGGTCGTCCCATTCGCGACCGCCGTTGCTGCAAGCGTCGGGTAGACGTCGATGACGATGGGTGCATCGAGAAAGACGAGCAGCGTGTCCGACGACGTCATCTCGTCGTCGTTGTACGTCGTCCAGTCACTCGACGCGGTCGACGTCTGACCGTTCGCGTTCGGGGCAGTGACGGAATACGACGACGAGAGCGATCGACAGTGCCCCGCCGACAGGACGACCGTGGGCGTCAGCAGCACGCCCGAGCAAGGAAGAAACCCGCTCGCCGTGACATAGACGGCTTCCGGATAGTTCGTCGCAGGCGTCCCGTTCATGATCGCGGCCGACTGCGTTCCTGCGTCGTGGTCAGCGCAAGCGCTCGCGATCAGAGCGAGCCCGCACCAACTCGAGACGCGACCCATCGCAGACATGGTATCTCACCTCCGTGGATCTGCGGGCTCTCGCCGCCTACAAGAGGTGGCTCGTTCTCATCGTGCCCGCGATTGCCGTGTGCGAGCTCGTGCTCCACTTCCACCAGGTGACGTCGGTCGTGTCGGACAACGATTGGAACACTGCCAAGGTGGAGGTGCAGAAGCGCGCCAAGCCGGAGGATCTCGTCGTCTTTGCCCCGCAATGGGTCGACCCCATTGGTCGTGAGCACTTCGGCGACGCCATCAGCACGCTCGAACGCGAAGCGTATCCGGACGTCACACGCTTCCCACGCGCCATCGAGGTGTCGATTCGAGGCGAGCACACGAAGGACCTCGAAGGCTGGCACGAGGTGGAGCGCACGAAGGCAGGCGCCATCACGATCACGACGCTGTCGAACCCGTCACCCGTCGCGATTCACGACGACCTCTTGCGCCACGTGGGCAAACCCGATCTCCGCGTGAGCTTCGTCGACGGATCGGGCGAGCGCGACTGCCCTTACGGTCGCAATGGCGTTCAGAGCGGCAACCTTGGATTCGGCCCGGCCGTTCCTGCCATGCGTTACCAGTGCCCGGCCGCGTTCGCCGGCATCTCGATCATGGCTGACCTCGATTACCGTCCGCGGCGCTGCATCTTCGCACCTGCGCAAGGCCCCGGCACCACCGTGCGACTTCACTTTGCCGGCCTCGCGTTCGGCCGTGTGCTCCATGGTCACCATGGCATCTACGTCGAGGCCGAGCGTGATCAAAAGGGCGCCCCCGTCGCCGTAACTTTCCGCTCTGGCGACACGAGCATCGGCAAGATCGTTCATCGCGACGGGGAGGGCTGGAAAGGCTTCGATCTCGACACGTCGGATCTCGATGGCAAAACCGCCGAGCTCTTCGTCGAGATCACCTCGAGCTCCCGCGACCGCCGCATGTACTGCTTCGAAGCTGACACGCGTTAAGATCGTTGACGACAGCACGAACCGCGCTAGATCGCCGGCGGTGCGGTGGGTCTTTGCGTCGAGCGTGGCTGCGGCCTTGGGGATCGCGTGCAGCAGTGCGCCACAGGCCCCAACCTACCCGACGGAATCGTGCGAGCTGACGCTCTGGTACCAGCCGACGAGCGCGCTCTCGCGCGTGGAGGTCGTCACGAGCTGGGAGAGCTGGCAGACGGGTCTTCACGTGCTCGACAAGGCCCAAGACGGCTGGCTCGCGACGCGCATCACGCCTCCGCCCGGCGAAGAGGAGTACGCCTTCATCGACGACGGCGTGTGGGTTCCGGATCCGTTGGTCGGGACGACGGCGTTTTACGATGGCACCGAGGTCACGCTCCTATTCGAGCAAGACTGCTCTCAGCCGTCACTTCGGATCGATTCGCCGTCATCGCTCACGTTCACCGCTGCCAGCGGCGGCGTCGCCGCCAGAGACCAAGACCTGACGAAGCTCGACCCCGCGTCGATTCAGATCGCGAGCGACGTCACGAGCACGGTTTCGACTGACGCAGGCGGAGGCATCGCCATCACGTGGGGCGCCATCAGCGAGGGCAAACATCTCGCGATGGTCACGGCGAGTGATCTCCGTGGTCGCGCGACCCCACCCGCGCGCATCACGCTCTGGAGCGACGAGACCACATGGGATTGGCGCGATGCGCTCATCTATCAAGTCGTCGTGGATCGCTACCGCGACACGAGTGGAGCGCTCACCGAGCCGAATCCGCCCTCCGATTGGGCGGGCGGCACGCTCGCGGGCCTGACGCAAAATCTCGACGTCATCGCGGGGCTCGGCTTCAACGCGCTCTGGGTGTCACCGCTCTATCAAAACCCGCTCGGCTTGTGGCCGGGGACCGACGGGCACGAGTACAGCGGCTACCACGGGTACTGGCCGATGGCGTCGCGCGCGATCGACCCGCACTTCGGCACCGATCAGGATGTCGTGACGTTCGTGGCCGCGGCCCATGCGCGTGGCATGCGCGTCATCTTCGACGTGGTGCCGCACCACGTTCACCAACAGGACCCTTACGTGGTGCAGAACCCCGGTGCTCCGTGGTTCAGCGATTGGGGCGGGAGCTGCGTCTGCGGCATCGGCACGTGCGATTGGACCGATCACGAGCAAGATTGCTGGTTCGCGTCGTATTTGCCCACCTTCGATTGGGAGGACATCAACGTCGCGGACTCGCTCACGAGCGACGTCGCGTGGTGGATCGATCACTACGACGGTGACGGCCTTCGCATCGATGCCGTACCGATGATGCCGCGGGCCGCCAACCGTCGCATCGTCGACATCGTACGACGCAGCTTCGATCACCCGGGGCAGCGCACGTACATCGTCGGGGAGAACTTCGTGGGCCCGGGCGCTTACGATCTGCTCCGCTACGAGCTCGGCCCCTTCGGTCTCGACGGCGAGTTCGACTTCCCGACGATGTGGGTGCTACGCGCGTCGATTGCACAAGAGACAGGCCTCATGAGCGACATCGACGCCAACGAGAAAATCGCGGAGGCATCGTGGGCCGGCTCTGGCGCCGTCATGTCCCGCATCATCGGCAATCACGACGTCACCCGCTTCTCTTCGGTGAGCGCCGGGGATGACAGCGGCGACGGGTTCACGCCCGCACCGCAGTCGACGGACCCGCTCGTCTACGCAAAGCAGCAGATGGCGCTCACGATCGCGTACACGCTGCCGGGCGCAACAGTCGTCTACTACGGTGACGAGGTAGCGCTGGCTGGCCGCGAAGACCCCGATTCGCGTCGCGTGCTCCCCGGTGACGACGCGCTCATCCCGCTGCAAGTCACGACCCGCACGTTCACGCAGACCCTCGGCAAGACGCGCACGTGCTCGGACGCGCTTCGTAGGGGAACGTACCGCTCGCTCGTGGCCGACGCGGAAGTGCTCGCCTACGCGCGTGAAGACACGGCCGCACCCGACAGCGCGATCGTGGTCATCGCGCGTAACCCGCTCGCGCCCATCACGCTGCCCATGCAGGGGATGACTCAAGGCACGTGGGTCGACGCGCTCGGAAGCGGCCTGACGTTCGACGCGTCGTCGCCCGATTTCGTCATGCCCAATCACTCCACAGCAATCTTCGTCCCTCAATCGAGCGGGTGTGTACATTGACGTCCGTGCGGCTCGCAGCGGTCCCTTTCTTGTTCGTTCTTGCGTGCGGCAACGACACGACGCAGCCGCCCGACTTCGGGTACCCACCCGACGCGAACCTCTTCGACCCGGGCGATGGCGGCAACGGGAGCGGCTACGAGACGAGCACGGCGCCGGCCTTCATCTGCCCGCCGGGCCTCCAGAGCTGCGCGCAGGACTTCTCGATCCCGTTCAACAACGAGACGAGCGTCGAGCTCTGCGGTGACTGGGGAGGCCCCGGGACGTGGTTGAACGGCGCGCCGATGACACACCAGGGGTCGAACTGGGTCGTCACCATCGACATCCCTTACAACACCCCTGTTCAATACAAGTACCTCGAGGACGGCACGAACTGGGTGCTCGACCCGACGCAGCCCACGACCGGCGACGGCAACGGCAACACGAACAACCTCCTCGCACCGGTCACGTGCAACCCCACGCTCTGCGAGACCCCGCCCGACCCGCCGCCTGGCGTCTTCGATTGGCGGTCGGCGGTCATCTACTTCGTCTTCGTGGATCGCTTCTACAACGGCAACACCGGCAACGACTGCAACGTGAGCGGCACGTCGGTCGTCGGCACGGCGTCGGGCAACTACGAGGGCGGTGACTGGGTCGGAGTGACGCAAAAGATCAACGCGAGCTACTTCGAAGATCTCGGCGTCAACACGCTGTGGATCACGGTGCCGGTCAAGAACGCCGATACGGATGCTTATGAGGGCACCGCTGGCGACGATCACTACTACTCCGCCTATCACGGGTATTGGCCGTATGACCTGACCGCGTACGAGCCGTGCTTCGGGACAGAGGCCGAGCTCCAAGCGCTCGTCACGGCGGCGCACACCCACAATCTCAAGGTGCTCTTGGACTTCGGGATGGTTCAGGTCACGATCGACAGCCCCACGTACATCAACAACACGTCTTGGTTTTGGCCCAACTCGTACATGGGTGGTGACTGCATCTGCGGGGGTAACTGCGACTGGAACGCTCAGGGGCTCCAGTGCTGGTTCGCGAGCTACCTCCCACACTGGAACTACACGGTACCCGCGGCTCGCAACTACTCGGTGAACGCTGCAGTCAGCCTGGCGCAAGCGACCGGCTGCGACGGGTTTCGTCTCGATGCGATCAAGCAGGTCGATCCGAGCTGGCTCCTCCAGCTTCGCACGAGCGTGCAGTCGACGATCGTGGCCCCCGAGACGCCGCAACAGCGCTTCTACCTCGTCGGGGAGACGTACGACTTCTACGATACGGTCTACATCGATTCGTTCGTCGATCCCGCGACCAAGCTCGACGGCCAATTCGACTTCCCCGCGCGTCGCAACCTCGTCGACACGATGCTCCTCGAGAACGAGTCGATGAGCGACCTCGCGGACTTCTACGCTGGCAACGACTTTTACTACGGCGTCAACGCGGTCATGAGCCCCTTCCTCGGCAATCACGACTTGCCGCGCATCGTTCACTACGCCCAGAGCCCGCCGCTCTTTACCGATCAGGCCGACGACGGAAAAGAGCTCACCTGGGCGACGAACACACAACCGACGCTCCCGACGGACCAGCCCACGTTCGACAAGCTCGCCAACGCGTTCGCCGTGCTCCTGACGAGCCAGGGCGCGCCGCTCATCTACTACGGAGACGAATACGGAATGCCCGGGGCGGGCGATCCCGACAACCGCCGCTTCATGCAGTGGAGCGGCTACTCGACGGGGCAGCAGTACCTCTACAACCGCATCAAGACGATGCTCGCGATCCGCAAGCAGCACACCGCACTCTACAAAGGCTTTCGCACGACGATCAGTTCCTCGAACGACACGTGGCTCTACCTGCAGGAGACGCCGGAAGACCAGGTCTACGTGGGGATCAACCGCGGCGACACCGCTGCCCAGTTTACCGGCCTCCCGAGCACGCCGCTGACCGAGCTCATTACCAACACGCCCGTGACCGGCCCGACGGCGACGCTTCAACCGCGTCAAGCGGGTATTTGGGTCGCTCAGTAGCTGCCGTTGGACCCGAAGCGGCTTGCCCCATTCTTCGCGCTGACCGCGCTCTTTCACGCGGCATCGGTCGCTTCTCGCTTCGACGTGGTCGCGGCGAGCATCCCGGCTGACGTCGCGGCGGCGATCATCTTCGCGCAGCTCCCGCTGCTTCTGGTCGAGGGCTACTTCGAGGGTCTCCTCGATTACGGATCGGGCGTCGGGCCCATATGGATGCGCATCAAGTCGCGCCCGGTGAAGATCTCGTTCACGTTTGCGTTCTTGTTCCTCGTCATCGTCATCATGCAGACGTGGAAGATCTCCCTCGGTCCGATCGATCCGACGCCGCCGAAGGAATGGCCGACGATGCAGCGAACGGGCTGGTTCGCGATGTTCAGCGCGGGCATGTTCTTCCCGAACTACCTCGCCGCAGCGGGTACGCTGATCCCGGCGCTCCGCACGATCACGACCCCCTTGCGTAAGCTCCCGGCTCCGTTGGCCGTGGTCATCGCGAGCCTCGTGGGGGTCGGTGCGGGCTACGGGCTGGTCGTCGCGCTCGGTTCATCGGATGTGGGTGGCACCCTTTCAGGCGCAGCGGCGTTTTGGCAGTCGCTCCACACGAGCCCAGAGCTCGCGCTCCCGATCGCGCTCGCGATGGTTTGGGTTCCCATCCTCGTCGGCCTCGTGACGACGCGAAAGGGCCCGAAAGAGGAATGACGGCCGCAGACGACTGACGCTTGTAAGCTGCTCGTCTGTGGCGATCGACCGTCGCGGCAAAGGCGCGGAGCAAGACAAGAGACTGACCGCGTGGGCGCTTTCGCGGCGCTTTCATCTCGCCCCGTCGCCTGTCGACGCACCATCCGCTGCGCCGCTCCGTAACGGTGACCGCCTCGAGCTCGCGTGGGACGGACACCGCGTCCTCGCGTGTAGGGCAGGGGACGACATCAGGCTCTTCTCGGCTGACGCCCGCGAGTGGACGAAGGCTTTCTCACCGGTCGTGCTCGCGCTTCGGAAGCTCGGTTGCAACGACATCGTGCTCGACGGGTTCCTGTGCGCGCTCGACGAGCACGGGGTGCCGTCGTTCGACGCGCTGCGCGAGCACGTGCAGAAGCCCAAAGGTGGGCGGATCGTCTTCGCCGTATGGGACGTGCTGTTTCTCGATGGCGTGGACGTGTGCGCGCAGCCGCTCTCCGAGCGCGCGGCCTTGCTCGCGAAGACGTGCGCCGGTGCGCGGGAGCCGATCGTCCTCTCTGAGAAGCTCGACGGAGCGCCTTCGACTGTCTTGCGCTCGCTCGACACGATGCACGTGCGAGGGTACGTCGTGCGTGGCGAGAGCTCGACCTATCCACCCGCAGCTGGTGCACCTTGGACGTCGACGGGGTCGCACGGTCCGATCGCGTGGGAGCGCAGTCTCTCAGCCCCACCAACGGTCACGAACCGCGACAAGGTCCTCTACCCGCGCGACGGCCTGACGAAGGCGGACATCGCCGCGTATTACGCCGACGTCGCCGAGCCGCTCCTCCGGATCATGCGCGACAGGCCAGTCGTGTGTCAGCGGTGGCCCGACGGCATCGACGACTTCACGTGGTTTCAGCACCGCATGCCGCCACGCGCGCCGGACTACCTGCGCGCGGTGTGGATCGAGGGCAACCGACGCGTCGTCATCGAAACGGCCGAAGGGCTGCAGTGGATGGTCAATCAAGCGGCCCTCACCTTCCACGGGTGGACGAGTCGCGTGGCGTCACTGCAAAGCCCAGATTGGGTGATCCTCGACCTCGATCCGGGCGACGCCACGCGATGGGAGACCGTGATCGACGTCGCGCTCGCCATCCGCAAGCTCCTCGAGATGCTCGAGCTTCCGAGCGTCGTGAAGACGAGCGGGCAGAAGGGCCTCCACATCCTCGTACCCATCGCACCCGGCCACACGACGGCCCAGACGCACGAGCTCGCCATGCGCATGGCGATGCTCGTCGCTCGCCTCTATCCAGCCGACGTCTCGCTCGAGGCCCAGACCGAAGCCCGCAAGGGGCGCCTCTACCTCGACCACCTACAGAGCTTCACCGGCAAGAGTCTGGTGCTTCCGTATTCCCTGCGGGCCGTTGACGGGGCTCCGGCCTCGGCGCCCATCACGTGGAGCGAGGTCGGGCCGACGCTCACGCCCCGTACGTTCTCGCTCCGCACGATGCGCGCACGCCTCGATCGCATGGGAGACCTCGCGGTGCCCCTCACGTCGGGCACGATACGTCTCGGACCTGCGCTGGCCCGGCTGTCGTCGCGATCGTGATCAGTACCCGATGCGCGGGGGCGGGGGATCGGGGAGATGAATCCCAAGACAAAGCCGATCAAGGTCGCAATGACTACGGCGTACGGTTGGTCCGTGAACGCATATATCACCGTTCCGAGGATCGACCCGACCACGGCGCCGAGCCCACCGACGGACGTCGCGCGGACGACTTTCCGCGCGCGTAGCGCGTCCCGCGCCGCATACACTTCATGCTCCAGCGCGCGCATCTCGCGTTTCATCTCCTCGGCCTCTCGCGAAGGCGCGTCTTCATGGGTCGGGACGGTCGTGCAACGACATTCGAGCATGATTCCGCGCTCATTGCGCGAAGCGCTCGGCGATCGTCGCCATCCGCGCGTCGAGCATCGTGCCAAGCTCGCGGGCGAGCGCGTGCATCCCGCGTCCGCGTAAGAGCGATTCGGCGACGCGGATCGCCCACCACGTTTGGAGCTCGTCGTGCGGGACGTCGCGATACGACCGCATGAGCTCGCGCGTCGCTTCCGCCGCCGCTTCGTCCGTTCCGGTCGCGGCCAGGCACGCGGCGCGCTGCGCGCGCACCTCCGTGCCGTGCCACCGATCCTTTCGCATCGAGGTCGCAGCGAGCCACGCGTCGACGAACGGCAACGCGTCCGCGAACCTGCCCTGCACCAATGCCGAAAGTGCTCCGAAGCTCGGCGCGATGTCGATGAGGTCGCGCCTCGTCGCCCCTTTGATGCTCGAGTGAACGCGGTCGATCGCGCGCGCAGCCTCCTCGACGTCGCCGTTCAACATCAAGAGCGCCCCGAGCGTCGCGACGATGGCGACGAAGTTGGACGCGTCCGTAAAGTCGACTTGTCTCTCCGCATCGCGCTGGTGCGCGATCGCGCCCGCGAGATCGCCGCGCAGCGACGCGAGCTCGGCGAGCCGGTGATGACTGCGGGTGGTGATGAACGGGTGACCACCCGCCGGTAAGGTCGCGAGCATCGCCAGCAACTGCTCCGTGTCGCGCAGGCGATCGAGATAAAAGAGCGTGGAAGACTCGTTGATGATGACGCGGGCTACGAGAAAGCTCTCGCCGTGACGTTCGAAGATCGCGCGCGCGTGTCGATATCTCGCGAGCGCCGCCTCGTACTCGAGCGCGTAATAGAGACGCACACCTTTTGCGTGGTGGATGTGACCCCACGCGACCGCGTCGGGTGGCGCAGCGTCTTCCTCGGCGTTGCGCTCGAGCTCGGCGATTGCTGCATCGGCCTCGACCGTGGCGTTGCAGTGGGCGTACGCGCTGATGACCTGATGCGCCACGACGGCGGCGTCCACGAGCGCGCCGGCCCGCCGATGAAGACGCATCGCGCGCAGGCCCATCTCCGGCCGAATCGATCCATACGTTCGACCGAGCGCGATCGCGGTTACGTGCGCGATGTCGGCCGCGTCGGGGCTGCCATCCACGCGCTCGAACAACGCTTCGGCGAAAAGCTGATGATCGAATCGATAGACCTCCGGCCCGATGACGCGGAGCATGCCGACCATTAGCGCGCGGTCGAGCACGACGTCGACGTCGTCGCAACAGCACACCAGCGCGCGACGCTCGAAGTGGACGCCGAGGAGCGCGGCGTGCATCAGTACGCGCTCGGCGTGAGGCGCGCGCTCGCCGAACGACGCGAGCAGCCCGTCGAGACGCCGCGCGATGACGCCGCGCACACCGCCCGCGAGCGCGTCGAGTGACACGTCGGCGCGAGGCACGAACCCGTCCTCCGTCTCCACGAGGAGCCCTTGGTCGCTCCAGTCGCGCGCGGCTTCGACGATGACGAGCGTCGGATCGTGAAGGCGCGACGCGAGCTCGTCGGCGGTGGGCTTCGCGATCGAAGCCACCGACTGCAAGAGCTCGGAGCGCTCGGCATCCGCGAGTGGCGCGAGCGTTCGCACACGCGCGCGTGGATGCTCCGACACGCGAAACACCCAGCCTCGCACGCGCGGATGATCCGCGGTGCCGCTTCGCATCGTCGCCACGACGAGGACGCGCGCCGACGTGTCGAGCAGACGCGTCACGAGCGGTAACGCGCCGTCGCGAGACCACCCCACGTCGTCGAGCCACAAGTACGTCGGTCGAATGCTCGACGCCACGCAAAGTGCGCTCGCCGCGAGCGCCGCCGCGCGGTCGGCGTCGATCGGATGTGCATCGGGCGAGAGCCATTGATGAAGCTCGCCCGCGAGGTCCTTCGCGTCGCCAAGCGCGGCGCCGAGCCACTGCCAACGGCTCGCCAGCGTATCCTCGAGCCTCGCGTTCAGCTGTGGCGCGCCGAGCAAGCGACGCAGACACTCGCGCAGATCGACGTTCGCGCCACCACCGCTCTCGTCGAAGCTCGCCGCGGCGCCGAGCATCGTGCCTTGGCGTTCGACCATCGCGAAGCCGTGACGCGCGATCCGACTCTTGCCTTCGCCGGCGCGACCAATGAGGACAACAGCGCGCGGTCCGTCGCCTTCGGAAGCTTCACGAGCGCATGTCGTCAAGAGCTCGATGTGGTCGCGGCGACCCACGAGCGGCACCGGACGCAAACGCCGCATCGTCGCCTCGAGCGGCGCGGATGAAGCCCCGATCGTCAGGTGCGACTCGGCGAGCGCGTGAAGCGAGGGCGCAGAGGTCGCGACCGTCGCCTCGACGATGGTCGCGTGCTCGGAAATCGGCGCTCGCGATCCCGAGTCCGTCACGCGCTTGGCGATCATCGCGAGCTCGCGCCTCACCTGCGCAGCGAACCGCGGCCTTTGCCGTGGATCGCGCCGTAGGAGCGCGTCGAGAAGCGCCGCGAGCTCGGACGGCGCGTGGACACCATTGCGGGCGACGAACGGATGGGGCGGAGAGACTTTTCGCTCGAGCACTTGTTGAAACGTCTCGCGCGGCATCGCCGGCCCGAGCATGTCGCGCAGCATCACACCGATCGCGTATAAATCCGTCGGCGGCCCAATTTCGTCGGGCGCGAAGAGCTGCTCGGGAGACATGTAATGCGGCGTGCCAGTGACGCCGCGTTCGCCCGATCGCCTCAGCGGATCGATGACCCGTGCGATCCCGAAGTCGGTGATCTTGACGCGGCCCGTCATGTCGAGCAGCACGTTCGCGGGCTTTAGATCGCCGTGCACCACGCCTTGCGCGTGCGCCGCGGCGAGAGCGTCGAGCATCTCGTCGCACACGCGGAAAATCGACGCGATCGTCGGTGTGCGCCGAACCCATCGACCGAGGTGCGAGCCGTCGACGAGCTCCATCACGAGAAAGAGCGAGCCGTCGCGATCGCGACCGACGTCGATGAGCTCGACGACGTTGGGATGCGAAAGTTGCACGACCACCGCAGCCTCGTCGAGGAGCAGGCGCTGTGTCGCTGCACTGACCTTCTCCGCGAGCAGCATCTTGATCGCCACGCGCTTACCTGTTCGCGTATGCACACCTTCGACCACGCGTCCCACGCCGCCCGCGCCGAGCTCGCGCGCGATCGCGTAGTCCCCGACAAACGAGGTGTCGACGCCGGCGCTCACGAGGGCGAGCTTACCGCAGTGATCGCCTGCGCGTTCTCGTCAGGCGTGGTGCTCGAGCTCGCGGCGGCGCTGCCTTGCCTTCATCTCCGGCGACTCGGCGACCGCCATCCCGACGAGGCGCGTCCCCTCGAGGAAGTGCTTGAGCCCCATGCGAACGAGCTCGGGATGGGAAGTCCCCACGTTCGGGAAGCCGCTCTTCGTCTGCTCGACCTTGCCCCAGTTCGCGAAGAGCCGCCCCCAGTCGCTCTCGAGCGCCTGCTGGATGCGGGCCTTACCGTACATCGGGTACCAGAACATGTCGTGGTAGGTGACGCTCGCCACGTACGCCCACGGCGCGAGCCAGGTCTTCAACGACCACTCGATCGGCTTCTTCAGCGGCCCCCAATAGATGCGGTGTTGATTGCGTGAGGCGAAGGTCATGTTCTTGAACGGCCCTTCGAAGTGCCAATTCTCTTTGGCCGCATCTTCGTCGCCGACGATCTCGATGTCGCGGACGTCGCCGCAGCCGAGGCCCTGCTCGTGCGCCAGGCGGATGTACTTGCAGTCGCTCATGGGGTCGAACCCCATGAGCTTCGCGGCGACCGCGTCGATGGCGACCTGATCCGCGCTCGCGAGAACCACGTTCTTGACGTGGGGAATCATGCAACGCGGGCCAGGCCCGTCGCCCACGAACGTGCCATCCATGACGGCGAAGAGGCCGCGATGAATCTTCTTCTGAATCATCAAGAGGTCCACCAGCGTCTCGTGGATGACGGAGTGCGTCCAATGGCGGTGCTCGTTCAAGAGGCCGCCAAACGCGTTCTTCATCGCCCCCGTGGTCGTCGTGAAGATGTGCGTCTTGACCGTCGGGAGGTGGATGATGTTCTCACCGATGAAGCGCTTGGGAATCGAGAACCCTTTCGGGTAGACGTCGTTCAAGCACAGGAACTTCTTCGTGAGATCGCCCACGGCGTCGCGTACGTCGATCCACTCCTCACCCTCGTAGAGGTGCACGTTGCGCAGGCCGTGGGCCTCGACCACGTCGATCTGCTTGTTCTCGCGCTCGCCGAGGTGGGCGTCGATGACGACGGTGCGGTTGTGGCACGCGTGGATGAGGTCGCTCTTGTAGCCGTCGGCCTTCATCGCGCCGATGACGCCCTCGAGTTGCCACGGCGTTGTCGACGACGCCGGGTAGAAGAAGTGCCACGAGATGTTGACCTTTAGCCCCGTGTCGGCGTCTTTCGCGATCACGTCGCGGTAACCTGCGAGGTTCATCACGCGGTGGTAATCGGCAAGCACCGTCTCGGGCTTGGTGCGAACAATGGCGACTTTCGACTTGGGCATGACGCGGTGCGTTTACCTCGAATCGAGCGTTAACGCCAACCGCCGACCCAACCTATCGTCAGCTCAGCACGCACTTCGCGCTCGAGGCAACTTCGACGGCCCGCGTGAACGTCGGCAGACGTGGGTACCTTACCGCCATCAACACGATCGCCGCGAGAAAGAAGCCCACGGCCACCTTCGTGCTCGCGCCCATGAAGCCGAGCATCAAGCCAAAGAGCCCAATCGCTTCGCAGAGCGCCATGCCGACGATGAACGGTGGCTGAAACACCGCCATCGCGCCGAGGATGGCCTCTTGTGGATTCGTAACCACGCGCCTCACAGGGGCCGACTCGCGAAAGCTCCCGACGACCTCACCTGGCTCCTCGGTCACCTTCACGTCGACGTGCTTGAGCCCGCCCTGGAAGAGTCGCCGCGGGACCACGAAGCTCACGACGGCGAGGACCACGGCGAGGGCCATGAGCATCTCGGGAAAGTGCGGCGGTAGGTCGCTGGATGGGCCATGCGAGACGGAGGCGTGGTCCGGGCGCACCTGAAGAAGGACGACGTCGTAGAGGACGACCGAGGCAATCAGCGCGCCCCACAGGACACGCATCACCATCAGTCGAGCGGCAACCTGGGTGCTCACGACCGAGATCCTACATCGTGTCACCCACCCATGTATCCTCGCTGCGCATGGCCGACGTGGATCCGCAACGCCTCGAGGCAGCCGGGACGCGGTTCGTCGCTTTCTTCAACGAGCTCGGGAACACCTTCGTCGAGCGCGAGGAGCTCCTCGCGCAGATTGCGCTCGGGCTGTTGTCGCGTGAGCACGTTCTCATGACGGGCCCTCCCGGCACGGCGAAGAGCGGCATCGCGTCGGCCGTGCTTCGCCGCGTCGTCGACGAACGGACCGGGCAGCCGAGCCTGTTCGCGCGTCAGTTCACCGAGAGCACGGTGCAGACCGATCTCGTTGGCCCGATCAACTTCAAGACGCTCATGGAAACCGGACGCACGGAGCACTTCACCGACGAAGGCATGCTCGGCGCGGTCCACGCCTTCCTCGACGAGGTGTTCGACGGCCGCGACATGCTCCTCCGCTCCACACTAAACGTGCTTCAGGAGCGCGAGCTCAAGCAGGGTACGAAGACGACGCGTGGAGCGATCGAGTGCGCGCTGATGACGACGAATCGTTATCTCGCGGAAGTCCTCGAGAGCTCGCGCGAGACGCTCCTCGCGTTCGTCGACCGGGTGGCGTTCGTGTCGTTCGTCCCGAAGGGGTTCGCGACGGCGGGAAATCTGTCGAACGTCCTCCGAAGGCAGGTCGGCGGGACCGGAATGTCGAGACTGTCCGAGTCGCTCACGATTCAAGATCTCGACGCGCTACAAGCCGCGACCGAGTCCGTCTACGTGTCGGATGCGATCTGCGACGCGCTCGCGTCGTTGCTGACGATGCTCGACGAGGAGCTCGGAGCGGCCGAGCGTTCGGACCCTCAGTTTCTCGCGACGCGCTACCTCTCGACGCGCACTGCGGTGCGGTCGGGGCGAATCCTTCGAGCGGTGTGCGTCTACGACAAGCTCTTCTTCAACCCAGGCCGCACACTCGAGGTGGAGCAGGGCGATCTCAAAGCGCTGCGCCTTTCGATCCTGCTCGGCGGCCCGCTCGCCGACTCACTCGGAACACTCATGAAGCGCGAGACCGATGCGCGCGAGCGGAGGCAGCTCTCGATCATCCGCACGGAGCGCGAGCTCTTCGACCGCTGCATCTCGAAGCTGCCGGCGCCGAAGTCCACGAAGAAGCGCCCTCCAGCGTCCAAACGCGGTAGTGCGCAGCCGAAGCCCATCGAGCCGGTCGACAAGCTGTCGGTCGAGAAGCTCGTCGAGATCGCGCAGACCCAAGGTGCATCGGGCGTTCGCCTCGAGGAGGTGCGTGTGGCGGTCGAGGAGCTCGCGTCGCGTGCGATGCGGGAGGGCCTGCGCGCGTCGTCGGGTTTCCACGAGTCGGTGGGTGCGAGCGTCGCATCCCTGGTGACCATCGCCGACGCCATCGAGAAGGCACCTGGCGAGACGCTTTCGGTTGCGCGATGGACGCGAGGCCGCGCGCTCCTCTTGCTCGACGAGGCCGTGTCACTGGTCGAGAACGGTGGTGCGCTCGCAAAGCGCCTGCAGTCCGATGCCACGATGGAGGACGCGGCGAAGGTCGCCGACGAGCGCGCCGAGCACCTCGAGAAGCTCGTGGCGCACCGCAAACAGATCCGGGCTCTCGGTGCCGTCGAGACCGACCCCGCGCACAGCGACGACCTGTGGCGCAAGGCTGCCGCACGTGCCGAGGACGAAGTGTGCGCCATCCTCGACGTGGGCTTTCGCCATGACGCCGCCGCGTCGCTCGCTGGAGCCGAAGCCGAAGGTGGCCACGATCTCGGGTTCGTGCTCGGACACTTGACGGAGCCGCTCGCCGTGCTCGACCGAATCGGCAAACGCCTCGCTGCGTTGTCTGCGCCTGGCGCGGTCAAGACGCGTGTGGTCGGACCGCGCATCCTTCCGCTCGTCCGCGCTTCGTTCGATCGAACACCCTTGCCCGACAGGCAAAAGCTCACCGCACAAGTCGATGCCGTGCTCGAAGTGCTCGACGTCCACCAACTGCGCGGAGCCATCGGGCCGGGTGACTGGCTCGCCCAAACCGCGCGCATCCTCGTGCGGGCCGCGAAGGAAGCCGGCCTTCCTGCAGAAGAGGCGTTCGACCGCGCTCACTATCGAAAGCTGCGTCAGATCGGCCAGCGCGTCCCTGGAGCGTACACGCTGCTCGAGATCGCGATGCGCGTCGCACCCAAGCGCACGCTCCACAGCACGGCGAACCCCGAGGCGGCTGCCTCGGCGCTCCACGAGATCGCTGGGAACCTGCCGCCGGATCTCGCGGCCGAGGTCGCGTCGCTCGACATGGCGCGCCTCGATGCGACCGTCACGTTTCTCGAGGGGTGGTACCTCGACGGATCCGCCGCAGGCGGGACGTCGCGAACACCAAACGACGGATCTGCGGTCGACAAGCTCGTGGCATCGGGCTTTTTCGGCGTGGCGTTCGACGAGCAGGCGCTGCTGCGAACGGCGCTGGAGGCGCGTGTCGTCTCCGACGTATTTCCGAGCCACGCGCCGGACGTTGCGAAGCTCCGCCAGCGTCTCGAGGCGTTGCGTGATCGTGCGCACCAAGGACTCGAGGGGCACATCCAGCAACGTGCGGACTCCGCGTGGGCCGCGGTGCTCGGTTGACGAGAGACCTCGACGCGCTGGCGGCGCGAATCGAGCGAGTCGCGCTCGACCCCGACCAAGTCAGCGCGCCCTTCTCGCGCATCTTGCGGCCGATTCTCGCGCGCCTCGGAGTCGAGCCGGACCTTCACACGACGAAGGCGTCCCAGCTCATCGACCGACTGCGTGCGGCGCACACCGGCGCGATGATCGACAAGGAGGTGCTCGAAGGGGCGCTCGAAGCGGCGAAGGCCGAGCTCGAGTCGAACGTGTCTTCCGTCGAACGGGCGTGCGTGGTCAACGAGCAGCCGATGGTGACCTCGGGAGCGTGGCTACGCCGCATCTACGAGGTGCTCGTTCGCGCGGAGCGCGCGGTCGTTGCTGATGAGAAGGCCCGGGCGATGGTCGCGAGCCTGGATACGGCGCGCCTCCTTCCCCCGCTCACCGTACGCGCCGTGCCTCACACGCCAAACGACGCGTCGGACACGCCAACTGCGCGTCGCCTCATCGAGCTCGAGCTCGCGAGCGTCGACCGGCTCATCGACGCCGCCGAAGAGGAGCAAGACCTCCTCGGTCGCAAGCGTCGCCTCTTCGAGGCCGCGCGACGCGTGCTCCTCGATGCGAGCGTGGCGCTGCCGCTCGACGAGCACGGGTGTGCGGGCCGCCTCGACCACCTCGCCAGGAAGATTGCACGCATCGATCGACTCGAGGCCGCGGGCGTTGCAACCGACGCCTCGCTCGCGCACCAGCTTCGTCAAGCGATCTCGCGAGGCGAGCGCGACCGCGCGTACGCCACGCTGTGTGCGTTGAACGGCGCAGCTGTCGAACGTGGCGACGAGAGCATGCTCGACTTGACGTCGCGGGCGATGAGGACGGTGGGAGGGCTCGGCGGCTCGATCTCGGCCGCAGACTCGCTCGACCGGAGCGCACGCGAGATGTTTGGCGTGGACATCGACGCCCTCACAAAGAAGACCTACGCGGCGGCCCGCAAGAAGTACGCGCACCTCGCACAGAGCCGCGACCTGCAGACGCGCGACTTGGCCCATCAGGCGGCCCGCTACTTTCACGACGAAGGCGCCACGGCGCTCACGTCTGCGGCGATCGCGGTCGATGGATGTTTCGACGTCGGCGGAGCGATGTTGCCGATACGGATCATCGAGCACGAGACCGTCGTGCGCGCGGTTCGGTACCCAACAAAGGATCTCGCGCTGCTTCCCGCGACGCTCGACGACATGGGGGACGCGGTGATCGAAGATCCGCGGACGCTCGTCCTCGACCTCGCAGCCGGGCGGCTCTTGGCGCGCCGTTACATCGCAGAAGAGACCCGTGACAAGCCGAAGATCGTGCTCCGTGGAGAAGTGCGTGCCTACGTCCTCGACGGATCGGGCTCGATGACCGGCCCACGCGCTCGCATGCGCGACGCCATCGTCGCGAGTGAGCTCCTGACGCTGCGGGGCCGCTTGCAACAGCACGCGAAGCTCGCCCATGTCGTCCTCTTCTATCGGTACTTCACGGATAAGGTCGAAGCGTCTCATCGTGTCGACAGCGTCCCAGCCATCGACGTCGCGCTCGGCGAAGTCCTCGGCACGCTGCGAACGGGTGGGACGGACATCGAGGGGGCACTCGTTCAGACGATGAGCGACATCGCGAAGGCGCAGGTGACCGACCCAGACCTCTCGCGGGCGCAGATCGTTCTCGTGACGGACGGGCAGGCGGCGGTCGACGAGGCACGTCTATCCGTGGCTCGCGAAACGATCCGAGCCCTCCCCATCGCGCTCAGTGTGATTGCGCTCGGCGAGCAGAACGACGCCCTCCGCGCCATCGTGAAGAAGCAACGCGCAAACGGCGAGCACGCCTTTTACCACTTCATCGCGGACGACGCGCTCACGCGGATCAGCGCCGGTGAGATCGACGCTGCCGGTGCTGTGCACCCGCCGCCCGTCAGCGCGGATCGGATGACACCGGAGGCGCTCGCGTCCGAAATCGGTGAGCTTGCCGAGGAGATCGCGGCGTGCGGGCGCAAGCGCGAAGTGGAGGCGCTCGAGTCTCTCGACGATGGCACTCGCGCTCGTCAGGAGGTGGGTCTCGGTCCGTCGGACTTGAGTGAGAGCGAAACGGCGCGGGCGCGTGCGCTCTATCACGACCGCGCCGCGCTCGAGCGCCAGTTCGAGCGATGGTTCCCTCCGGCGAGCCAAGGCACGACGCCAGAGCTCGAAGGCATGGAGGCCGACGACGTCGAAGCCGCGACCGTGCTCCTTGCCACCGTCGCAGAGATGCTCGACGTCGTCGGTGGAAGCGATCTCGCCCGCATGGCGGACGCCATCGATCTGCTCGACCGCCTCCTGCCGGATGCTCGTTTGACACCCGCGCGCTACCACGCGGTCATCGCCGAGCACTCGCCGAAGCTCGCCGCGCCCATCGCAGCAGTGCGGGCTGCCGCGCTAGGCTCCATGTTAATATGCTAACGATCGCGCTGAAAACGGTGGGTTTGTGCGCGGCACGGTGGTTGCTCCCACTCGCGGCATGAAGCGCTTCTCCGCATGCATTCTTTCCTTGGCGTGTTCTTCCAGCGTACCTGTTGCGACGCCTCCAGTCTGGACGAACGCTCCGACTTCCATCCAGCTCGCGCAGGGTGAGACGCAGTCCGTCGCGCTCGCGTTCACCGATCCGAAGGGCTTCCCCGTCAGCGCGTCGATTACGGCGACGTCGCTTCAGACCGTCACGAGCAGCGATGGCACCACCCTCACCGTACACGCGGGGTTCGACGCACCAGCGGAAGACACAGTAACGGTCACGCTCGACGACGGCCACGGTGAGACGGCGGTCTATCCGGTTGCCGTGACGATCGAGCCCATCGGCTGGACGTCCGACCTTCAATGGGTGAGCGCCACGGAGACGGGCGGAACGGGGCCATCGGGACGCGAGCACGGTACGTTTCTCATCGACGACACGTCGCGCACGGTGATGCTCGTCGGTGGCAGCGGCTATCCGCCGCAGGTCACACAAGGCACGCCGCTCGGCGACTTCTGGAAGCTCGACATCGCGACCGGGACCTGGGCGGCGGTCACGCCGCAAGGCGATGTTCTTCCCCCCGTCGCCTCAGCGCGCGCCGTTCGCATGGCGGGTACCACGACGGCGTATCTGTTCGGTGGCTACACCGGTGACGGCACGGTCGACAGCGGCGATCTCTATCGCGCCGACTACGGCAACGGTCAGCTCACGTTCACGAAGCTCACGCAAGTCTCGGCCCCTCCGCCCCGTGAGCTCCACGGCTTCGGCTTCGACCCAAAGACGCAGACGTTCGTCGTCTTCGGCGGGTTCAGCTACGCGAACGGTGACGCGTTCGGCGACACGTGGACCATGCAGCTCGCGGGCAACACAGCCACGTGGACCCAGCTCGCGGGTACGGGGCCATCGCCTCGCTACGGCTTCTTTTACGGCACCGACGAGGTTTCGGGGCGATTCATCGTCTACAGCGGCGCGCAGGATCCCACAGGCAGCGACTCGATCAACGCAGCACAAGACACCTGGGCGCTCGACCTGCGGCAGAGCCCACCCGTGTGGTCGCAAGTGCTCGACGGCAGCGAGCCCAACCACCCACCGGGTCGACGCAACGGCTGCTACGTCCTCGATCCGCGGGGCCCCTCGCTCTACGTCTTCGGTGGCACGTCGGATGGCTTGACGACGCAGCCCGGTCTATTCGCGCTCGACATGCGTCCCGGCAACGAAGGATTCTCCGAGATTGATCGCGCGAGCGCGCCGCCAGTTCGATCGAGCGACTTCGGTTTCTACGACGCCACCGCGGATGCCGTGAGCTGTGCATTCGGCAACAACCCAAACGCTTACACGGACGTCGCGACCATCGGACCCTCACAGTGAGGCGAGCCCCTGAAGGGCTCTGAGCTGCGTATGCTCCGAGCGTGCGCACACGCCCGCTCGTCCGTCTGCTCGTCGATCGCCCGCTCATCGAGAGCGGTTCATCGTTCGACGTCGACGTCTTGCTGAGGAGCCGGTCGGACACTCCGACCGACTATGTCGACGTCACGCTCACGGCGGATGTGGCGGTGGCGATCCCCCAAGGCAAGACCGTCGCGACCCGAACGGCGGCGATCATGCCGCCTCAGTCGTTTCGGTGGACGCCCGGTCGGCTCGCGCCCGGGGAGCATCGCCAGCGTGTTCGTTTCTCAGTCCCACCCAGTGCTCCGCCGAGCTATCGCGCTGCGGGCGGGTGGTGTCGTGTGGCGTACGTCGTAGAAGTGCACGTCGCGATCCCGTTGTGGATCGATCGTCGTGCGCATTTCGCCATAGACGTTGCCGCAACGCCGCGCATGCCCGAGGGTGGGACAGCGCTCGTCGCGACGCACGCACAAGGCCCGACGGCCGGGCAGATGTACATCGAAGCGTCCCTCGATGCGACCGAGCTCCATTCCGGCGAGGATCTGCTCGGCGAAGTCTCCTTCGCCAACGTGAGCACGCGGCGCATTCGTCGCGTGATCGTCGCCATCGTCGGCCACGAGCACACGCGCGAGCCCCTTCGCGCAGCGAACGTCATCGTGAAGCATCTGGCCGTGCTCGTGTCCGGGCCGCCGCCCGAGGGTGAGAGCCTCCCGTTTCGGCTCGCGTTGCCCACGACGCTTTGGCCCTCGTTCGACGCTCGTCTCTTCGCGCTTCGTTGGCAATTCGAGATCCGCGCGGACGTCGTGCTCGGGACGGACGTGGTGCTCACGATTCCGCTCACCATCGTGCGACTCGTTCCGGGCGTCGAGCCACCCCCACGATCGCATCGTGCCGTTCCCGTCGGCCGTCAGCGTCTCGCGCGGGTGTGGGCGATCGTCGCGCAGCGCATCGCGGCGGCCGAGCAGCGGCCCATCGACGAAGCCCTCTCCTTCGACGACGTGGCGGGCTCGATGATGGCTTCACGCGGTCAGATCGCCATGTCGATTGCACGTGAAGTCCACGAAGGCACGCTGGGGACCGTCGCGAGCTATCGCTTTCCACACCTCGGGCTGGATCTCCATCTGGGCGCGCGTGGGCTGCTCGACCCGCTCGCCGTTCGGGGACGGTACGAGCCGCGCGCGAAGGCCATGCGCTCTCGCTTTACGATCGTTGGCCGTGAACGGGCCCAGCTCGACGCGTTCTTCGACGACGAGCTTCTCGCATGTCTAGCCGAGGCGACCTCCGTCGAGCTCGACGACGATCTCGCGCAGGTGCGCGTCGCAGGCTCGGCATCGTCTGCCTCGACGCTCGAGACGGTCGTGCGCTCGGCGTTGCACGTGCTCGATCTCTTCGCGGCCGCCGCGCGTCGCGTTCCACCTCCCGAGCTCATGAAGGGCTTCGAGAACGCGTGGCGGGACTTCGCGACGCAGACCGGCGGGCGCTTCGAAGCGGGACGCACGTGGATCCACGATGCCGCGAGAGGCGGCTTTCGCTTCGAGGTCGGCACGGTTTGGGAGCCGCACGGCACGACGCCCACGGGCACGATCGTGCGGGTGTTCATCGAGCCCGCGCTTTCGAGCAGCCCCTCCGTCGAAGATGCGTCCCTCTCCGCGCTCGCTCGTGAGGAGCTAAAGTTGCTCTTCGCGACCGAAGGCTTTCACGCGTCGGAGAGCGAGATGGCAGTCTTCATCCGCGAAACCGTTCCAGACCCGGCGAAGCTGCTCGTCCACGTCGATGCAATCGCGTCGGTGCTGCGTGCACTGCGCGGCAGCACGGCTGCTGGGCCGTTCCGCTGACCGCGCGACCGCCTCGTCGACGACGGATCAAAGAAATGGTAAGCGCACCTCCCCCACACGTGGGCGGGACAAGCTTCATGGCGCTTCACACGATGTACGCGACGCTCGCCGCTTTCACCCTCCTCGCGAGCGCCTCCACCGCTCACGCTCTCGCCGAGCCGCACCAATCAACGGGGTACTTGCCGACCTCGAACGGCGTCATCACCGCTGCGTTCGACGTCGGGCAGAACAAGGTCGACTACTTTAACGAGCATCCGTATCAGAGCGCGTCGCCGAACGTCCTGTCACGGAACTTCTCCTACGACACGTACCCTGGCGTTCGCGTCGGGACGCAGGTGGCGTGGCTCGACACGGTGACGCCGACGCTCGTCGAGTACCTGGCGGGAACGGGCATCGCGCACGTCGCGCGCAGCACCTTCGGGCTGACGATCGACGAGTACGACTTCTCGCCCATGGGGCTCTCGCAAGGAGCGCTCTTCACAGTGGTGAAGATCACACGCACGAGTGGGAGCGGGGCGGTCGATGTCTACTCCCTCTACAACTACCACCTCGGGAGCGGCTCCCCGTTGCCAGGGACGGACAGCGAGAACATCGCGTGGAACGCGCAGCGCGACGCCTTCTACGAGTGGGGCCCGAGCGGAGTCGCGTTCGGGTATGGGGACCTCGTTCCGTCGTCGTTTCACGGGTCGACGCCCAACAATCCGTACGATCTGCTCCTCGCGGGTCAGAACCTCGACGACGACTCGGGCACGGGTGGAGCGACGACGGACGCCGTGTGCGGGCATCAGTTTTCGCTCGGGGACATCGCGCTGAACACGCCGGCGTACGTGGGATGGTTCTCCGTGCTCGCCGAGGATGCGAACGCGCAGAATGCCATCGACGCCGTCACTACGTTCGTTGCGTCGCGGACGCCCGACGTAGTCCTCGCGGCCGAAGTGAGCGCGTGGCAGGCCTGGCAAACCGCCGTACCCACGGGAGCCAGCGCGGACGAGTCCTCGCTCTTTCTCGAGTCGCAAGCGATGTTGCGCATGGCACAGGTCAGCGCGACCGACGTCAGTGACGGGCAGATCCTCGCGGCTATCGCGCCCGGGGAGTGGAACATCACATGGGTGCGCGACATGGCGTACTCGACCGTTGCGCTCGCGCGCTCGGGCCACGCGGCCGAAGCCAAACGTGCTCTCGCGTTCGAGATGGGCGCGCCGATCGCGGGAGGCTCGTACCAGAGCTACGTCGGCTCGCCGTATCAGATCTCGGTCGTTCGCTATTATGGCGAGGGCGCGGAGTGGAGCGACTCGAACTCGGACGGGCCCAACATCGAGTTCGACGGGTTCGGTCTCTTCTTGTGGGCGCTCGAGACGTACGTCGATCAGACGAGCGACCAAGCGTCCCTCACGACCTGGTGGCCGACCGTCAAGCCGCAGGTGGCCGACGTGCTCGCGTCGCTCCAAGAGACCGACGGGCTCATCGCGCCCGACTCCAGCATCTGGGAAGTGCATTGGGACGGCAACCAGGAGCACTTCGCGTACACGACGATTGCCGCCGCCCGCGGGCTCTGCGCCGCCTCCCGCCTCGCGACGATGATGGGGGATGCAGCGTCGGCGACCAAGTATCTGACGGCGGGGCAGCATGCGCGTGATGCCATCCTGACGAGCTTGCGCGCACCCGGTGGAACGATTGCCCAATCGACCGAGTCGCTCGCCAACGGAAGCGGGTGGCTCGACGCCGCGGTGATCGACGCCATCAACTTCGGGCTCATCGATCCGAGCAAGCCCACGGCCCAGGCGACGGTCGCGTCGATTCAAGCTGGGCTCGTTCCACCGAGCGGTCGCGGCTTCATGCGCGATCAAGGCGGTAGCACCTACGACTCGTCCGAGTGGATCTTCGTCGACATGCGCGTCGGACGCGCCATCGAGACGACGGGGCAACCCTCTGCGAGCGCCGATCTCCTGGCGTGGAACGTCGCGCAGGGTGTCGACAACTTCGGGATCCTCTCGGAGCTGCACGATCCCGTGACCGGCGACTACGAGGGCGCCGCGCCGATGGTCGGATTCGGTGCTGGCGCGTACATCTTGTCGCTCCTCGATCGCGGTATGCTTGTCCTTCCCGGATGCGATGCGTTCGCCGCCGAGCCAGGCGGCCCGAGCGACGCGGGCCCTGATGCGAGCGATGGTGGGACGGTCCTCCCGGACGCGAGCATGGCGGACGGCGGCTCTACACCTCCACCTACGTCGAGCAGCGGATGCAGCTGTGTCATTGGGACCGGTGGATCGTCGCCCGGGTGGCTAGGGTTCGCGGCGTTGGCGCTCCTTGGCGTCATGAGGGCGCGTCGTAAGCTGCAGGCGATTCTTTCGCCCCCCTGAGGCGCCCTTTTCTGGTAACGCCGTGCGCGTGCGAGCCGGACTGTGGACAAACGCGGCCATCGTCATCGTTGGCATCGCGCTGCCTACGCAGTCGCGCGCGGACGACAAACCCCTCGACTCGACGCCTCAAGGTCGCTCGGCCGAGCCCGAGACGACGAACCCGACGGGCCACTTCGAGTTCGGCTCGTATGGTCGCATCGGCATCGCCAGCGACCTCGACGGGCGGATCGCCGAGCCGCTCAACATCGTCGCGCACGGCCCGCGTTGGGACGAGGACGGCTACGCCGAGCTCGAGCTCCGGCGCGAGGACACGTTCAAGAGCAACATCGAGACGCGCATCGTCGCCACGCTGGGCCTCGCCGCGCCGTTCTTCCAGTTCGACGGGCAGACGGACCAGTCGCTGCTCGTTCGCAACCTCTACGCGCAGGCGAAGATCGGCGGGTTCGTCACGTGGATTGGCTCGCGCATGTACCGCGGCGACGATATCTATCTGCTCGACTGGTGGCCGCTCGACAACCAGAACACCATCGGCGGAGGCGCCAGCTACGACTTCGCGAAGACCGACACACGCGTTGCGGTCCACGTGGGGATGCAGCGCCTCGACGACCCGTACCAGTACCAAGTCACCCAATCGCCTTCGCCGCTCGGCATTGGCGCGACGGGCGTCGAGTCGCTCGATCGGCCGCGCATCGTCCAGAGCTTCAAGCTCTCACAGCTCTTTCGAAACGGGCGCCTCTTTCGGCGCCCGAAGGCGGGGATGAAGGTCGTCGTCTACGGCGAGGTGCAGGAGATCAGCGCGGGCGTCTATCAGGATCCAACGTCGATGGAGCAGGTCCCTCTCCCGTCGGACTGGGGCTTCCTCGCGGGCGCGGAGGTGGGATTCTGGACCGGCGAGCGCGACACCCACGTCAACATGTACCTGCGTTACGCCCACGGTCTCGCGGCGTACGACATGCTCGCCGTGCCGACGACGTTCGCGAACGATCACACGACTGGAGATGCAGAGGAGGTCCTCTTCGCCGTAGGCGGCAACTGGGAGAAGGACGCGTTCGGCCTCCTCGTCGGCGCGTACTACCGGTACTTCTCCGATGGGAGTGAATCGCCCACGAGCGTGCAGAGGTATTCCGAAGGCACGATCGACGTCAGGCCGCAGGTCTACCTTGGGAACTACTTCGGCGTTGCGCTCGATGCGAGCTTCCAGGCGCGCCAATATGCGTATCCTTCGCTCGACGGCGCAGCAGGCCCGCTCATCGCGTCGATGTGGCGGTTCGCGCTCATGCCGTACTTCTCACCGTTCGGCCGCGGCTCCTACAAGCGCCCGCAGTTTCGCGTCATCTACGCGCTCTCAGCGCCCAACATGGGCTTTCGCTCGCTCTACCCCGCCGATGACTATCGCTCGCAGCGCGACGTGCAGCAGTACCTGGGCCTGAACGTGGAGTGGTGGTTCAATTCGTCTTCTTACCCGTGAAGAAGGCTGGGTTAGTCGCTCTCGGCTGGGTCCGAATATCTCGTCGCGAGCTTGACGACCTCGTCGCGTAGCTTCTTGTGTGCGGCGATCTTCCGAACGAGCTCCCATGTCGTGGGATCGGCGAGCGCCTTCATCGGGTGATCGCCTTTGGCCTTTCTCGGAATGGCGCCCGGGCCGCGTGCTGCGAGGTCGTTCATCGCATCGACGTATTGCTTCGTCGGAAAGAGCTCGCCGCGCTCCCATCCGAGCACCGTGGCCTGCTCCAGACCGAGCGCACCTGCGAGCTCCTTTGCCGTACACGCGAGCGACTTGCGAAGTGTCTTGAGGTCGTCGGGCGTCATGACGACTGGCCACCTGCGATGGTCATCTTCGCGATGCGAATGGTGGGCGCCGCGGTTGCCGTACGCAGATCGAGATCGCTGCCCACGACGTCGATGGTCTTGAACATCTCGTCGACGTTGAGCGAGATGGTGACCTCGCTCACGGGGAACGCGAGCTCGCCGTTCTCGATCCAGAAGCCTGCCGCGCCGCGGGAGAAGTCGCCCGTCGTGGCGTTGAAGCCGAACCCCATCATCTCGGTGACGTACAGGCCGCGCTTCGTGCCTTTCACGATGGCGTCGTTCCCGTCGCTCCCGGGCTCGAGCACGAAGTTCGTCGTGCTCGCGCCGACACCTGCGCCACCCCCACGTGATGCGTTGCCCGTGCTTTGCCTGCCGAGCTTGCGGGCGGAGTAGCTGTCGCAGAGGAACATCCGGAGGATGCCCTTCTCGACGATCACGTTCTTGCGGCTGGCGAGCCCTTCACCGTCGTAGGGGCGCGAGCCTGGGGCGCGCAAGATGAGCGGGTCGTCGACGACCGTGACGAGATCGCTGGCGACGCGCGTGCCCTCTCGGTCGACGAGGTAGCTCGACTTTCGCCAGATGGAGCTTCCGAGCGTGCAGCTCGCGAGCATCCCGAGGATGGAGCGCGCGGCGTCGGGATCGAACACGACCGGGGCCTCGCACGTCGGAACCGTGCGCGCGCCGAGCTTGCGCAACGTACGCCGTGCGGCTTCTTGTCCGACCGACTCCGCGGGGTCGAGCTCGTCGAAGAAGCGCCTCGCGGTCCAGTGGTAGCCGCGACGCTTCTTGTTGTTTTCGTCGTCCGCGATGGGCACGACGCTCAGCGACGCATACGAGCCGTCGTACGCTGCGCGAAACCCGCTCGAGAGGACGATCGCCGCACCCCCCGCCGTACGCCCGAACGTAGCGCCTTCGCTGTTGGTGATGCGCGGGTCGAACTCACGGGCTGCGGCTTCGCCCCGCTTCGCGATCGCGATGGCCTCGGCGGCGCCGATCGAACCTCCCTTCGGATCGAACAGCTCGAGATTGGGAGCCTTCTTGGGATCGCAGAGGAGCGCCGCGTCCGCAGGCCCGGCGAACGGGTCTTCTTGCGACAGCTCGGCGAGCTCGAGCGCGTCGCTCACGAATCGCGCGATGCCTTCCTCCGAGAGCGCGCTCGTCGCCGTCGTCGCGACGCGTCGGCCCTTCATCACACGCAAGCCGGCGGCGTGATGGCCCGCTTCTTCGACGAGCTCGGGCTCGCCAAGCCTCACCTTCGCGGACAGCTCGGCGCCGCTGCGAACGATGCACTCGGCGACGGTCGCCCCACCCTTCGTCGCGCGTGCGACAATCGCGTCACCGAGCTCGAGGAGCTCGTCCAGTCGTCGGCTTTTGTTCATCGTTGGGGCCCATCATGCCAGCGTCGCGAGGAATTCTGCAATCTGCGGCAACGGAAGCTCCTTGCTGGCGAGCCCCGCGCGCACGACGGCCCCAGGCATGCCGTACACGACCGCGGTTTCGGCCGATTCGGCGATGACGGTCCCTCCCTTCGCCCGGATCGCACGGGCGCCTTCGACGCCGTCGTCGCCCATCCCCGTGAGCACGATGCCGATGCATCGCGGCCCCGCGATCGCGGCGGTGCGAAGGAGGCGATCGCCGCTCGGGACGTAGCGATCCCCGCTCGCGGGTAGGGAGAGCTTGGCGTAAAACGACGTCTCGACGAGGACGACCTCCATGCACTGGCGGCCAGGGCACACGAGCCCACTCTTGGCGAAGAGGCGGTCACCGTCCTGGGCCTCCGAGAAGCGTATGGGGCCACGCTTCGCGAGGCGTTCCGCGAACGTGCGCGTGAACTTGTCGGGCATGTGCTGGGCGACGACGAACGCCGCGGGGATGGGCTTGACGATGCGGCCGAAGATGTCGAGAAGGGCCCCGGGTCCGCCGGTGGAGCACGCTATCGCGACGACCCATCGTGGCGCGTAGTCGCCTGACCACTTGAGCGAGGGTCGTCCGTCCGAGCTCGGCGCCTCGCCGTCGGCGAAGATGCCGCTCGGCATGCGGCGCGTCGGGGGAAGGCGGAGGAGCTTCGGCTTGATGGTGCGAAGCGCGAGCACCTTCGCGAGGAGCTGCTCGCGAAGCTCGCGGGCGTCGGGCGCGATCTTCTGGTCGGGCTTCGTCACGAAGTCGAGCGCACCGAGCTCGAGCGCCTTGAACACGTTCTCTTTCTGCGAATACGACGAGACGACGATCACGGCCGTCGGTTGTTTGGACATCAAGATGCGCAAGAACGTGAAGCCGTCCATCCGCGGCATCTCGAGGTCGAGCGTGATCACGTCGGGAAGGAGCAGAGACACGAGGCGGAGGGCTTCTTCGCCGTCCGCCGCCTTGCCAACCACCTCGACGTCGGGGTGACCCGCGAAGATGTCCGAGATGATGCGCCGGTTGTAAGCCGAGTCGTCGATGACGAGCAGGCGGAGCTTGCTCAAGCGCTCGCCTCGCCTTCGCGCATGCCGTGAGGCTTTCGGTACACGAGATCTTCACGCAAGTGTAACAGCTCGAAGGCCGTGGTCACGTTGAGAAGCGACTCCGAATGCCCGAGGAGAAGCACGCCGCCCGGGTAGAGGCGCTCGTGGAACATGTCGATCGTCCGCCTCCGCGCGTGCGAGTCGAAATAGATGAGGACGTTGCGGCAGAAGATGGCGTCCATGCGTCCGAGCAGGCGCGTGCGCTCCTCGTCGAGCAAGTTCATCGATCCGAAGTGGCATAGCGCGCGGACCCGGTCGGCGACGTAGCAGCCGTCGGTCCGCTCGATGAAGTGGGCGCGTTTGGCATCGGCCGGGGTCGAGCGGAAGCTCGATGGGCCATAAACGCCACGTCGCGCGGCCGCGATACAGCGCTTCGAGATGTCCGACCCATACACTTTGACGTCCCAACCATCGAACAGGCCCGATTGGAGCACCAGCATGGCGATCGTGTAGGCCTCTTCGCCTGTCGAGCAGCCGGCACTCCACAGCGTGAGGCGTTTGCGGGCTTGCGCCTGCTCGCGCAGCATCGGCAACACCTCCGCTGCGAACGAGCGAAGCTGATAGTCCTCGCGGAAGAAGTACGTCTCGTTCGTCGTCAAGAGATCGATGGCCTCTTCCCACTCGCTTGCGGCGCGGGGATTGAACCGCAGGTACTGGTAGTAGTCGGCGAAGCTCGTCACGCCGACGACGGAGAGGCGTTCGCGCAGCCGCCGCTCGATCGACGGGCGTGCGTCGGCCGAGAAGCTGAGGCCCGTGCGTTGCGCAAGGAGATCGCGCAGGAGTCGGAAGTCCTCGGGCTTGAGCATGAGGGTGCCGTCGAACGTCGAGCGGCTCACGCTTGCTCCGATCCCCCGAGCGGCGCGGCGAGCGAGAGCATGATCGCCTCGCGTACGCCTGCGTCCGTCTCACTCTCGAGGCGTGCACGCAGGAGCGTCGTGGCCTCTTCGCTTCCTTCGGCGCCGAGCACTTCGGCTGCAACACGGCGCACTTCCCATGTGGGATGGTTCATCGCACGGCCGATGTGCTCGAGCGCGCGTGCGCTGGGGGCTCGTCCGAGCTCCGACAGCGCGAGCTTCACCACTTCGTCGCTTGGATGCTCGAGCGCTCGCACGAGACCCTCTTCGGCGTGCGCGCGATCGCTGAGCTTGCCGAGCGTGACAACAGCCGCGCACGCAACGGCCGGCTCGTCTCGCGTGACGAGCGCGACGCACACCTCGAGCGCCCGGACTGCATCAGCCTCTGCGAGCGCGGACGCAGCGGTCGCGACGATCTCCGGGTCGGCCGCGGACGCAACCAGCCCGGACAGGGCATCGGCGTGACGAAGCTGCCCGAGCGCGCGAATCGCTGCGAGCTGGACGTCGCGGTCCTCATCGGCGAGGGCCGTCGCCACTGTGGCGCGCGCTGGCTCCCCGCCGATGGCCGCGAACGCTTCGATGGCCGCACGCCTCTCACGGGGATCATCGGCGCCGATGGCGCGTTGGAGATACTCGACCGAATGGGGAGGCGCGCCACGGAGCGATGCCAAAAGGACGCAACCGGCCACCGTCTTCGTCGGATCGTTGGCGAGACGAGCGAACGCTGCGCGCGCCTCGTCGGGATGGCGCTCGGCGAGCGCTTCGATGGCGAAGCTCGCGGAGCTCGTGGCGCGACCCCGGACGGCGGTCGCGAGCCACGCGAGGCGATCGATGTCCGTGCCATCACCGAGGGCTCCGAGCACTTGCGCAGCAGCCGCGGCAACATCGTCGGACTCGTGCGTCAGCGTCGCGCGGACGACGGCAAGGGCGCGGTCGTCGAGGCGGCCCGTCAGCGTGGGTACGACGAGCAAAAGCGCCGCGTGGCGTGAAGGCGGCTCGCGCTCGCCCACCGCGAGGAGCGCCGGTAGCGCGGCTGCTCCGAGCAGCGAAACGGCAGTCTCGGCGGAGCGAGCGAGCTGCGGCTCGAGCAGTGCGCGCACGATCGCAGGTGCGGCCTCGGCGTCGCCGAGGAGCGCGAGGAGCGTGAGCGCGGCACCGTGGGCTTGCGTATCGAGCTCGCCGAGCGCACGAACGCGCGGGCTCGCGCCCCGCGCTTGAAGCTTTGCGGCCACGCGATCGATGGGCGACGCCTGACGAATCGCGGCGCGCAGCCAATCCGAGAGCGCGACGAGAGCGGCGCGCGCATAGGCGACGCTCGGATCGAACAGGCCGAGCACGAGGGCTTCACCACACGCCGGATCGGTGCAGCGCCCACACGCGGCCAGCACGGCGCCTCGGAGGAGCGGGTCGGACGAGAGCGGCGCGAGGAGCGACCACTCGAGCGTCACATCGAGGCGCGTGAGGGCTCCGAGCGCGGCCAGCTTCATCACGGGCTCCGCCCCCGGCAGGAGATCGCGGAGGGCCCGAACCGCGATCTTGCGCGCCTCGTCGCCTGCGTGAGCGCTCGCGCCCAGCGCCTCGGTCGCGGCTTGCCTCACGTTGGGGTCTTCGTCGTCGAGGGTCGACGCGAGCGCCTCCGCCGAGCGCAGGTCGGGAACGCCACCGAGCACCTCGACGGCGAGCTTGCGACCGTCGGCGTCGAGCGTCCGCAGCGCCGCGATCGCCGTCGGAACGGCATCCGGCCCGATGGCAACGAGCGCCTCGACCGCGGAGTTACGGAGGCCAACGTTCTCGCGGTTGCCGAGCGCCTCGAGGAGCACGCGGAGCACCTCCGAGCGTCTCGGTGCGGCGACCGCCGATTGTGCTGCTTCCTTGCGTACGCGCCAATTGGCATCGGCGAGAGCCTGCGCGATCATCTCCGGCGCGTCCGGATCAGCGTCGTGCGCGAGCGCTTGTGCGGCGAGGCGACGCTCCTCGGGATCGCCCGATGCGAGCTGGGTGCGTAGCGGCGTCACGCGTCCCTCCGCGGTGGCGGAACCGTTTGACGCCCTCCTTCGGCCTGAACGACGAGGTTCGGCTCGACGAGATCCGCGAGCCGCGCGATGTCGAGGACGAAGACCATCTCGTTGTCGTGGCTCGTGACGCCCTCGATGGCCCGCACCTCGGCGCCGATGGCGAGCGGCGGAGGCGGCCTCACATCGCCGCTGCGGAAGACCTCGGTGACCGCATCGACGACGAGCGCGAACGAGAGCGCTCCCCTCTGCACGACGATCCATTTGGTTCGCCGGGTGGCCTCGCCATCGTGGACGCCGAAGCGCGTGCGCAGATCGATGACCGGCACGACCTCGTCGCGATAATCCGCGACGCCGACGATCCACGACGGGGCGCTCGCGAGCGGAACGGTGGCGAGCGGGTTCACGATCTCGCGGACCGCGCCGATGGTGACGCCGTACCGCACGTCACCGATCACGCACTCGACCAGGTTCTTGGATGGGTCTTTTCGGCGCTGGCGTTCCATCGTCTAGCTCGCGATCGCACCGCGGAGATCGAGCAGCACGAGCACGAGCTCCTTCTGTTCCTTGGGGCGGCCGACGCCGAGCAGGTAGGCAGGTTGCTCGCCACCAAGGACGCTCGCGGGCTCGATCTCCGAGTCGGCGAGGCGGTACACCGACAACACTTCGTCGACGAGCAAGCCCACGTATTCGCCTTCGCCGATCTCGACGAGCAGGATGCGAGTCTTTGCGTCGATGGGGGCTTCCACGAGCGCAAAACGACGGCGGAGGTCCATCACGGTCACGAGCTTCCCGCGTACGCTCACGACGCCGATGATGGGCGAAGGTGCTCGGGGTACCTCCGTGATGGGCGGCGGGCGCAGGATCTCGCCAACGACGGAGATGCGCACGGCGTACGTGTCACCGGCGAGCATGAACGCGAGGTACTCGGTTCGCCGCTCGTTTGCGGATGCGCGCTTGCCGAGCACTGCGCCGCGTCTCCTCGCCAGATTGCTCATGACGAGAGGGCGCCTGGTTGATCAGTCGGGCGTCCCTCGTGGCCAGCGAGGGCTTCGTCGAGGAGGGCTCCCACGTCGAGCACGAGGGCAACCCGTTGATCGCCGAGCTCCGTCGCCCCTGCGAACCCCTTCGTGCCTCTCAGCGTGCGCCCGAGCGCCTTGATGACGATGTCTTGCTGCCCGATGAGGCCGTCGACGACGAACCCGAGCTTGCGGTTGCCGACCGACGTCACGACGACGAAGCCGTGCGGTGGGGGCGAGCTCGTCGTATGGCCGAAGACGCGCGCGAGGTTGCAGATGGGAAGCGTGACGCCGCGCACCGTCATCACGTGGCGGCCCTCGAACGTGCGCGTGGCGGCAGCGTCGTAGATGATCGCCTCTTCGACGCTGGCGAGCGGTATTGCGTACGTGCGGCCCGCTACCTCGACGAAGAGGACGCTGATGATGGCGAGCGTGATCGGGAGCGTGATCGTGACTTTGGTGCCGATGCCCACGTCGCTCGAGATCTCCACGACGCCGCCGAGCTTGCCGATGTTGGTCTTGACGACGTCCATGCCGACGCCTCGGCCGGAGAAGTCCGTGGCTTCGTCGCGGGTCGTGAAGCCGGGACGAAAAACAAGCGCGAGGGCCTCGCGCGCTGGCAGATCGCGGGCCTCGTCGGCCGTCAGCAGGCCGCGCTTCACGGCGGTCTCGGCGAGCATCTTCGGGTCGATGCCGCGGCCGTCGTCTTCGACCTCGAGCAGCACTTGGTTGCCCTTCTGGAACGCGTTGAGCGCGATGGTGCCCACGGCAGGCTTGCCCGCGCGTAGACGCTCGTCGCGGTTCTCGATGCCGTGGTCGAGCGCGTTCCGAATCATGTGCATCAGCGGATCGCTGAGCTCTTCGACGATGAGCTTGTCGAGCTCGGTCTCCGCGCCCGTGATGACGAGGTTGACCTGCTTGTCGTGCTCCCGTGAGAGCTGGCGGACGACGCGCGCGAGCTTCTCGAACGCTTGCCCGAGCGGGACCATGCGCACTTCGAGGATGCCGCCCTGCATTTGCCCGAGGTGGCGCTCGAACGAACGATGCAGCCTCAGGAGCTCCTGCATGAGCGGGCGCATCTCGCTGCGCCCCCGCAAGCGATCGGCGACGGCCATCAGCTCCGTGCGAACGATCGCGAGCTCGCCAACCACGTTCATCAGGTGATCGAGCTTGCGGATGTCGACCCGCACGGTTTGGCTGACGGAGCGGAGCGAGATCTCCCCACCTCCTACGGGCGGTAGGAGCGACGGGCTGACGACGGCGCGGGGGATCTCGCCGAGGACTTGCGTACGCGACTCCTGCCCGAACGACTCGGGCTGCAGCGCCCCGAGCCTCGGGATCATCGCGGGTGGGGATGACGTGCGCGTTGACGCGCGCCTCGGCACCTCGTCGATCGACACGCGGCTGCCGGTGAGCTCGCGCCGGAGCACGTCGACCGCCTCCTTGCTCGCGATGAGGATCTCGAGCTCGATGGCGTCCGTGTCGGTGCCTCCGCCCGTCGGCAGGTACGTGATGATTTCCCCGTGGGGCCTCGCGGCGGCCTTGAGCTCGTCGAGCGCGGAGTCGATCGTGGCGAGCGGGAACTGAACGCGCATCTTGTAGAGCGACATCCCATTCTGGATGTTCGTGCGCAAGCGGTGCTCTTCGTACTCGGTCAAGACGCCGAGGAGTCCTGGGTCGAGCTCGTATTGCGCGACGGGGCTCGCGCCTCCGGCCCGCCCGCGATGGGAGACTTCGCCCAGTGAGACGAGCAGCGCCTCGACTTGGGCCGAGCAATCCGCGCCGCTGCCGCGCTCGGCGGCGAGGAGGAGGCCGTAGAGCTCCACCGCGCGAAAGACGGAGTCGAGCACGCGCTGCGTGAGGTCGATGCGGCCGAGCCGCAGATCGTCGAGAACTTCTTCGAGCTCGTGAGAGAGGCCCGACATCATCGCCGCGCCAAATAGGCCCGAGAGACCCTTCAGCGTGTGGACTGCGCGGAAGACGTCGTTGATGAGCTCAGGATCGGAGCGCCCCGCCTTCGACAGCTCGTCGAGCGCGAGGACGTCTCGCCCGAGGCCATCGACGAGCTCTTGCGTCTCGGACAGGAACTCCTCGCGTGCGCGCTCGCCCTCGGCCTTCGTGTCGACCATCAGGCGTGCGCTCCCGCGAGCACCTCGGCGCATGCTTCGACGAGTTGCTCGGCGGCGAAGGGCTTGGCCACGAACTTGTTGGCCCCGAGGGCTAGCCCGCGTTCGACGTCACGCTCGGTGCTCTGCGTGGAGATGATGACGAGCGGAGTCTGCCTGTGGTGCTCGCTCTTGCGGACGAAGGCGATGAGCTCGAGGCCGTTGATGTCCCCCATGTTGATGTCGGTGATGATGAGGTCGTAGGGGCCGCGGGGGAGCAGCCGCATCGCCTCGAAGCCTGACTTGGCCTCGGTGACCTCGGCGAGCCCGAGCCGCTGCGCGAAGGCCTCGCCCTCGAGAACGGCGCGGACGAAGGCGCGTGTCGCCGCAGAGTCTTCGACGATCAAGACGCGCCGGGCCATGCTCTCGCGATGGTACACGAACGCCGGGGTGGGCTAGGCTCTTCGGCGATGGAGCCCGCGAAAACGGCTGCTGCGCTCGTCATCGGCAACGAGATTCTCTCGGGGAAGATCGAGGAGAAGAACGTCGCGGAGCTCGCGCGGCTTCTCCGCGAGGTCGGGATTCGGCTCGTGCGCATCGTGGTCGTCGCAGACGACCTCGATGTCATCGCGAAGGAAGTCCGAGAGCTCGCGGCTGCCCATGACTGGCTCTTCACGTCCGGCGGGGTCGGGCCGACGCACGACGACGTGACGATCGAAGGCGTGGCGAAGGCGTTCGGCGTACCCGTGGTGGCTGCGCCGGAGATGGAGGCGATGATTCGCGCGCACTATCGCGAGCGGTGCAGCCCGAACCATCTGCGGATGGCGCTCGTTCCTCGCGGCGCGAAGCTCGAGGTGACCGACGAAGTGCGTTGGCACACCGTCCGAATCGAGAACGTGTGGTGCTTGCCCGGCGTGCCCGAGGTCTTCCGGATGAAGCTCGCCGTCGTGAAGGCGCACCTCGGGCAGAGCGCGCGGTTCGTCTCGCTCGCCGTGTTCACGAAGATGGACGAAGGCGAGCTGAAGCCGCTGCTCGACCGCGTCGTCGAAGACTTCCCCGATGTGGAGGTCGGCTCGTACCCGAAGTGGTACGACCCGCTCTACAAGACCAAGATCACCTTCGACGGGCGAGACGAGGCGCGTGTCGAGTCCGCGCGCGCCGCCTTCGTCGCGACCCTCCCCGAGGGAGAGCCACAAGAGCTAACGTGACGCTCGTTAGCTCGCGTGCGTGTCGACTACTTCTACGTGCTCGGGCTGCTCGTGCTTGAGCTCGTCCGCGAGGTTGCAGAGGACCTTCGACACGCTCGTGAGGGTGCGGGCGCTCGCCGTGAGTGCGAGCTCGGCCACCTTGAGACCGTACGAGGCCCACGCCTCGCCGACGTCGAACAGCGTGTCGATGGTATGGGTTTGCGCTTTGCTCGTGTCGTCGTTCATGACGTGCTCTCCTCTGGCTTGTGGGTTGGTAAACAGGTGCTGCATACGAAGATGCGTGCGATGCCGCCGCTGACGGTCGGATCGATGAGGCCGAGATGGGCGTGATCCCCCGCGCCGAGCGCCACATCGCACTTGGCGCACGTCGTCGGTTGCGCGATGGTGACCTCTTGGAATGCGTAGACGTCGCTGAGCGGGTCAGCCTTGATCTTGCGCCGCAAGCGCTCGCGCTCGGTTTGAAGCTGCGACGCGGCTTTGCGCAGGCGGCCTTCGACACGGTCGCCCGCGGCATCCGCGACGACGATCGCGTCTTCGAGAATGGTGCGAACGAGGTTCGAAACCGGGACGCGGAGGTTTTGAGCGAAGCGCTTGAGCTCCGCTTCGAGCACCGCAGGCACCCGCGTGTGGAGAACGCGCTCTTTCTTGTCGTCGACCTTATGTGTCACGCCGTGATACATATGGCTCGCGTCGTGATACGTCAAGCCCACCGCTCGAAACGAACTTCGAGCCATCTGCTAAAGCGACTCTGATATCGTGCAGCTCGCGGCCGCGACCATGTGGAAGCTCGTCATCGAGGACGATGAAGCGAAGCGGACCTCGGTCCCGCTGACGAGGGACGACTACACCATCGGCCGGAAAGAGGGGAACACCATCCGGCTCACGGAGCGCAACGTCTCCCGCGAGCACGCGAAGATCCACAAAGCGAACGGCGTTGCCTCATCGGAGAAACCTGCCGAAGGCTCCGGGTTCGTCCTCGAAGACTGCAACAGCTACAACGGCGTCTATGTGAACGGGCTGCGAGTGGCCGAGCCCCAGGTGCTCACCCACGGGGATCTCATTCAGATCGGTGACTACCGCATCGTCTTACAAGACGAGGTGATCACCGACGCCGAGGCCGCGGCAGGCGCGACCACGCAAGACATCAAGAACACGATGCCGACCGCGCCCGTCCGCGGGTCGACGCTGATGGAGCGGCCGAACCGCTTCGTGATGCTCGCGGGGCCGACGCCGGGCGCCGAGTATCCGCTCACCGAGCTCACGAGCATCGGGCGGGCCGAGGAGTGCAGCATCTCGGTCAATCACAACTCGGTGTCGCGTCTGCACTGCCAGGTCCACGCGCTCGGAGAAGGGCGCTACGAGGTCGTCGACAAGGGATCGTCGAACGGTGTGCGCGTGAACGGGTCGGATCTCCGGCGGAGCATCGTCGAGCCGGGCGACATCATCGAGCTCGGTGACGTGCGCTTTCGCTTCGTCGGCGCGGGGCAGATCTTCTTGCCGGGCGTCGGTGATAGCCAGCAGCTCGAGGCCATCCCGGATCGCGCGCCGAGCTCGCTGCGGCCGCAGGCGTCGTCGCCGACGAGCCTCTTGCCCTTCGTCATCGTCGGCGCCGTGGTCGCGGTGGCCGTCGTCGTCGGGTTCGCGGTCATGCAGAGGCAGACGGCGCAGCCGGTGGGTGACCCGCCGCACGTGGCGACTGACGATCCCGAGCAGATCGAGCTTCAAGCCGCCAAGAAGCTCTGCGACGACGGCAAGTGCGATCTCGCGCACGACAAGCTGATGGTGAAGATCGACGTGAAGTCACCCGTGCGTATGAGCACCGACTTCCAGAACATCGAGACGCGCTGGGCCGACGCCGAGCTCGCGGCCGCCGAGCGCGAGCCCGACCCCGTGAAGAAGCGAAAGCTCCTTCGCGAGGTGCAGGGGGCCGAGAGCGTGCCGCTCGCGCGTCGCAACATCGCCACCGCGAAGCTCGCCGAGCTCGACGCCGCCGCGAACGTCACCGCGACCGGCACCGTACCCAACGCGACGGCGACGCATACCGGCGTGGTCCCCACCGGCACGGCCACGACGGTGGTCACCGCGGTGACGACGGGGACCACGGCTCCGACCGCGACGCATACGGTCCCGCACCCGGGCGGGGGAAACGCCTTCAGTCAAGCTCAGGCGCTCACACTCGCGAACCCGCCCGATAACGCGGGCGCCCGCGCCCTCCTCGAGCCCCGCGTCTTCGGCGCAGGCAAGGCATCGACGGAGGAAGTGAACCTCCTCAAGGGCATCTGCCGCTCCCAACACGACCGCAACTGCGTTGCCGCCATCGCCCAGAAATATCCTTAACAAGGGGGCTGGTCGCCCCTCGGCTGCTGCGCAGCCTTACCCTGACGGGGTTCGCCGGTGGCTCACCCCGAGGGGGCTTTGCCCCCTTGGCCCCCAGGAGAGCACTCGTACCAGGCATTGCCCCAAGCAGGCCGTTGCGAACAGACGCGTTACGGCGGGACGGGTAGGGCGTGGACGCCGTGGGCGGTCGCGTTGCTGCAGCCGAGCTCGACGCCCGTGGGACCGTCGTGGGTCTTGACGACCTTGAACTCGACGCGGCGGTTCTTTTCCCACGCTTCGGGGGTGTGGCCCTTGTCCTCTGGGCAGTACTCGCCGTAGCCCTTGCTGCGTAGGCGCGTGCGATCGAGGCCGCGTGAGAGCATCGCGCTCATGACCGAGTCGACGCGGTCTTGGGTGAGCTTGAGGTTGTACTGGTCGTCGGCGCGTTCGTCGGCGTGCCCTTGAATCTCCACGAGCGTGAACTCGGGGTGGTGAAGGAGCGTGGTCGACACGGCGTCGAGGATCGAGTTCGACTCGGGGAGGATCTCTGCTGAGTTCGTGCGGAACTTGATCTTCTGGAGGATCATGATGTCGTTGCCCTGGATGATGACGTTCCCCTTGTCGGGGCAGCCGTCGTCGTCCTCGAAGCCGTTCCACGTCTCCTTGGTGTCCTTGCCCGCCTTCACGTCGGCGTTGGTCCCGGGGCACTTGTCCTGCTTGTCGGGGATGCCGTCCATGTCGTTGTCGGGATCTGGGCAGCCATCCTCGTCTTGGAAGCCGTCCTTGTCCTCGGGATCGTTGGGGCAGGCGTCGAGCTTGTCGGGGATGCCGTCCTTGTCGTTGTCGAGATCGGGGCAGCCGTCGGCGTCTTGGAAGCCGTCGCGGTCTTCGGGCTCGTCGGGGCACTTGTCCTTCGAGTCGAGGATGCCATCGCCGTCGCGGTCGCCGTCGGTGGTCGACGGGCAGCCGTCCGTCTCTTTCGGACCGGGGACGTTGGGGCAGCGATCGTTGACGTCGAGGACGCCGTCGTTGTCGTTGTCCGGGTCTGGGCAGCCGTCTTCGTCTTGGAAGCCGTCGAAGTCCTCGGGCTGGTCGGGGCACTTGTCGACGTCGTCCTTCAGACCGTCGCCGTCGCGGTCGCCAATGGAGGGCTCGTAGATGAAGCCGACGAATCCGCGCAAGTCAGCGGCCTCGAAGCCGGGCGTGTACCTCGGGCCCGCGCCGAGCATGAAGTAGCTGTTGCGATCGACGAACAGCTTGATGCCCGCCGTGACCTCGTTCGACGGCCGAAGCGCGTCCGACATGGTGACGCCGGGGATCGACGGGTTCGCGACGAGGTACGTGCCGTACGTGTCGAGCACGAGGTCGAGCACGTCGGTGGCGCGGTACGACACGCCGAGGCCGTACGTGATGAGATCGCCGTCCTGCATCGTCGAGCAGTTGCTGAACATGCTCGGACCGCCCGCGACGCACGTGTTCTTGCCGCCGTCGAACATGCGGGCGTCGACGGGGTAGATCACGGTGTTCGACACGTCGTGCGCGCGGAAGCCCGCGTTGAGGCCGATCTTCAGCTTGCCCGTCGCGCCGAAGCGCTTCTCGGCGATGAGCTGGGGCCACAAGAACCAACCGCGGTCTCCGGCGGCCTGACGATATGCGTCGCTGACCGCGATGCCGCCCTGGAGGGCGACCGCGAGGCCGAGGCCCTTCTCGACGCGCGTGATGCGCCACTTGGCGTGGAGCGCGAGAAACTCGACGTTCTGCGAGTTCAGCGCGGTGGCCGGTGAGCCGGGCGTAGGCGCCGAGCCCCAGCCGCCGTTGCCGTTGATGGGTGACAGACCCGGGATGTACGGCCCGCTCACGCAGTTCGCGGCGGGCGGAGTGGCGACCATGCCGCCGCCCGGGCAGCCCTGGTTGTAGAACTGGGCCGAGCCGTCCATGAGGACGATGGGCAAGTCGAGCCCGACCTCGATCTTGTTGAAGAGACCGAGGTTGAAGGCGAACGTGCCCTGGAACGAGTCGGAGATGAGGGCGTCGGTGCGGCCCTGCGTGAGCTGGTTATCGAGCCGGCCGATGGTGCGGCCGTAGTCGACGACGAGGCCGAAGCTGAAGTCGAGGTGACCGAGGATGTCACTGCCGTTCGTCGCGAAGAAGCCCTTCGAGTCGAGCGTCGGCCGGAACAGATGCGTGTCGATGCCGTCGTTGTTGCCGAGCAATGGATTGTCGGCGCGGGCACCCGAATCGAACAAGCTGA
>Ga0302326_10001691_pt1 | contig 55450 bp, 44 predicted proteins | sample Palsa_T0_3_FD_202264 | JGI IMG/M metagenome (GOLD analysis project Ga0302326, IMG submission 202264) | Peat permafrost microbial communities from Stordalen Mire near Abisko, Sweden - Palsa_T0_3 | ecosystem: Environmental > Terrestrial > Soil > Palsa > Peat permafrost | place: Sweden: Abisko...
AGCACGCGGTCCACGGTGTCAAGAAAGTTATTGCAATGCAACGGAATATGAAAGCCGACCAGGTCCGCGCCCAACAGGCCGTCAAGCAGCTCCGACTGCCACGGGCAAATGCCGAAGGCTTCCGGGTTAGGCCATGGAATATGCCAGAAGATGGCCACGCGCGCATCTGGCCGAGCCGCTTTGATGAGCCGCGGCAACAGTGCAAAGTGGTAGTCCTGGACAAACACAATCGGATTGGCGCAGCCCTCCATCTCTTCCGTCAGCGCGTTGGCAAACCGCTCGTTGACTCGCTGGTAGGCTGCCCAGTCGCTGGCACGGAAGATGGGCCGGGTGTGCGCAATATGGCACAACGGCCACAACCCCTCATTCGCGAAGCCGTCGTAGTAGCCCGACTCCTCTTCGCTGGAAAGCCACACGCGCCGCAGCGTATACCGTGGATCGTCAGGCGGCACGCGCAAACGGTCGAACTCATCCACGGCGGTGGGATCTTCGCTGCCGCTCCCGTGCGCCACCCACACGCCATCGCAGGCGCGCAATACCGGCTCGATGGCCGTGACCAGGCCGCTGGGAGGAACGATGCACACCGTCTCTCGTCCCTGGCGCACGTGCATGTAAGGTTCACGGTTCGAGGTCACAAAAATGCGGCTGGAACCAAATCGCTCCCGCACGTGCACGGCCAGGCGCTCACCCGTCCAACGATGTTCGCCGGCATCGCGCAGCCTGGCCTCAGTCTCCGCCGAGGCGCGCGCTTCTATCAGGCTCTCGGCCATGGTCTCGACTTCGCGGGCCAGCGGAGTAAACAGACCCAGCTCGTCGATACTCGTATCCGCGGCATCGCTGTTGTTTCCCATGCGAACCCGGCGCAGCCGTTCCGCAACCCGCATCATGGGCCGCATCAAAAGCCAACGAACCATCAGCAGAGTTACCCCGACAATCAGCACCACGAAAGCAGCGATGCGCCAAAAGCTCCGCTCCCATCCCGCGTAGGCCTCCGCGCGAATGAACCGCGCATCTTCCAGAATCACCAGCACGCCGTTCAGTTGCCCGGCTTCCTGCAATGGATACACATCCTCCAGCCATTGCGCGTCAGTGTTTTGTCCGAAGGCCGCGACTTGGGCGCCCTTCCTGATCGACTTCTGCATAGGATCGGGCGACAGGGCTTTGAACAGATCCTCTGCCCCCGCCGCAGCCATGAGCCGGCCGCCAGGGGTATAGACCGCAAGCCCCAGCGCCTGATCGGGATGGTGCAGCCGCTGTAGCGTTGCATTGATCGCATCCACCTGCCCGGAGGCGACGGCCTTCTCGATCTCCGGCTGCAGGCTCGCGCCCAGCCATGCGCTTCTCCGCTCCAGTTCCAGGCGCAGAACATGCTTGTGGGCCAGCACATCGAAATAGGTTGAGGCAATCGAAACCAGCGTAATGCCTGCAACGAGCGCAAAGATCAGCCGTATGCGAAAGAATGGCATATCATCGCTCCTTGAACCAACTTCGACAAGCCTGTGGAGTTTTAAGCAGACCCCTGCCTGCTTAGATGCATTAGATGCAATCAAGGCACTGCACACCGCGGGCCATCTGACAAGTGATTGAAACAACAGGGAAGCTGCAAGGTCTTTCGCCATCGGCGCCGGGGAATCTTTGCACATTCCGGAAATTTCTTCCCGGCGCCAGGTCCCGCGACATGGGTTACACTCGCGGCCCGTCTTCATGCCCGATGCGCTATCCTGTCCTTGCATCACCTTGTCAGGGAAAGCGGAGAACCTTCCTCCCGTAAACCGGCAGACGCAATGGCCATCGAAGCAATAGAAAGAACTGCCAAGAATATCGTGCTCACGGTGCAGGAGTTCTGCCTGTTCGCGGTCCGGGCTGTCACGAATCTCTTCCGCCCTCCCCGCTACTGGACTGATTTCCTCATGCAATGCAACATCATCGGGGTCGGTTCCACCCCCATTGTGCTGCTTGCGGGGTTCTTTACCGGCGGCGTGCTGGCCCTGCAATCCCAGGCGACGCTGGCTCAGTTTGGCGCTACCGCCGTGACCGGCCGCTTCGTCTCGCTCACCATGATCCGCGAACTCGGGCCCGTGCTCACCGGCATCATGGTAGCCGGCCGCAACGCCTCGTCCATGGCCAGCGAACTTGGTTCGATGGTGGTGACGGAGCAGATCGACGCCATGCGCGCCCTGGGGGTTGACCCCATGCGCAAACTGGTCACGCCGCGCCTGTTTGCCTGCATCTCCATGCTCTTCTTCCTCACCATCATTTCAGATGCCTTCGGCATCATGGGCGGCGGATTCGTCACCGTGGTCATGAACCACCAGAACGGCACCCAGTACCTCTCGCAAGCCTGGGAGCACCTCCATTACGCTGACATCATTCAGGGCCTGGTCAAACCATTGGTCTCCGGCTTTATCATCGCATCGGTCGGCTGCTTCTATGGCATGCGGACCACGGGCGGAACCGAGGGCGTAGGCCGCTCCACCATCGATGCCGTCGTCTTCTCGTCGGTCATCATCATCGCCGCCGACTTCCTGCTTACCCAGGTGCTGCTCACCTTGTTCCCGCCAATATGATGGAGACGCCGCATTCAGCTTCACCCGGTCCCGAGCCGCCCGGCCCAGTTCATGCAGGGCAGATCTCAACGCCGCCCGCGGATTCCATCCCCGTGGTCGCCTTTCGCAACGTCTCCATCGCCTTCGACGGCCCGCCCGTCCTTCAGGACATCAGCTTCTCCATCATGCCCGGCGAGACGCGCATCCTGCTCGGGCCCGCAGGCGTAGGCAAGAGCGTCCTGCTCAAGCTGATCAACGGCTTGCTCCGTCCCGACACCGGCAGCATCGAGCTCTTCGGCGAGGAGATCACCACCCTGCGCGAAGAACAGCTCTTCCCCCTGCGCACCCGCACTGGAATGGTGTTTCAGGAAGGCGCGCTCTTCGACTCCCTCACCGTCCGCGACAACGTTGCCTACCAGCTGATCCAGGAGCGCGTGCCCGACGACGAGATTGACCGCCGGGTCCACGAGGCGCTCACCTTTGTCGAGCTCGACCGGACCTTCAGTCTTTTCCCCGACAGCCTCTCCGGCGGCATGCGCCGCCGCGTGGCCATCGCCCGCGCCCTCATCCACCAGCCCGAGCTGATCCTATACGACTCGCCCACCGGCGGCCTTGACCCCATTACGTCCACCACCATCATCGAGCTCATCATCAAGGAGCGCGATGTCTACCACGCACCGTCCATCCTGGTGACGCACCGTCTGCAGGACGCATTCGCCCTCTCCACGCACGTCTACTCCACCGAGCACAACTGCATGTTGCCCCTACCCAACGGCGAATCCGACCCCAAGACAACCTACCTCATGCTCGAAGAAGGCCGCCTGATCTTCGATGGTTCGCTGCACGAGCTGATTCACAGCGAAAACAAGTTTGTGCGAGAGTTTCTTCTGTGAGCTGTTTCACAAATTATTCAATATGATGTATGCTATACATCATGAAGCGGACCCAGCTATATCTCGACGAGGACCTGTGGGAAGCCCTCCACACCAGAGCCTCCTTCGAAAAAACAACCATCTCCGAACTCGTCCGCACCGCCGCCCGTGAACGCTACATTGTGGACCCCGAGAAGCGCCGTGAAGCCTTGATGGGAATTGTCGGAATATGGAAGGACCGCACCGATTTGCCGGACACAGAAACCTACGTTCGTAACATGCGAAAAGGAACTCGTTTGAAACGCCTGGGAATTTTGTGAGCGTTCTGCTGGATACCGACATCGTTATCGAGATTCAGCGTGGCAACGATCCCCAGATCCGCGCAAAATGGGGAAGTCTGGTTGCCTCGGGCATTGCCCTCCTCTATTCGCCCGTCGTGGCCGCCGAGACCTGGGCTGGCGCACGCCCTCAAGAGCATATGCTCATGGAGAGCTTCTTCGATGCGCTCACCTGCCTCCCAACTGACTACGAAACGGGCAGACTGGCGGGTGATCTTATGCGCAAATTCGCCAAGAGTCACGGCCTGGAGATTCCAGACGCCCTCATCGCGGCAACCGCCATTCAGCACAGTGCCGCTCTCTGGACGCGAAACCGAAAACATTATCCGATGCCGCAACTGACACTTCTTACATGAGCTGTTGACTCTGCGCACCGATCCACGCGAGGATGTTTCCGTGGCTGACACAGTCCATTGCGAAACGCACGGCGAGACCAATCAGACATTTGTCTGCTCTCACTTGGCTGCGGATTCCTTTGGCCTCGGATTCAACACTGAGAAACAGGACGGCGAGAATCCGTTTCCGGATGCTTGGTGCGATGACTGCGAGGTCATTCGCGCTGCGCACGATGGCTGGACCGATGAGGCTCAGGAACTCACCAAGATTGCGCTGCTTTGTTCGGGCTGCTACGAACGCACCCGCATTCGCAACACTCGACCGGCAACTACCTTGGACGATCTTGCAAGCCTGCGATGGAAATGCGGCAGTTGCGACGAATGGCACACTGGGCCTTGCCTGGATATCGGCTTCGATTCGCCGTTCTATTGGGATAACGCAAGTGAGAAAGGCACTCGATGGAGCACCCTTCAATCGGGAAGCATCGAGAAATCCGGCAAATCATTCTTGGACGAAGACTATTGCGCCGTCAATGACGAAAACTTCTTCGTGCGAGGAGTCATCCCACTTTCCGTTCTTGGAACCGCGCAAACATTTTGCTGGGGCGTATGGGGATCTCTCAGTCGAGCGAATTTCGAAGCACTATTGAAGGCGGACCAACGGGAGGAGCGGGTGGATTCAGAGCCCATGTTCTCCTGGCTCAGCACCCGAATACCGGGCTACCCTGACACGCTCGGTCTGAAGATGCACGCGGCAATCCAAGCGTCCGGGGGGGCGCCCGCATTTTAGCTTGGAGGCATCAGATCATCCTCTATCCCAGGAATTCCACCACGGCATCACACCCGAACGTCTAAAGGAGATTACGCTTCACGACTCCCCACTTGCCGAGTTGGAGTAATACATCCCACGTCCCAGCCTCAATCTCGGATGTGCGCATCCGGTGGCCGAAGCAACATCCCATCTGCTACCCTTGCTTGTTTTGATCAATTCGTACAATTCAAGGTGCAATCATGGGTTTCAAATTCCAGAACTTCGACTTTCTAAACCTCGATTCCGGCTTCAGCGAAGACGAACTCCTCGTCCGCCGCACCGCCCGCGACTTCGTCGACGACAACATCGTCCCCATCATTGAAGATTGCTTCCGCGAGGGCCGTTTTCCGCGCGAACTTGTCCCTCTCATGGGCGAACTGGGCTTCTTCGGCGCTAATCTTGAAGGTTACGGTTGCGCCGGCATGTCCAACGTCGAATACGGCCTGGTGACGCAGGAGTTGGAACGCGGCGACTCCGGCCTGCGCAGCTTCGTCAGCGTGCAGTCGGCGCTGGTGATGTATCCCATCTACACCTTCGGCTCAGACGACCAGAAGAACGCGTGGCTGCCCGCCCTCGCCAAGGGTGAAAAACTGGGTTGCTTCGGCCTCACCGAGCCCGGCTTCGGCTCCAATCCGGGTGGCATGACCACCACCGCCCGCAAATCCGACGACGAATACATTCTCAACGGCGAAAAGATGTGGATCACCTCCGGCAGCATCGCCGATGTCGCCATCATCTGGGCCAAAGTCGAGGACGAGGATAATAAAGTCCGCGGCTTCCTGGTCGAGACCGACCGCCCCGGCTTCCGCGCCGACGACGTCCACGGCAAATGGAGCCTGCGCGCCTCCGTCACCAGCGGCCTCACGCTTCAAGATGTTCACATCCCCGCCGCCAACCTGCTCCCCTTGACCGGCGGCCTCAAGAGCCCGCTCATGTGCCTTAACCAGGCCCGCTACGGCATCAGCTGGGGCGCAATCGGCGCGGCCATGGATTGCTACAACACCGCGCTGCAATATGCGAAAACCAGAAAGCAGTTTCATGGCCAGCCCATCGCCAGCCATCAGCTCATCCAGGAAAAACTAGTCTGGATGGCCTCTGAAATTTCCAAGGCGCAACTGCTATCGCTGCACGTGGGCCGCCTGAAGGATGCGGGCAAAGTGGGCCACCAGCACATCTCCATGGCCAAGCGCAATAACGTGTGGATGGCCCTCGAAACCGCGCGCATGGCCCGCGACATTCTCGGCGCCAACGGCATCACCGAGGACTACCCCATCATGCGCCACATGATGAACCTCGAGTCAGTGAAGACCTACGAAGGCACCCACGACATTCACGCGCTGATCCTCGGAGAGCATTTAACCGGCATCGCAGCCTATTGAGGCGACGCATCCGAAGCGCAGCGCAGATCCCCCGCAAAAGCCCCGTGCCCCATCGGGGCACCCTCTGGGTCCGCCTTTTTTCTGGCGAATGGGTGGGAAACCTCGAATCATCATCGGTCCTGCACATCCCAGGAACCGTCCCACCAAATCAACCATCGACAAAGCCGCGCCGGTGCGGCATATTCTTGAGTCATGCCGAATTCTAGCTTGCACCATTGCTCTACCCTCAGGCTCGCATCGCTGGCCGTGTCCCTGGCGGCTCAAGCTTTTTCAATCGTCGTCATTGCGCAGCAACCCGCAAGCGCACCCATCGTCCTCCACGCCGCACGGCTGCTCCAGGTGGACACCGGCACGCTCCTCCAGCCCGGCGAAATCCTCGTTGAGCGAGATCGCATTCGCGCCGTCGGCACATCGGTCAACCATCCGCAGGACGCGAAGGTTATCGACCTCGGCGATTCAACGCTGCTTCCCGGCCTGATCGATGCGCACGTGCACCTGTTCCTGCATCCCGGCGCGGAAGACCTGCAAACGGTGGAAGAGTCCGTTCCCTGGCGCACGATTCTTGCCGAGCAGGCTGCCAAGGCCGATCTGCTCGCCGGCTTCACCGCCGAGCGCGACATGGGCACGGAAGGCGCAGGCTCAGCCGACACCGCCATTCGCGACGCCATCAACCAGGGGCTGATCCTGGGCCCGCGCCTGCGCATCAGCGGCAATGCCATCGACATCATGGGCGGTCACGAGGATGCAATCGGCTACAACCCCGCGCAGCATGTACTCTCGAACGCCGACTACGCCAACACCGCCGAGCAGATTATTGAAGTCATGCGCGCGCAGCACAAGGAAGGCTCCGACTTCGCCAAGATTTACGAAACCGGCCCCGACCGCATGGTTGATGGAGTATTGCACACGCCGTATCAATACACGGCGGCGCAGCTTACCGCGGCCGTCGAGGAAGCGCATCGGCTTGGCACGCGCGTTGGCGTTCACGCCATGGGCGAGCCGGGAACGCTCTACGCCGCACAGGCCGGCGTCTCTTCCATCGACCACGCCACCCAGCTCAGCGATGCAACTATGCGCCTGATGCGCGAAAAAGATATTCCCGCCGTGCCCACCTTCACCATCTTCGAATACTTCGCGGACCACGCGGAATCGCCCGCAGTTGCGGCACGCGAGAAGGCCCTCCTCGACTACAAAATTGCCGAGTTCAAGAAGCAAATCGCCGCCGGCATCCCCTTTGCGGTCGGCTCCGATGTGGGTCCATTCCCGCACGGTACGCAAGCGCGCGAATTTGAGCTGATGGTCCGCTACGGCATGAAACCGCTGGCCGTGCTGCAAGCCGATTTCATTGAAGGCGCGCGAGTGCTCGGCTGGGAAGGCCAGATCGGCCAGCTCAAACCCGGTTATTTTGCCGACGTGGTGGCCGTACCAGACAATCCCCTCGATGACATCACGGCCGTAGAGCGTGTGAGTTTTGTCATGAAGAATGGCGCAGTTGTGCGACCATAGAATCAAGAATTCGACTGGAGGCGGAATGTCAACGTTGCGAATAGTCCGTCTGCGCCGCGTCGCTCGCGAAATCTTGCCTCTCGTCCTGGGATGTTCGCTCCTGCCAGCGGTCACTTATGGCCAGGTTGACCCTCCGAAACCGGGGACGCTGGCTGACGCAATGAATGAAGTCAAACTGGGCAACGTCGCCTATGTGGATCAGATTGTTCGGATAGCAGGAGCGGAGCACGCTGTTCCCCTTCTCGAAGACCTGTTTGCCCACAACCAGGATGCAAGCGAGAAGGATGCATTCGCGAAAGAGTGGATCGCTGGTGAGCTCGTGAGGCTCGGGGCCAGAGATGATGTTTATTGGAATTTTGTGGTGAATGAAGCGAGAAAAACACTGGAAAGCGACGCCCCTGATTTCATGAACCTCGACCCGCAATCGCCGTCTCCGGCTGGTCCCTCTCCGGAGTTTGTTGCATGGGCCAAGGCTCACAACTTCTCTATGGAATCGGTCTCGTATGAAGCTGTGTACCCGATCAAACTGGGTCCGCTCATCAGAACCGGGGATGCGAGGGCAATCCCGCTGCTTCGAAGAGGCCTGCTGGCCCCCAATCACCAGGTTGAGGCTGCCTCGGCCATGGGATTGGTAATACTCAAAGATAGAGATTCGATCCCATTGATCGTTCAAGCCTGCAAGAGAGCTCCCGCAGCGGCCGCCCCCGCGATTGCCATGTCCTTGTTGCAATTTCATGACGCCGAGGCGCAAAGTGCTGCCGAGCCGTATCTCACCCAGGACATGATGAAGGCACTGCCTGAGAGTAAGAAATAGCTCTTAACGGAACCGCCGTCGAGCACGTGAGCGTCGTTATGAGGAGTTGCGCAGCGGTGCGGCAGGAATTCAATCTTTTTCGGAGGATGCACCTCGCGCATGCCGCTCTTCAATCTTCTTGAGCGTCTCCCGCCAGCGTTTCGACTTCATCGGCGCCAAAGATTCCTCAACCGCTTTGCGGTAACCGCCCAGAAAGATCGAATAGAGAATCGCCAGCGAGCACCCGATGCCCCACAGGAATCCTATGCAGAGGCCAACTAAAGCAGCGGTGCCGAAGTCCGTCATGGCGCACGTCACTTTCTGCGCGTTGCTTCTACACGGCGCTGTCTCTACACAGCGACGGTAAAGCTGTCCTCGGTGCGCGTCACCGCGTGGTAGAGAGTGTCGCGCTCCACGGGGACGCGGCCGGCCTCGGTGATCAGCCGGCAAAGCTCCTTGCGCGTCATGCCCTGCGGCGTTGTAGCGCCGGCATCGTGGTAGATCTTCTCCTCGATCACCGTGCCATCCAGATCGTCCGCGCCAAAGCGCAGCGCGATCTGCGCGATCTTCGGCGTAAGCATTTGCCAGTAAGCCTTGATGTGCGGGAAATTATCCAGCAGCAAGCGGCTAACGGCAATCTGGCGTAGATCGGTCAGGCCGGTGGTCACGGGCAGGTGATCGAGCGGCGTGTTTTCAGGGTGAAACGCCAGCGGAATGAAGGTCTGAAAGCCGCCGGTCTCGTCCTGCAATGCGCGCAGCTTGAGCAGGTGATCCACGCGGTCTTCATCGTTTTCAATGTGGCCATACAGCATGGTCGCATTAGACTTGAAGCCGAGCTTGTGCGCCATCCGCGCGGTTTCCAGCCACTCCTCGCCGTCGATCTTGTGGTCGCAGATGATGGATCGCACGCGCGCGGAAAAAATCTCCGCGCCGCCTCCAGGCATGGAATCCACCCCAGCGTCGCGAAGCTTGATCAACGTCTGCTCGATCGTCAATTTGGCGCGCCGCGCCAGGTAAGCTACCTCCACCATGGTGAAGGCCTTGATATGAACTTTGGGAAAGCGCTGCTTGAGGCCGCTGACCAGATCGAGGAAGTATTCGAACGGCAGGTCCGGATGCAAGCCACCCACAATGTGGAACTCGGTCACGGCTTCCGTGTAGCCGGAAGCAGCCGTTTCGTAGGCTTCTTCGAGAGCCATCGTGTAGCCGGCGGGGTCGCCCTTCTTGCGCCCGAAGGCGCACAGCTTGCACGCCGCCACGCACACGTTCGTCGGGTTGATGTGGCGATTGACATTGAAATAGGTCACGTCGCCATGCAGCCGCTCGCGCACATGGTTGGCCAGCCAGCCTACCGCCAGCACGTCCGAAGTGCCGTAAACTGTTAGCCCGTCGCGAAAGTCCAGCCGCTCGCCGGCCAGCACCTTAGCCGCGATTGGCTCAAGGCGAGGGTCATGGCTGCGAAAGGCGACTGGCTCGCGGGTTACCGCAATCTCGGTCTGCATATCATGATGATACAGAAATAGAGGTCAAAGGTTCATTTTTGCCCGGTCTCGACCCCGCCTGCCTGCGGCTCAACCAGCACGCCGTCATAGAGCGAGGCGGCAACCATGCGATTGCCCGCCGCGCGAATCAGGCCGATGCGGTAACCGGTCTGCCACCATTTCCAGGTCATTGTGCTGGGATCGATGGCGTAAATCTGGTCGCTGGATTGGGAACTGATCAGCACCCTTTTCAGGTGAACGTCGTAGGTGAGATCGTCTACGTCGCGAAACGGCAGCCGCTCAATCCACAGCCACGACTTGCCTCGATCGTGCGTGAAGTAGACCCCTTCGCGAGCGCCCAGCCATATCGTGCCGTCGGGCGAAAAAGCCACGCGATGGATGCGCGTGAGCATGGTGGGAATCTGCATGGGCGACCAGGACGCACCGGAATTATAGGAAATGACCACACCGTCAGGACGCGCCGCCGCCATCGTTTTCCCCAGCACGGCCACCGACATGTAATCGCCCGAGTCCATCACCATTCCGCCCTGCCAGCTTGCTCCCTGGTCCCGGCTGGTGAGCAGCCCCAGCGTAGAAGAAGCCAGCCACACATCTCCGCTCACGTCGAGGGCATTCACGCGGCTCATCAATTCGATCGCCGGCGCCTTGAGCCTCTTCTCCACATTGATGCGCTTCCCGGATACGGTCGTCGTGGCAGGCTTCACAAGCGTGTTGGCAATGGTGTTTCGCGGCTCCCAGCGTGGCGCCACCCCGGCTGCGAGGTTTTCCACCAGGGCGAAAATGCCGTGCGTGGTGCCGGCGACGATGGTACCGTCTTGAGTCTGTCCAAGCGCAAACACATCGCGCCCCTCCAGGCCTTCGCCCATTTGCTCCCAGTTCCCGCCGCCATTCCTGGAAAGGAACACGCCGCCGTAGGTCTTGTCGTTCACCACGCCTGCATAGAAGCGCGCCGGATCAGCAGGGTCAACCAGAAGCGCGCCTACCTTGCGCTGGGAAAATCCCTCATTCGACGCCGCAAACGTCGCTCCCGCATCGTTCGAGGCCAGCACCCCGCCGCGATCGGTGGCCAGCAGCACGTGGTTTGAATCGCCTGGATCCACATACACGTCGTTCACGATCACATCGGCGCCGGTCATGCTGGTAAAGTGGCCGCCGAAGTCGGAAGTCTTGTAGAGGCCCTCGGTAGTTCCCGCGTAAACCACGTCGGGGTTCGTCGGGTCTTGCATCAGAACACGGGTGCGGCGCGCGTCGGCGGGGATGCCCGCGATTTTCTTGAACAGCTCGCCACCGTTTTCGCTCTTGTAGATTCCGCTGCATGCACTCAGGAATAAGGTGCGTGGACGGGAAGGATCGACGATGATCGAAAACACGTCGGAATCCTCAATCACGCCCTGTTTAATATTCTTCCAGTTCCTGCCGCCGTCTGTCGTCTTCCAGGGCAGATGCCAGGTGCCGGCGTAGACGATCTCCGGGTTTTTCGGGTCCACCGCGAGCGATTCGATCTCGTGAATCTCACGGCTTCCCGGCGGACTGATCAACTCCCACGATGCGCCCGAATCTGTCGAGCGGAAGACGCCGTCGAGCGTGCCCGCAAAGAGCATTGCCGGGTCCGAAGGAGCTTGCGCCAGGGCGCGAATCGACTGGCCGCGCAGGCCGGCGGCATCTTTCCAGCTCCTGCCGCCGTCGTGGCTGATCCACAATCCGCCACCGGTCTCATCCAGCTTCCATGCAGCCACAAAGACAGTGGCGGGATTCGCCGAATCGACCACGATGTTGTCGATCACCAGGTCGTCTTCCCCATCCAGCTTGGCCAGCCGCCGCCAGGTCGCGCCCCGATCGAGCGACTCGTAGATCCAGCTGTCGAGGGTGCCAAGATACAGGTGATTTGGCTGCCCGGGAACCGCGGCAAAGGAGCGCGCGTCGCCACCGGCCGGGCCAACAGCGCTCCAGTTCGCCTGTGCCGCCAGGTTTTGACAGGCAATCGCAATCAATAGGAGAGTGATCCCCGCCGCAAAGGTTTCGCGGCGTTCAAATTTTCTAATACAAGCCCGCATGCTGCTCATTGAAGCAACTAACTCCCCAAATACACATACAGTATGGATAAAAAAACCCTTCAAAAAACTGATGAGGCTGACTGGCTTGCCAGTCAGCCTCAAATGGTTGCGCGAGGAATCGCTTTGCAATTGTGTTCCCCAGCCCTCCCGCAATTGCGGGAAGGCCCGGAGAACGGATTCACTGCGTAGGCCGGCCAGATTGGCCTGCCCTTATTGACCAGCTGCAGGCTTGGCAGCCTTCTTGTGGTGAGCCATTGGCTTCGCTCCCAGGGGCTTGCGCACCTCGGGCTTAACAGCTGTCTCATCGACCGGCGTGGTTCCAGTCACGTCAGCAGTGAAGGTTGCACCGGAAGGAACAAGGTAATTCTCCACGGTCTGGCTGTCCGTGGTGCCGGTTGCGACACTGATGCGGGAAGCATCAATGCCCTTCTCGGTTACCAGGTACTCCTTGGTGTTGACTGCGCGCTGGGCTGCGTCGTCGGTTACCGGCTTCGGATGCTTCATCTTCGCTTCCTTTGCCGTTTCCTTGGTAGCCCATTCCTTTTCCTTGGCATCGGACTCGCCGACAACTACAGCCTTCGCGTCCGCCGTCTGTTGCAGGCTGAGTGCGACCTGGTCGAGGCAGGCCTTGGCTTCGTTGTCCACGCGGGTCGGACGCTTGGTGTCCTTGCTAAAGCTGATGGAGCACTGCGTCTGGGTGTGCGGCACGGGAGCAACATACGGGGCCGTAATGGTCACGCTGGTGTTCGCTGTCGCCGTCTGGCCCTTGTCATCCGCCACGTTGCACGTTATCCCCACCGCTCCGGTTGGAGCACCGGCTGAAGAGAACGTTGCAGTGGTGCCGGTGCCGCTGACCGAACCGGCCGAAGCCGAATAGCTATACGTCAGCGGGCGGTTTTGCGGGCTCAAGCCCACGGAAGTAACGGTGCTGGTCTCGCCCGGCTTGATGGTGCTGGGGCTGGCCGAGCAACTGATGGTAGGCGGCTCATAAGCCTTCACCGTGAAGCTGGCCGAGCAATCCGCTGTCTCTCCGGGCTTCAGGCCCTCTTTGCCGGCCTTGCCTTCCTTCACAGTTCCCTTCACCGTATAGGAGCCGGGCGCAAGCGAAGCGGTGGCAATGGTCACCGTGGTGCCTGTACCGGTGGCGCCGGTACCGCTCCATGAGTAGACCACGCTGGCCTTCGGATCAAGCATTCCGGCGGTCGCGGTCACCGTGACCGGATCGCCTGGGAAAACCGATGTCGGGCTCGCAGAGCAAGCCAGTGTTACCGGCGGCGGCGGCGCGATGTTGCCAATGTGATAGACGAAGCCCGCGCTCAACTGCGCCATATTGAAGTTGCCGCGGCCAGAGAGCCAATTCTCGTGCGTGTATTGGTAGTCCGCCTGGAAGATGCGGATCGCAAGGTGATGGCTGAAAAACGGCGTCTGGTAGTCCATGCCGCCACCCGCCTCAAGATACGCGCCAAATGTGTCGTTGGGCGAGTGCAAGGTGCCGGCGTACTCCAGTCCAATCAGCGCATGGACGAACGGCGTAACATCGGCCGTGGGGAAGCGGAAGATCAAGCCGCCGCCACCACCCGAAAAATCGTCATTCGACCAGGTCGAGCCGCAATTTGGACAAGTCGGGTAATACTGATTCTCGTTGTTGATATGTTCGTCCGCTTCCAGTTGCAGGCCCGCGTACTTGTTGAAATACCGGGCTACGCTGAGAATCGCACCGTAGTTGACGCTCTGCGCTGTTAGCGCATCATTTGCCCCCACCGTTCCATGCGGCGCCAGATAGCTGTATCCCGCAAAGATGTCCCACTTGGAAGGAGAGTCTTCTGAGGAGGCCGTCGTGGCCGGTTTGGCTGAGTCTTGGGCCGCCATGGCAAGCGGCAATACTGCCACAGCTGCCAGTGCTAGAACCCAGCTCATAGTCTTTGAAACACGAGAGTACATGCGTTTTTCCTCCGCAAAAGATCTGAACGGCAAATGGATAACTGCTGTGTCGAGCTCAAATACTTCGGCTCGGATAAACTCGGCTCCGCACAAGAGACGGACCGATCGGAGTCCCTACAGCAATATTAAAAGTACCATAGGTGAATTACGGCAGAACATCTTTTTCAACAACATGCAGTATTCATTTGTTCAACAGTGACAATTCTGAGCCATGTTACTAAGGTAATCAAGAGCGCAAAGAAATACCACCCTCACCCCGGATTTCCCCAGTTTTTTGCATCTCAGCCACGCTCATCCTGCATTCAGTGTCTTCAGCAGGCTGCGCGGCTCACGCTGTATCTTTTCCTGTAGAAGCGTAATTGCGTATAAAAGTTGCTCGGGACGTGGAGGGCAGCCAGGAACATATACATCCACCGGAATGACCTGGTTGACCCCCTGCAGTAATGCGTAATTGTTGAAAACCCCGCCGGAAGTGGCACAAGCGCCCATGGAAATCACCCATTTCGGCTCCGGCATCTGGTCATAGAGGCGGCGAATGACGGGGGCCATCTTGTTGGAGACCCGGCCCGCAACCACCATCAAATCCGATTGCCGCGGCGAGGGACGAAACACCTCAGCCCCGAAGCGAGCCACGTCAAACCGGGAAGCGCCCATCGACATCATCTCGATTGCACAGCAAGCCAGACCGAACGTCATGGGCCATACCGAGTTCTTCCTGATCCAGTTGACGGCGAAGTCCATCGACGTAAGAAACACCCCTTCCGGCTCTTCATAGCCGTAGCTCACTTCCTGGAGCTTGACGCGGTTCTTCGCGCTGCTTTCCAGACTTCCGAAAAGGTAGTGATCCCGCTCCGCTGTAGCCGCCATGCTTCTACTATAACGCGATAACGCTCTTGGGGAACTGGTCACAATTGCTCCATCCCGCCATTTAAGTTCCTCGTTCCCCGTGACCCGTTCCATTCTTGCCAGCTGGCGCCTGTCGCCCATAGTTCCGCCAACTTGCCAACTCGCGGTGCCTGCGGAGCGGGCGCCAACTCGCTGCCTTTGATTCAAATCCTGCGCCTTCATTGCCTCTGGAGTCATCCATTCCCAAAACGAAAAGAGCCCTGCTTTGCATGTGCGCCGCCCTCATCCAGTCCAGGCAAGTCTCCTTCAGCCCGCGGAACCAAAATTGAAAGCTTTTTCATGAAATCCCTGAACGGCGACAAACCAACCACCCGTTCCGCCTGTTACGCTGTCATGCGAGGCATTTAGAACATGCTCAAGATCGAAGCCATACTCCAGCCTTCCAAGCTGGATGCCGTCAAGGACGCGCTGCTGGAAGCAGGCATTGAAGGCATGACCATTCTCGAGGCTCGCGGCCATGGCCGCCAGAAAGGCCACACCGAGTTCTACCGCGGCCGGGAATACACCGTCGACCTTCTTCCCAAGGTAAAAATCGAGCTGGTGGTCATTGACGATATGAAGGAGAGGGCGGTCCAGGCCATCGTCGGCGCTGCCCGCACCGGGCGCATCGGCGACGGCAAGATCTTCGTCAGCCGCATCGACGAAGCCATCCGCATCCGCAACGACGAGCGCGGCGAAACGGCGCTCTAAGTCCATATCAACGGGATGGGTACCCCAGGTCTCGATTTTGAGACCTGGGATTGGCGTCTCGGCCGGTGCTTTTCTAACTCATGCCAACACTTTGAGTCCGTGCTTCTCGACGATATCCAACAGCTTCAGCGCCATCCCACTCGGCTTCTTGACCCCCGCCTCCCACTTCTCGATCGTCGACTCGCTGGTATTGAGATAGCGCGCAAACACCGGCTGGCTCACTCGCTGTTTTTCACGAATGCGCTTGATCCGCTCTGGTTCCATCTGGGCAGGAACCGAGAGGCACGACTCGTCAAATTGGCGCATGGTGGCTTTATCGATCGTTCCTGCCCGATACATCCCGGAGACAGCACTATGAATCGCTTCAAAAGCGTCGCTCTTGTATTTGCGAGTCCTGGTCATAACATATCTCCACGAGTTCTGATAGTTTCAATTCCTTCGCAATTTCGGAGTCCGTCTTGGACGCATACAGTTCAGCAAGAGCGCGGAAATCTCGCAATTCTTGCCCGCCGATATTCGCGCGATCATTCTTCGCGAATAGGTACGCGTACACCCAATATCTGCCGCCTCTTGCAACAATGATGGAGCGGTACAAGTTTTTTCCCAACCGCTTCTTGTAAACCCCGCCGCCCAGATCGTCGGCTTGACCCGCCATCACTTGCCGGATTGCTGAACACAGCTCGACATCCACAATGTGCGCCTTGCCGGCCGCCTTGGAAAACCAGGCCGTCTCGAATACCCGCCCCGAAAGTCCAGAGTTCTTACCCTCAATCATAGTGTAGCACCTGGTGCTATCTCATGCGCAAATGATTCTTCCCCTTCGCGCAATCCTGCGAGCAAAGCAACTCCCCTGATCCGGGCCACCCGCTGAATCCCGCGTCGGCGGCCTTTTTCCTCCCGGTAAAACCAAATCCGCCCCATCCACAAGAAAATCGCTTATTCTGTTAACAATTCCTTACTTGCTTCGGCGAGCCTCACCCAAACCCTCATGAATCCAGTCGCTTTGGCGGTTGACGATCTTCGGGAGCAGTATACGCGGGAGATGGCGCTGGTTCGCCAGACCTGCGAGCGCACCGGGGACGGCACCGCCGCCATCCGCAGGCGCTCCGCGGTGGTTGACCGTATCCTCATTGAAATGTGGCGTAGAGCCTTTGCCGGCCAGCCTGCGCTCAACATCTCGCTGCTCGCGCTGGGCGGTTACGGCCGCAAGGATTTGTTTCCTTATTCAGACATCGACGTCCTGTTCGCCTTTGCCGACGAAAAGACCGAGGAGCAGTCAAAAGAATCCGTCCGCGCCATCATCCAGGGCATGTGGGACATCGGCCTGAGGGCCAGCCCAAGTTCCCGCACGGTCAAGGAAGCGGGCCGCTTCGAGCCCGACAATCTCGAGTTCACCCTGGCCACACTCGACCGCCGCTTCCTGGCCGGCCAGTTCCCTCTTTATCAGCAGCTTCATCAAACGGTTCTCCCCGGCCTGGTTCTCAGCGAGTGGAACACCATCACCCAGAAGCTGGGCGAGGTTGCGCGCGCACGCCACGCCAAGTACGGCAACACCATCTTTCACCTCGAGCCCAATCTCAAAGATTGTCCCGGCGGCCTGCGCGATTACCACCTAGCCGTCTGGTTCGCCCTGCTCTTTCACCTGAAGGAAACCAAAGAGTGGCCCCGCCAGCGCGGCGGCGTCTTCCAGAGCGCCCGCGGCGACGCCGAGGCAGCTTTCGATTTTCTTGCCGCCGCCCGATGTTTTCTTCACTTCCGCCACGGCCGCGACGACAACACGCTCGACTGGCAATCGCAGGACGAAGCCGCGGCCAGTTCGATCGGCCTTGAAACCCGGGGCACCGCCGATCCCAGTTACTGGATGCGGACCTATTATCGCCACGCTCGCATCATCTACCGCCGCGCCGTACTGCTCATGGAACACCTGCCCGCGCCGGTCAGTTTCTACAAGCAGTTCCGCCGCCGCCGCACTCCCATCGCCGGCACCGACTTCCTGCTCGACCAGGGCCGCATCGACATCGCACCCGGCGCGCAGTTCAACGACGCCAGCGCCATCCTGCGCATCTTTTCGCTGATGGCCACGCACGGCTACACGCTCTCCCAGGCTGCCGAGGACCGCATCACCGACGCCCTGCCCGCCCTGGCGATTCACATCCCCGAAGGTCCTTATCTTTGGAACGCGCTTCGCGAAGTACTTCTCGGGCCGCACGCGGCCCATGCCCTCAGAACCATGCATGCCCTTGGCGTTCTGGAAATGCTGATTCCGGAATTCCATGGCATCGACGCCCTGGTCATTCGCGATTCCTATCATCGCTACACCGTCGACGAGCACACCTTCCTCACCATCGACAACGTGCACAGCCTGCGCCAGCCCACGCATGATTATGAACAGCGCCTGGCACAGTTACTGCCGGAGATCGACCGCCTCGACCTGTTTCTACTGGCGCTGCTGCTGCATGATACGGGCAAGGCGCGCCGCACCGGCGAACATGCCGGCCAGAGCGTCGAGCTGGCTGACGCATTCCTGGCCCGGCTAGACTTTGACACCGAAGAGCGCGAGTCGATTCTCAAGCTCATCCGCCTGCATCTTGAAATGTCATTGGCCCTGCGCCGCGACATCTTCGATCCTGAAAACGTGCGCGGATTCGCCGACAAGATCGGCAACCCTCAGCTTCTGAAAATGCTTACATTGATGACCTTCGCCGACATCAAGGCCGTCAACCCCGATGCGCTCACTCCGTGGAAGGCTGAGAACTTGTGGCAGTTCTACATGTCAACCGCTAACTTCATGGACCGCTCCGTTGACGAGGTCCGTTACCACGCGGCCATCGACCCAACGCTGCTCAATCGCATCCGCTCCATGGTGCCTCCCGCCCAGTATGAGTCTCTCCGCCAGTTCCTTGAGGGATTGCCGCAGCGCTACCTGCAAACCCGCCTGCCCGAGCAGATCCGCCACCACTTCCAGATGGCCCTCAATCTCGACAAGGATTCAGTCCAACTCGACCTGCGTCCCAACCGCCAGCTTTTCGACCTGACGGTGATCACCCGCGACCGCACCCGCCTCTTTGCCGACGTGGCCGGAACCCTTGCCGCCTGGGGCATGAACATCGTCAAGGCCGGCGCATTCTCCAACGAAGCCGGCGTCATCGTCGACAGCTTCCACTTCACCGACGTCTTCCACACTCTCGAGCTGAACCCCAGCGAGAAAGACCGCTTCCTGGCCAACCTTCACGACGTAGTGGCGCAAAAGATTTCAGTCAAGCAGTTGCTTGAGGCCCGCCGTCACATGAACCACCCCGCTCACCTCAAAGTCGAAGTCGCCACCCGGCTGGAGTTCGACACCGAGTCCTCCACCCACTCCACGCTGTTGCAGGTCATCTCTCAGGATGTCCCCGGCCTGCTGCGCCAGATTGCTCTCACCCTGGCGACCCACCAATGCGACATCAAGGTTGCGCTGATCGATACCGAAGGCGAAACCGCCATCGACGTCTTCTACCTCACCCGCCGTGAAAAGAAGCTGTCCGAGGAAGTCCAGCAATCGCTCGCCATCGATCTCACCAGTGCGTTGGAAGCCATGCGTGCCCCGGCAAACGGCTAATCGCCACCACATTCAAACAGCTCATTTCCGCCACTGTTTTGAAAGGGCACGGCTTCAGCCGTGCCGCTAAGTCCCAAATAAATCGCGGGCTTTAGCCCCTGAGGGAATGCCTTGCAGAACCCCTCATCCCGTTGTGATATAGCTTCAAAGCAATGCGCATAAGAGAATAGTGCGTGACTCTCGGCAAGCCATTGAAACAGTTTGTTCGTTACAGGAAGCAGTTTCGGGGTGTCTATTTCATCAGCCATATTCGTTTCCCATTGCGAAATCGGAAGGAAGTGCGGCCATGAATGAACCCGGAACCTCAAAGGTCTGGCCAAAGAGGATCGCTTACGCCTTAATAGTCGGCTTCATTTCGATTGGGAGCGCCCTGGCCGCCCATGGCCAAGCATTGCCCTCACAGATGGACGACGTGAAGTTCACTCTCGATGTTCCCGGAAGGCAACCGCCCATCGCGGTGACCCGGGTGCTGCTTGATGGAAAAGCTGTCCCGTGGGACAGCCCGGTCCAGGTGAGCGGGGACTGGATGGGGCGGATCGTCGTCGAAATCCAGAATATCTCTGCGAGAGATATGGTCTTCGGTGAACTCATTCTCCTGTACCCCGAGACCGGGGAAGGCGTTCCCGGCAGCCCAATCACGTCTTCGCTGGCGAATGTGGGACGAGAGCCTGGTACCGCATTTCGAGTCAAGGACGGAACCACGCGACCGATGCCGGACTGGATGCGCCGTCGTTCCGAGATACGGATTCCTCCCGGCGGAACGATGCGATTCGAATTTGGCCCCGACGATACGCAGATCGCTGAAGCGTACAGGCTGGCCGGCCAAATCCACATCGTCAAAGTTAATCCCATCAGGTTCTATTTTGCGGATGGAAGCAGGTGGAGCGGCGGGACGTTCATGAACCCGGCCCCGGCGCCCACCCTTTGGGAGGAAGCTCCGCGAGAGCAGTTCTTTCCGAAAGCCACCGCGGCGCAAACCAGATTCTGAAGAGCCTCCATCGAGCAACCCACCTGCTCACAGCAAACGTTCGTAAGGCAGATACACGGGCTCCCACACGTAAGCGCGGAGATCCTCTGTAAGAGCAACTTCGTCGGCGATTGCCGCAACTCCATCGGCAATCGCCTGCCTGCCAACTGCCTCGGCGACAACCAGGCTCACCATGCGCGACTCCGCGATGCGTGGAAGCAGCCGGCCGTTCTTGTCTTCGCGCGCAGGCGAAAGAAGCGCCAGCGACTTTGCTGCGGCCATGATCATGGCGTCTGTGACTCGCCGCGCCCGAGAGACCAGAATGCCCAGCGCCAGGCCCGGAAAAATGTAGGAGTTGTTGGTCTGCGCAATGGGTATGAGTTTTCCGTTGACATCGACCGGCGCAAACGGGCTGCCGGTGCCGATGATGGCGCGGCCGTCGGTCCAGTGAAGCAGGTCCTCAGGCGTGGCTTCGGCGCAAGAGGTAGGATTCGAAAGCGGAAAGATGATGGGCCGCTCGGTGTGGCTTGCCATGGCGCGGATTATTTCTTCTGTAAACGCGCCGGCCTGCGCGGAGGTGCCGACCAGCGCAGTGATTCCTGCATTGCGGGCCACGTCGAGCAGAGAAATGTCTGCGCCGCCGGAAAGCTGCCAGCCCGCAACATCGTCGCGTGGCCTCACCAGGAACTGCTGGCTCTCGCGAATGCCACTTCCTCCTTCGACAAGAAGTCCATAGCGATTGAAAGCGTAGATGCGGCTGCGCGCTTCGGCTTCTGTCAAGCCCTCTTCCTGCATCACAGCGAGCAGAAGATTCGCGATCCCCAACCCTGCGCCGCCGGATCCAAACAGCGCAATGGTTTGGTCTTTGAGCGGTACGCCAGTGGCATTGACTGCGGCGAGAAGCGTCGCCGTGGTCACCGCGGCGGTGCCCTGAATGTCGTCGTTGAATGTGCACAGCCGATCTCGGTAGCGCTCCAGCAGGATCGCCGCGTTAGTGCCGGCAAAGTCTTCCCATTGCAAAAGAATGTGCGGCCAGCGACGCTCGACCGCGGAAACAAAGGCCTCCACAAAGTCGTCGTACTCCTGCCCGCGCACCCGATGATGCTGCCAGCCGATATAAATAGGATCGTGCAGCAGAGCTTCGTTGTCCGTGCCCACGTCGAGCAAAACCGGCAGGCAATGTTCCGGCGGGATGCCGCCGAGAGCCGTGTAGAGCGCCATTTTGCCGATGGGAATACCCATGCCGCCGGCGCCCTGATCGCCCAGTCCGAGAATGCGTTCCCCGTCCGAGACGACGATGCAGCGGATGTCGTCGTAGCGCGGGTTGGCGAGAATCTGCTCAATGCGGTTTCGCTCCGGATAGCTGATGAACAGGCCGCGCGGCTTGCGCCAGATCTCGCTGAAGCGCTGGCAGCCTTCGCCAACGGCCGGCGTGTAGACAACTGGCAGCAGCTCTTCCGTGTGTTCGGCAATGATCGAATAGAAGAGCGTCTCGTTCGAATCCTGCAGATCGCGCATGCTGCTGTACTTGGCAAAGGCCGTATCACGGCCGGAGAGCAACTTCATGCGGCGAGCGCGCTGGTCTTCCAGAGAGCCGATGTGCGGGGGCAACAGTCCGTGCAGCCCAAAGGCGTCGCGCTCCTCCTCATTGAACGCGGTGCCTTTGTTCAACCTGGGATGGAGGAGCAGATCGAATCCGTGAAGGCGGGTTCGAAATGTTCTCAGGTCTGCTTGCTGTGCCTGGTTGGATTCCATGCTCACCTGCGACTTGTTTTTGCAACACGCGCCCGCTGCCGACGAAGCAGAGATAGCGAGAGCGGCCCGATGTCCGTTTCGATTATTGCAGAGCACTCGGGCGGACCGTGTCGCAGACGCGTCGCCGGCAGGGCATTCGCATGAACTCAAATCGAGCCCAGGAAGCTCCTCATTCTGCTTGGAAAATCGTCTCAGGTCCCGGAGGGACCGCCCGAGATTAGAAAGCCGCCTCAAGTCCCGGAGGAACCGCGTTAGACCAGAAAGCCGGCCCAGGTCCCGGAGGGACCGTGTGAGAATAGCCCAGGGCGAGCGAAGCGCTGCCCTGGGAATGCGACCCATATTCGATCTCGCGCCCCAGCAGGGCGCTGCGACATCCAGGCACAGCCCAAAAATAGATCCATGCGATTGCCCTGGCATCGCTGGCCTCGACCTGCTGCTCGCCGTTACCGAACGCACCTTTCACCTTGTTGGAGTGACGCGACAGAACCTCAGAACCGAACGACCTTAACGAGGGTGAAGAATCTCATTTTTTCTTCCCGGAATTGTCCTTTCGACGATGAGTTTCAAAATGGAATTCGCATCGCAAGCTCCATGCGTGCGAGGCTATCTTCACCCCAGCCTGCTTATTAGACTCGTCTCATGTAACGCAGAGGCGCGGGTGAATATGCAAATCGAACCGCGGTCCCAGGGCCGAAATGGGTATCAATCGGGCGAAGCGAGTCCAAAGCTCCGGCGTGAGATTCCCCGGTGCACGCAACGCAGACCGCGGCGTGAGCAGTGATACGCTCAGCGCTGCTGATGGTGCTGGCGTGCCTTAGTCTGCAGGGCGACGCGCAAAAAAGCGAATGGACGTGGATGGGTGGAAGAAGCACGCTGGGCGTCAATGGCGGCCAGTCCGGTTTGTATGGCACGCTCGGTGTCGTTGCCGCTGGAAACACTCCCGGCGGCCGCGATGGCGCAGCCAGTTGGACCGGCAGCGATGGCCATTTCTGGCTCTTTGGCGGGCAAGGCTACGATGCCAACGGCACTCTGGGTTATCTCAACGACCTTTGGGAGTTCGATCCCTCCGACAACGAATGGGTTTGGGTAAGCGGAAGCAATGCGGTGGGCGGCCATGGTGGCCAGCCGGGGGTGTACGGCACACTGGGTCAGCCCGCCGCCGGAAACACTCCAGGAAGCCGCAATGGCGCTGCGACCTGGACCGATACCGACGGCAATCTATGGCTCTTTGGAGGTTGGGTCTACGATTCCAAAAGCATTGCCGGCGAACTGAACGACCTTTGGGAATTCGTTCCTTCGACTTCGGAATGGGCGTGGATGGGCGGGAGCAGCGCGGTCGGCCCCCATGACGGCCAATCCGGCGTGTACGGCACGCTGGGAACGGCCGCCGCAGGAAACAATCCCGGAGGACTGTATGCAGCTTCAAGCTGGATCGACAGCGGCGGCAATTTCTGGCTCTTTGGCGGGCAGGGGTACGACGGCAACGGCAATTTTCACGAGCTCAACGCTCTTTGGGAGTTCAATGCCGCCACGGCTGAATGGACTTGGATGGGCGGAAGCAAGTCGGTAAGCAGCGATGGGGACGTGCCGGGAGTCTATGGCACGCTGGGCACAGCCGCGACCGGAAACATTCCCGGAAACCGCAGTGATGCTTCAAGCTGGACGGGCAACAGCCTGTGGCTGTTTGGCGGAATTGGCTACGATGCCGATGGCAATGGTGGCTATCTCAATGACCTTTGGCAGTTCGATCCCACCACCAATGAATGGGCTTGGACGAGCGGAAGCAGCACGGTGGGCAGCAATGGCGGCCAGTCCGGCGTGTACGGCGTAATGGGAGCTCTGGCCGCCGGAAATGTTCCCGGAGGGCGCTCGCAGGCAACCAGTTGGACCGACGCCAAAGGCATCCTTTGGCTGCTCGGCGGCTATGGTGTCGATGCCGGCGGCAATGGCGGCTACCTCAACGACCTTTGGCAGTTCGATCCTGCCGCGAGCGAATGGGCGTGGACGAGCGGAAGCAGCACGGTGGGCGGCAATGGCGGCCAGTCCGGCGTGTACGGGACGTTGGGAAATGCTGCCGCTGGAAACGTCCCCGGAGGCCGCGATGCCGCGAACGGGTGGACCGATAGCAATGGCAATCTCTGGCTCTTTGGGGGCTACGGATACGATTCCAGCGGCAATTATGGGTATCTCAATGACCTTTGGGAATTTCAACCGTCCACCGCATCGTCATCCGCTGCCACTCCCACCTTCTCGCCGCAGGCAGGAACATACGCTACAGCGCAGACTGTGACGATCTCGGACGCGACCTCGGGCGCAATTATCTACTACACCACAGACGGAACCACGCCGACGGTTTCGTCCACGGTTTACGCGGGAGCGATCACTGTCTCTTCGACGGAGACATTGAAGGCGATTGCGACCGCCAGCGGGCTTTCCACAAGCGCCGCGGCGATTGCGGCTTACATCATCGGTGCGCCGGCAGCAGCAACACCGTCCTTTTCGCCGTCGGCAGGAACCTACGCAGCGACGCAGACCGTGACGATCTCCGATGGAACCCCGGGCGCGATTATCTATTTCACCACCGACGGAACCACGCCAACGACTTCATCCACGGTTTACGCGGGAGCGATCACTGTCTCCTCAACGGAGACATTGCAGGCGGTTGCAACCGCCAGCGGCCTCTCCAACAGCACCGTAGCGATTGCGGCCTACACCATCGGTGCGCCGGCAACAGCAACGCCATCCTTTTCACCGCCGGCAGGTGCATACGCAGCGGCACAAACGGTGACGATCTCGGATGCGACCGCGGGCGCAATCATCTACTACACCACCAACGGGACCACGCCGACGACTTCCTCAATCGCATACGCAGGGACAATCAAAGTCTCTTCGACAGAAACACTGCAGGCGATTGCGATCGCCGGCGGCCACTCCGCCAGCACCGTGGCGAGCGCAACCTACACCATCGGCGGGCCGGCGCCCACCTTTACCGTCACGGGCACAGCAGTCACGATCTCGCCAGGCGCGGAAACAGGAAACGCCTCCACAATCAGCATCACACCCAGCGGTGGATTCACCGGCGCCGTGGCGCTGACGGTGGCCATCACCGCGAGCCCCATCGGAGCCCTGGACACGCCGACTTTGAGCTTTGGCTCTACCAGCCCGGCGCAAATCACAGGTGTCAGCGCGGCCACGTCCACCCTGACCGTATTCAGCACCGCAGCCAGCAGCGCGGCTGTAGCATTCCCCGCTCGCGCTGCGGGACACCGGTACTTCCTCGGCGGCACGGCACTTGCCTGCTTACTGCTCTTCTTTGTCCCCGCGCGGAGCCGCTTACGGACGATGTGTGGGTTGGCCGCGCTCTTCGCAGTCCTCGCGTGCGGGGTAGTTGCATGCGGATCGAGCGTGAACAGGACCGCGATGCAGAGCAACCCCGGCACCACGCCGGGAACCTACACGTTAACCGTCACCGGAACTTCGGGCGCGATCACGGAAACGGCCGCAATTACGCTGAATGTGCAATAACGCGGGACGAGTATCAAGTTTGCTCAGCCTCACCCCTGAAGCGACCCATGTCCCGTTGCTTTGTAACAGGGCACGACTTCAGTCGTGCCGCTATGGAACAGGAAAATCGCGGGCTTTAGCCCCTGAGGGAATGCCGCGTAAAAAAGCAAGCCGGTCATGAAACAGCTTTTACTCTTCGATAATTGCCAGATCCCATGGCGCCAATGTGAATGAGCCCGCATGAGCAATGGGCTCTCCGTCGAGAAGGTTTGTACCGGAGGCGTAATCGTAAGTGAGTTTGACTTCCGCTCCGGAATAGTTGAAGTAGTAGTGGAGCCGCTTGCCCAGGCGATTGACGCCATGCTGCACATGAACGCTCGCGGGCAGTTCCTGGTCAGCGCTGGTCAGACCGGCCTTCAGCAGCGCGCCCTTGAGCACTGCCGTCTGCAGCTTGTCGGATAAATAGGTCCCTTCGTAGAGCAGCGTGCCGGAGCCGAATTCGTTTTCTGTAATGGCCGGCCATTTGCCAAAAAACGGATGATCGTAATAGGCGATCGGCTTGGCATGCTCCGGCATCAAAAATTCCGCCCAGTAGGAGGCTCTGTTGTCCGCGCCGGCGTTGAAGGGGTCGTCTTTGAGGGCGAGCGGATGTTCGAGATTCGAGAACTCCTGATAGCTGAAGCCGACTGCTTCGCGCAGCGGTCCGGGAGCGCGCACCCATCGCACCGCGGAGTTCTCGTTAGCGAAGCCGCTCTTGAACGTCATCACCACGTGGCCGCCATTCTTCACATAATCCGAAATGCGTTGCAACAGCGCGTCGTCGGAGATGTAAAGCGCCGGAACAATAAGCAGCTTGTACTGTGAGAAGTCTTGCGTCTCCGGAAAAACAAAATCGGAGCCGATATTGAGATCGTAAAGCGATCGATGCATCTGCTGCACCAGCGACCCGTAATCGGCAAGCGGGCCGGCGGAACTCCACTGCCGGCCGGCGGAAGTAAATGGCATAAAGCTGATTCCATTTAACGAGTCGCGGCTCCAGAGTATGGCCACCTGGTTATGAATCTGCAGCCCAACCAGGTGCGGGCCGATCTTTTCGAGTTCGTGGGCCGTGCGGCTCACTTCGGCATAAACGCGATTGGGCTCCAGGTCGTGCGAGAGAATTCCCTTCCAATAAGTCTCCTGATTCGCGGCAATCGAGGCCCAGTGCCAGTACTCAACCATGTTGGCGCCGTTGGAGAGATGCGTGTAGACGTCTTCACGCAACTGGCCGTCATACGGCGGATATTGAAACGCTGAGGTCCAGTCGGTAGTCTGCGCGTTGGTTTCAGTAACCAGGAAATTGGAGTGCTTGAGAGAGCGGCTGAAATCCGCCTGAATCGACTGAGTGGCGCCGTCGTAGTGATCCTGCGGAGCCATGTGGTAGATGTTGTCGGCAACAATGTCGAGGCCGGCGGCAACGTCCTCTTCGTTCACGTCCCCATGCATCATGCCGCCGTAGTCGGTGGTGATGAACTGGCGCGGCGAGGCGCACTCGCGCACCAGTGCTGATTGCCAGTGGAGAAAATCCGTCACGCGCATCTGGCTCCAGCGCGTCCATTCCAGTTTGTACCCCGTCGAGATAGTCCCATCGCGTCTGGGCAGGTCTTCCCAGGTATGCAGGTTTTCACCCCAGTAGTTGAGGAACCAGGCTTTGCTCAGCGCTTCGGGTGTGCCGAATTTCTTCTCCAGATAATGCTGGAATCCGATGAACACATCGTCGTTCGCCGCTTCGTAACTTGACGTCTCATTGTCGAGCTGCCAACCAATCACCGTGGGATTGTCCTTATAGTGGGCCACGATGTGGCGGATCAGCCGCTCCGCGTAAAACCTGTACGCAGGAGAGTCCGTGTCCATGTTTTGCCGAATGCCGTACACGCTCGGAATGGGCTTGCCGCCGAACGGGCCAGCAGGAATGCGGTCGGCAAAAATCTCCGGATGCTGGTGCGCCATCCACGCGGGGATCGAGTAAGTGGGCGTGCCCAGAATGACCTTGATGCCGGCGTTGCCCATGGCATCGACCACGCGGTCCATCCAGGCGTATTCGAACTGACCGTCCGCCGGTTCCCAAAGGCTCCAAGTGGACTCGCCCATGCGGACCACGTTGAGGCCGGCGGCCTTCATCAGGGCAACATCTTTCACCAGGCGCGCGGCGTGATCGGCGTCGTCGCCCGGCATGTACTCGTTGTAGTAGGCGGCGCCATAGAGCACGGTAGGGAAGTCGAGATTGGGACCGGCAGCCGTTGCCGGCGCCGATCGCTGTGCCACTCCGCACGTCGCCACTAGCAGCATGGTCAAACAGAAGGCGGCAAGAAATCGTTTGCTCAGGATCGGCATGACTTGGCCTCGTTTTCAATCGAAGGCCAAGTCTACAACACTCGATTTATATTCGTCAGGTACGCCATGGATTGAGCGTCTTCACGCCGCTGTGCTCAAAATCGGCGACATTTCGAGTGACGACGGTCATGCCGTGCACCAGTGCCGTCGCTGCGATGAAGGAGTCGCGGAAAGGCGCGGGATTGGGAACATGCAGGCCGGCGCACCGCATCGCAATTTCCGGCGTAACGGAAAGAATCCTGCCCGCAAACACGGGCAGGATCCGATCAAACGTCCAGCTCCGCAGAAGAGCGCCCTGGCGAGGGTCGCGATGTTCCATGCGCCGCGTTCCTAATTCAAGTTCGTAGAGTGTGATCACCGACAAGAAGAGAAGTGAGGAGTCAACTTTCTTGGCCCACCCCAGCACTTTCCGGTCAGCGCGGTGCGTTTGCGACTTGAATACTTCAGACACAACATTCGTATCCAGCAGTAGCATATTGTCTCGATCTAGCCGGCCCCCTCGGCAGGCTCGAGCCAGTCACTAAAATCGGGCGCAACCGGAAACTCATCTCTCATACGCGGGAATTCAAAATCAGGATCGATTTCCTCCAGCCCCGGCATGGCAAGCAACTCAAGAATGTTCTTTTGTTTGCTTGCAAGAGATTCGTATTCCTTTAGACTAAGCAGAACATGCGAGGCCCGACCGCGATCTGTGATGAACACAGGTCCCTTGTCCGCCGCACGCTTGGCGCGGGCTGTATCCTGGTTGAATTCTCGGCTTGAAAAAGTTGTAATCGCGAAGACACACCTCCAATGTAGCAACGTAACTACATTTTAGCACAGAAGCCGGCTACTCAAATTGCAGCAGCACAACCTCCGGCGTTGTCCCAACCCGCATCGGCGGCCCCCAGGTGCCGGCGCCGTAGGAGGTGTACACCAGCAGGCTGCCGAACGAATGCAAGCCATGAGTAAATTTGCCGAAGACGCGCTGCGTGAGCCAGGTGAAAGGCGCGATCTGTCCGCCGTGCGTATGGCCGGAGATCTGCAGACTCACTCCCGCTTCCTCCACAATGGGCAGACGGTTAGGCACGTGGTTGAGCAGGATGCTGGCAGTGTTCCGGTCGAGCCGGAGAGACTCAAGAATGGGGCGCATGCGGATCGGAAAGGTCGTGTCGTGATAGCGCACGCCGAGGATCTGCAGGCCGTCGACGATCACCTTATCGTTGGCCAGAACGCGAACGCCGGCGTGCTTCAGGGCCGCGAGGAAGCCTGCGGTATCGCCGAACTCATCGTGATTGCCGGTGGAGAAATAGATGCCGAACGGCGGAGAAAGCTGCTTGAATGGCGCGGCCAGGCGGTCCGGATCGGTCTTTGCGCCATCGAAAAAATCACCGGCGATGAAGATCACGTCTGGCTGCAGGCGGGCAGCGAGAGCGGCGATGCGCTTGGAAAAGCCCGCTCCGTTCACATGCCCCAGATGCAGATCGCTGATGACCAGCGCGTGTCGGCCGCGCCAGGCCTGCGGCAGATTGCCGAGTCGAACGGCAATTTGGCGGACGCGCACTCGCCGTGCATTGAGCAAGCCGTACAAGCTTATCGCCACTGCAAGATCGAGGAAGAACCATGCGATCAGCGGCCTATGCTGCGCCGCGCTGGAGTCCAGTCTGCTCAGTTCCAGCAGCCACCACGCGAGCCAACTCAGGCACGCCCCAAAGAACAAGTAATTCAGAAATCCCATCCACACGGAGGCGATGCGATAGAGCGCGGTCACAAGAAAATTGTTGAAGTAAAAACCCAGCAACGCGGCCACAACAAAACTGCAGCCGAGCACCAGAAGCGCCGCTCGAAACGCAAGCGCCGCCGCCGGGCCGGGATAGCCAGAAAACGCTATCCATGTGGAATAAAGAAGCCAATGGGCCAGCAAGAGAATGGATTGAATAATGGCAATACCCAGAACAGGCCAGGCTTTCAAACGAATGTCTCCTATCTTCAATTCTTGCACGGCGGCAAATGCGGACGAGCCGACGGAACGGCGTCGCGATAATAACGTCAAAATCGGCATTCGGGCGCGACTACGTGAAACAATCTGTCTGATGCCCGGAAATTCCCACAACCCGCTTGGCCTGTATATCTCGATACCCTTCTGCCGCTCGAAGTGCACGTATTGCAACTTCGCCTCAGGCGTGTATCCGGCCAGCGAACACAAGCGCTACGTTGACCGGCTGATCGAAGACCTTGCGAGTGCGGCGGATTGGGCTGTGCGGATGGGCGTGGAGCTGCCGCGCACGGTGGATACGGTTTACCTGGGTGGAGGAACGCCCAGTCTGCTGGCGCCGGAGCTGCTCGAGAAACTGTTCAACGCGTTGAGGACGCAATTTGACCTGGAGCCTGAAGCGGAGATCACCGTGGAATGCGCGCCGGGGCAAATCGCGGACGAAACCCTGGGCGCGTTTCAAGTCGTCGGCGTGAATCGCGTGAGCATGGGCGTTCAATCGTTCATCGATCGCGAGGCGCAGGTGAGTGGCCGGCTGCATAGCCGCGCGGTTGTGGAGCAAGACCTGCGCCGGCTGCGCCTCGCCGGAATCGCCAATCTGAACGTGGACCTGATTGCAGGTCTGGCCGGACAGACGATGGCCTCGTGGGAAGAGTCGCTGGCAGCGTTGGTCGACTCCGAAGTTCCTCACGCCAGCGTGTACATGCTCGAAGTCGATGAGGATTCGCGGCTGGGGCGGGAGATGCTCTCCGGCGGTGCGCGATATTACGCCGGCCTGGTTCCCACCGACGACGCCATTGCGCAAATGTACACGCGGGCGCTTGAGAGTCTGGGACAGGCGAGGCTCGAGCAGTATGAAATCTCAAACTTCAGCCGGCCCGGGTTTACCTCGCGGCACAATCTTCGCTACTGGGAGCGGCGGCCTTATCTCGGATTGGGGCTCGATGCGTCTTCGATGATGCGTGAGGCCGATTCAGGGTATGTACTGCGGTCGACAACCACCAGCGACCTGGGCGAATTTCTCACTGGGCAAAAACCGGTCGAGACTGCGTGGCTTTCGCCAGCGCGCCAATTTGAAGAGGCCTGGTTCCTGGGCCTGCGCTTGAATCGAGGGGTTGACGTGGCTGCGCTGGAGCAGGAGTTCGGCCCGGAACCGGTCGCGCGGGCGATCAGCGTGGTGGCCGCGCTAGAGGAAGATGGACTGGTTGAGTCGGACGGCGAGTCGGTGCGGCTGACAGCGCGGGGACGAATGCTTTCGAACGATGTCTTTCAGGCGTTTCTCGGCCTGGATGCAGGCGAACCTGAACCAAAATGTCCCGAGTCTGAAGCTCTTATAACCAAATGATCTGTCATCCTGAGCGCAGCGTACTTCAGCGGAGTCGAAGGACCTGCATTTAGGCCATGTTGATCCCGAGCGTAATAGCCCATGCAAGCGTTTAGCGAGCGCCCGCCGCACCCAGTTTTTCCGCCACGCTCTTGGCCTGCGTGAACAGGTAAAGATAATCCGGCCCGCCGGCCTTCGAGTCCGTCCCACTCATGTTGAAGCCGCCGAAGGGGTGCGCGCCGACCATCGCGCCGGTGCACTTGCGGTTGAGATAGAGATTCCCCACCTGGAATTCCTGGGTTGCATCGTCCAGTGTTTCGCGGTCGGCAGAATAGATGGCCCCAGTCAGCCCGTACTCCGTATTGTTGGCCACGGCCAGGCCTTCCTCGTAGCTCTCCACCTTGATCAGAGCAAGGACTGGCCCAAAAATCTCCTCCTGTGCCAGTGCCGCATTGGGAGCAATATCCGCAAATACTGTGGGTTCCAGGTAGAAGCCACCCTCCGCAGTCTGCGGTGCATTTCCGCCGGAGACCAGCCGTCCCTCCTGCTTGCCGATCTCGACATACGACAGCATGGAATCGAGCGCGGCCTTGTTGATCACCGGCCCCAGGTTGGCGTTGCTTGCCGGGTCGCCGACGGTGAGCGTGGCCACTTTCTCGCGCACGCGCTCCACAAATACGTCGTACAGTGGAGCCTCAATAATGGCACGCGAGCAGGCTGAACATTTCTGCCCGCTGAATCCGAAGGCCGCGGCGACCACCCCATCGACGGCGGCGTCAAGATCGGCGTCGGCGCAGACCAGAATCGAGTCCTTGCCGCCCATCTCAAGAATGGTCCGCTTGATCCAGATCTGGCCGGGCTGCGCGTGGGCGGCGCGTTCGTGAATATCGAGGCCCACCGCTTTGGAGCCGGTGAAAGCGATGTAGCGGGTCTTGGGATGCTCCACAATCGCGTTGCCGAAGGTTGCTCCGGAGCCGGGACAGAAGTTCACCACACCACCGGGCATTCCCGCTTCTTCAAGCACCTCGACAAATTTGGCCGCAATGGTGGGCGAATCGCTCGACGGCTTGAGGATGACGCTGTTGCCGGTCACGATGGAGGCTGCGGTCATGCCGGCCATGATGGCGAAGGGGAAGTTCCACGGCGGAATCACTGCGCCCACGCCAAGCGGGATGTAGAGCAGCCGGTTGCGCTCGCCGGGATACTGGATCGGCGTCGTGGCAGCGGCCAGTCGCAGGGCTTCGCGGGCGTAGAACTCAAGAAAATCAATGGTTTCGCCCACATCGGCGTCGGCCTCGGCCCAGTTCTTGCCCACTTCATAGGTGAGCCACGCGCAGAACTCGAAGTGCCGGCTTCGGATGATCTCGGCCGCATTCAGCAGCAGGGAAACACGCTGGTCCACAGTCGTCCGGCTCCAGGATTCGTACGCGCTGAGGGCCGCGGCCATAGCCTGCTCCGCGTGCTCGGCGCCGGCTTTCTGGTGGACGCCCACCACCTGCGTGGGCCGCGCCGGATTGTACGACCGGATCTTGCCCTCGGTCTTGAAGCTGCGGCCGCCGATGATCAGGTCGTACTCGCGGCCCAACTGGCTGCCAACCTGGTCGAGCGCGGCCTTCATGGCGCGGGCGTTTTCAGGGTTCTTGAAGTCAACGAACGGCTCATTGGCAAAACCGCCCTGGGGCAGGCGCGGCTGAATCTGGGTGGAAAGGGTTGCGGTAGCCATAACCTATCTAGTGTAGTCCGAAACGCAGCGAGTTTGCGAGTCGGCGGCCAAGCCCGTGTGTCGGAAATGTTCCAGCAAACTCGGGACACAGAAGTCGCGGCGCGGAGTTGGGCGTTTTGCCAATCGCGATGTACTCTAACCGTGAACGCGGTATTGCTCGCCGAACTCATCTCCAAGGAGGGCACATGAAAGCTCTCGCACACGATCTCCGCTTCGCGCTTCGCCAATTGCGTAAAGCTCCAGGTTTTTCGCTCACAGTTGTGCTCACCCTGGCGCTGGGCATCGGCGCCACTACGGCGATCTTCTCGCTGGTCGAAGGCATTCTTCTCCGTCCGCTGCCCTTCAGCGACCCTGACCGCCTGGTTCTGCTTGGAGACCACGTCGGCAGAGGCGCAGGCCTCGGTGTCACCCCGCGCGAAATTGCGACTTACCAATCCGCAAGCAGTGCCTTCTCGTCGATTGGCGCCTACCGAGAGGTGGGCTTCGAGCTTTCCTCCGGCGCTACCCCGGTGGAAGTGGATGCTGCCCGAGTAACTGCCGGAGTTTTTCCCACGCTCGGCGTTCAGCCCATACTGGGCCGCGTCTTTACTGCGCAGGAAGACGAAGCCCATCAGCCGCTGGCGGTGATCGGCTACGCGCTGTGGCTGAATCGCTTCCATCGCGATGCCAATGTTCTGGGAGAGTCCATCAACCTCGATCGCAAGGCCTACACCGTCATTGGCGTCATGCCGCGCACCTTTGAGTTTCCGCTCCTGGATGGACAACTAGACCAGACGCAACTGTGGGTTCCCATGAGCCTGATGCCGGACGAACTGACCGACCAGAATGCCGGCTTCTGGGGCTACAGCCTGATTGGCCGCTTGAAGGATGGCGTTTCCGTAACGCAGGCCGCTCAGGATGCGGACCGCGTTGCCCAGCAGGTGATGCGCAGCTTCCCCGCAAACATGGCCGCCATCCATATCACCGGCGATGTCAAACTGCTGAAGGAGTTCACCGTTGGAGAAATTCGGCCCTTGTTGCGGACATTGTTTGTGGCCGTTGCCGTAGTGCTGCTGATTGCATGCATGAATGTGGCCAGTCTGCTGCTGGTGAGGGCCATTCGACGGCGGCGCGAATACGCGGTGCGCGTGGCCCTGGGCGCTGCTTCAAGCGTAATTGTCCGCGAGTCCGTCTGCGAGGGCTTGCTGCTGAGCCTTGCCGGCGGGCTGCTGGGTTTGGGATTCGCCGCAGCCCTGATCCGCACCGCACTGCATTTGCTGCCGGAGGCCATGCCGCGCGTCTCGTCCATCTCCATGGATTGGGCCGTTGTGGCATTCGCGCTTGTCGTCTCCCTTGTGACCGGTGCGCTATGCAGCATTGCACCGGCCTTCGCGGCGCTGCGCACCAACCTGACCGAAAGCCTGAAGGAAGGCTCGCGGACAGGCAGCGGCACACAAAGCCACGCATGGCTGCGCTCCGCACTGGTTGTTGCGGAGATTGCGATTGCGCTGGTGTTGCTGACGGTTTCCGGAGCCTTCTTGCGCAGCTTCCAAAAAATGCGCGCCGTCGATCCGGGATTCCGCCCCGACCATGTTGTCGTGGCCGTCTTTCAACTTCCTCTTGGGCAGTACTCCACTCATGCGGCTGCAGAAAGATTCAATCAGTCCGTCCTTGATCGGTTGGCGGAAAAGCCGGGAATTGAGACCGCCGGCATCACCAGCGTTCTTCCAGCTTCCGGCGGATGGGCGGGCGCGGCTTACACAATCGAAGGCGTACCGGCGAACCGTTGGAAGTTGCAGTTCGCGAACTTCGCCATCGTCGATGGCGATTTCTTCAGTGCGATGGGCATTCCACTTCTGTCCGGCCGCACCTTCACCGCGAACGACCGCGAGGATGCTCCGCTGGTGGTGATGGTGAATGAGACCATGGCCAAACATTGCTGGCCTGGCCAGCAGGCCATCGGCAAGCGCATGCACGTCGGCAACCCCAAAAAGGGCCTGCCGTGGGCAACCGTTGTAGGCATAGTTGCCGATACCAAGGTGGGTTCACGCGATGAACCAAACGCCGACCAGTGGTTTATTCCCGCCGCCCAGCCGGCGATTCTCAACGGGACAGAGGACTCGGGGAACCTGCTTCACTCGACCTGGGGAATCATCGCGGTCCGCGCAGCGTTGCCTCCCGAGCAGATGGCGCAAACGCTGCGCGCAACTGTGGCAGGGATCGATCCTGTGCTCGCCTTGCAGCATGTAAAGCCGATGAGCGAAGTGATCTCCGCCGTGGAAGCGCCGCGCCGCTTCAATACTGACCTGATCACGGCATTTGCCATGGGCGCGCTGCTGCTGGCGGTGACGGGAATCTACGCGGTAGTCGCGTTCTCCGTTTCGCTGCGCACGCAGGAGATCGCCATTCGCATGGCGCTGGGCGCGCAGCGCGGCCGCATTGCGCGCCTGGTGCTTGTCTCCGGCGTAAAGATGGCGCTCGTCGGATGCGGGCTGGGCGTGCTTGGCTCGCTGGCGATTTCGCGGCTGATCACGGCGTTCCTTTTCAACGTGAGTGCAACCGATCCGATCATCTACGCGGCCGCGGCCGTAGTAATGATCCTGATGACGCTGGCGGCATCGGCGCTGCCCGCGAGACGCGCTGCGTCGGCAGATCCGCTGGATGCGCTGCGGGCGAATTAAGCGCATTCCACGATGAACCGGTTAGGATTTTGAAATAGACTTTTTCAGGATCAACCAGTATATTGGTGAACAATATTGATATGACTTGTTGTCGTCCAACCCGTATCTAAAGTTCTGCCGCCCATGCGGGCCAGGGGCGTAGCGTCCCAACCCATCCATCTCTCCACAATTCATAGGGGAATCCAAAGTGCAAAAAGCTCTTTATGCTTTGGCAAAGAATATTGATAAAGCTTGTTGTCTTCCCACCTGTCGATAAAGCTCTGCCGACTCATGCGGGCCAGGGGTTAAGGCCCGATTCCATCCAAATTCCCAAAAATTCATAGGAGAATCCAAAGTGCAAAAAGCTCTTTTTGCTTTTACGTCTGCCTCTTTGCGCCGGTTTACGCTATCCATCTCTGCTGCGCTCTTTCTGTTTGCCATAGCGGCCGGCCTGCCCTTGGCTGCGCAAGACGACATCACCACGCAAAACGGGACGTCGGGGTACAACGGCGTATTCATCACCGGGCCGTCCTCGAACCCATTGAGCTTCCTGAACGGCGCGGCCGGCCGGACCACCGCCAACCCGGCGCCCTATGACTTTCACGACTTTGCCCCGGCCACCTATCTCGATGAAAAGCTGCCCAACTGGATCGATGTGCAGGCCGAGGAGCGGTTCCGTTACGAGGCGTACGACAATTCAAGCTTCAAAGCAAAGGTCGATGACTCGTACCTGTTGAACCGCTTCCGGTTTCAGGTGGATCTGCATACGCCCAGTTGGTTCCGGGTTACGGCGCAGGTGCAGGACGCCCGTGCGGGCTTTCAAAATCCGCCGCTTGCCCCGCCGAACACGGTCCGCTGGGATCTGAAGCTGGCTTACGCCGAGGTCGGCGCGCCCGACAAGCATTGGTTCAGTCTGCGCGTGGGCCGGCAGCTCATCAACTACAACAACACCATCATCGCCAATTCCGAGTGGCGCAACCAGGCCCGTTCCTACGATGCGGCGGTCTTGAACCTGAATGCGAAGCGTGAGCACCTGGGCATCTTCGCCGCCTCGCCAGTTGTGCCGCAGGCCTATGGCGTGAGCCCGCATCAGGAAGGCAACAACATCTACGGAGCCTACGGCCGCATCGATGACCTGGTGCCGAACTCGAACCTTGAGCCGTTCTTCCTGTGGCGGGTGCAGCCGGCTGAGGTTGTCGAACCCGCCGTAAGCAAGAAAACCGGCAAGGAAAACGAGAAGGCTGTTGGATTGCGCTTCAAGGCGCAAGCTCACACGTCGCTCGATTACTCGGGCGAACTGATTGTAGAAGGCGGCACGGTGGGACCGGAGAGCATCCGCGCCTGGGCAACGCAGGGAGGCGCGGCATACCAGTTCCTCGATGCAGCGGCCAAACCGCGCGTCTTTGCCCAGTACGACTACGCCTCGGGCAACAGCTTCCCGGCACTGAACGGAAAACACGCCACCTTCGATACAATCGAACCCACAGCCCACGACCGCTTTGGAATCTCTGACCTGTTCGGCTGGCAAAACCTTGAGGCGGTGCGCGCGGGCGCAACCGTTGAGCCCCACCGGAGGCTGACCTTCACGGTGCAGGGACTCGATTTTTGGGCAGCTTCGGCGCTGGACTCCATCTACAACACGTCGGGAAGTTCGATCGTGTTCAACAAGACCGACCACGGCCGCCATGTGGGCGCGGAAATCGATAGCTATTCCTGGTACGAACTCAATAAGCACTTCAACCTGGGCGGCGGCGTCGCCTACTTCGGCGGCGGCCAGTTTCTATCGAATGTGACAACCAGCCACTCGTATACGACTTACTACTTTGCGCTGAACTTCAAAGACAACGGAAAGAAGTAGCCGTGCGGAGCTGCCTGACAACTGCCGTGCCCCATCTTTCCGCCTTTTTCCTGGCGGAAGCGTGGGATACCACAAATCTCGACCAGCCTCTGTTCATCCGCAATGAGGTTTGCTACTCTTTTTGGAAGCAGCGCGTCCGTGCAATCAGAGGTATTCGATGCGGCTTGCAATCCTCGCTCTGTTTCTCTCTGCAGGAACCACGGCGTTCTGTCAATCGGCGGTGCCGCCTCCCACCAACCTGAACCCGCAAGGTCTGACTGCGCCGCAATACGCCCAGCCGCGAGAGTGGCACTTCAATACGGATTCTCCGCAGAGGACAATCATTCTGCAAGCCCCGGTTCCCGAGCAACCGCGGAACGCTACGCAGATCGATCCGAAGATCATCGTGCATCCGCCGCAGTCGAGCATAGGCGAGCAGGCGCCGGCCACACAAATAGCGCAGAACCTCTATCCCGGCCTGACGCTGTTGCCGATCAGTGAGTGGAAGGGCAACGGACAGCAAATTCCAATCACGTGGCCCAATTTGAATGTGCGAAACATTCCGACCACTTGGCCAAAGCTTGAAATCAAGTCTGTCGAGAGCGGCCCCACGGCGATCTCGGCTGGGAAATAGGCCGATCCTTGCACCACACAGCCGGAATGCGGCTTACGTCGTCTCCGTCAGCGCCTCAGTCCGCTTACTCATCTTCGCAGTCCGCTTGATCTTGTCCCAGTTGAAGGGCTTTCCATCGATGGCCCGCTTCACCGTCTTGAATAGCACGATGGAGAAGACCTGCCTGTAAGCGAACCTTTGCAGCCAGATGTGGAACAGCAGCCATCCATCGCCCTTGTTGGCGGGGTGGCGGCGCTCCAGCGAAAAAGCCACCGATGACGTAACGAAGTCAATCAGCAGAAAGCCGACAAAGAAAACCAGAAGCTTATCCAGGCTCGCGGAAGACACACTCTCCGGGTGGTAATGGCGATCGGCGAAGTAGTTGGCGACGCCGTAAAGAAACATCACATCGATAAACGGTGAGACCAGCGGCAGGAACATCTGGAAGATAAGAATGTTGGGCAGCGCGAAAAGGCCCATGGCCTTGTTGCGAATGAAAGCCGCGCGATGTTTCCATACCGCCTGCAGCGTTCCGAACGACCAGCGAAAGCGCTGCCGCATCAGGCCCTTCATGTCGATAGGCGCTTCAGTAAAAGCCAGCGATCGGTCTTCGTAGTCGACGCGGAAGCCCTGCTCCAGCAGATTCATTGTCAGGTCGGCATCTTCAGCCACGGTGTTGACGGGATAGCCGCCCGCAGCCCTGACGGGCGCTGTTCGCCATGCACCAATGGCTCCTGGCACAACTGTGACGACGTGGAAGACATCGAGGGCGCGGCGCTCGAAGTTCTGGCTGGTGATGTATTCCAGAGCCTGCCATCTCGTCCACAGGTTCACGCGATTACCGACCTTGGCGTTGCCAGCCATGGCGCCGATGCGCGCGTCCTCAAAGTGCGGAATGAGCTTGGAGATGGCGTCGGTGGCGATGACCGTGTCCGCATCGATGCCTACGTAAATGTCTTCAGTCATGCGGTCGAGAGCATAGTTGAGAGCGGCGGCCTTGCCTCCATTCGGTTTGGAAAGCACCTGCACACGTCCGGCAGCGATCTCGGCGGCATAAGCCTGGCGCGTGACGTCGGCCGTCGAGTCAGATGAGCCATCATCAATCACGATGACGTGCAGGTTCCGGTAGTCGGAGTTGAGCACCGAGCGAATCGTTCGGACGATCACTGTCTCTTCATTGAAGGCCGGAATCAGCACAGCCACGCGGGGATTGAAGCCGGGCGAAGCTTTGGCGTGGGGCGTGCGCAGTCGATCGAAAACAGCCAGCAGGCCGATGAGCAGCAGCCGCGCGGCCATCAGAATGTCGCCAACGAAAAACACAAAGACGATGAATCGTCCGGCAATTTGCACACCGGAAAACGCAACCGAGTCGGGCAGCGCGCGCAGATATTGCGGCCACGTGAGCCTGGGCATTACCTCCGCCGTGGTCTTGCCCATGAGCTCCGAGACGGGAACGATTTTGTACCCACGCGCTCGCAACGTGTCAATCAGCACCGGCAACGCCGCAACGGTTGCAGAGCGGTCGCCGCCGCCGTCGTGCATCAGGATGACCGACCCGCGAAACTGCGGCTTGGTCTTCATGACCTGCAACTGCGAGAGCACCGATTGGGTGATTTCCTGGGGCGATTTGCGCGGATGCTCGTTCCAGTCGTCGGTATCGATCTTGCTGCCGATCACGATGTAGCCTTCGTTCTGGATGGGCACGATGGGCGCGGCCTGGTCGTCGGTCTCCGGCTCCTCGTCGATGTCGTAAGGCGGGCGGAAATAAAGCGGCTGCACGTCCAGTTTGCTGGCGAACAGGCGCTCTGTGAGCTTGACCTGTAGATCGAGTTGCTGCGGAGAAATTTCGCTGATGTCGGGATGAGTATACGTGTGGTTGCCCACCTCGTTGCCTTCTCGGGCCAGTCGCTGCATCAGGCCGATGTTCTCCGCCGCCTCCGCGCCGATGAGAAAGAAGGTGCCTTTCACGTTTTTCTGCTTCAATATGTCGAGAATCTTCGGCGTCCACTTGGGATCGGGCCCATCGTCGAATGAGATGGCCACTTCGTTGGGATGGTAGCCGTAGTACTCCACCGTGTAGGTGCGTGGATAAACATCCATGTGCTCGTCGTAGATGAGCTTCTTGTGCGGATCTTTCTCATCGGTGTCGATGCTGACGGTGCGCTTGCCGGGCTGAGGCAGGCCGGTAACGCGCATGATATCGCCCTCGCCCTCAATGTCGATGTAATGGCCGGGCTGGACTGAATCGAGCGCCTGCAGCGACTCCGGCGCGCTGGGCTTGTCCCATACACTCCAAAGCGAGTTGTCTTCCATGCCCAGCCGCCACAGCGCAAACGTGGAAAGCCCAAGCTGGCGAGCCCCGCGCAATTCGTTGAGCATTGTGACGCCGTCGAGGAACCAGACCACGTGGCGCTGGTTGGTGTCTTCATCAATGTATTCGAAGTGAGGATTGAGCGAGTTGTCTTCGAGATCGAGATCGGCGTCGGCGTCACTTGCGCGCTGCCAGGCCTCGGAGACCGGGAAGTCCTCCGTATTGAGCACCTGCACTTTGGCAGGCTTCGCGTGAGCCCCCTTCTTCCCAGCGGCGGGAGTTGAGAGCGTCCAGTCATATCCGTAATTGCCCACGGCGCAAATGATCTTGTCCTTGGGTACGATCTTCAACACCCGTGTAAGGTTGTCGATGAACCAGTCCTGACTGGCGATGGGGCCAGGATCGCTGGTGGTCTGGTGCTCGTCGTAATTCATCAGAATGATGCCATCGGAGTTGGCGGCGATCTGCTTCAAGTCGCTGTCGGGAGTGGCCACAGCGGTGTTGACCCAGAGGCGAACGTTGCGCGCATGCAAGTCGCCATACAACTCATGGATGAAGGCGATGTAGGCGGGATCTGCGTTGTCCGGCAGGCTTTCAAAGTCCAGCGAAAGGCCATGGTAGGCCGGGTATGCGGTGAAGAAGCGGACGATCTGCTGGCGCAGCGCGGCGCGTTTGCCGGCGTCTTTCAATATCGCGCCGAAGCTCGCGTCCCATGCGCCGGCCGCGGCGTTGTAATTGTTCAGGTGTGGATAAACTTCCGTGTCTTCTTTGGCTGCCTGGATGACCCGCTTGACCTTGTCGCCTTCGTCGGGATCGTGGACGGTTGAGCCTTCAACAACGGGATACTCGCGGTGAGTGTCGTTGTTGGTGGCCATCAGATTTCCCGCTGGCGATGTCGCATGCAGCCATTGCGGGAAAAGGAAATCGATCTGGTGGATGTGTTCCTTGAGCGACGCATAGCTGGCCGGATCGTCCGGGATGTAGTAGGCGGCGCGCAAGCCTTCGCCGGAATTCAAGGGAATCTCAGAGGGTTTGCGGCCGGTCTTGCGCCGCGCTGGACGGGCGTTCTTGGCGCCGCGGAGCAGCGGGGATTCAGGCAGCGCCTTGAAGTTGTGTTTGGGGGTGGGCAGCAGCAGTTCAGGCAGATGCTGAGAGCGAAGCACGTTGAAGATAAACCCAGCCAGAATCAGCGTAGAGAGGACGGCAGTGGCGTCAAGCACACGGCGCAGGCGCTTCCAACGCTTGCGCTGGGGATCGAAGAATATCTGTTTATCCGGCATCTAGTTTTCTTTTACCTTGCGGCGATTCCAGAATCGCCTGACCCGCTCGGCCCGCTCCGCCAATTTTGATTTCTCCAAGAATGCGCCGGCGGGCGGCATCGCCGGAGCGAGGCGTCCGGCCGCAACTCACTCATCCTGGAAAAACTCCCCGTGCGATTACCATCATAACGGGCAAGGCTATAGAGTACGAAGCGTAGGCAAGCTGGGAACGGAGAGCGAATTGACGGCGCTGGGCCGAAGGATGAAGGGTTTGAGCGTGGCGCTGGCGCTGGCTGGCGGCGCGTGGATGCGCTTGTGGATGCTGAAGGCGCTTCCCCAGATCAATGGCGATACCCTGCTCTACGGCGGCATGGCCAAAAACCTCCTGCTCCATGGCCGGTTTGCCATTTCAGACTCCAACGGCGTGGTGCACGATACGCTGATCCGGCTGCCTGGTTATCCGTTGTTTCTGGCGCTCTGCTTCCGAGTCTTCGGAATGGAGAACTACAACGCCGCCTGCTACGCGCAGATTGCTCTCGAGCTGGGCGGATGCCTGCTTCTAGCGGATTTTGTGCGCCGGATCGCACCGCCCCCACTGAAAGAAGGCGCGGCGCACTGGACGCTCTGGCTCTCCGCGCTCTGCCCGTTCACCGCCGCGTATGCAATTGCGCCGCTCACCGAGACGCCCACGCTATTTGCAATCGCCCTGGCTCTCTGGGCGCTGGCCCGGTTCCACGCGCGGCCGGGTTGGCCGAGTGCGCTCGCTTTCACGTTCGCAGTTTGTTTCGCGGCTCTGCTTCGCCCGGATGGAGCGCTGGCCGGCGTGGCTCTTTTGCCGGCGCTGGTGTTGGGCTTGCGGCGAACCTCAATTCCGCTTGGACGGCTCTCACGAATGGGTCTGGTTTGCGTTCTCCTCGCCCTGATCCCTTTTGCAATCTGGACAACGCGCAACTGGCGGGTTTTCCATGTATTCGAGCCGCTGGCGCCGCGCTACGCCACCGACCCCGGCGAACCCACCAATCCCGGATGGCAACGCTGGATGAAGACCTGGTGCCTGGATTTCGTCTCCACTTACGACATCTACTGGAATGTGCCCAATGGCCCGTTTGACATCGACAAGCTCCCAAGCCGGGCATTTGACTCGCCCCAGCAATACGCGGAAACAGCGGCGCTGAAGGCTGCGTACGATGACAACGGGCAGGACCTTTCGCCGGAGATCGATGCGGGGTTTGCGCGCCTGGCCGATGAGCGGGTGAAGGCGCATCCACTGCGCTACTACGTCTGGCTGCCTCTGGGCCGCATGGCCGACATGTGGTTGAGGCCGCGCGTCGAAAACCTTAACATCGACCTCGATTGGTGGGTTTACAGCCACCACTATTCGGAGACTCGCTTCAGTTGGGCTTACGCGGGGCTGAATGCGGCGTATCTGCTGCTGGCATTCGCAGGGCTGTGCTTCCGCCCGCGCTACTGGCCCTGGATGGTGCTTTATTTCGTGCTCCGCAGTGTGTTGCTGATGACGATTGAAGCGCCCGAGCCGCGCTACACGCTGGAGTGTTTCCCCATGGTGTTTGCGTTGGCAGGAATTGGGATTTACGGAGCGTTCAAGAAAACCATGAAGGCGATTGTTAGTCCTTCACCGGCTCAGTCCGAGAAGCCGTGAAACCTGTGTCACCCATGCCGCCCGCTAACTTGCTAACTCGCCATGCCCGCGAAGCGGGCGCTAACTCGCTGCCTTAATACCAAGCCATCCGCCCTCCTTCCCCTCACCAAGCCAGCAGTTCATCTCCCGAAGACGCCGACAGAAACGCCACCGGCGCATTCGAAGGATGCGGGCAGTCTCCAAAGCACTGGATGGACTCTGGGCCGCCAGTGCGGGCCCATTGCAGTGCCTGTTCCGCTTCGCGCAGCACCACAACCGGCGAACGCCCCTGGCTGGTGGCGATCCCGAAGCAGGCAGAAAGCCGAATCGATTCGCCGCCCACGCGGAATGGCGAAGCGAACACTTCCACGCGAATCCGCTCGGCAAGCATCGCGGCGTTGACGGCGCTGCAGCCAGGAAGGCCGAGCAGGAACTCGTCCTTGCCGACGCGGCCGAGAAGGTCGTAGCTGCGCAAGAGGCGCGTGATGCGGCCCGCCACCCGGCAGAGCAGGCCGTCGCATGCGTCGTTGCCGAGGCGCACGTTCCAATGGCTGAAGTCGTCGATGTCGAGCAACAAGAGACTCAGAGAACTGTTCATGCGTTGCACCCTGTCCGTTTCCCGGAAGAGCATGGAGAGAATCGACTCGCGGTTGTAGACGCCGGTCAGGTGGTCCATCTGCACCTGCAGCAGATGCGCCTCGCGCAGCGCCTCAAGCTCACGCGCATTGTGACGATTGCGCAGGACCATCTCAATGCGCAGGCGCCAATAGGGAGCCTCAACGGTGCGCAGGACAATGTCGTCGATCGCGCCCTCGGCGAGACGGTCGATCCAGTTCTGCGTGACAGTGTCCGAAATCAGGACAATCGGAATGCGTCCGGCGATTTCCTGTGCGCGCACCGCAACCAGCACCCGATCGACATTCATGCGCGGGTCCATGCCGGGGAGATCCGCGTCAAGCAGCACCAGCGCGGGCGGTTCCGGATCAGCGATGGAGGCCAGGGCAGCTTCGAGCGATAGGACGACTTGCACCCGAGAGCCGGCAGCCAGCAGCACCGGTTCCACGGCGGCGAGCAGTGCTGGGTCATGCGATGCAAGCAGGAAGGTTGGTTGGAGTTTGGCGATCACGCTTGAGAACCTCTCTGCTTGGTGCATCGGCACAGATTAGAAGTTATTTAGCCGTCGCCCAAGTTTCTGAGGGATAACCTATGACTTTCAACCTGAAACTATGTGCCGGAGGTAACGCAGAGGTGCGTCAGGGCCCCTTTGTTGGAGCTTTATTGGAATTTGCTAAAGAAAGACAGGCTGACCTCGGTGCGCCCGTCAGTCGACGAAGTCAACTTTGGGGGCAATGGGAATGATGCCGCGCTCGTAGCCCAGATCGAGCAGCTTGCGAATAGCATCGCGCCCGTCCGCGCCGTAATCCAGCGTGCGCTCGTTCACATACATGCTCACAAAGCGGTTGGCCATGCGGGCGTCCAGATCGCGAGCGAACTGCATGGCATATTCGAGCGCCGCTTCACGGTTGTCCAGGGCGTGCTGAATGCTGTCACGCAGCGCCTGGCTCACGATGCGCAGCGATTCGGGCCCCAGCGAACGCCGAATGGCATTGCCGCCCAATGGCAGCACCAGGCCGGTAGTCTCGCGCCACCAGGCGCCCAGATCGAGCACCTTGCGGAGGCCGCTAGAGCTGTAAGTGAGCTGGCCCTCGTGAATGATGAGCCCGGCATCGAACTTGCCGGCCAGAATCTCCGGAATGATCTGGTCGAAGGGAACGGTTGCGGTTTCGATGGCTGGATTGAAGATTTTAAGAGCAAGATAAGCCGTGGTAAGGGTGCCGGGAACGGCCAGCCGGATGCGGCCAAGGTCGTCAGCCGTGAGCGGCTTGGCGGAGACCACCATAGGTCCGTAGCCCTCGCCCACGCTGCCTCCGCAGCCCATCAGCGTGTAGTTGTCTTGAATATATGGATAAGCGTGAAAGCTGATCGCCGAGACGTCGTAGAAGGCCTCTTCACGCGCGCGGCGGTTGAGGGTCTCAATATCGCAGAGGGTGTGGCTGAACCTGTAGCCCGGTACGCGCACCTTGTTGGTAGCCAGGCCATAAAACATGAAAGCGTCATCGGAGTCGGGACTATGGGCGATGGAAATATCGAGCAACGCGGGCGAAACAACTCCGGAGGTTTTTGTACTCACAGCAGGCAACAATCCTTTCGGGGGAAACGGCAGATCAAGAAACGGCTACAACGTTTGGATGCGAACGGGCGCCGAGGCGAATATTGACGCGATTTATGCGTTGCGCTGACGCAGACGGACCCATCCCGCGGCAAGAGCGGCCGCCGCGAAAACCTTCAGCGCATCTCCAGGCAGGAATGGCAGCACGGCCAGCGTGAAAACCGATTGCAATGAGGCGTGCGTCAGCACCGCCAGCCACAGCGCTCCGCAGGCCAGGATTACTACGCTTCCCAACGTAGCGCTCAGCGCCGCCGGCACAAATCCACGATTGCTGCGGCGGACGAGGAACGCGATCGACGCCGCAGCCAGCGGATAAGAGAGCAGGTATCCGCCAGTGGGTCCTATTAGATGGGCAAAGCCGGGCGCCGCCGGCGTAGGCGAAAACACGGGAAGCCCGAGAGCGCCTTCAATCAAATACGCGCCGAGCGTGGCCGCGGCTAGGCCGGGCCGCAGAAACAGGCCAATCACCAGCACCGCGAAGGGCGCCAGCGAAAGCGGCACTGGCGTGAAATAGAGCGGCAAGGCAATATGAGCGCAAACGGCAACCAGCGCGCTACCCGCCAGAACAATGCCGGCCGTCTTCATCCATGCCGCCTGACGGGTGCCGGGATAGGCTGCGACTGTTGGATTCAACTGTGCGGAGATCTCTTTGCTCACCAGACATCCTTCAGATCTAAATTTCCTGGTCGATCTCGTCGACCGGGTCTACAACTTTGCTCGACGGCCTCTTTGCAACCGGGCCGATGTCGGGATTGCTGTGCAGCCGTGCACGCTGCAGCCAGATGTGACGCGCCACGCCCGCCGCAGCCAGCAACAAGGCCGCAATAGAGACGAGAAAAACGATCATCATCCAGCGCATAGCACCAAGCTAGCCAAGAATATCAGACGGTGGGCCGCAGGCGGGCTTGTCTCAGGGCTGGCGGAGGCTGGCTTGCAGCCATTCGAGATAAGGGTGGCTGACGGCTTCAACGCCCAGAACCAGGAACTCCGGAGTCTGGTAGCTATGCAATTGGTGCAGGCGGGTTTCCAAGGCGGCGAGCTTTTCAAGGCTGGTCTTCAGCAGCAGCAAAGTCTCCGTAGCCGATTCAACCGCTCCCTGCCAGTGATAGATCGACTGCACAGCGGGGATGAGCGTAGCGCAGGCCGCCAGGTGTTCTTCAACCAGTGTGCGTCCAAGGCGGCTCGCTTCCCCGGGGCTGGCGCAGGTAGTGAGGACGAGGCGGACTGGCAAGGTGGGCTCGGGCATCACTTTGAATTGAGCCGCCGGTGCTGCGGATGCAATGCTGCAATCACCGCACTTGGGTTCTTGGCGATGACGGTAAGGAAGGCTCTCGCAGAAGACTCCGGCGTGCGCCTTCCGCCCTCCCAATGTTTCACCGCGTCCAGACTGAAACCAAACGTCGAGGAAAAGCGGGCCTGCGTCATCTTGAGCCGTTTTCTGATGCGCTTCACGTCGACTGCGGCGGGGAGAGCGACTTTGTAACCAGCCGTCTTCCCAGCCAGAAGGGCATCCACCTCATCCAATCCGCTCATCATGTCTTCAAACATCGTCGTCGTCATAGCCTACCTCCCATATTTCGCGAAGATTTCATCGGCCCGCTTTGCCAATTGGTTGCGCTGCTCTTTCGTCAGGTTTTCTTTCTGGTTCTTGGCATAAACCGTAATAAGAAAGATCGGAAATGCCTCGCCGCGAACGATGTAAATCAACCGCGCCCCGCCCCGCTTTCCCATGCCACTGCGAGCGACGCGAACCTTGCGAAAGCCGCCAGTACCCTGGATGACCTCACCGCAATCGGGACTCGCAGCTACCATGGCAACGATCTGGTCGCGTTCTGCCGGACTGAAGATAGTCTCGGCCGCCCTCAGATAGCCCGGCATCTCGACCACGGTCTGCGTATTTGTTTGTACTCCATTGGACACCAATCGTCAAGAGTGCCGTGACTGAACTTGCCGCGCTCGCTTGACTAAGGCAGTATGGACTTTGCGGTCTTCCGGTTTTGGCGCCGAACCCAGTTTGGAGAAACGTAATGACGACAGCGATCAAGTTTGGCACCTCCGGTTGGAGGGCGATTGTGGCGGACGAGTTCACAGTAGCCAATATCCGCCTGGCGGTGGCGGGCATTGCCGCTTATGTGAAAACGCAGCCGGAGCCCTATCGCGTGCTGGTAGGCCGTGATCCGCGCTTCCTGGGTGAAAGCTTTGTCGACATCGCCGCCAAGGTGCTGGCCGGAGCCGGCGTCACGCCCATCGTGATTCCGCACGCTGCGCCGACGCCGGGCATTGCCTATGCGGTCCGTACGATGAAGGCCTCCGGCGCAATCAACTTCACCGCCTCGCACAATCCGCCGGAGTACAACGGCATCAAGTTCTCCACCCACGACGGCGCGCCGGCGCTGCCCGAAGTGACCAAGCAGATTGAGGCGGCCATTGCCGGGCTCGGCGATGGCACCGGCATTCCCAACGGAAACGTTCCTGAGGCCGGCTTTGAAACGACCGACGTCAAGCCCGCTTTCCTCAAGCGCCTTGAGGAACTGGTCGATCTGAAGGCCATCGCCAAGTCCGGCATCAAGGTAGTCTACGATCCCTTCTGGGGCGCGGGACGCGGCTATAGCTGCCACGCATTGCGCAGCGCCGGCGTATCCGTCGCGACGGTCCACGACTATCGCGATGTGCTCTTCGGCGGCCACGCTCCAGAGCCCGACGACCACCTGTTAGGCGATTGCAAGGCCAAGATGCGCGAGATCGGTGCCGCGCTGGGAATTGCAACAGACGGCGATGCCGACCGCTTCGGCATCGTCGACGCGGACGGCACTTTTATCCAACCCAACTACATCATCGCCCTGCTCTTCGACTACCTGGTGGAAACGCGCGGCTGGAAGAACGGCGTAGCCAAGTCTGTGGCCACTACCAACCTGGTGAACGCGCTGGCCGACTATCACAAGGTTCCGCTCTACGAGACGCCGGTGGGCTTCAAGTACATCGGCGAGCTCATCATCGCGGACAAGATCGCCATCGGCGGCGAGGAGTCGGCCGGGCTCACCATTCGCGGCCACGTTCCAGAGAAAGACGGCATAATTGCCGGCCTGCTGGTGGCCGAAATGGTGGCCACGCGCGGAAAAAGCCTTGGCGTCCAACTCAAGGAGTTGTTTGCCAAGGTTGGTTCCTTCTATCCCGTACGCGAGAACTTCCGCTTGACCCCGGAGGTAAAAGCCGCGTTCACTGAGAAGTTGAAGACCGATCCAACCGAGCTGAGCGGACGCAAGGTGAGCGCTGTGGTGCGCACCGACGGGCTCAAGCTGATTCTCGAAGACGGCTCATGGGTTTGCTACCGGCTCAGCGGCACCGAGCCGGTAGTGCGCGCCTACACCGAAGCGCGCAGCGAAAAAGACATGGAAGCGTTGAAGGCAGCAGCGGAGAAATTTGTGCTGTCGTAGGGAATTCCGAGGCAACATGATGGACGAAAACGCAAAAGTCGAAAAAGAGACGCCCGCCGCGCCGCTCACCAACCGAGCGCTGGACTGGACGCAGCGCGTGTGGCGTCCCACGGGCACAGTTGTGGCCGTGGGCCTCGCGCTGCTGCTGATGTGGCATGTGGTCAATGGCAAGAACGGTCTGACGGTGTGGCACCAGAAGCGGTCAGAAGACCAGCAGTTGCGGAAAGAGATCAAGCATCTCGAAGAGGAAAATGCGCAACTCCGCCGCCACGTCGAGCATCTGAAATCAGATCCCGATGCCATTTTGCACGAAGCGCGGGAAAGGCTCCACTACGCAAAGCCCAACGAAGTAATTGTCGCGATGCCAGCGCCGGAGAAGGACCAGGGCCAGCCTGCCGGTGCAGGAAGGTAAAGTCGGCCGACTTTCCAGCACATGAATCAGAAATCCACGTGCGCGCGCACTGAGCCCACCCACACCGGCCCGCGATCGCGGTTGTAGCCGGGATCGCTGATGTGCTGCACATCGAGGGAGTAGAACATTCCCCGCCAGAAGTGCAAGGTGTAATAGCTCTCTATGATATTTTCGCGACCATAATTGAGCTTGCCGTCACCGAGCAGAAAGCCCAGCCCGCCCAACTTCAGATACTCCTGGTGGTCAGCCTTGATGGCGTTTGAAACCACCACCAGTCCGATCTTGTCCACAGGCCGATGCCAGCGGCCTCCAGCGTAGTCGCCGCCAATCTCCACCGTCTGGTCGACCTCCGTGTAAGCGAAGGACTCGTGCTGGCCCTCGTTCCATCCGAAGCGCCCAAACACGCGCAGATTCTCCGTGACTTCCTGCTCCGTGTTGTAGCCCAAACCGTATTTGAGCGCGCTAAAGTGTTCGTGCAGAACGATCGAAGGCACTGCTATTCCGTATTTCGCCGTATCGGAACCATTGAGAAAGTCCTCCACGGCCTCGCGATAGGTGCCCATGTGGGCGCGGTTGGCATAAAACAGAATCCGTTGTGCCCCTTTGCGCTTCGGCACGAAACTATGACGAAGCTCGAACTCGCCATTCTGCCCGTGGGCGCGACTGAAGGCCCAGTCCAGATCGATTCCGTTGGCCACAACCGGCATGGCGAAGATGCCGTAACGAATGCTCCAGACGCGGTCGTCGTACTCGGCCATGCCGCCCACGGTGTAGCCACGAGTGTCGGCAGCATAGTCCCACGCGCCGTTGTTGTCCACCGTCCAGTTCATGAACTGCAGGTGCGAGTCCGAGCCGGGGCCGTTCGCGTCAAAGAAGTCCGGCAGGGTGAGTTTGCCGATGCGGAATTCGACGCGGCGCAGCGGCACGCTGGGCGCCAGGGCAAAGAACCCCGGTTCTTGTTCGGTTGTCTTGCTGGTAAAGCCGAAGACCTGGTGAATCTGGTAGCGGGCAATGTAAGGAACGCGCCCCAGGTTGGGGTTGCGCACCACGTCGAGATTGGTGAATCCCGCCAAGCCGAACGCTTCGCTCAGCCCGCGGCCCTCTGCGGCTTCTACATCGAACACGAAGTCGGTTGCGTAGCGGATGGAGCGATCGGGCCGGAACGCGGTGTAGAGAGTGCCTACCATGGAAGTCTTGTACTCGCCCCTGCCGATGAAGCTGTTCTTGCCCTGATAAGGGGAGTGAAACGGCAGATCGCCCTGAATGATGATGTTGGCCTGCCCTGAAATCCACCACAGCTTGTCTTCCGGATGCGAGGCCATCGTGACCACCGGCTTATCGTTGGACTCGTCGCCCACGGGGCTCATGTCGGTGGCCTTCTTTCCGATGTCTTCCTGCGCGGGGGCAAGCGGATGCGCAGGGGCCTGGACAATGACTGCCAGGGCCGGCGTCCGCGGTTCCGGAGCAGCTGGCAGCACGTCAAGCGTCTGAGCAAATGCCGGCATCGCAAAGGCCAGGAAAAGCGCAAATGCAAGCAGAGTTAGACAGGCTGCGGAAAAACTCGATGCGGAGGGACACGGGGCATTCGCGGAGGGAGGCGGGGGTTCTAACCCCCGCATCGAGCCGGCATATTCAACACTGGCTCTAGCCACGGAGGGGCGCTTTTTGCCGATCTCACCCCAAGTCTCCAGTTTTTCCGCAATCTGTAGAACCCGCATCAAAAAACACACCATCTCTGCCGACAACGTCGGAAAATTGCGGAACGGATTGGAGATGCGGCCGAAAGTGCTGATCATGCGGGACCCTTGAGATGCGGGACAATAGCCAGGCGGCATAGAATGAATTGGAAACTATACCCCCACTCCCTAAATACTATACCGGGGGTGGGTATTGTCAAGCTGTTCGATAGGAGGCGTATCATGTCTCACGCGGAACGCGAAAAGATGAAGCTGCTGCAGCGCCTGCGCAAGCTGCGCGGCCAACTGGACGCCGTGGAGCGCTCCTTGGCGGCCGATGAAGACTGCGGTGGACAATTGATGCTGCTGGCGGCCGTCCGCGGCGGTGTCAACGGGCTCATGGGCGAAGTGCTCGAGACGCATATCCGGTTTCACCTCGTGGACGGAGCCAAGGAACAGATTGCCCCGGAACTCGCCGAGGATCTGATCGATCTGGTGCGTGCGTATCTGAAATGAGGCGACAGTTAAAGGTTAGCCTTCGGAACTGGAGCGGTTCGATCCTCCGGCGTATTGGCTCGTGCTCAGCGCACGACCAAAGTCATGGTACTGGCCAGCCGCGGCTGGAAATGTTAACGTCCCATTCATTTGGAGTTACTGGGTCCCGTGCCGGACATTGCATTGGACAAATCATCGTGATTCCACGTCCGTTGGGCCTGACTTATGGACCTCGAATCGCCCTTGCGCCTCGATATTCATTTCATTGAATTTCTGCATACGAATTGAGCCATTTGGATTATGATTCGGACTCATCGGTTCCCTGGCTTGAAAAGCGTGGCTATCCCAGCCGGGGAAAAGGAATGAGGCAAGTTATGGCAAAGTCCCCCCGCTCAAAGACTCCGCACTTTGCGGAGCAGGCACGCGTAGTGCTCAAAGGCAGCGAGAAGGCGGCCGCGGAAAATGCGGTCCATGTGAAGGCTACGCCTTCGAAGAGCAAAGTTACCGTATCGGTAATTGTGAAGCGCAAAGAGGAGCTGAAGATCAACAAGCGCGCTGGCCGCGCCAATGGCCCCGTGCGCGTCAGCCGTGCGGAGTACAAGAAGCACCACGCCGCCGACCCGGATGCGATAGCGATGGTGAAGGCGTTCGCAAAGGAATTCAACCTGACGGTGGAAGACGACCCGACTGCGGTCATGCGCAGGACGGTGCAATTGACCGGCACTGCAGACGACATCCAGAGGGCATTCGGAGTCGAGCTTGACCAGAAAATCATCGACAGCGTTGAGTATCGCGTGCGTGAAGGCGGCATCCAATTGCCGGCTGAGCTGACGGGCGCTGTTTTGGCTGTGCTCGGTCTCGACAATCGTCCCCAGGCCAAGCCGCACTTTCGCGTGAGAACGGTCGATGCGGATGCTGCCGCTTCAGAAGCCGCGGCCGCGCCGGCCAGCTACACGCCTCCGCAGGTGGCACAGGCTTACCAGTTTCCATCCACGGCCAGTGGAGCGAGCCAGACCATCGCGATCCTCGAGCTGGGCGGCGGATACCGGCAAGACGACCTGACCACTTACTTCCAGGGCCTGAAGCTCGCCGCGCCCGCCATCAAGTCAGTCGGTGTGGATGGCGGCGCCAATTCGCCCACCACCGGCGCAAGCGCAGACACCGAGGTGATGCTGGACATTGAAGTAGCTGGCAGCGTGGCCACTGGAGCCGCAATCGTGGTCTACTTCACCCCCAACACCGACCAGGGATTTACTGACGCAATTACCACCGCAATCCACGACGAGACCAACAAGCCAAGCGTGATTTCGATCAGCTGGGGCGGACCTGAATCCACCTGGACCGCACAGGCGATGACGGCCCTCGACGCAGCCTGCCAGTCGGCAGCGGCATTGGGCATTACCGTCACCGTGGCCGCGGGCGACAACGGCTCGACCGACGGCGCCAAGGGCAACAATGTGGACTTCCCTGCGTCGAGCCCGCATGTGCTGGCATGTGGCGGCACCAAGCTGGACGCGAATGGAGCCACCATCGTTTCCGAGGTGGTGTGGAATGAGCAAGCCATTAATGATGGCGCCACCGGCGGCGGCGTCAGCAACTTCTTCCCCCTGCCGACCTGGCAGGCGAATTCCAAAGTTCCGGCCCCCAGCGGCAAGACTGGAGGCCGCGGAGTTCCCGATGTAGCCGGCGACGCCGACCCAAATTCCGGCTACCAGATTCGCGTCGACGGAAATGACACGGTGGTTGGCGGCACCAGCGCAGTCGCCCCGCTGTGGGCAGCCCTGGCGGCAGTGGCCAACCAGCAACTCGGAGCGCAGGTCGGCTTCATCCAGCCTGCAGTTTATGCAGCCAAGGCTGCCGCTGCATTCAACGACATTACGCAGGGCAACAATGGAGCGTTCTCTGCCGGTCCAGGGTGGGACGCATGCACTGGACAGGGATCGCCGATTGCAAGCAAGCTGATTCCGCTCCTCGCGCCCGCACCAACACCGGCGCCAACGCCTACACCAGCACCCAAGCCAACACCCGCACCGACCCCGACACCGACTCCAACGCCAACTCCGGCGCCACCGCCAACTCCGACGCCAACCCCCACTCCTACGCCAGTAAAGAAGAAGCATAAGAAGAAAAAGAAGAAGGCAGCAACGGCAAAACCGGCGAAAAAAGCGGAGAAGAAAGCGACAAAGAAAGTCTCCGCAAAGAAGGCTCCGAAGAAGACGGATAAGAAGGTCGCGAAGAAGGCGAAGAAAGCCTCCGGGAAAAAAGCCGGGAAGAAGCCTTCCGGAAAGAAGGCCGGCAAGAAGTCAGGAAAGAAAGTGTCCGGCAAAAAGGCCGAAAAGAAAGCCGGGAAGAAGATTTCCGGAAAAAAGGCAGGCAAGAAGGTCGAGAAGAAGGTCTCCGGTAAAAAAACAAAGAAGAAATCTTCTGGCAAGAAAGCCGGCAAAAAGCCCGCTGAAAAGAAAGCCCGGAAAAAGACAGCCGACAAAAAAGTCGGAAAGAAGAATTCCGGAAAGAAGGCCGGGAAAAAAGCCGATAAGAAGAACTCCAAGAAGAAAACCGGAAAGAAGGCCGGCAAGAAAGCATCAGGGAAAAAGAAAGGCAAGAAGAAGAGATAATCGCCTATTCAGCGGCCCACCATTGAGAACCATTTAGACTTCTGTGCCCCATCCTTCCGCAGCTCTATCGCGGAAGGGTGGGAGACCACAGTACCTTGAAAACTCCAACGCGCATTTCCCGCAGACAGCGCATGTCAATACCCGGCCCAAATTCCTCGTCCTCCAAAACGGTCCTCACTCCAAAAGAATCAATCACCTGCACCCCGCCAATTTCTTCCGCAAAACTTGCAGTCAATTACCCTCCGTTGGCGCACACTCATAAATAGAAGGCGAACACAAACCTTTGCCGGACCCCACCCCCCGGTCAAAAACTCCTTGTGGTGCCGGAGCCCATGAAAAACATCACCTTATCCATCACCGACCTTCAGCACCGCAGGCTCCACATCTGGGCCGCCCAGCGGGATTGCTCGGCCTCCGCGATCGTGCGATGGGTCATTCAGGATTTGCCCAAACTTTCGCGCGCCATCCATGCCATAGCCGTCTATGACCTGGCGGTCATGGGCATCCATCCCGCTCCGGAAGATCAGGCCCTCGTCGACCTCCTCAAGCCGATTCCGCGAAATAAAAAATCCGCGCAAATTTCTCCCGCAAAGCAGAATCGCCAAAAACAACCTGCACTACAACAAGCACTTACATTCAACACCACCGCAACCGAAAACAACGCAATCGCCTGTGGAACTGTGCAACAAACGACGCGACAACCAACCCGAATTTCTCATCGGCCCGCTCTAACGACACATCCACAAGGTGTTTCTCTCGAAACTGTTTTGAAAGGGCACGACTTCAGTCGTGCCGCAAAGAGCCGAGAATCTGTTGGGCTTCAGAGCTCGCGGAAAAACTGATCGGCAGAGGCAAGAAGTGTCAGGGCACGACTTCAGTCGTGCCATATGTGCCCTAAAATCGGCGGGGCTTTAGCCCCTGAGGGATGCTTTCTTGTCCGATTCCGGTCCTACTCGCCGTCCCGCGGCACCTGCTCCAGCAGCCGCTTCCACGTCTTCTGGTTTTTCCTATACCCGCGCTTCAGGTCTTCCAGCAAACGCCCGAAATCCGCATTAGTGCGCAGATTGTTCCACGCAGGGTTCTTCTGGAACCACGGATAGTTTTCATTGCCCAGATAAATCGCGCGGCGCAGCCAGTGCAGCGCTTCGCTGGCGTCGCCGTCGACGGCAAAGTAAGTAGCAAGGCGATAGGCCATCTCACTGTCAGCCTCGGCGGCGGCCAGGGTATCGTCTTTGAGCAGCGCGGCGGCGCGCTCGCGATCGCCGGCCTGCACATAGCACAACGCCAGCGTGGGCACGGCAATGCGCAGAGAGTCATCGTCGCGAATCACGCCTTCGAGAATCTCAATGGCCTTGGCGAGATTGCCCAGACGCATCTCCTGGTAGCCGGCCGAAGTGCGCA
>Ga0302326_10001694_pt1 | contig 55385 bp, 51 predicted proteins | sample Palsa_T0_3_FD_202264 | JGI IMG/M metagenome (GOLD analysis project Ga0302326, IMG submission 202264) | Peat permafrost microbial communities from Stordalen Mire near Abisko, Sweden - Palsa_T0_3 | ecosystem: Environmental > Terrestrial > Soil > Palsa > Peat permafrost | place: Sweden: Abisko...
TAGATGCGAGGAGCATCATGAGCGTGCGCATTATTTGTTATGTTGTTCTCTGTTTTGGATCAACGAGTGCTAACGCTAGTACTCTTGTGAACATCGATCTTGGTACGGCAGGCCTCTTTGGAGTCCTGGCCGGAACAAGCGTTACAAATACAGGCGCGACCCACGTCATCGGAGATGTGGGCGCGTCGCTGGGTACCGTCAGCGGATTTCCGCCAGGGGTCGTGATCGGAGGAACGATACACGATTCAGACGCGATTGCCCTGCAGGCTGAGAGTGATTTGACCGTGGCATATAATTCTGCCGTAGCTGAACCCTGCGGAGGCGTCTTAACGGGTCAGGATCTAGTGTCGTGTCCCATAAGTACTTGACATAATTGGAACCCAGCTTTAACCTGGGTTCATGGCCATCGGTCGCCCCAAAACCACACTTATCCTGAGCGAGGATGAACGTATTCAGTTGTCCGGCCTGGCTCGATCACGCACACTGCCCCACGCCATCGTCGCCCGTGCCAATGTCGTGCTCTGGTCAGCGGAAGGCGCCAGCAACTCAGTGATCGCCAGTCGTCTGCACTGGACCAACGCCACTGTTGGAAAGTGGCGACGCCGTTTTATCGAGCGACGTCTGCCGGGACTCTACGATGAATTGCGCCCGGGCCGTCCACGCTCCATTGAAGAGGAGCAGGTTGCGGCATTGCTGCAGCGAACTTTGTCGCGTAAGCCAAAGGCCGGAACCCACTGGACAGTTCGCGAAGCCGCCCAGGCGAGCGGGATCTCCAAATCGACGGTCCATCGACTTTTTCAGGCGTTTGCTGTGCAACCTCATCGCACGCGTACTTTCAAACTCTCCACGGATCCGTTCTTCATCGAGAAGGTACGCGATATCGTAGGCCTTTATCTCCATCCGCCCGATCACGCGCTCGTGCTGTGTGTTGACGAAAAGAGCCAGATTCAGGCTCTTAATCGCACTCAGCCTGTCCTCCCAATGGGCCTCGGCTATGTGGAGGGCATCACCCACGACTATGTTCGTCACGGGACGACTACTCTCTTTGCTGCACTGGACATCGCTACCGGGACTGTCTTCACAGAATGTAAACCGCGCCACCGGCATCAGGAGTTTCTCGCCTTTCTGCGACGGCTCGACGACTGCATACCGCAAGAGATGGACGTACATCTGATCGTCGACAATTACGCCACCCACAAGCACCCGAAGGTGCGCACATGGCTGGCACAGCGGTCCCGATATCAGATTCACTACACACCAACCTATTCATCCTGGCTGAATCAGGTAGAACGCTGGTTCGGGCTGATCACGCAGCAGGCCATTCGCCGCGGCTCCTTTCGAAGTGTCAAGGAACTGGTGGAGAAGATCGACTCCTTCGTCCAGCACTACAACCGCTCGCAGCGACCTTTCGTCTGGAATGCGACTGCCGATTCCATTTTGCAGAAAATCGCCAGACTTTGTTCACGTATTTCCGGGACGCGACACTAGTCAGTTGCAAGGTCCCCATCAAGGTCGCGCATTCGGCAATGCTGAAAGCAATTGCGACTGGCAAGAAGAAGAACGATCAAGTGGATGCCCGCAAGATTTCAGATTTGCTGCGGTGTGACTATTTTCCCGAATGCCATATGGCCGCCCGCGAAACTCGCGATCGGCGACGGGTGCTGCGTTACCGGAATCTTCTGGTTGCCCAGACCGTTCGTATGAAGAACAAGGTGAGTGGCCTTCTCATGGAGACCGGCATACCCTATAACAAGCAGAAACTGCACCAGAAACGATACTTCCAGAACCTGCTTGAAGAGCAGAAGGAGTTGATGCCGCAATCGTTGCCGGAGCTGCTGCGCTTGAGTCGCTCCACGATCGAGACCTTAACCCGGATGGATCGACAATTGATTCAGGCCCTGCGGGCCGACGCCGTATTGACAGCGCGTGTGAGACGATTGATGACCGTGCCAGGCGTCGGCCCCATTCTAGCCCTTACGTGGGCTTTGGAGGCGGGAGACGTGAGCAGATTTCCATCTATCAAAGATGCAATCAGCTATTGTGGGCTCTGCGGAGCTGAGCGTGGTTCCGGCGGAAAACTACAGCGAACCCCCATTTCCAAGCAGCGCAACAAGCACCTGCAGACCACATTAATCGAGGCTGCAAAGGTGGCACCGCGCTGGCACACCGAGCTAGCCGGGGTATACGAACACGAAAGGCTGAAGGGAAATCGCAATCGGGGCACGCTGGCGGTCGCCAGGAAGCTCGTGGCTTATTTGGTTGCGGTGGACCGCGGCAAACGGGATTTTGAGGAACGACAGCCGCGCGCAGTCGTCGCGCCAGAATGCCGTTCCTAACTCTTGACTAAAGGCAATGGTATTTCGAGCACGACCTGCCGGACTCCGCCGATCTGGCGACTGGGCAAGGAAACGAAAGTTTCCGAGGCCTCCCGTTTAATTGTTTCGGGGCCGGCAGGTGAATCCAAACTCATTCTTCGGTGAAGGCTGCAAAGGCCAGAGACCGCAAATGGATGTCTGGTTCTGCACTACGCAGGAACCACGGCTGTGAGGCCAAAACGTGCTGCCGAAATGACCCGCACCTTCAGACTCGGCGGATCGCAAGTGCAGTACCGACGCTGCATCAACGGGGATCTCCGTCTCCCCTTGACAAAGACTTATCATGGATGTCAATGGGGCCGCTTGGCGTAGGATATTGAACGTCCTCTGCGATGACCCCATATTGGGGCTTGATCCTGTTTCCAGAATTTGCACAGGTTGAGAATATCCTCAACCGGCTTGGTGTGCCGTAAGCAAACTGAAAACGTAGGGCTCATCGCAGTGGATGAACCACAGACAATCACTCACATTACTGTCTCAGTCTCGGGGTTGATATGAATTAGTCGCTTGCTCTGCTGTCGTGCATATTCAACGATGTCTGCTGTTCCGCCCAGACCGGCAGCAGGCTTTCCGTCCCATACGGCAATCATGAGAGCCGAACGGCCCACGATGGCTTTTCCGGCGCAAAAGTACGATTCCTCGTGGGAAGAGGCGCTAGGAAGCGTGTCCGCTTCAGAGGCTTGGGCCAGTAGTTTTTCATAGGCCGCTCGGCCTTGTTCATCGAACTCATCAGCATAACCCTCAAAAGGAACGACGACCTCTAATGTCCCGCCGCATTCAAGAACGACTTCGGCGAAAAGCTGATCTGCGCCCTTCGCGAGGGAAGTTATCCCTGTCAAAGGAGTCTTATGGGAGCCAAGCACCTTTAGCAGCTCGGCCCGGACCCATTCCGCATTCTCCAATTCCTGATGGCCCGTGACGCCTATCTTCACAACCGGCCTTCCTTGGCCAGCAACCAATAAAGCTGTCCTAGTTCAGTGAGTTCGACGGCTCCAGACGCCATGACCGTATAGTACAAATGGTTCCCGCCTACGGTTTTCAGCAGTCGAGCATCTCGGTATTGCGTGAGCTTGTCGTATATGGTCACGTGCTCCGGCACCGCTGACGAGGTGCTGGCTTCGTAGGTAGGGTCGAGCTGATAACGGCTTACGACTGTTGGAAAATAGCCTGTAAGCTCGCGCAGAAGGGCATCCGTTACGGCTGGCTTGCGGAGGCGCACGGGGGAAAGCCGATCAGCGTGCGACTTATACATTGGCCGCTGATCCCAACCGCCTAAAACCTGCTCGACATAGGCATATGTGGCCGCCGTTGACACCCTGCCGCGCACATCGGCGGCTCCGCCCTGGAGCGCATTCAGAACAAGCCAGGTAAAAATGCCGTGCCCCCCGGTTTCCTCGCGCGAAACTTGCGAAGGACGGGAGGCGGCAAGAATGGTCACGCCCTCACGTAGTTGAGCTTGATTTTCGCTTCCTGCGGGACCTTGCAAATTCGGTGGGTTGCCAAGTGAGCCCGCAAAGCAACAATCGAGGATAAGTAGCACCTCCCGCGCTCGGGAACGGTTAGCGAGAAGGAGAATTTCATCCATGGGTAGGCCTGGGTCGTGTGTTGTGGCGTCCTGAGTACAAACAAAGCCGCCTGTAGCAGTCGGCGTCCCGTGGCCCGAAAAGTAAAACAAGATGTCATCTGTGAAATTGTCGAATAGCTGTCCCCGTACTTCACGGAGACGCGCGCGCGTCACACGTTCTGCGTTAGTAGTCAGGAGACGACAATCGTAATTGGGGCTGCCGTCGTAGTTGCGGGCAAGCAACTCCTTCATTTTGGTAGCGTCGAGAACGCAACCCAGCGGGGAGATATTGTCGTAACTATTTATGCCGACCAGGAGAGCGCGTCGTGCCATAGGATATTAGCCGTGTTTGTGCGGTTGCTTGCCCGCAAGCCATGCTTCAAACACAACATACGTTTCAGCATCCTCACGAACCCAAAGCCGCGCGCGACCAGTCGTATCGTTACTTCCAGTGATGTAGGGATAGATTCCGAGGTATTCCTGACCCTTATACCTATCGCTAGAAGTTTCGCTTGGCGAAACTGGCAAAATGGCGGCTTTGCCTTTCTTGCCATCCATATATCCCAGCTCCCAGGGCATCCATTTGGAGTCTTTGGCACTGTCAGTTGTGGCAAAGAACAGCGACTTGCTTTGCGTAATCCTTCCTCTCACGACTTCCGCCGTTTCTTTCGTCACGTTATCCCGATTGAGCTGCGCATCCTCCCTCCAATCCACATACACGCTATACCCCAGGCGCTCCAAATACAGAGATATGCCGAAAATCAACTCTTTGTCGAGGTAGCTGTGTGATAGAAATATATCAAAGGAGGACAACGCAGCCGAGGCCGACATGCTTTTGCGAAGGGCAGTCGCAGTCGATTCGTTGAGCCGTGAAGCCTGCGCCTTTGCCAACGAGCGGAGATTCGATTCGTTAAGAAGCGCCATTTAGTCCCCTCTGGCCGAAATTGCATATGGAAAGCAGCACTGTGTTGATGGCATGTCTGTCTGTCAAATCCGGTTGTCTTTCGCCAGCCGCCAGTAATAGCGCCCCGACGGAGTGAGCTGGCACGCGGCGGATTGCATCGCTGCGTCGTACATATGTGGGGCGTTTACAGGGACGACCAGATGCAGCCGCGCGAGCGCTTGAAGCTCACGCATCTGGGATGTTTTCGCTGCGTCAGCGGTCGGCGACGTAGGTTCGTAGGCCGGATCAAGCGGCAATTCCTCAGCCGGAAGCGGGAATAACACGGGAAGCCGTCGAAGGATTCCTCGGTCAATCGGTGGTTTGCAGAGCCGCAGTTCAAGGACGCTGGAAACGTGCGATTTGAACAACGGCCTCTGATCCCAGGCCCCCAGAGCGGCCTCAACATAGGCGTAGACCGCGGGAGTACTCACAGCTCCCAGGAGATTGGCGGCTCCGCCTTCCAGCGCATCGACCACGAGGGACGTGAATACGCCGCCGCCGTCCGCCTCAACGGAAACCTGATTCCCCCTACCGGCTGTCAGGATCGAAATACCCTCGCGGAGGAAGACCTTCGTATTGTCCACGGCTGGCAGATTGCCGAGCTGTCCGGAGAAACAGCAATCGAGCAATATCACCACTTCCCGTGCTTTTGAATCGTTAGCGAGCTTCAGAACATTACTCATCGCAACGCCTTCCGAATATTTCTTGGCGTCCTGCGTCACCAGATACCCGTCGAGGTTGTTTATCGTTCCGTGCCCGGAGAAGTGGAAAAGCGCAACATCCGCAGGGTCCGTGAAGAGTCGCTCCAGGTGATCCGACAGAATCCCGCAGGTAACTATGTCGTTCGCACCTCCGTTTCGAGCGATGAGTGTCCTACACTCGAAATTCGGTGAATCGTCCTGGTGCTTTTCCAGGACAGCAGTCATCCGCTGCGCGTCGTTGACGCACCCGTTAAGGGAGCCGAAACCGTATTGATCAATGCCGACGCAGAGCGCCCGTCGCATAATATAGCTCACGTCTTGAGTTCAGCGACTTCCGCCGATTAGCGCCTTCAGGTTGTCCCACGTCCATTTATAGATTTTGTCGTCTGCCGACGCCGATGTGGGCTTCGTGCAGGTTTTGTCCGAGTATCCCCACAGTAGGAAGTACGGTTTGTTTTCCTCCTTGGCAATCGTCAATTCCGCAGCGACGCCGGTTGCTTGGTGCGTGTGCTCGCCGCACAGGACGATGACCTGATCGACGGCGCGAATTTTTGCGCGAACCTTCGCTTTCCAGTCGCCAGGATAGGGGTCTTTTACGGACCAGTCGTGCATCTCAAAGGGGGAGTCCGCGTGCTTGGACTGGCCCACCAGCAGATGTTTGAGACTTTCGTCGTAATCGTAATCGAACGCGGTGAATACACGAGCCGGATTCTTTGCAGCCATCAGGCGCGCCTCCTTCTCAAGTTGTGCAGAATACCAATTGTCTCAACTACGTCCAGAAAAATCCATGCTCTGCCACGTTTCTGGCAGACGGGCAGGGTGGAGACATTCTCCCGGAACCCCCTCACGGCGAACCCGCTGAAATGCGCGGGCCGGGCTTTACTCGCAAAAGCGGCTCACCGAGCCGCTGGAAGGCGCGTCTCGGCCCATACGGGTAACAATCCCTTTCGCAAAAACCAAAAACACTAGGGGCGCTGCCCCGCGCGCCGCGCAAGGGTAAAGCTTCGCCGCCTGACCGGGTGTCCCCAACCTTCCGCGCCCAAAAGCGGGGCTTGTGCAGGCCGGGTGATTCCCCTCCCGGTCATGCGCCCTGTGCGCGTTGCTACCCCCGACCTCGCCGGTGGGCAGAAGTGCATGTGCATGAGCACAGCACTTCATAAAGCCCATTTAAAGGAGACCGGAAAATGACCAAGACAGCGATTGCGGACGCCGAGAGCGTAGGCCGCAAGGACGTTTATACCAAAGTGACCGAGCGTATCATCAGCGACCTGGAGCAGGGTATCCGCCCGTGGATGAAGCCGTGGAGCGGGGATCATGCAGCCGGACGCATCACCAGACCGTTGCGTCATAATGGCACACCCTACCGGGGAATGAATATCCTTTTGCTCTGGGGCGAGGCGATGGCGAAGGGATACGCCGCACCCATCTGGATGACCTACAAGCAGGCGCAGGAACTGGGCGCGAACGTCCGCAAGGGCGAGCACGGCTCTCTGGTGGTTTACGCGAACACCATAAGCAAGACCGAAACCAACGAGCAGGGCGAGGACATCGAGCGCGAGATTCCTTTCATGAAGGGATATACGGTTTTCAATGTCGAGCAGGTGGACGGCTTGCCCGCGCACTATTACGCGCAGCCGGAAAACCCTTTGCCATTGTCGGAGCGCATCGCACACGCCGATTCATTCATCACCGGCACGGGAGCCACCATCCAGCACGGAGGCAACAGCGCGTTTTATGCACCCTCGCGCGACGTGGTGCAGCTTCCGCCCTTCGAGGCATTCAAGGACAAGGAAAGCTATTACGGGACTGCCCTGCATGAATTGACGCACTGGAGCAAAGCAAAGCACCGTCTTGATCGGGATTTCAGCGCCAAGCGTTTTGGCGATCACGGCTACGCACGCGAGGAACTCGTTGCCGAACTCGGAGCCGCTTTCTTGTGCGCCGAGCTGGGCATTACGCCGGAGCTGAGGGAAGACCATGCTGCCTATCTGGGCCACTGGCTGACCGTGCTTAAGGAAGACAAGCGGGCGATATTCTCCGCCGCCGCCCACGCGCAACGCGCCGCCGACTATCTCAGCGGGTTGCAGCAGAAGCAGGAGAGCCAGGCCGCCTAAAAGGGCAGGGGCCGCCGCGCCCCTGTTCGCGGCAATTTATCCGGGCTGGGGCGCTGCCCCAGTCCCCGCGAGGGTTACGAACCCCTCGACCCCATTTTTGATGGTACGAGTCTGAATTGAACCTTTTCGCGGAACAAGCCCCGCCGTGTTTATAGCGGGGGTGCAGAGGGGCGCAGCCCCTTTGCGCCAGGCGCACGGTTTCGTGGCGAGATTCGTTAACGCCTGTTTGCGATTTGGCGATGTTGCGTTGAGCGGCGGAGGGGCGCGCCAACGATTCACGTAAGCGCGCGGGGGCACAGATATGGTGTAAAGTGAGGGACGGCACTGAAGAGGCCGCCTGAAAGAGAAAATAGCCGCAGCAATGATTAAACCGTGGGGAATAATGAGCGTCTTCCGTTTACTCTCGTTTTTGTCTCTTTTGACTTCTCTGGTCCTGGTGACTTGTTGCAACTCCACCAAGCCGTCGAGCGCCGAGCCTAGTGCGGTAGTAGCTCCTAACTCAGCGGCGGTGACCCAGAAGAAAATACCTGACACAGATAAGGCGCAGTTGTTGCAAGACGTGAAGGACCTTCCACCTAGCGGGGACGAAGTGGTTGACGGAACACGCCGATTCAATGGCTGGTTCTTCAAAGCAAACAAAATTACTTTCAAATCTGGCTCCGTTCTCCTGTTTTCCAAGCAGGCTCAGGCGAACAGGAGACAGTTTTTCGTTATCGCCAAAGAGATTGTCGTTGAAGACGCAAGCAATCCGGGGAAAATAACTTGGGAAAAGGGGGATGTTCCCGCCCCTCCGTCGAGCGCCGGAGAAGCGCCCGCAGGAGCGGACGGTGGGGAAAACGCTGCTGGAGCACCAGGGGCCGCAGGTGGTCCGGGCACCAAAGGATACGACGGTCCCGCTGCGCCTTCAATCGTCCTAATAACATTGCGAGTCCCAAATTCCGGCCCGTTGGTTGACTTAACTGGTCAAGACGGCAGCCAGGGCGGAGCGGGACAACAGGGCGGGAAGGGTGGCAAAGGCGGCACCGGCAACTCGGCGTCACAGAATGCGTTCAATTGCAACAGAGGAGCCGGAAACGGAGGGCCTGGAGGAACAGGCGGACCCGGCGGCCAGGGTGGAAAAGGAGGAACAGGCGGTGATGGAGGTATCTTCACCCTAATTTCGCCAACGGAGAATCTACCCAACCTGACGCAGAAATTCAGGATTGTATACGCGGGTGGGCACGGCGGACCCCCCGGACAAGGTGGTTTGGGCGGAGTCGGAGGCCACGGTGGAGATGGCGGGGCAGAACAGAGGCCTTACTGCTCGGGCAACGGGTCGCAGGGGCCAACAGGGAACACGGGGGGCGCGGGTCCCGTTGGAACAAATGGCGACAATGGCAAAGAGGGAGACTACACGGTCGGCGGCATCACGCAAGACCAGTTCAATCAATATGTCTGGAAGTAGGCGTGAGCGGAAGTTCCGTGTTGAATTCCTGTGACGATGTTGCACGCTGCCCGCTAACAAAAGTTTCTGCCATGTGGAACCGAGCAAGCTGCGCACTTGCACGGCGATTGCCACCACGGACGATAAGAGCCGGTGGCGAGGGGGTCACATGTCCAAAGAGGATTTAGAGCTTTCAAAACTTGACCACGAAGTTGAATCTCTAAAAAGCCAACTCGACCAAGCTCAAAACGAGAAACGCAAGCTGGAGTTGGAGGTGGAATTCTTAGTCTCGCAGGTGGGTCGATGGGGTACTTTCGCGCGCGTGGCTTGGCCGATCGTTTCTGTGATTCTTAGTACCGTCATCGCGGCAACGGCAGTGATATTTACCGTCCGAGCAAACGGCGTCGAAGCTGAGAACCATAAGCGACAGGAATATATCTCTATTAAACACAATGAGTGGGAGACTTATAACTCTGCGTTCCACGACGCCACCGATGAATCTAAGGGGAATGATGGTCGCATTTCTGGGATTTGGGCACTGAACGACCCATATTTTAGCTGGAATAATGAGTACTTTCAGACCACAGCACACGCGTTGGTCAGCGTCCTAGTGACAGGTGCAGATGACGGCGACCCGCACATTGCAGCTTCCAAGCAGGCGGTTAGACTTGAGGCAGCGCAAGTGTTAGGCGGACTGACTCCTTGCGTACCTAGTCAATCGGGCCAGCAGACCGCCTCCGGGGCGATTACCAACTTTCTCTTCGGCACTGTAAACGACAAACAAACTCCAGGGATTATATCGAGAGCAGAATCCTATCTGACGGTTCGTCGAGGGCAGTTGAAGGCCACCACAGTAGTGGATCTTAAACTTTCCGCGATAAGGCTGGTCGTGCAGCGGCATCGCGGTTGCCTTGCCTGGACGGACCTGAACGGTTACGATCTCAAGAAAATCGATCTCTCGACAGCAAACCTTGCGTACGCTGGACTGATAGCAGCCGACCTGCAGGATTCGGACCTTCGAGGAGGGAATTTACGGGGCGCGGATTTTACCGACTCGAACTTAAACGGCTCTCACCTCGCAGGAACCGAGGGTTGGGACCAAAGCGTCTTTAAGGGAGCCAATATTAAAAATGTTCAAGATGCCCCACCAGGGTTTAGGGAGTGGGCGCTCAACCAGCTCGCGGTCGATATGGAATCGGTGGCCTGGAGTTCTTGGAAGATGAAGCAGTTTCCCGAACCAGTAGATTGGGCCAAGTGGCGCGCGTCGGGATTTGCACTCCGCTCCGACGGTGTTCCCGTCCAATGAAGGGTAGACCCAACATCCGTAGAGTTGCCCCCCGCCGTGTTTCTAGCGGGAGTGCAGAGGGGCGCAGCCCCTTTGCGCCAGGCGCGCTGTTTCGGGGCGAGATTCGTTAACGCCTGTTTACGATTTGGCGATGTTGCGTAGAGGCGGGGAGAAGTGTACTATTGCAAACGCTGGTTTGGCTATAGGATTCCCAATGCTGGTGTCTTTGCAATACGACCCTGATCGACCCGTTGACCCGGAGGAGTGGCTGGCACTCGATGAGGAGGAGCGCATCGAGGCCGTGCGGCAGTATCATCGGCGCAGTAAAATCCGTCTTCCCAACGAGAAGCTCCACGCCATCACCCATGCCGCCGTCGAAAGTCAGATCGCTTCCGGGGAGTATCCAGTACGCGCCGCTCTTCGTCGGCTAATGAAAGAAGGGCTGGATCGCCACGAGGCGATTCACGCGATTGCTTCTGTGTTGGCGGAGTATATGTTTGCGGTGATAGCGCAAGCGGACTTCGACTTCGCAACTGAGGATTACGTGAGAGAAATTGAGCGGCTGACAGCGGCATCGTGGCGAAAGCAAGCTTCGTAGGCGCGGCAGTAACGGAACAGAAGACCGACATAAGGAAAAACTCTAACTTCAGTGTGAAGTGCAGCCAACGCAGCAAATGAAACGGTTTGTCTTCTCCATCTCCCAGAAGAGTGCGTCAGTTCCAATATGCGGCACGAAGCGCATGAATCCACTTAGCCTTGGACTTTCATCTGCCAGCGGAGTGATGTCGAACAAATCACCGTTCTGATCGCGAACCACTGAGTGCGCCGTCAATTCGATGCCGAGAGTAACACCTACAACGCATTCTTTATAGCAGACCCAACCTCTTACGGGACTGTGCTCCCGCATCACCTGCACCCAGGCATTGACGTTCTCGTGGCATTTGCCGATCGCTGGATTGGAAGCGCCCAACGGCACGAGCCTAAGCGGCACCAGTTTCGCGCGGAGCAGTTGTTGGCATATGGCAGTTTCGTATTCGGATCGGTTCATTGCGTGGAGCATCGCGCTAAATCCCCACGCGCTCAATCTCGCCGAAGTCGATATCGTCGTTCCTGCGGTCGTAGAGGCGCGTTGTGCTGATATCTTCGTGCCCTGCCATGCGCTGGGCGACGGTGATGTCGCCGCCGTTATCCATGTAGTCGGTAAGCCCGATGGCGCGGAACGAGTGATTTCCAATTGCCGCCTCGACTCCGGCATCCGCCGCGCGCCGCCGCACCATGTACCAGGCATCGAAGCGGGACATAGGCCGGTTGGATAGCTTTTTTGTCTTGCCGATCGCCGCGCGGAACAGTGGACTCTTAGTGTCTTCCCCCATGCCCGCCGCAGCGATGTATTCGTCCAGATATTGCTCCAGCTTATGATGGCATCCCATTTCGTTGACCTTGCCGCCTTTCTCATGCAGGCGGAGCCACCAGCGCTTCTTGAGCGGAAAATAATCTTCCACCTTGAGGTTTACGACGGCGGAGACGCGTGCGAAGGTGTAGATCATCACCGCAACGAAGGCCCGGTCGCGCAGGCCAACCACGTGCGACGTGTCAATGCTTGCAAGGAAAGCGGTCGTATCCTCCGATGACATTACGGTGGTCGATCCTTTCTTTACCGAGTGACGAGGCCCGCGCACTTCCGACGCCGGGTTGGACGGCACGATTTGGCCGGTAACGAGCCACTTGAACAGCATACGGATGCAGGCGAGGTGGCTGCTTAACTGAGGGGGCTTTCATCGTGGCTTGCAGCCCCTCGATGTACGCCGCGACGTGCACAGGCTTTACCTCGGCCAGCTCCGTCATGCCTTTCTCTTCGCACCAGCGCAGGAAGGCGCTGGCGGCGACGGTGTATGCCGCGCGCGTGTTCTTGTTGCGGATGTTGACGGTAAAGAATTCGAGGAACCGCCAGGAGGCTCGCTCACCAGCCGCAGCGATCAACGCCGGAAGGGAAGGGCCGGAGACGGAGGCGAGGGCGGGCAATTCCGTCATAATCCGATGCCACCGGCCACAGGAAGATCAGTACCAGCCGTGAGGCGCTCGGTTCCGAGATATTCACGAATCAGCTTTTCGTCGGCAATAATTTCAGTTGTTAGAGCGCCTTTTGCAGCGGCTTCCTGATTCGGCCATCCGACATAGCCGAAATCAAGATCGACCACGAGTCCGGCTTTGCGTAGACGCTTCGCCGCCGCCTCGACTGCGGAGCTTTCCCGGTCGCCGTCGTAATCGCCCCATCCTTCCTTTTTCGCTTGCGCGACCAGTCGTTCAAGCACCGTAAGCGATGGGATTCGTGCCTGGCCGCGCGCCGCCTGAAGCGATGCGCCCTCGGACTTCGGGCGACGCCAGATGAAACGGTAGCCGTGATCAATTGTTGCTGATGCTCCATCGCTGGGTTACTGCACAAATGCACATTCGAAAGGGGTTTCGGGACCTGGTTAACTCGGGCACGCCGCCTCAAAGGGACGACCTTTTCCAATGTCGAACAGAAGGGCGACTATGATTCGAAGGTCGCGCCATAATGACCCGCGCGGAACTCGAAAAGTGGTTCACGATCTACGTCGCCAAGGTCTACGCCAACACCTTCCATAGAGGCATCAAAACAACGCCGTTGGCCAGGTACAAAGAAGGGATACTTGGAACCGATAGTCGTCCCGGCATCGGTCTTCCGGATCGCATCGCCGAACCGACTGCCTTCATGCTCGACTTCATGCCGTTCGAGGAGCGTACCATTCAGGAGTACGGCGTCGTGATCGACCACATTTTCTTCTGGGACGATGCTCTTCGCCCTTGGATTCACGCGCGGGACCCGGAAGACTCCCGGCGCCCTCGCAAGTTCACCTTTCGGGTCATTCCTCGCGATATGCGTGAAATCTATTTCCGGGATCCCGCCAGCAACACCTACCTTGCGATTCCATACCGCGACCGCACCCGGCCGCCCGTGAGCCGCTGGGAGATTCAGGCCGCTGAGAAGCGGCTGCGCGACACCGGCTATGCCCGAGTCGATGAGGTCCTGATCTTCCAGGCCGTCGAGGAAATGCGCAGCTTGGAACAGGAAGCCGAACACAAAACCAAGCAAGCGCGGCGCGCGCGGGAAATGCGCCAGCGGCCGCCACGGAAGCCGTCAGCAACTCCTGCAAAACCCGGTCCCAAGACGATTCCTGTCTCCGAAAACGATGAGTATGACGATGTGGTCGAAGCTTTTGAGGGCATTGTGGAGCCGGACTGGCGATGAATGGTGAACACCTCTCCCCGAAAACACGGGAGCTGCTGGGGAGGCCGATAGAAGAGCGTATTGCGTATATCCAGCTGGACAGCTGGATACCGTACTCACAAGCCAACAAGATCCTGCAACAACTTGAAGGTCTGTTGAATCACCAAAAGTGCGACAGAATGCCGAACTTGGCGATTACGGCTCAAACCAACAATGGGAAAACGCGGCTCATGAAGCATTTCTTATCGCTCCATCAGGCCAGCGAGTCCAGCACCGGGACGATCGCGGCGCCGGTGTTCTATGTGCAATGCCCCGGCTTTCCCGACGAATCGCGGTTATACACTGCCATCTTGCTGAAGTTGTGCAAGAAATTTCGCCCCAGCGCTCCAGCCCAAGAAAAGCTCGTGCTCGTCTTGGATGCGTTATCGAAAATTGAGATCCGCATCCTCGCGCTCGATGAAGTGAATTTCACCGAAGTCGGCACCGCCGCCAAACAGAAGCGCTTTCTCAACGCGCTTCGGTATCTCGCCAACGAGCTTCGAATCTCCATCGTCTGCCTCGGCACTGAGGAAATGATGCGCGTCATCCGCGGTCCCCTCAGTTGAAAACCGATTTCCGCCGATGGTCCTTCCGCGATGGCAACCTGATCACGCATTTCGACAGCTGCTGGCCTCGTTCGAAAAGATCATTCCGCTTACCTATCCATCGGGTCTGCCAAAGAGCAGTACTCTCACCGCAAAGCTTCTGACTCGCTCGGAGGGCACGATTGGCGAACTTAAAATACTCCTCGCCGCGGCGGCAGCAGACGCGATGCGCAAGGGAACGGAGCGCATCACCGAAGAGATTATCGACGGGTGTAACTACACGCCTCCGTTCGCACGAAAGCAGCGGTCCGTTTCCGGCTAAGGGTCCACGCAACAATAACCGCTCGCCTGTAGCCGTGATGACTACATTACCTACGGCTGCTGATTCCGGTTCAATCCCCTCGTAATAGTCAGCTTCGCTCAATGTTGATAGGCTCATTGAACCGATCCGGCTCGTGCCTCCGCTCGCCGCTAATTATGTTATAGTGTCGAGTGCACTGCTATTTCAGTCGCAACTATAACATTATGAGACCTCATATGACCGCCGTACCGCGGTTCTCGCGGTGGGCGGTGCTCGACGGCGATATCGTGGTCCTGGCAGGCGCGGCCGATCACTGTGCCTCGAAACTCCTTGGCGTTGTCGCAGTGGATTGTGCGCATCTTCCCCCAGCAGGGCCACTCGGCCTGCACACCAACACCGGCGAGCCAGTTTTCCTTGGGCAAGACCGCATGTGCAATGGCGAGCCCGGCTGTGAAGGCGCTGGGCTTTTCCAGATAGATAGCGAACCCGAACACGATGCGGCTGTACACATCGATGACGACGGTCAAAGATGGCCGCTGGATGGGTTGCCGGTGCTCCTCATCGACCACGACGACGTCCATGGGCGTATGGTCAATCTGGGCAACGGCTAGCGGATGATCGGCGCCAGGGAAGTGCCCTTTGAGTGGTTCGTATTTTTCTGCGGCGGCCCTGCTACCTTTGCGCTTTTCCAATTTGAGGCGGTCCGAAAGCATCGCGATTCTAGCTCGGACAGTGTTGGGATGAGGCCTCTGCTTGATCTTGTGCTTGAAGCACTGCAGTTCGACTTCCTCGATGACTGCCGTGATGTGCGGACTTTCCGCTGTGAGATAGATTTTCTTGATAACAAGGTCGATTAGGCGGTTGACTTTGGCGGGCAGGCGGCTCTTCCCACGGTCCGAGCGCTCTTTTCGCAAGAGAATTGAAAGGCGCTCAGAGCTCTTGTATTGCTGTATCCATCGATAGATGGTCGCCGGATGTTTACCAATCGCATGAGCAACTCTCGTGACGATCGCCCGAGTGCGTTTCGTTTCGTCCATCTCCAGAAGGCCCCTGAGCGCCTTGAATTTCTGGACCGCGGATTGCCACGAGTTCTCTGGCATAGATACCAAATCTGGTGTCCGCACTGAACGATCGCGAGAGGTTTGGTCGAGTTGCGCTTCACCAACGGGGATACGTTCGAGCTTACGTTTTCCGATTTCGCGCCCCACGATAGCATCCAAACCGGCATAGTCGACGATCACGTACCGGCGGCCTTGCCAGCGGATTGTAGCTCCTGGCAGGAATTTGATGGAAGCGGCCATGGGTATTTGGCCCGTTCAATGGCTCTGCCGCCATTTAGCAGGCGTTTAACGCCAAGTCGACGCGAAGTTGGAAACCCACAGCTCGCAACGGACTCGACTATTCGCATCATAAACCGCTTCGCTACCAGTCGCAAATAGCGATGTGCGAGTCGCGATTAATTATGGAACTGACACGGATCGGCGCAGGCGAGAAATCCGTTATCCAAGGCTTCGTAGGCGATCTTCCTTTTCTCCAGTTACCGTTTGGCCCATTCGTGACCGTTGAGGCACAGTTTCACGCTCCACCGCGCATAGCTGCAAACTTTGATGAAGATGGGTCCGAAGTCGGCGTCGTCGATATAGAAATAGTAGTGGTTGACGTACACGGTCTTGTCGCGGTCGAACTGAAACTGCCCGTTTACCTTCTTCCCATTGAACGCCTGCGCCTTCTCCTGTGCCACGCCGATGAATACGATGCCGTCGCGGACTTGCCGTTGGCGGCGGAACTCGTTGGCGATGTCGTCCTTCCGTTCCTTGTGATGGAATTGGTAAAGCGGTATGGAATCGCGCTCCGCCAAGGACTTTACCGAATCGCGGAATCTCTCTGAAATTTGCCCCAGCACGACAGGTGAGGGAACCGGCTTGCCAGTTGCCCGCACATGAAGCCGATCAATCCGCCGCCGGTTGCCAGCTTGCCGATATACCCATTGAGATAAAGACGATCAAGGCACTCCACTTCGAGTGTGACGTGCCCGTCCAAAAGTTCGGGAATCGTCGCCATTCCCGGATTCTACGACAAAGCTGGCGCTAGGGCTTGTCGGTTTGAGGTCGAAGACCTCGCTAGCATTGTCGGCAGAAAGCTTAGCCTTGGCAGCGCTTAGATCCTTTACGCTTTGGGAGAGTAGATCTCGCTCGCTACGAAGCGCGAAAACACTGCTCTTGAATACATCTGTTCCAAATGCAATCAGGCCGCCGACAATTGCGATGGTGATAGTAGCAATAGGGCCAAGTTCTTTTGATACCACGGGCGGCGCAGCGGTCACGGTGGCTGACTCAGCCCCTCATTCCGCCGGGCGTACAACGTGGGCGGACATTCAGCAGCGCGACGGCCGCTGGCGCGTGGTGGACCTGGCAGGCAAAGGAAATCGCGTGCGCACCGTGCCCACGTCACCCTGGACCAAAGCCGCCATCGACCACTGGCTGGCCGCGGCCGGCTTCACCGGCGGCCCCATGCTTGGCGCGGTCAAACAAGGGGGACCGCATCACGGGACAGGGCATGAGCGCGGTCGATTTATGAGGTCGTCGATCGCTACGGCAAAACGCTGGGTGCGGCGCACCTTCGCCAAACTGGCCCATCAGGGCAGAGCGCCCCTCGAATAATCCAGCTCTCGCTCGGCCACGCCTCGACTCAGACGACCGAGCGGTACCTGGGCGTCGCGCAGAACCTCACTGACGCGCCCTGCGATTACATCGGCATCCGGGTCCATTGAAAGCAAATGCAGCCGCTGTTGTCTATGTCCGCTTTTTCCAGCAATCTTTCGCAATACCCCAATGGACCAAAAAAAAGGGAGCCACCTCCTGCAAACGCGCACCTGGGTTCTCGACGACGGGCTCGAAAGACCTTTCGGAAGTGGTGCCCAGGATTCCGGCGGGCCGAACCCGGACCCCCAGAAAAAAAGCCCGCTTGAGCACCCGGATTTTATGCTCTCGGAAACCAAGGCTGCGAGCGGGAAATTGAGCTAATCGCTTGTACTTTACAAACGCCATGTACAAACACCTCGCCATCCGGGTATGAGCGGATCACGACATTGCTAGTTCAGGATCGCTAGTCAGTCAATTCGTTGCCCGCCCGGCGGGAAGAAAGAATAACAGGCCGTAGTAAACGGGAATAGGCTAATTACTTGACTGCCGTCAGCGGTCAACAAATTAGCGCCTATAGCGATGTAACCCTTTAGATATCTCGGTCCATTTCCTAGCCACACGACGGTGATTGATTGGTTGCCCGTACCTCGGTCGATCTGAATGTTGCGGCCTCCATTAGTCTGGTGCACGGGGCCCTTGCATCCGCCGGCAGTACTTGGAAACTCCTCGGCGAAAATTGCTAGCCTTGCATGGTCGTTCGAAGCCAAGGTGTACTTCACTTTCATCTTGAGCGGGACGGGTTGGCCGGTAATCAGGTCATTACCGGCAGGCCCAGGAAGAGGATCCACCAGCGTGATCCCGAGGGAGTCAGTCGAGGTACTCCCGCCCGTATTGCTCCCGTTCGAATCACCAACTTGAGAGCCAGCCAATAGGGTATGCTGAATGCCCAATACCAAGCAATTCGCAATCATCAGTCTCGATAGCAGCAGCCCTAGGTGATATGTCCAACTGAAACCGTTATTTGTTTGCATTGTAGGTAAATCCTTTCCTCGTAAACAGCTCCGCGTTCTTTTAAGAGCGCTCGCACATTTCCTTGAGGCATCCCGACTGCCAACAGCAAGACCGCAGTTTAATCAGCAAAATCGGCAGATTACGGGCCGATGCCTTAGGCCAGCGGCTAACGAAACGATGAGGGCCTCACCAGTCAGTGAGTGATCGAGCTCTCAGGGCGGGCCACGATGTGTGGTTAATGTTCGGTCCAAGTCTCTGACGACGACATTGCGGGCCGGCGTGCTCAGCCGACCGCCCGTTGGGTTTAGGTCTAGCAGCAATACGGGACTGCCTCGCGGATGTCGTTCGAAGCGGTTTAAACCCCTATAATGGCCTGACTGCTGCACGAACTGGTGAGACCCTAATAGTCCCGGTAACTTCCGGGCCCAGGACTGGTTCGCCGTAAACCCGCCGATCAGTTTGGTCTCCAGACGCCTCCGGTGACGCAACTGATCGGCTGCGAAACGACCGTCGTCGAATTGTTGATGCGGCCCAGTTTCCGAGCAGTAGCTGCGATGGCCTTCGGAGTCCCAAGTGTGGCTCTTATACCTCGATAATCTGTTGTCCAGAAAAAACTGGACACCGAACTCCCACCTAACGCTTGGTCTGGTTCCGTTGACCCTCAACACCCAAGGAACACCGTTTGCATTGTCAACAGAGTCGTATATCCTGAAAACTGTCAATCTCATGACGCAATATGCGGAACTCGAAATCCTGCTCCGGAGACGCGAGTCCGATGGCTACCCTGTCGAGATGAGTTTTGTCGCAGCAAACAGCGACGCCGAAGAGCGTATTCCAATCCCGGGCCCAGCCTACGCCAACATCGATCCGAAGAAACTGCAAGACCTGGAGCCGGTGGACTACGGCAAAACGCTGGGGCAGTCATTGTTCGCGGATGCGCAGATTCGCAAGGGACTAAGCGACGCGCGCGCTTCGCTTGAGTCGCTGGAAGACGCCGCCCTACGAGTTCGTCTCCGCGTCGATTCCGGCGCTGAAGAGTTGCACGGTCTTCACTGGGAGACGCTATGCGACGGTGATGGGGAAACCCTCTTTAATGGCGACCAGATCCTGTTTTCGCGTTATCTCGCCAGTAGAAACTGGCATCCCGTCCGCGGAAAGACAGACTTGAAAGCGCTGGTAGTGGTAGCCAATCCTCCCGGTCTTGCGAACGCCTCCGACCCCGAACAGTTCGATCCGGACAAGCCGGACGATTCTGTTCCCAAACTTGCGCCCGTGGACGTTCCAAAAGAGCGCGCACGGGCCGAAGCCGGATTCCAAAAGGCGGGCATCCTGGTGAAAACCCTCGCGACGGGCGCAACGGACAGCCTGGGTCCCGCCACCTCGGACAACATTTTGGATCAGCTGGAGAACGACTTCGACGTCCTCTATCTGGTCTGCCATGGTGCGCTGATGTACGACGGGCAAGCGCGGCTGTACCTGGAGGAAGGCCTGGTAGATGGCTCAAAGTTGGTCGAGCGGGTACGGAATTCCAAGGCGCAGCCCAGGCTGGTTGTCCTCGCTTCCTGTGAAAGCGCCGGCGCTGAGGGGAAGGTTGCATCGGGGACGCTCAGTGCGCTAGGTCCTCTGCTTGTGGACGCTGGAATTCCGGCGGTGATCGCTATGCAAGGCAAGATAAAGATGTCGACCATCGCGCAGTTCATGCCGGCGTTCTTCCGGGCTTTGGCCAAGGAGGGCGGCCAAATCGATCGCGCTATGGGCGTGGCTCGAGAACGTGCCGCCAGCGCCGACTGCGACGACTATTGGATGCCCACGTTGTTCATGCGTTTGCGCAGCGGCCGGCTATGGTATGTTCCGGGCCTTGCGGGAGGCGATGGCGGAAGCAAAGACGCTCAAATCTGGGATCGTATCAACAAAGCGATCGAGGCTCAGCAATGTACGCCTATACTTGGGCCAGGAGTGCTCGACAGTCTGGTCGGCTCGACGCGCGACCTGGCGAAGGAAATGGCCGGCAACAAGTTCCCATTCTCCGCCTATACACGCGAAGAACTTCCAACCGTCGCGCAATATATGGCCGTGTATAACGGGCGCCCTCTCACTGCAAAAGAGGATCTGGCGAGGCAAGTCGCCAGAAAGCTCTGTGGGCAGACGGGTTTGGATCCGGAACAACCGGAGAACCTTTCTCGTATCCTTTCGTCGGCGGGCAAGGTGGAGCGCGCAGCCAATATGGCGGAACCTCATAAGGTGCTTGCCTCGAAACCGTTCTCGATCTACCTCACGACGAACTCCGACCGTCTGATGGAGGACGCGCTCATAGAAGTTGGCAAGAAACCACGGTCGGACTTCAGCCGCTGGAACAAAGATCCATTCTTCGATCTGCTGAACTTCAACAAATATCCGACGATCCGCGACCGCGAGCCGGAATACGTTCCTAGCGTCGCCAACCCCCTGGTGTATCATTTATTCGGCCAATTGGATTTACCCGAAGCACTGCCTGATGTTCCCGAGTCCTCCGCGGGCACGGTTCCTCTTGCTACCAGGGCGCAGGCCGGCTTAGGCTCGATCATACTTACGGAGGATGACTTCTTTAATTATCTTCTCAGCATCGGGAGCAAAGCGGACGCAAAGGATCTGACACCGCGGCCGGTTGGCTCAGCCCTGACGGCAAATTCACTCCTGTTCCTGGGGTTCCGCCTGGATGACTGGAGCTTCCGGGTGCTGTTGCGGAGCATCTTCAACAAGGAAGGTAGCGCCGCTCGCATGGTGGGCGCCAACTCTTACCCATGCGTGGGTGCCCAAATTCAACCGGAAGAAGATCGTGTGTCACAGCCCGGGATCGCCTCGAAGTACTTCGAGCAGTATTTGCTCGAATCGAAGATCGACATCTTCTGGGGCAGCACGCAGGAGTTCATCCAGGCGTTCCAGAAAAATACTGCTCCGGTGGCGTCTGGACAACCCGCATGAAGTCTCCAGCCAATCCCTATGTCGGCCCCCGCGCGTTTCTCGAGAGTGAGCACCTGTATGGGCGCGACCGGGAGCTGGCGGATCTGATGGATCTGCTGATTGCGGAGCGCATCATACTTTTGTACTCGCCGTCGGGAGCGGGCAAAAGCTCGCTGCTGCAGGCGGGTCTGATTCCGGCAATGAAGGCCCGCGGGTTTACAGCGCGCAAAGTAATTCGCGTGAACGGGGCACCGCGGGTGGGTGCGGCGGACGGTCGGCAGACCGCCAGCCGGTATGCCCTTAGTATGATGGTTTCCCTTCAGTTGGAAGGACGGCCCGCCGACCTGGAAGGGATGACGCTCAGTCAGTACCTGGATCCGAATCCCAACGGCGAGTTGTTGGTCTTTGATCAATTTGAAGAAATCATTACCACCGATCCGTTCAACTACGAGGCCAAAGCGCACTTCTTCGATGAGATAGGGGAAGCCCTGCGCGCGCGAGGCCGGTGGGCTGTGTTCGCTATGCGCGAGGATTACCTGGCTCGCCTGGATCCGTACCTGCGGCGGGTTCCTACGCGTCTGTCCAACACCTTCCGTCTCGACTTGTTGAGCTTCAAGGCGTCGCTAGAGGCCATCCGGAATCCCGCCACCCAGGCTGCGGTTCCTATACAGTTCACCAGCGAGGCAGCGGAGAAGCTGGCGCGCGACCTGAGCGCCGTGAAGGTGCAAGTGGACGGGCGGTCAGAAGTGCAGTCGGGACAATTCGTGGAGCCGGTACAGTTGCAAGTGGCCTGCTCGGATCTCTGGGAGCGGTTGCCGGAGGGCACGACAGAAATAGTCACGGATGATATCGAGAAGGTGGGAAACATTGACCAGGCATTGGGCGCGTACTACGCAGGAGCTGTAAAGAACGCGGCCGAGAGCTTGAGCTTGGCGGAACGCAGCATCCGGGTCTGGTTTGGGGAACAGCTCATCACACGGGAGGGCATCCGCGCCCCGGTTCTCAAGGGCCAAGGTCTCGATAGCGCAGCGGTCGACCTGCTGGAGCAAGCGCATCTGGTCCGCTCCGACAGTCGGATGGGGTCAATATGGGTGGAATTGGCACACGACCGGCTGATCAGCCCGGTACGCGACAACAATGCTCAGTGGTTTGACCAGAACCTCTCCGAGTTGCAAAAGCGCGCGGAGTTATGGGATCAACAAAAACGCGAGCCAGGTTTGTTGGTCGTCGAAACCGGGAAACTCGACCATTGGGAGAAAGAGGAAAAGCCAGCAGCCGGGTCGGTGGAAGATCAGTTTCTGAAAGCGTCGCGTGAAGTGGAGCGGCAGAACCGTGCCGCCGAGGAGCGCCGGGTAAAGGATATCCGGACGGGACGGATTCTTAGGGCTGGGGCTACGCTGTTGGCGCTCCTGCTAGTAGCGGCGTCGATCCTCGCCTTCTGGGCGTTTCGGGAAAAGCGCCACGCACAGGATGAGGAAACCGTAGCCCTATCGAAAACCGAAGAAGCGAAGGCTGGCCAACGTGCCGAAGCGGAGGCACTGCGCCAAGCGTCTCTGGAACGCAGTTATGCACGGGACGAGGAAATGGAAGCGGAAACGGCCGAGAAGAAAGCGAAAACAGCCCAGCGTGCTAGTGAGGTGGCGAACTCTGATTTCAGAGAGGTAGAGCGACTCACCCGGACTATCGGCGACATTGAATCAAAGTCGCAACTTAGCCTGCTGCTTAGCGTGCACGCGTCGTTGGTAAGTATAAATGTTGAGAAGGGCAAGCCACAAGGTGCGATCGATTTGCTCCGATCGCAATTGCGAGTTACTGGCGGGCGGCCCTTGTTAGGACATGACGCAGAAACGCGAGTAGCCGAGTTTTCGAAGGACCGATGCTGGCTGGCGACAGGAAGCGATGACGGTAAGATGCGGCTCTGGGATCTCACCGATCCGGATCCGGGCGGCCGCTCGTTTCTCATCGGTGAGCACAAGGGCCCAGTGCGTGGGCTGGCTTTCAGCCCAGATAAGAAATGGCTTGTCAGCGGCGGTCAAGATGGGATGATTGGGCTTTGGCGGTTGACGTCGGAAGGACCAAAGGCGACAGGCTTCAAGGGTACCAAATATGGTGCCATTCACTCACTGGCCATCAGCCCAAATGGTAGCTGGCTAGCCTTTGGGACTGAAAAGGGCAATGTATGCGTTTGGACGCTGTCATCTGAAGGACTTGGCGAAGCCCCTTGCGAAGTCGGTAAGCTGAAAGACGATGTAGAGCTTCCCGGCAGCGTGAGAAAGGTGCTATTCAGTGCGAAAGGACGCTGGCTTGCAACGGCGAATATCCCATCGCACAGGGGTAGAGGTTACACGCCGGAGGTTCTTCTGTGGGACGTGTCGGCCGACTTTCCGCGCGTGGCGCCCAAGCAGCTTTTGCCGGTGCCTGACCCCTCATTGGACGATTGCCTGCAAGCCTTCACCTTCAGCGCCGATGAGACCCGGTTGGCTGTCGCCTACGGCTACGACGCGCAAGTCTGGGATCTTACCACGCTGCAACCGCCGCAACACGGACAAGCAAAGCACTCGCAGTATATCCTTGCGGTTGGTTTAAGTCCGGACAATCGATGGCTTGCGACGGGTGGCCTTGACGCAAGGGTGCAGCTCTCGGACTTGACTACGGGCCCCAAAAAGCCGATCTTTCTCGAAGAGCACCTCGGCCCGGTGCGGTCCGTTGTTTTTAGCGATGATGGCTGCTGGCTTGCCACAGCTGGAGATGATGGCCTCGCGCATCTCTATGATCTCAGCACTCCATTGATGCCTAACTCGCTCTTGCGCGGTCAAGATCACGCGATAAAACGACTTCTCTTTAGCCCAGGTGCTGACCCGAACTATCTTGTTGCTATGGGAGACGATTTTCACGCACGGTTGTGGACAATCCCGGATCCTATGGTTGACCCGATCATACTACGAGGACACACTGGTCCAATCAATAGCGCGGCTGTGAGCCCAGATGGCGAATGGATTGCTACCTCCGGGAAAGACGACCATAAACTCCTCATCAGGTCGTTAAAGAGACCCCGCTTTCCGGTTAAGGAGCTCCCCCATTTATGCACTTCGGCGATCGCGTTCAGCGGGAACGGGCGCTGGCTGGCTACTGCGGACGATGAACCTTGCGATCAACAAGGAGGACCGCTTAAGCATGTGGTCCATCTTTGGGCCTTTCCCTATTTGTCCGCGAAACCTTTGGAACTAGACAGCAGAGGCGATCTGATCCCGTATCCAAACAAAGCACCGTTTGGTTTTAGTCCTGACAGCCGATGGTTGGCGAGTGGCACATGGAATTCTGGAATTAGCGCCAACTTATGGGATGTCTCTGGGGACAGTCCGTCGGCATCGCCGCAGTTTCCATGCCGGCTGAACGGGGGGAACTCAGTTCTGGCACTTGCTTTCAGTCCCGACGGGCAACACGTAGTCTTCGGAACCAGCAATTACAAAGCCTATGTGCTGGATTTGAAAGCCACCAACCCGTGCAACAGCAGTCCCCGCCTGCTAGGCAGCCATGGTAATTGGGTCGCAGGGGTTGCGTTCAGCCCCAATTCCCGGTGGGTAGCCACTGCGTGTTGGGATCACAAGGGACGGCTTTTTGATACCTGGAACAACAAAGCTAATGGAGCGGTTGCCGAATTGCAGTTTAGGGACAATGTTACCGAAGTCGCGTTTAGCCCCGATGGCCGTTCGGTGGCGTTTGGCTCATGGGACAGTACGATCCAGTTGCTGGACTTAAACAGCGCGAGCACTTCTAAGCCTATCAGCTTTACCGGGCACGATAGTAGAGTGTCCGCGATTGGCTTTAGTGCCGACAGCAAGTGGCTGGTCACAGCGGGCGAGGATCACACGATCCGTCTTTGGGATCGCACTGATCCGGGCGCGACACCAATGCTTCTACGAACCAACGGAATCGTATACCACATGGGTTTTTCGAAGGACGGTCACTGGTTGATAAGCGCTGGTGATGATGGAACATTGAGGCTTTGGCGCATGATGTATTCCGATTTGGTCGATGCGGCCTGTCAAACGGCCGGAAGGCAACTCACGCCGGAGGAATTCAAAGACTATCTTCCGGGTGACGAGCATGCCGAACGGCCTTGCGCCAGCCAACCTATGGTCAAGTAGCGCAGGCGCCTTCTCAATGCATGTCGACCTGGTTCAGCCGGGACGGCAAGATGCTGATCCCGGCTGGCAAGTCCCAAGCTTCCGCTGTTATCCGATATCATGTCCTCTACGGCACATGGACCTCGACTCGCCCCCAATCCGTTCCGTCTTGATCGCCTTGGAGGGGCCCATGCGCAGTCAAACGATTGAATTGGATGCTGGCGAACTCACCGTGGGCCGTGAGGTGGGCAACTCGCTCCAGCTTGACGATCGGGCCGCGTCGCGGCGCCATTGTGTTGTGCGATCCGTGCAAGGCCAAGTCCACATCGCCGATCTCGACAGCCGCAACGGAACGTACGTGAATGGCTTGCCGGTTCGGGAGCGCCAGCTTCAGCACAACGATCAGATCCGTGTGGGCGATTCCGTATTTCTCTTCCAGCACATGATTTCGCCCGGGGGACACAGCTCGGTCGAGTTGGACGATTCCGCGACGAGCAATACCAGCACGCAATGGAAGAGCGGCGGCTCCGTGTACTTCGACGAGGCGCAGCTTAATTCGTCGCTGCCAAGCGCTAATCGCACGGTGCGCGGGCTGCAAGTTCTTCTGCGGATCAGCCAGGCAGTGCAGGGCGCGCAAAGCTTGGAGTCGCTGGAACAGCACTTATTGGACGCTCTGCTGGAGGCCGTTCCAGCGGCGGCCGGCGCGATTCTGTTGGGTGCTGGTGCTGGCGCGGTGAATGCATCCTTTGCGGTGCACCGCCGTGGGCACGATCAACGTCCTCTCCATATTCCCTCCGATATTGCCGCCCAGGTCCTGTCCGGCCGCGGCGGGATTCTCTGGACGCGTGAAGCCGAAACCAACGCTGCGCCGCTTTCTTTGCTCGCCGTACCGCTATTGTGCCGGGATCAAATCGAGGGTCTGCTGTACTTGGAAGCGGGCGAGGGCGCTGTTTTAGACAACGGCCACCTGGATCTGGCGGCCGCGGTCGGAGTGATCGCTGGTCTGGCCATCTACAATCTTTTGCGATGGGAGACCCTGCGGAGCGAAAACGAGAGGCTCCAGGCCTCCGCCGAAGCTGGACACGACATGATCGGCTCCAGCCCGGCTATGGCTAAAATATATCGCTTCATCGCGCGAGCGGCCCCGACGGACTCGACGGTGCTGATTGGTGGGGAGAGTGGCACCGGCAAGGAACTGGTGGCGCGCGCGCTGCACCGCAACAGTCCTCGCCGGGAGAAGGCATTTGTCGCAATCAACTGCGCAGCGCTGACCGAGAGCCTGCTCGAAGACGAACTCTTCGGACATGAGCGCGGCGCCTTCACTGGAGCGGTTGCTTTGAAGAAGGGCAAGTTTGAGGTGGCCGATGGCGGGACGCTGTTTCTGGATGAGGTGGGTGAGCTGGCCCCCGGGCTGCAGGCCAAGCTGCTCCGGGTCCTACAGCAGCGGGAGTTTGAACGGGTCGGAGGCACGCGCCCCATCCAAGTGGATGTGCGGATCATCGCCGCTACAAACCGTGACCTGGAATTGGCCGTAAAGGAAAACGCCTTTCGCCAGGACCTGTTCTTTCGCCTGAATGTAATCTCGGTGGTGTTACCGCCCTTGCGAGAACGGCGAGGATATTACGCTGCTCGCGTCCCATTTTGCGCGTAAACTCGGTGAGAAGATCAAGCGGAGAGTAAACGGGCTTTCTCCAGCCGCCGCAGCGGCGCTCGAGAAATACGATTGGCCTGGGAACGTGCGCGAACTTGAGAATGCGGTCGAACGCGCTTTGGTTCTGGGCACTTCCGATGTATTGCTTCCGGAGGACCTTCCGGAAACGGTCCTCGAAGCCGCGACATCGGGACTGCAGTCTGCTCTGAGCGGCCATTCTCTGGGCGATTTCCAATCGAGGGTCGCCGATGCGAAACGGCAGATTGTACGCGAAGCTCTCGACCGCGCGAATGGGGTATTTACAGAGGCAGCCAAACTTCTCAATGTCCACCCGAATTATCTGCACCGGCTAGTGAACAACCTGGGTTTGCGATAGCGCTTTTTGTAGGCGCTATGGTTTTTCTTGACCTTTCGATAGGATATACTCTAATAATTCCTGAATTCGCCGAGGAGCTTTGTGGACGAATTTACGGGCCCGATGAGAGCGGATTATGGGCACACCGCTGTCACTATCGCGGGTTCCTGGGGTCCGTTCAACCTCATCCAGAAAGTTGGTGAAGGCTCGTTCGGTCAGGTGTACCGGGCCTTTGACACGCAGCTCGAGCGTGAGGTCGCCCTTAAGCTGTTGCTGCCCCGCGGGCTCGCCGAGGAAAACGAAGTGGAAGCGCTGTTGCGCGAGGCGCGTGCCATTGCACGCGTGAGGCACAACAACGTCGTTTCAGTCTATGGAGTCGACCGGCACCATGGCCGCGTTGGATTCTGGAGCGATTTCGTACAAGGTAAGACACTCTCCACGCTGCTCGCTGCTCAGGGGCCTTTTGGTCCCGTCGAAGTTGCGCACATTGGAATCGATTTGTGCCGCGCAGTCGGCGCCGTGCATGCAGCCGGGCTGCTCCATCGCGATATCAAGACCGGAAACATCATGCGCGAGGAAGGCGGACGCATCCTTTTGATGGACTTTGGGCTGACGCAGAAACGCGGCGCAGATCAGGGCTTGAGCGGAACCCCGGTATATATGGCCCCTGAACTTCTGGCCGGGCATCCCGCGACCGTTGAGACCGACATCTACGCCTTGGGCGTAGTACTCTTTCATTTATTGACGGACAAGTTTCCGGTAGGGGGAGCGGGACTCGACGCTGTGCGCGCAGCGCACGAAGCGGGATCGCGCCGGGCTCTGCTCGACATCCGGCCCGATCTGCCGGAAGCACTGGCGCGCGTGGTGGAAACCGCGGCGCATCCCAATCCGGCGACGCGTTACACAACCGCAGGCCAGATGATCTCCGCGTTGTCCAATGCGATGGGCTTTGGGCAAAGCTCGGTTGGAGAGTCTGGGGCGCAGATTCCGAAGAGGAGCCGGTCTCGCGTCTGGGTGCTCGCGCTAATTGCATTGGCGCTCGCTTTTGCGTTTCCGCCGGTGCGCCATTGGGTACTCCCGTTCACCATAACTACCGCGCCGCCCCCGAGCGTGCGTGAAGACTATAGTCGGGCTCGGGACTTGTTAGAACATTACTACAGGCCGAAGGCACTCGAAACCGCGATCCCTCTGTTTCAAAGGGTAGTCGATAGGGATCCGCAGTTCGCACCAGCGTGGGCCGACCTGGGACGCGCGAACTTTATGCAATTCTGGCAATTGCGCGACAACCACTACAAAGAGCCTGCGCGGAACGCCACGCTGCGGGCGATTGCGCTTAAGCCTGAACTTGCTTCTGCTCACGTGACGCTTGGGATGCTGTACACCGAGACGGGGCAGAACGATCTGGCTACTCAAGAGCTGTCCGATGCTTTGAATCTGGACAGCCGAAACCCTGAGGTGTATTCGGCGCTGGGCGCGCTGCACTATCTTCAAGGGCGCACCAATGACGCTGAACAGTCCTTCCGGAAGTCGGTGGAATTGAGTCCGGATAACTGGCGCTTGGCGAATGAATTTGGGTACTACTATCTCAACGTGGGAAAGTTCGAGCTAGCCGCGGAGCAGTTCCAGATGGCCGTGAACCTTGCATCCGACAATCCGCGCGCGCTGAACAATCTGGGATACTCATATTGGCGCCTCTGCCGGCTGCTGGAGGCCCGCGTAAGCCTGGAACAAGCCATTCGACTGGAACCTGGCGTCAGCCGCTATGTCAACCTCGGGCACGTTCTACAGGACCAGGGTAATTATCTGGAAGCTGCGCAAATGTATCAGAGGGCGACCGAGTTAGATCGCTTCAGCTATCTGGCATGGGGACTGCTTGCACCGATGTACGCTCGGATGGGCAAAAGCCCGGCCCAAGTCCGCGAGACGTATTTGAAAGCGATTTCGCTCGCCGAAGAGCTGCGGAAGCAGCGCAAGAGGCCCGGACTGTTGGCAGACCTGGGCGGATTTTACGCGGCAGTGGGGAACGAGCCCCAAAGCGCGCCACTGTTGCGCCAAGCCGCGGCTCTAGCTCCGGAAGATCCGGCGGTACTGTACGAGGCCGCAGTTGGATTCGAGGCGCTGCATCACCGGGACGAGGCCCTGAAATGGCTGGAACAAGCGCTGGCGCGCGGATATTGTCCTGCGGCGGTGGAGCGAGATCCAGCCATTTCGCTCCTGCGTACTGATAAACGCTACGGTGCTATTATCAACGCAGTATCAAGAACGCTCCCCTGAATCGAGGATCTATGTACGCACTTACCACTCCTACACCTTCCGAATCTTTAAGCGCGGCGTTAATCTACCGCATGACAGATGGCCAAGTCGATCATCCCACACCCCCAGCCCAGGACGACGACGACGAAGAAGTGGAGAAAGCACCTAAGCCCGACGTCGCCAAGCATGACGGACCCCAGCCTGCACCCAAGGGCCAGTAGGTTCATAACGCCAAACAGGAGCACGGGTGCCAGCGACCGCGCTTTCGAGGGAGAGTCTTTATGGCAGACGCGCCCACACCACCCGGCATGCCCATAGCGCTTGGCGTTTCTGCCGAAACGGGCGACTTCGCCCAGCCGATCGACCGGGCCGCGCTGCAGATTCTGCGCAAGCAGGGCCTGGGGGGTAGGCTTACAAAGGGCGCCATCAAGACAAAGTCCCAGTCCGATGAAGCACATTTCGGCGTTGTCGGCGGCGAGATCGTCGCCGAAGATTTGAGCCAGGCCGGATGGGCCGTAATGTATGGCCCCTCGGTGGGTCTTGAAATCAAGCAAGAGCTTCAGCCGCTTCTGGACCACCGGCGTAATGAGGTCGCGAGCGACGATCTTTTCAAAGTGTTCGAAGGCCCGTCAGGCTACCAACCGGGCCAATCCGCGTCCGAGTGGCTCGCCATGCATAACACGACCCTTCAGGTGGTCGATCCGACCACTGGCGTGCCGTTCTACGTGCTGATAGTGGCGTCGCCTGAAGAGATTTCTTTTGAGTTTCAATGCGAGCTCGACCTCTGGTGGGGCGTCGGCAGGTTATGGTTTCCGACACCGGAAGAGTTTGGCTGTTATGCAAGGTCGGTGAAGGATTATGAGACGGCGGCCACGGTTCCAACTTCGCGGCAGATGGCATTATTCGCTACGCGCCAGGACTTCGACGTCGCGTCACAGGTGCTGTTCGCGAACGTTATCGACCCTTTCATCCAGCGGAAGTTTGGACAAAGCCAGAAATTCGCGCTCCAGTCTTTTACCGGGCCCGACGCTACCAAAGAAGCTCTCAACAGCATCTTGAGTGGAGAGGCTCCAGGCGGAACTCCGGCACTGCTGTTCACGGGCTCACACGGGCTGCTACGGAATCCGGATAGCCAGTTCCTGGCCGATACGCAAGGCTCGGTTGTGTGCCAGGATTGGCCGGGTGGACCTCCCAAGCCGGACCACTACTATGCGGCACGGGACCTTCCGCAAACCGCGAAGGTCCATGGCATGGTCTATTTTCTGTTCGCGTGTTACGGCTGCGGTTGGCCGCAGTTTGATTCTTATCAGCTCCAAGGCGGGGCGCAGCTTCAAATATCGCCGCGCCCCATGCTCGCGCGGCTTCCGCAAGTTCTTCTGGGACGCGAGAACGGTGCGCTGGCTGTGCTGGGGCACGTCGATAGAGCCTTTAGCTATTCGTATTCGAGCGGCGGCCAGCCTCAAGACCAGAGCTTCCGCGATGTCCTGATGAAGCTGATGTACGGCTGCCGGCTCGGCAATGCGACCGATCAGCTTAACCTCCGCTGCGCCCAACGCTCCATGGATCTATTGGCCGCCATTAATTCGCTGACTATGGGGGATGGCAAGTTCACATCCGAGCAAGTGGCGAATCTGTGGGTGGCTCGTGACGATGCGCGGAACTACATTCTGCATGGCGACCCGGCCGTTCGCTTGCGCGTGAAAGACATGGCCGCGGCTCCTATCGCGACTTGAAGCGCTCCGGTGCGCCAGGGACGGTATTGAGTGGCAAGCCCAGCCGTACACCCTCAACTTGGGCGCCGATGGTGAACCAGCCCCAAGTTACGCGGTCAATGACCGCGATACCGTCCACTGCCTCGACTGAAACCACCGGAGGCCTGAAGGTCGGATGCAGGTGAAACATGACTTCGGTGCCGTCTTTGAGAGGCCGGGCTGGATCGGTGGAGCTGACCCACGCGTGGATCATGAACCAATCGACTGAAGCAGGGAACGGCTTCACAGTAGCAGAGAGCCTGCACCCGCCGGCAACTGGTTTGTTGCCAAAGAGGCCCAGGTTCGTATCTTCTAAATCACCACCGCGCGAATCCATGGCAGATCTAGAACGAGTTGCCTCATTGTCATCGTCTTCGGCCGCCACAATGGAGTGACTGACTGCATCGGCGGGCAACGCGTTCGGCATCGCGGCGCTCCCTGCAGCGGCTCTGCGCGGATCTCTTCCCACACTCACAACTGCCGACGCGGTGGCCTGAATCATTTCGTGGTTCTCTTGAACCTGATTCTGGAGTTCGCGAAATTCAAGCTCCATGCCGCCAACCTTCAGGGATTTGAAGAGCGTCGAGAGCCACGGCAATACCCATGGAAGAATGGCAAAAAACACGAGGCCTAAGAACTCCAAACGGAGGGGTTCCTTACGGAGATAGTCCAAGGCAGCAATCGCCAGGCATAGAGCTGTGAAGAGAGCCGAGCCAACTCGTTCCTTCGTGACCATTTAAGTTGCGCACCTGTTCCAGCGTACCGCATCGCTCCAGGGCGCCTTCGCCACCAAATGGTGTAGCGACTGGCGCATCGGTTGGATGTTCCCAGGATCCAAGCGGCCCGCCATCGGCTCGATGCTCTTACGTTCCCCGGGCAATTGCAGTAGTTCTTCAAAGGTGCCTGCCGGTCCTCGTGCCCCGCGGCAGTCGCCAGGCCCTCTATATATGCCGCGAAGCGTCTCTCTTGTGGGCCTGGCGCAGAGAGGCGTGATCCCACAAAACAATTCTACATCAAAAGGTTCTTTTATGACCCAGTAGTATAACATTCTACTGCTTATCTGGCGCGGCACGCTGCAGCGCCTTAGAAGTGTGCTTAGTTCCAATCGGATGACCGTCACACGGTACATTCCACTTGGTATCTTGCGTATATGTAAGTATCGGTTCTGGCGACCCACCATCGATGGGTTCGCCTAGACTGAGGCTAAATAGACTTTCTCCAGGATTGTCGTAACTGTAACCAGGCTTGCGGAATTCGGCAGCGCAGCTTTGAGGCACAGTCCACGTAGCACTGTTATTACTCTGAATTGAAGCTACGCCGAACACTTTACCACTGAATGTTCCGGTATAGCTAATGCGTACCTCTACTTGGGAGCCGCGTTGCGTGAGGCTTAATCTCGTGGCGGGGCCACTCTGCGGTCTCACTTCAACCCAGGTCCCCGAATAAGTGGGCGACGACGACGCCGGACGTTGTGGGGCGGGAGCCGGACGTTGTGGGGCGGAAGCTGAAACCGCAATCGAGTCAACCTGGGTTTTCAATTGCTCGCACTTCTTCCAGGTTTGGAAAAAGTAATCGGCTCCCTGCATGAGGTTGTTGACGACCTGGGCGCCTGTCTTCGGATAACCGCCAGGCGCGGGAAGGGTGCTGACATCCTTGAGGAAGTCGTAAATCATTCCGTAGTGCGCAACACCTCCGTACTTACCATTATTCGATTGATCGTTGTAGTCCCAGAACCTGGTACCCGCCGAGCTTCTGGGGAAGTTGTCGTCATAGAGAACCATGGAGCTCTTGCGGGGGGGCATGCCCATTGCCATGCCGTCGGTGTCCGTGCCGATTGCGCCGATTGGGCCGGGAGTGCCGCTCGACACGGCATCGATCATCTGGTTAAATTGCTTGACGAAAGCGTCGGCGGCCACGTTGTTAGTGCCGAGGGCGGCCATTCCATGCAACTCGCCGAGGGCCCCATAATGGCTCATGTTTCTTTCTGTCCCGCCCGGGGTACGGAGCGAGCTGTGTCCACTATTAAGCGGGTATCCGCCGGGCACGGATTTGGCCACAGTGATGGCGCCGGATTGAGAAAGATCGGACATGTGATCGATATCGATCAACATGCCATGGCGCATCATCTCGCGGATAGCAAACTGTCCCTGAGGGGTGAGGCCGAAGCTATTCACCATTCCTGATGCATCTATGCAGTTGGTGTACTTGGGCGGGCTGAAGTGCGTATTGAGCTTTGCCTCGACGCCGAGGTTGAAGATAATACTTCCCTGATTGGACCAGTTGTAGCTGACAGTGGGGTCACATTTGTTTGACCACCAGTGGCCGGATTCGCGGTAGTTCGAATAGTTGAACAAATCCTGGTACAGCGCTGTTCCTCCGAAGGCGTTATCGATGAGGTGGATGGGGAAGACGTAGCGCACGCCCTCGTTGAACAGGCGGTCAATCTCGGCGGAGATCGCCGCGTTGGTGAGGGAATGCACCTTGGCAAAGTTGCCAATGTTATCAATCTCCACTCCGAGGACCACGGCGAGCTTATTGGCGCGGACGATACGCTCGAGGTCTTCCGGCGAGGAAGCCACCTCCATGAAATCCTTGTGGCGGAGGACAAAGGCCTTGGTTTCTGCGATCTGAATATCGGCGGAATCCTTGTCGTCGGTGCGATAGTCTCCCCCGCCGGCGGTCATGTCGCCGATGGTCTTGTTGTTGACGGCGAGCGCGACCATGACCCTCAAGCCGCCGAGGTAGGCGCGATGAATCCAGTCCACCCACATTCTCTGGTGAGTGATGTCGTTCCAAACCGGCCATTCAGCGAAGTCTGGGGCACCACGGGCGTCGCTGCTTTCGTTAGCCGCCTTAGGGCGATTGTCGGTCTGGGTAATATGAATAACCAGTTCGCGGAGCGCGTCGCCGCATGAGTTGCTGACGCCTACATTGCCTGGCGTGCCTGCGACAGGAATGCCGATGCCGACGCCGAAGCTACCGTGAGTCGAACCGTCATGGCCAAGGGCCTGCTGCATGTTTGCGGCACGGATATTTTTGTGGCAGTCGGGATCGGCGGGGAGAAGCGAGCCAATGTCCACCCCTCCATAAATCACTTTTCCGCCAAATGCGAGGTTGGAGAGGGGATGGGTATGGAGATCGACGAAGCCGCGAAGCGGGCCGGTCGGGGCTTCGGACTTGATCGAATTCTCCATGCAGTCTGGGCCCTCGACGACGAGGGTGGGCAGTGATCCGGTAAGCCGCTGCAGCGGGTCACCTGAGCCGCCGGCTAGCACTTGAGGATTCACTCCATTGTTGGAGACCGAGATGTTGATGTCCTGGACGTTCCAGTTATCGTCGGTTTCGGCGACGGCGTTATGCGAGGTGAGGGTGATCCAAATGTGCCCGATCTGGCACGGGGTGCGTTGTGGTTTCAAGGAAAGCTGCACAGTGTGTTCGGAGTTGTTTTCCCAATGTCCACCGTCCTTGGCCTTGAGAGTCAATTCCTGAAGATTGTTTCCATTGGGCGATCTGAGGGTGATGCTCGCGGAACTGTTTCCGCGTAGGTCGTCGCCGCCCGTCTTAACGGCGAATTCAATGGTGTTGAAGGTGCCGGGAGCGCCGATCGGCTCCTCGGGAATGGTGAAGCTTGGATTGCTGTGGGTGAGCCTGGCGAGGGGATCGCCAACGAAGTACATCAGTTCTTTTAGTGCCCCACCGGGGCCGAGCAGCGTGATGGTGACGGCTTGCACATTCCAGTTGTCGTCGGTTTGAGTGAAGCCGTTGTGCGACTCCATCGAAACGTTAACTTTGCCGATGGCCGTGGCTGTCACCGGCTGCTTAAGCGTCTCTGTCACCGCGTGGGTAGTGTTGTTGTCCCAAGAGCCCTGCTTACCGTCCTTCAGAGGGATATCCTGAATCTTGACCCCATTGGCAGAGAACAGATGGGCATCCGCGGTGCTGTTTCCGCGGAGATCGTCGCCGCCGGTTTGAATGACAAACCGGATCTGGTTGTAGGTTGGCTCTGCAAATGCGCGTTGCTCCTGGAGGAAAAACAGCGCGAACAGAGAAAGCACGACGAGAAGAGTCCTTGATCCCATTTTTCTTGAAAAAGAGTCGGAACCTATATTGCCCGCCAAACCGTATTTGAAATATGAACTGTCTCCTTTTGAAAAACGATATTTGTGACTTCTTCTGACCTTTGCAGCCGACGTCACAGTACTGACGCCGTTGCCCTGTGAGAGCACTCCACCCGCGGAACACTGGGTTAGATAGTTGTTCACCCAGCCCGCTCCAGGGTAGATGTAGAGCTCGTGAACGTGCGCATCGGTGCCAATGAAGTTCACATGCTGGTCGTTATCGCTTCTATTCCTAAACCCTCTGGCCGTGTACTTCACCCATTGGATCTTGGCGTTGATCGATTCGCTGCTCGCGTTGGTGATGCGGTGGCGCAGGTAGGTGATGATGTTTTCAAATCGCCGTTGGAGCATCCGCGCGACTTCGATCATGGGCTGCAGGCGACTCCGCACGGCCCAGTTGTGCCACCATCGAAAATGCTTCCTCGCCGGTCGTTCGTAGACGTCTTCGTATAGCCTCATGGCCGTTTCCTTCAGGGCCCAGGCGCGCGCGGTCTTCAATTCGCTGTTCCTCAGTTCGGCAAACTCCTGGCGGTCCTTCGGTTCCATCGATGCCGGGTTCTTCAGCCAGTCGTAGCGGGTTCCCGCCAAGCGGTCATCGCCAGCCGCCTTCAGGGTCTTGTTTTCCTTCCGTCGCACTTTGTCTACGGCATCTCCCAGATGCTTACACACCTGCACGAAGACCGATTGGCCCGTAATGACCTTAGCCGGTTCCACAACGACCTTACCGATCAACGTACCCTTCGAAGCGTCTCCCGTGGTCGGAGCGGGATTAGGCGCAGTGTTTGCCATAGTTGTTATCTCCAGGTGGGGTTAGGTTCAGTCCACGCACTAGCCAAGTACCCCTCGGCTTGGCACAGCACGCTTAGCGTCACGCGAGCCAGCAACAATGGATGGCCCACTGTCCGTACACTTCAACAAGCAGGGTCCGCCAACGGACGGCCGCTATCCGAAACGGCAAAACCCCGTTTTTCGCATCGTCCACCAGAAACGGAAGCACCGCCGTCCATTGTTCTGTCTCTCTCTTGCTGCGCCCCCCTCTGACTGTCGCTGTATTGCGGGAGCCTCAATAGCTCGGCTTACGCCGACGGAATATAGGTCACGATCTTGTGCGATGCTAGATCGACCGTAACTGAGTCGTCCGGCGTCTTGGCTTCAGCGCCATCGCTAGCGGGATGATATTCAATCCGCAGTTGTTTGGTGTTCACCAGGACTCTGAGATAACCGAAATCCTGGTCGTCGTAGTTGTCGAATTCGACACTGTCGCTTCCGTCCGATAGCACCAGTTGTTGCAACGGCACACGGATGGCCGGAGTGCCCTTCTTCGTCAAGGCAGAGACGCCGTGCCCGCCGTTTCCGGACACAATATATGGCGTCTGCCTGCCATCCTTAGTGCGCGTGAAGCGTTGGTAGTTATGGGCGTGTCCGGAGAGCACCGCATGGGGCCAGACGCCGGCGGCGATGCAAGCCGCGTCTATATCCTTTAGCATGTCCGGACTGCCGCCATGTTTTCCCGCGCTCTTGCTTGTCGCGGGGTTCGAAGCCTGTAACTGCGCCACGTAAGGCGGGTGGTGAACCGCAATGATGAGCGCGCCGGCGAAGCGCTGCTGCTTGATCCGCGCCAGCGCGGCCTTCAAAAAGTCGACCTGCGTTTGACCCAGGTACGGAAATTTTCCGCCCTGGTCGGAAATCACGCCCGGATCCTCCAGACAATTGCTGTATAAGCCTAGAATGCGAACGAACGGCGCCTCCAGCGTGAAATACACCGCGGGCTGGATCTGCGCGGTCCGGACCAACTCTCCGGCTTCAGGGGTACGATGTGGCGGCTCGCCGGCAGTGCAAAAGTTGCTTAGAAATGCGTCCAATGAGGGTGTCGATGAGTTCGGCGCGACCATGCCGTCATGATTTCCTGGGATCGCGAAGATGGGCGCCGGATAATCGCGATTAACGTCGTAAAACTGGTCATAGTAGTAGGCAGTTTCGCCAAAGCTGTAGACAACGTCTCCGAGGTGATAGTAGAAAGAAGGAGCCGCTGCGGAGTTCGCTTCGCTAAAGTCGCTCACCATCTTATCGGCGACCCTGCCTCCGTCCTTGGGGCCACTCGTGTTGCCAGTGTCGCCGGCAACGTGGAAAACAATTTGCCCTGCCTTCTGAATGGCACCTTCCACCGTTATGCCTGTGCTTCCTCCGATCGCGCTGGCCAGCGTGAGCACAGGTTCGGCGTCTGTTGCAGCGAAAAATGGCCGCGGCTTCAGTTGTCCCTGCTCCTTGTCCAGGATCGCGTACGCAGCTGTGTCCGATGCGTGCTTCTTGGTGTATGCAGTGGGGTCCGGCGTCAGGCCGGGCTGCCCGAATTGCGGACCTTCCGCCTGCCTGGGGCCGGTATTGGTTGTGGGCGGCGGTTGAACTGGCGTGCTAACTTGATGGCCTTTTTGGGGCTGCTTCGATTTAGAGCTGGCTTTCATGAGAAACCTCCGGAGATCTTTAGGTTGAATTTATATCGCGCCTACGCCGATCAGAACCCCGCTGGGTTCTGTTTCTGCTTGGCTCCGTGTTCTTTTAAGAGCGTTTGCACAGTTCCTTGAGGCATCCCAACAGCCAACGGCAAGACCGCAGTTAATCAGCAGGTTACGGGCCCGATGCCTTAGGCCGGTGGCTAACGAAGCGATGAGGGTCTCACCAGTTAGTGAGAGATCGAGCTCTCAGTCGGGCCACGATGTGAGTGGTGAGTGTTCGGTCCAAGTCTCTGACAGCAACATTGCGGGGGACTTGGTCGGCGGTATAGTTCACGGTCGCGAAAACAAAGGGCTAATGTCGGTCATTCAGTTTCACATGCGCATTAAACTAATGATCTCGACCTTCTCATACAGCACTCGCTCTCACCGACGACCGCATTTGACTCAGTGGGCCGAGTCCCCGACGAGCTAGTGGCCCAAGTAACCGATGATACTGGTCAGTGTCACGCTCTAGCGTCGGCCACACTACAGACGTAACACGCCTGATATCGATGGTCGATGATGCGAGCTTGGATCGGCGGCCACGCGATTGCTCAATGATTCTTGCTTCTCTCAAAGTATAGTGTTTGTTAGCCTATGGGCTATGGTCACGAAGGAACGAGTTGGTGCTCTCTTCACAGTTCGTAAGCGTCTCGTAAACCGCTCTTCCCCAACTGCCGTCAGGCATTGCATAGTGTTGTCCATGAGCGACACTGCCATCGAACGGACGACGGCCAACCCGAAAGCAGAGAAGTGGGCCGAACGAATCGCAGCACAACAGCGCAGCGGCATCTCCGTGAAACAGTTCTGCAAGGAACATGAGCTGACTGAGTACTCTTTCTACGCCTGGCGCAAACGGCTCCGGGAAAAGGAGTCAGTGCGGTTCGCTTTGGTGGAAAGACGAGCGTCACGGCAGGGGTTGCCGGCAGAGACGGTTCTGGAGTTGGTGTTGACGACTGGCGAGCGTCTGCGTATCGGTACAGGAGTGGACGGGGTCACCTTGCGCGCCGTGTTGGAAGCGTTGCGTGCATGATCCACCTGCCGGCCAGCGTGCGGGGTGTATCTGTGCCTGACGCCTTGCGACATGCGCAAGAGTTTCGATAGTCTGCACGCGCTGGTGCGCGAGTACCTGGAGTTGGATGCCTTCGCCGGCCATTTGTTTGTGTTTACGAGCCGCCGGAAAGACCGGGTGAAGATTTTGTACTGGGGTGTGTCACGAATGTAAGTGAAAACTTGCAGAGCTGTGCTGAAGATGGGAGCAGGCCTCCCGGAGTCGGCTTTCAGGAGTCGGCTTCAAACCACCCGGAGCTGCTGCGTTCAAAAGGCGTGGTGGTGAACGTCCGAGGAAAAGGCGTCCGAACAGGACGTCAGGTGAGCGTTGAGAAGATGAGCGAAAGCGAACCGTCCGATGACGCATCGTCAAGAATTCAAGGAACTGTCAAAACTGGAGCCGCCCAGTAGCTCCAGGATGAGTCGGGTAGAAACCTGTTTACTGGCCCGGCGGCAGTCGGTGTATAGGCGGCATGAGCTCAACGCAGGCTTTGGTGCGGAACGTGAGAACCTCGTTCTGGATGAAAAGGGAAATGACAAGTGGCAGACACCATGAGGAAGAATACCGACGCCAGAGCGAGGGGCGGAGTTGCCCATAGTAGCGAGGAATCTCTTGTAATGAGAGAGGAGCGAAGGGGCGACGTTGTCCGGTCGAGTAAAGTTGCCAACCCGCCAGCGGGGATGAGCAACCGGACCTCGACGAAACCTTATGTAATTGCGAAACGCGCAGTGTGGGAGGCATACCAGCAAGTAAAGGCCAATCGGGGGGCTGCCGGCGTTGACGAGGAAACTATCGCGATGTTCGAGCAGAACCTGTCGAAGAATTTGTACAAGCTGTGGAATCGGATGTCGTCGGGTTCGTATTTCCCGCCGCCGGTGAAGCAGGTAGAAATTCCGAAGGCAAAGGGCGGCACGAGAAAACTGGGAATCCCCACTGTGTCGGATCGGATTGCGCAGACCGTGGTCAAGCAGATCATCGAGCCGAAGCTGGATCCGATGTTCCATACGGACTCGTATGGATATCGGCCCGGAAGGTCGGCCAAACAGGCGATAGCCGTCACCAGAAAACGGTGCTGGCAATTCGACTGGGTGGTTGAGTTTGACATCAAGGGAGCTTTCGATCAAATCGATCATGGCCTCTTGATGAAAGCGGTTCGCAGGCACATCAAGGAAGACTGGATCCTACTGTATATCGAACGGTGGCTAACGGCACCGTTTGAGACTGCGGAAGGCACGCAAGTGCCGCGGGAACGTGGCACGCCGCAAGGCGGCGTGGTCAGTCCGATTCTGATGAATCTGTTCATGCATTACGCGTTCGACGTCTGGATGAAGCGCACCAGTCCATCTTGTCCGTTTGCCCGGTACGCGGATGACGCGGTGGTCCACTGCAGCAGTAAGCAGCAGGCGGAGCAACTCATGCGGTCCATCGCGGCCCGGCTGGCGGAGTGTGGATTGACGATGCATCCAGAGAAATCCAAGATCGTGTATTGCCAGGACAGCAATCGCACCAAGTGCTTTCCAAGTGTGCAGTTCACCTTTCTTGGCTTTACTTTTAGGCCAAGGAAAGCCATGAGCAAGCAGCATCGGGTATTTACTAGTTTCCTGCCTGGTGTGAGCGCTGATGCGGTGAAGCGCATGCGGAAGGTAGTGCGAGGCTGGCGCATTCCTCGCCAGACGCCGGCGACGTTGGCCGAACTGGCAGAACAATACAACTCGGTGATACGTGGGTGGTGGGAATACTACGGGACCTTCTATCAGACTGCGATGCGAGAGCTGTTTCAATACATTGATTACAAGCTCGAGCAGTGGGCCAGACGCAAGTACCAGACGCTGTCGCGGCATAAGCGGCGCAGCGTGGAATGGCTCTTCAGGTTGAAGAAGGACAGCTCGAGGTTGTTCCTCCACTGGCGTGTGTTCGAGAACAAGGTTGGATGACAAGAGCCGTGTAAATCGAGAGATTTACGCACGGTTCTGTGAGGGGCTCAGGGTGAAAACTCCCTGGATCTACTCGACACCGCGACGGCTTCGCCGTATGGAGCAAACGGCTGGAGGAGGGGTCGTACGCCGTGCCCTTCGGTGACGGCGGCGAAGAGCGCCAGCGTGAGATCACGGCGCAGGAATTAGGTGCGCTGTTGAGTGGTATCGATTTGAGCGCAGCCGAGCGGCGCAAACGATATCGACGCGCGGGCACATAAAAACATTTCCACTTAGGATTGTTTTCCCTTGGAAAGGAGTCGGTTTTCGTTTAAGCTAAGTTCACGGTGCCGCTCGATCCGAAAAGCCTGCCGCGGGATGCAGAGACACTGCAGAAGATCGTAGTGGATCTGGCTGAACAACTGGATCGTTCTCTGGCCGAGCAGAACAAGTATCAGAGTCTGCTGCGCGAACTGCTGGAGGCACAACGGAACCGCAAAAGTGAGCAGTTGTCGAAAGATCAATTGGCACTATTCGAGGCGTCCTGGCAGGCACCGAGTGTGGAAGAGGAAACGGCTGCCGACGAGGACGACGATGATCTCGACAACGCGGCGGGACCGGGGCAGAAATCCAACGAAACGCCCAACCGGAAACGTAGCCGTCGCCAGCCTCTGGCGCGACATCTGACGCGGGAGAGAATCGTTCACGACTTGGCCGAGGCGGACAAGCATTGTGCCGGCTGCGGCAAGGACCTGCGGCTAATGGCGGAAGAGACCAGCGAACGCTATGAATACATTCCCGCCTCGATGAAGATAATTCAGGATGTTTGTCTGAAGTACGCCTGCGACTGCACGGTGAAGACCGCCACCAAGCCGCCGCAACCGATCGAGAAGGGCACGGCGGGAGCGAGTCTATTGGCGCAAGTGATCGTGGCGAAATGGGCCGATCACCAACCGCTGCACCGTCAGGAGAAGATGTTCGAGCGGCATGGCATCGAGATCTCGCGCAAAACTATGGGCGGCTGGATGGCGCAATGTGCGGACCTGCTCGATCCGCTGTACCAGTTGATGAAAAAAGAGCTATTCGGTTCCAAAGTGATCGGCACCGACGATACCGGCGTAAAGGTGCTGGATCGCAAGCTCCCCTTCGCCCGGATCGGGCGGATCTGGCCTTATGTCGGAGACGCTCATCATCCGGTGATCGTGTACGACTACACACCTACGCGGGGACGCGCCGGGCCGGCCAAGTTTCTGGAAGGATACAAAGGGTATTTGCAGGCAGACGCCTACTCCGTTTACGACGCATTTTTCAAGTCCGCACGCGGGATGACCGAGGTCGGATGTTGGATGCATGCCAGGAGGTATTTCTTCAAGGCGTTGGAATCCGACGAGCCACACATGGGGCCGGCGTTGCACCTGATCGCTCGGCTGTATGCCGTGGAGGAGCGGGCTAAAGCTCTGTCATTATCTGCGGAGCAAAGGTTGGCATTGCGGCGGCGCGTATCGGCGCGGGTGCTCGGCAAACTCCACCAGTATTTAGTGGAACTGCAACCGGAGGTTCTGCCGAAGAGCCCATCCGGCGCAGCGGTGCGCTATGCGCTGAATCAGTGGGAAGCGCTGACGCGCTTTCTGGGAGACGGCGAGTTGGAGATCGACAATGGCGCCACGGAACGGGCCAACCGCGACATCGCCCTGGGCCGGGGCAACTGGACCTTCTTCGGCAGCGACACCGGCGGTAAGACGGCGGCGGTGTTGCGAAGCTTTGTTGCCTCCTGCAAGCGGTGCCGTGTCGAGCCGTTTGCCTGGTTCCGGGATGTGCTCTCGCGGATTCCGGCGCACTCCATCACGCGGCTAGCGGAATTGCTCCCGCAAAACTGGAAGCCGCTCGCCTCCCCCACTGCAGTTTGAACGCGGCGCATAACACGACTCGAGGGCGGATAGAAACGCGGTTCACGAGACGCTTACCTCTCTTCACAGTTCTGTGCCTGGGGATTGCCGCCATGGACTATATCCGTAAGGAACCCCTCCGTTTAAAATTCTTAGGCCTCGTGTTTTTGGCCATTTGTCCATGGATATTGCCGTGGATCTCAACGCTGTTCAAATCCCTGAAAGGTCGGCGGCATGGAGGGGTGTTGGAAAAGATCCGCGCAGAGCCGCTACAGGCAGCGCCGCGATGCCGAACGCGTTGCCCACCGATGCAGTCAGTCACTCCATTGTGGCGGCCGAAGACGATGACAATGAGGCAACTCCTTCGAAAAACCAACCAGCTGTGGATTCGCGAGGGGCTGATTTAGAAGATACAAACCTCCGCCTCTTTGGCAACAAACCAGTTGCCGGCGGCCGCAGGCTCTCTGCCACTGTGAAGCCGTTCCCCGCTTCAGACGATTGGTTCATAGTCCATGCGTGGGTCAGCTCCACCACTCCTGCTCGGCCGCTCAAAGATGGCACCGAAGTAACGTTTCACCTGCACCCGACGTTTAGGCCTCCGATTGTTGCAGTCGAGGTAGTGGACGGTGCCGCAGTCATTGACCGCGTAACTTGGGGCTGGTTCACCATCGGCGCCGAAGTTGACGGTGTACGGCTCGGCTTGTCACTCAATACCGTCCCTGGCGCACCGGAACGTTTCAAGTCGCGATAGGAGTCGCGGCCATGTCTTTCACGCGCAAGCGAACGGCCGGGTCGCCGTGCACAATGTAGTTCCACGCGTCGTCGCGAGCCACCCACAGATTCGCCACTTGCTCGGATGTGAACTTGCCATCCCCCATAGTCAGCGAATTAAATGGCGGCCAATAGATCCATGGAGCGTTGGGCGCAGCGGAGGTTGAAATAACGAAGAGCATTGTATCCAACCTGCTCCGGGGTACCAATGCGCGAATGCACCGGGCGGCTACAGTTGGGCGGGAGCGAGACCGGGGCTTTTCTGGAAGTGACGAGCGTGGCACTCCCTGAGAATGTCGTCGGGGGCTCCGGACCCAACTGACGCCATTGATTGCCTATCTGCATGCCACGATGCATAGTGATGGCGCTGCTGGGGCTGGTTCTGGGGTCTAAAGTATGAGCGACACTACCTAATGAAGGCCGTGGCTAAGAAGGTGGCCGGCCCGTGCCGTGCCCAAAGATGTTTACAGCGACGTTGCCCGGGGAATGGTCTGGGTCGAAGTCAATGCGGCCGTCGGGCGGGTGAGGTGCTGTACGAGAATATCGAGATCATCGATCAGACAAGTGAAACTGAATGACCGATACAATTCCCTTGGCATCAGTGAACGGGCCGGGGGACCTTAACGCCGAACACGCCGTCGGCAATGTCGCGTTAGGGACTTGGACCGAAAACTCACCACGAGCATCGAGGCCGGCTGAGAGCCCGAGCTCTCACTAACTGGTGAGGCCCTCATCGTTTCGTTAGCCACTGGCCTAAGGTACCGGGCTGTAACCTGCTGATTCACCGCTGTCCTGCCGTTGGCACTCGGGATGCCTCAAGTAACTGTGCAAACGCTCTTAAGAGAAAACGGAGCCAAGCAGAAACGGAGCTTCCCGTGAAAACAGAGTCTTTTTTCGACCGCGATTCTCGCTGGACTAGCCGGTCTGGCAACCGGCAGCCTGAGGGCAGCAAAACATCCCCCAGTTGTCCTATCACGCGCTACGCTTCGTTCGCGGTTATCACAAGTGAGGTGCCTAAGTCCCCGAGTGAGGCTAAGGATCGACGCCGACAGGGCACGTGATAACTTCGGATCGCTGCTGGCTGCATTAATCGGAGAACTGAATCGGGACATTGATCGAGGGAGGGAATTCTCCCCGCTTGCGAGCAACCGGAAGCTTTGCGCGTACTTCGAGTTTATGCTCAAGGGCGCGCTTGATGACAAAACCACGCAATCGAGCAGCCTCGCGCTGTCGTTTGCGATATCACAGACTGAAAGGAAACTATGTTACTCGACCCAGAAAGCCATTGGCTTCCACAAATTATTCGTGGAGCCAGTGTGCGCGCTCGCGGTGGCGCCTGCCATTCACGCGTCCACTCCGCAATCAAAATACAATCGCAGTCCATCGCCAGCACATTGTGCTGGGCCGGGTCTGGCCACAGAATTGTGAAGCGAGGCTCAGTATGACATCTATTCCAACAACGCTTTCCACACTGCCGGCAGTGAAACCGCTATCCCGGATTGCTTCCAAAGCGGCCACCATTCAAGATCTCGGTGCTCCGCATGGCCCCGAACGGACGCTAATCGACGGGGTTACCACCTACCAGTCGTATGCAAACGGCGCCATTTTCTCTTCACCCGCTTACGGGACGTTCTCGGTTCCCGCCGCAGTGGACGCTAAATGGCAGCAATGCGCCCAGGAGATCACTTCCAACCGCGAAAGCGTGCAAGATTATCTTGGCGCGCCGGTGCAAGATCCCCTGAACGTGAAGGGCGGGGGAGTGGCGGTCTACTTTGAACGCGGCATGATCACCGTGCGACCCGACAAGCGAGCGTTTGCCACGTACGGAGCCATTTACCTCCGCTACCGCAGCTTCGGGGACGTCACAAGTTTTCTGGGCTTTCCGGCGGCGGACGAAGAACCTGCCGGAAGGGGACGCCGCTCAACCTTTGACGAAGGGGAAATCTGCTGGCGGGCCGATCTCGGAGCTTTCGAAACTCACGGCGCCATTCACGCTCGCTTTGAGGCTCTCGGCGGTCCCGCAAAGTTCGGTTTTCCGGTTACCAATGAAACGCAGGTCTTACAAAACCGTAAGGAAATCGGCCGCTACAACAACTTCGAGAACGGAAAGTCGATCTACTGGTCTCCCATGTCTGGCGCTTGGGACGTGAATGGACCGATCAAAGGCGAGTGGGACAACCTGGGCGGACCGCATGGTCCCCTGGGTTTTCCCGTCAGCGGAGAGACGGACACGCCAGCCGCGCATTTTCCTGGCGCCCTAAACGACGATGCGGGCGGCCGCTATAACAACTTCCAGAAAGGCATTATCGTTTGGCATGCCAGTGGCCCTTACGCGCAGGCGTGGCCAGTGTTCAACCTTCGCTTCTACGTCGACAGCTTCACCAGTGATTTCAATCCCATCCACGTGCAGGCCAAGGTCCACAGCTCCTACGGCCAGGGATTCGAGGACTGGTTCCCCTCGTCAAACGATTACTCCTCCAATCCGCGTGTCGAGAAGGACTTGATGGTCATCCCCGTCGTGCATGGCGATCTGAACATCGACGTATGGTTCGACGGTCTCGGCCGGCATGACGCCGGTCCATTTCATGGCGTCGGCGCAGACGAGCGGCTGGGCATTTACCAAGCCACCTACAACATCAGCAATCTTTGGGGGCTGCTCGAGCCAAAGGCGCCCGATCACGCCCCCAATCAAAACCAGGACTCGAAGCACTCATTCGATTGCAAATTCAAGATACAAACGGACTGGCCGAAAACGCCCGGCGTGCCATGGCGAAAACAATATTGGTGGCCGTTCGACAACTTCGGGACCGCCCAACTGTCATGGAGCCAATACGCACAGACGTTTACGGATGTTCACGATGATGAGTCCGTGGTCTGGCATCCGTTCGACCATGCGTTCTACAGCCTCGCATATCAAGGGCTGGCTAGCAACGGGAATTGTTTCGGTATGTGCCTGGAGTCGATCTATGCGCAGTACCATCGCTCCATTTACAGCGAGCCGCTCTTCAACAACCCGTACAACCAATTTTCCCAAGCGCTGGTTGCCGGCGGAAAGCCGGGCGCGGGCGACGGCACGCTCACCAACGACATCAACATCAAGCACGGCTACCAAATTGGCGCCGATGTGATCAACTATTTCCTGGGCAAGTTCGTCTCGGGAGGGACGCACGATCCCGTTAGGTGCTTTAAGGAGAGCCTGGCGTCGTTCCAAGGCGGCGATATGCCTCTGATCAGCGTCAGTCAGGATTCCTCTTTCGGTGGCGGGCATGTTCTGCGGCCCTACAGATGGAATAGTAAGAGCAATCCATGGACGATCGAAGTCGCCAACCCCAACACGCCCGCGTCCACTCTCCCGGACCCGGACGGTAATGCGCCGACAGACGTGATTAAGATCGATCCGATCGCGAACACGTTCACCGTGAACGAATCGCTTGGCACCACCTACACCGGCAGCGCATCCAGTGGCGGGCGGATGTTTTCGATCCCATACTCGGTGATGAGTTCGCCGCCATGCACACCCATATGGGAAGTGCTGTCGTTGCTCGCAGCCGGAACGTTGATTCTCACGGGGGATGGCGGACAGACCAAGCAAATCACCGACGAATCCGGCCACACCTATCTCACGCCGCAAGGGACCATCAACGAGGATGCCAAAACTCGCATTCCGAATTTCGCTCCGGTGCCTTTGCTGCACAGCGGCGCGGCCCCGCTCGCGAAGCCTCCACAGATCCATTACATGCAACGGCCGCCCGTGATTCCTCAGTTGGCCGTCCCGACGCCACCGAAGGATCCGGGTGCGCATGCGGAAGAGGCTGCGGCGTCCAGACCCGCTGGGCCGGAGCCGGGGAGGGAACTGGCCGCCCCTGCTATCCACCATGAAGTGACCGCTCCGAACGGCGGCAGCTACCAGTGGGGCATGCGCACGGCAGCCATGTCCGTCGTGGTGCAGGCGCCCGGTTCGCCTACCGGCCATTCCGACCTGGTCAGCATCGATAGTCCCGGCCGGCCGACTCAGGCGGTTACGGTCTCCGTCGCAAAAGGAGGCGCTTCGAAGACTGCCTCCGTCCACGTGGTCGGACCGACCATGTCCGGCGCCGCCAACGCCCGGTTGTTCGAAATTGCCAACCTGCCCCTTACAGCCGAGCAAGGGGTCACGCTCAGTTTGGACGATGGCGGCGGAGACCTACTGCTGCACAACCACGGACCGCAGGCGTCGATTTCGTTGCGCGTCCAATCGGGTACGCAGGCCGCCAATTCCGCTTCGCGGCCATCGGTGACGCTCGAAGCCGGCATGATTCATCGCATCACGCCATCCGATTGGACCCCTAGCAAGATCGCTACCGCGCCTATTGGTCTTCAAGTGACCGATAAGATCGGTGGCGCCGTGATCAAGAAAACAGAGCTTTGAGTCATCGTAAATCGCTTGCCGTATATTTAAGAGCGCCGGTGTAGGCCGAGCTATTGAGGTCGCGCAATACAGTGACAGTCAGAGGGTGGGGGCGCAGGAAGAGAGACAGAAGGATGAACAGCCCCCGGCCCTGGCGGACGGGAGCGGTAAACAGGTGTTGCCGTTTCGGGGTAGCGGTGCGTCCGCTGACAGATCCTGCTTATTAAAAGTGCATGTTCAGTGGAACCCGGCGGTCTATTTGTCGCTGGCTCGTGGTGTAACGCTACGGCGTGCTATGCCAAGCCAAGGGGTACTTGGCTAGTGCGTGGACTGAACCTAACCCCACCCGGAGATAACAACCGGTATGATCTTCTTCCAAGGGTCCTCCCGGTTGGGGTTGTCGGCGATGGGGCTGGATCGAGGTGGGCCGCTTGCTGATCGGTCCCGATGTTCGGCATCTTCGCCGCTGCGCGGACACAAATCGGTGTCTTGAGATGGCCCGCGGCAATTGCGTGGTCGTGGGTTTTGGCTTCGGCGTGGCTCTGAAGAATGGTCATCACCCGTAGCAATTCGCGCGAGAGGGATTAATTAACGGAGGTAGTACCAATGGAGACGTTACGGCTTGGCAGTTCGGGTGCCGATGTGACAGCGCTGCAAAACGCGCTGGCAGCAAAGGGATTCGATCCCGGCGCGGCCGATGGGATATTCGGCTCGGGAACAGAGGCGGCAGTAAGGGCGTTTCAAGCGAGCGCAAGCCTGTCTGTGGATGGTGTTGCGGGCCCCCATACCACGGCCGCGTTGGATCTTGTCGAGCCGCCACCGGCGATTAGTTCGCCGATCCCCGCGGTAACCGTGGATGTCGTTTCCAGGATGTGCCCTGGCGCTCCCCGCACCAACATCCAAACGCATCTACCTTTCGTGCTGAGCGCGCTGATCGAGCCGAAACTGGTGGATAGGTCGATGGTGCTCATGGCAATCGGGACCATTCGGGCCGAAACGGGAAGTTTCGCCCCCATCAGCGAAGGGGTGAGCGGGTTTAACACACCTCCCGGAGGGCCCGACTTCGCTTTGTATGAGGGTTTGCAAAGACTCGGAAATAGCCAGCCGGGCGACGGTGCTCGCTTTAAGGGTCGCGGGTTCGTGCAGCTTACGGGCCGCTTCAACTACACGCATTACAGTAACGCAATCGGTTTGGGCGCTCAACTGGTTCAGAATCCCGAACTTGCCAACGATCCAAAGATCGCTGCGGATCTCCTGGCCGGCTTTTTGAAAGACCATGAAGCCCAAATCCGAGCCGCTCTAGCAACGGGAAATCTCATCCAGGCCCGCAAGCTGGTAAATGGAGGCAGCAACGGGCTGGCTGATTTCGAGGCCGCTTATAACCAGGGGGTCGCGCTGCTGCCCGATAAGCTGATCGTGGGTGGAAGGGAATGATTGGTCCGGCGGCGCTTCGTCGAGTATGGATTCCGGCTCGTTTAAGAAGGCGACTTAGACGACTGGACAACCTGGTCGACCCTCACCAGTACCGTTCCGTGCCTTTCTCGGGCAGATCGCCTTCAATAAAGCAGTAACGCGACTCGCTTCATGGGAGATGTCACGCAGTAAGCCGTGTACCTGGTTGTCAGATCTATAATTAAATGCGACCGAGGGAGTCCTCAACATAATTAGCTGCGACTGCGATACAGCGCTAATTGCGACTGGCAAGTTGAAGAGATTGAGACAAGCAGTCGAGTCCTGAAAATAGCCCATTCGGCCATGTGCCACAGTTGGTTATGATCTGCCAGTGGGCCAGTCTGTTTATGCAATTGATGGATTCCCGGATGACGATCGGCTCTGGCGGATCGAATGGATCGGCGGCGTTGGCTACAATACGAGCGTTCCCAGCGAGCCCCAAATCGATGTCAGCCTAGCGCAGCTCCCCAAGGGCGAGAAGAACCCGCTCAGCGCGCGAGCACGCTCCTCCCAAGTCGAGAAGAGAACGGTGAAGATCGGCGTTGGCCTTCTGCCATACATTTGGGTCGGTTCCGTCTGGCAGAAGCGTCGGCCCGTAATGACAAACCTGGCGGCGTACCGTAGCCGCGTGAGCATTGATACCACGTCGTTTCGGATGGTGGCCCTGGGCATGGCGACCAGTCTTGACAATGCCATTCCCAGAAGCAGCTACCTCTTCGGCGCCTCCTGGCCACACGTTTGCCGGACCCTCCTGGCCGCCGTGGAACAGAATGGAGACCCGTATGCAGTAATGGTGCCCACGGCGGAGATTATCCGGTTTTACTACGGCCCATCCACGCGACTCGCTCAAGCGCTCTTTTGGGGCGAATACCATAATGGGTAGAGGTAAGGATGTTGGTTAAAACGTCACACTCTTCTTAATCTTTGCCTTTATCTCAGGCCTACCGCCCGGTTTCCGAGTGTGTCACTCATCCATGGTCGACTGTGGGGGCACCCCGCAGTTACCGTTTGCATCACGAGGTGATTGCGCGATATTCAGAACAGCTTAGGATCGATCCGCCACACACTGTGATTGCGGAGATTTGACAGCCAGATCGAGCCTTGCCCGGCGCGGATGGAATCACCACCATCGCCAACCCACTGCCGGATCACCTTGTTCACGGCAGGATCGATTTCGGAAATAGGAAATCTGAAAAACCGTGGCCCAGATATGCCCGAAGCCGAATGCGATCTCTCCTCCATCGCCTGGTATTCCAACTTCAATCGAAGCCACAACCTTCCGCGTCTCACAATCGACGCGTGACACCGTGCCATCGCCCTGATTCAGCGTCCAGATCGAATCGGCTCCAAACGTGACAAATCGGGGACCAGGTCCCACTTCAATCGAATCTGTCACCTTGTTGGTCTTCGCATCCACGCGCGTGAGCATGTTCGCTTTGGGGGTGGTTACCCACACGGCCGCATCGCCATAGATCACGGCGGCGGAACCGGGGGGAACGTCAATCAGAGCTGTCACTGTATTGGTATTCGGATCAATGCGCGAGAGCTTTCCCAGCGGATCGGTCACCAGCCAGACCGCGTCGGAACTTACCGTAATTCCCCCCTCGCTTTCCGCCGGACCGACCGCCAGTGTTGCGGTCATCGCGTTAGTTTTTATATCGACGCGCACCAGCGTCTTGTCGCCGCAACTGGGAACCCAGATGCTGCCAAATCCCGCCGCCAGACCGGAACACGGCCGCTTTCCAACTCCGATGGTTGCCACGACCTGATTTGTTTTCGTGTTTAACCGGTGGATGGAATTGAGGGGGCCATTAGATACCCAGAGGGCTTCGTCGGTGAGTACCTGCCAATCCGGCGTTCCTCCGGTTGTGAATACGGCCACTGGCGTAATTGTGCTCATTTCCCTCTTGAAGCCGGGCGTGCTTACGCCGGGCCGAGGTGGGCGCGGGGAGCCCTTCTTTGGTGCGCTTTCAGGCGCGGGCGAGGCGGGGCCACCCCCGGGCTGCTGCCTGGGTAGGACAAGTGTCGACGCGCCCAGCCAGAGAAATAGCACGACTCCGGATAAGTTTCTACTGTTCATAGATGGTGTTCACAAAACCCTGCTATCCAGATTCACCCAAAACGATTGTAAACAAACCACCACGTTCTGCGGGTTTAGCCCGTTCACAAAACTACAGTATTATGAACACACCTCCCCTGTGAAGACTGGACCGTTGTGTGACCAAGCCGACTCTGGTCGCGATCTACGCGCGCGTCTCCACCGGTGAACAGAACCCGGAGGCGCAGTTGCTCGCACTGCGCGAATATGCGGCCCGGCGCGGCTTCTCCATATATAAGGAGTATGTCGATCGGGTCAGCGGCGACCTGGAACGACGCCGGGTCAAGCGCCAGAACGACGGCGCATACCGAGCACTGATGGACGATGCCGGCCGCCGGAGCTTCGATTGTGTTCTGGTTTGGAAATACGATCGCTTTGCGCGATCTTTGAGCATCCTGGTCGCTGCACTTCAGCAGTTTTCAACACTCGGCATCGATTTCATCAGCTATACCCAGAACATTGATACGACGACGGCGATGGGTCGCCTCTTTTATCACGTGATCGGCTCATTTGCTGAGTTCGAACGGGAGCTGATCGTCGAGCGTGTACGGTCGGGCCTCGCAAATGCCCGCGCGAAGGGAAAAGCGCTCGGCCGACCGAAGGATCGCAGCGCCGAGTTGCGCATCATCGACTTGCGTAAACAGGGCCTCAGCCTTCGCGAGATAGCCCATCGCGAGGAGCGATCAGCCTCCGGTGTGCTCCAAATCCTCCGCCGTGCCGCCACGTCTGGAGGACCCGAGTAAGGAATGCCCGGAATCAGCGACACCGCCTATCCGCGGCTTAAGCCCAACCCATCGGCAAAGGAGTTGGATGATGTCTACACGCCCAACCTTTTTGAATGCAGCTGGGTCGAGCAACGCACGCGGGAGCCGGTTCCACGGATCGGACTGCTGGTTCTGCTGAAGACCTTCCAAAGGCTGGGGTACTTCGTGATGGTGAATGAAGTTCCCAAACCTATCCTGCAGCATGTCGCGCAGTGCGCCGGTTACGATGCGATCCCGGATGGCCTGGCTTCCTATGACGCCAGTTCAGTCCGCCGGCGCCACCTAGCGCTGGTCCGCGACTACGTCGGAGTGAGCGCGTGGTGCGAGGCGTCGCAGAAGATAATGGGCGATGCTTGCCGCGCGGCGGCCCGCACACGTGACGATCTGGCCGACATCATCAATATCGCCCTTGAGGATCTGGTGCGCCAGCATTATGAGCTGCCAGCGTTCAATACCGTCTTGCGTGCAGCGCGAGCCGCCCGGACGGAGATCAATCAGGGCTACTACGCGCAAGTTCGCGAGCGCCTGCCCGACGCAGCAAAGGCAATGCTGACAGCGTTACTGGCTCGTCCCGCTGACGGAACCCAAAGTTCATGGGACCGGCTCAAGAATGAACCGAAACAAGCAACCACCCAGCACACGCGTGATTTCCTTGAACACCTGGAATGGCTTCGGCAGCGGGCCATTCTAGCCGAGGTTTTCGCCGATGTTCCCGATAGCAAGGTCAAACAGTTTGCCGCAGAAGCGCGGTCGCTCGATTTGGGTTCGGTCCACGATTGTGCAGATCCAAAGCGATTGACGCTTATTGCGGCGCTGGTTGTCGTTCAAACGGCCCGCGCACTTGATGATGTGGCGGATATGTTTGTTCGCCTGGTTCAGAAGCTTCACAACCATGCCTACGATGCATTGCTCCAGCATCAAGCCAATCATGTGGAGCGTACGGATTCGCTCGTGGCCACGCTACACGGCGTCACGCTGGCCTACAGGAGTGAAGGATCGGCGGAGGATAGGCTGACCGCAATCGGCGCTGTGCTGGAGTCCGATGCTGACCGCATTTTGGCTCAGTGTGAAGCGCATGAGGCTACGTCCGGGCGCAACCATTTGCCGTTCCTCACGCGGTTTTACTCGCATCAGCGCGCGGTCCTTTTCCGATTCCTGGAGCGCATCGGGTTGATATCGACGTCGCCAGACAGGAGCACCGTTGAGGCCATCGCTTTCTTGCTGGCGCAGAAAGCCGACCGTCACGAATGGATATCGGTAGTGCGGGTTGAAACGCGCGGGGATGGATCGACCGAGCAGGTTCCGTTGGTCGGTCTTTCGATGATTACGGAGAAGTGGTGGCCGTTTGTGACCGGGAGCAAAAACCCGAGTGTCCCAGCCACACGCGTTTTACGCCGGCCCTTCGAAATGTGCGTCTTGACGGAAGTTATGCAGGATCTCCGCTCCGGTGATTTGTGCATCCCTGGCAGCGACCGCTACAGCGACTATCGAGGGCAGCTTGTGACCGAGGAGGAATACCGGAAGGGCTTGGCCTCATACGGCGAGCGAGCGGGTCTCCCTGTCGAAGCCTCGGCGTTCGTGGCGAGCTTGAAGGATCGTCTCATGAAGGCCGCGGGGAAGGCTGACGACGGGTTCCCGACAAACGAATACCTCCGCATCGAGGGCGGCGAGGCTACTCTGAAGCGACTGCGGCGTAAACCCGAACCCGCCGGCCTCAAGCGTGTTGAAAAGCTTCTGAAAGAGCGCATGGAACCGGTCGGTATCCTCGAAGCCCTGTCGGATACCGAGGACTGGCTCAACTGGACCAAGCATTTTGGGCCAATCTCCGGCAACGATCCGAAGCTGGAGAACCCAACGGAACGATATCTGGTGACCACCTTCTGTTACGGATTCGACTTTGGGCCGACCCAGACATCGCGCTCCATTCGCGGCTTGGATCGACGACAGGTCGCATTTGTAAACCAACGGCATGTGACCGAGGAGAACCTGAACGAAGCGATTACGACTGTCGTGAATGGCTATAGTCAATGTGAACTGACCAAGGTGTGGGGGCTAGGAAAGTCCGCTTCAGGCGATGGAACGAAGTGGGACTTGTCGCCGCACAATCTGATGTCGGAGTATCACATCCGCTATGGCGGCTACGGCGGGATCGGCTATTACTTGGTGTCGGATCTATACATCGCGCTCTTCAGCCGATTTACGACATGTGGGTCGTGGGAGGGGCACCACATTCTGGATTTCATCCACGAGAACACGTCCGAGGTTCAGCCTGACACCATCCACGCAGATACCCAGGGCCAGAGCGCTGCGATATTCGGCCTCGCGCATCTGCTGGGTATCCAACTCCAGCCGCGGATTCGAAACTGGAAGAACCTTCACTTCTTTCGTCCCGATCCGCAGGTCCGGTACGAGCATATCGATCTCCTGTTCACCAAGCAGGTTGAATGGGATCTTATCGGGACCATGCTGCCGGAAATGTTGCGCGTGGCGCTTTCAATCGGTGCCGGCCGAATCAGACCGTCCACCATTTTGCGCCGGCTTGCCACATACTCCCGCAAGAACAAGTTGTACTTTGCATTCCGTGAGCTTGGCCGCGTCGTGCGGACGGCGTTCCTGCTCGACTACATATCCGATATCGAACTCCGACGTACGATTCAGGCGGCAACGAACAAGAGCGAGGCGTTCAATCTCTTTGTTCAGTGGGTCGTCTTCGGCGGAGGGCGGCTCTTGGCGGAAAACACGCGGGACGAGCAACGCAAAATGATCAAGTACCACCATCTGGCGGCGAACCTGCTCATTTTCCACAATGTCGCGACCATGACGAAGACGCTTCAAGCCCTGATCGCTGAAGGCCTCCGAATCGATGAAGAAGCGTTGGCGTGCTTGAGTCCCTACCAAACGGAGCACATCAACCGTTTCGGACGATATGCGCTGAAGCGTGATCGAGTGCCGGAACCGCTGGACCGGATCAAGATTTTGCGCATGCCACCCAGATCAGAGGGCGCGGAGAAGATTAAGAAGAGTGTGACGATTTAACCAGCATCCTTACCTCTACCCAGCTTGCCAGCGCCATCATGCCGCATACGCAGACACCGGCACCAGCACCACAGCGCCGCCGCAGCAGCAGCGAGGACACCGGGCAAGCGGCCTTCAGAATGGCGGCGCGGAAGATCATGCGCCGCG